>ERZ761609.2607-NODE-2607-length-13081-cov-5.997697_pt1 | contig 13081 bp, 8 predicted proteins | sample MGYA00511163_ERZ761609 | MGnify/ENA primary metagenome ERZ761609 (study PRJEB28899, sample SAMN02445070) | bioreactor sludge metagenome | biome: EBPR sludge | place: Australia: Brisbane, Thorneside Wastewater Treatment Plant | collected 2011-12-16 ... | reverse complement strand
CGAATCCTAGTCCCCCAACCAGTTTCGCATTCAGATCACAGCCAAGATCGCCTGCGCGATCATCAATTCCTCCTGCGCGGCGACCTGAAGGGCCATGATCCGCGATGTGGCCGTGCTGATGATTTCCGCATTGGCCGTGTTGGCGGTGTGGTCGAGGTCAACACCCAGCCATGCGCATCCTTCGGCAATGCGGCGGCGCAGTTCCGGCGCGTGGGTGCCAGCGCCGCCGGTAAACACCAGCGCATCCATTCCACCAATTGCCATCGCCATGGCGGCAATCGCCTGTTGGATACGACGCACATAGATGTCGAGCGCCAGCCTGTCTTGCGCCGCGTGCGATTGCAGCAGCGTCATCACATCGCCGGTGCGGCCCGAGATGCCGCGCATACCGGCCTCGCGGTTGAGGCGGTGCTCGGCGCCCTCAACGCCGTGCTCACGCACCAAGGCGAGCACAACACCGGGATCAAGATCGCCGCTGCGCGTTGCCATCGGCACGCCACCGGCGGGCGTCAAACCCATGGTGGTTGCGCGGCTTTCACCGTGAAGCATCGCGCACAGGCTGGCGCCGCCGCCCAGATGTGCCGCAACCACACGTCCGCCAGCGCCTTTGCCAAAGCGCGCGCGCAGGCGATTGGCCGCGGACTGAAAGGAGAGCCCGTGGAAGCCATAGCGCATGATGCCTTTCGCGCCATCTTCACGCGGGAGAGGAAGCGTTTTCTCCGCGTCCGGCATTGTGTGATGGAAGGCCGTATCGAAGACGGCAAGGTTCGGTACGCCAGGCCAGGCGGTCATCGCAATTTCGGCCGCATCAACACCCATTGCCTGATGCAGCGGCGCAAAGGCAGACAGGCTGCGCAATTGCGCCAGTGCATCCGTGTCAAAGCGCATCGGCAACGTGTGACCGCCGCCATGAACGATGCGATGGCCAATCGCCACAGGCGCTGCACCCAGCGCATCCTTTACATAAGTCAGGATCGCGTGGATGGCGTTACTCAGCGCGCGCGGAGCGCCCTGTGGCGCGGGCGGCCCCAGATCAATGCGCCATTGCGGCTCGTCGGGAAACTGGCGCAGCGCGCCGGACAGAAGGGGCCGCAGATCACTGCGCGCGAAGGCGGCAAACTTGATGCTGGTTGAGCCCGTGTTGAGGGCGAGGAGCCAATCCGGTTGCGTCATGGCGTTTTGCGCAACGATGCGGGATCGCCGCGCCCTTCTACAGCGCGCAGCTCTGCGGGTGACAGAAATTGTGATGCTCTGCGGCCCAGCAGAGCGGCAGCCTCGGCCACCACATGCGCCCAGGTGGCGCGATTGGCGAACAACATGCCGTGCGTGTCCAGCGTGCCGCCGCGGTTGATGTAGCCGAGGGCGCGCATGGCATCTTTTCCCTCATCCACGCGACGCAACAGGGCGAGTGCTGCTTCAGGCCGCGTGTGAGAAAGGACAATGCGCTTGACACCTTGCGGAAACATGGCAGCGCAGCTTTGCGCGTTATGGGTCATCGCCTCTTCATGCCGGTCGCGCGGAATGCGGAATCGTGCGGGCTCGATGATTGCCGTCACGCGCACACGCAGACCTTTTTCCTCAAGACGCGAAGCCGCCTGCATGGCCTCCGCCAATTGATATGCGCCAATGGCGATGAGTTGCAGATCCGGCCGTGCCGGCTTCTTCAAATGGATCGCGCCCTCAGTGACTGCGTTTTGCGCCTGAGACGGCGAGAGCCAGACCGGCGTTTCGCGCTTGGGCGCAACAATGCAGGAGATCACGCCGCGCGACGCATAGATCATGCGCAGTGCCGCAACCGCGCTTTGTGCATCAACCGGAAAAATGACACGTGCGCAGTCTGACGCCTCAGCCAGCAACGCTTCGGCAATCGTCGGGTCTTGATGCGATTGCTGGTTCTTGCCGTTTTCCCAGGTGTGGGACGTGACAATCAGCGGCATGCCGATCCATTGCGGCGGGCGGCCTGCTTCCTTCTGCTGGCGGGCGAAGATGATGTCCTGCCGCAACGCGCCCAGCATTTTCACGGCAAAGGCTTCATAGGTGACGGCAAGGCTGATGCCGCCTTTGTTGCCAAGGGCTGCGCCGATCACCGCTTCTTCGTTCAGCACCGTGATGACGGCGCCGGTCACGGATTCCGGCGCATTCTTTTCGGGCGCCACTGCGCGGTGCTTCAGCAGGTCCAGCGTCTGGCCCATCTGGTTGGAGCGCAGCTCATCCGGATTGGCGACGCGGAAGCGGTGATGCGGATTGGCGCGCACAAACCGGATGAACCAGTCATCAATCGCCGCCATCGCCGCGTGCGCTGCGCCCGACGCCACATTGGCGGGTTTGGGCAGGACAGGCGCAGGCGGATGGCGCGAAGCGAGCGGATGATCGCGCTCCGCCACGCGGCCTTTGCGTGTTCTGGCGATGATCCGCTGCGCCTGCGCCAGATCGGCTGGCGGGATGAAAAGATTGCGCACGCTTTCGTTGAATGCTGCGCGCGCCTCTGCATTGGCGCCAGGTGCATGTTCCAGCGGCAGGTTGTGCGCACGCATGCTGCCCGCACCGGCAAAACCAAATCCCTTGGGCACTTGCGCCACGACATAAGGCAGCGGCGCCGGATAGGCCGCCTTGCCCGCAGCAATCGCAGTTGCGCGACGCGAAAGACGCGCCTCGGCCTCCAGAATGGCCAGCGCATAGGCCGCCGGATCGCGGCCATCAATGACAATGGGATCAAAGCCGTTCAGCACCAGATGGCGCTTGAGCCACGCCATGCCGCCATCCTGAATGATGCCCGTGCGCTGCTCGATGCGGCGTCCATTCAGGATCAGGATGGGTGTCACCAGGCCGCAATCTTCCGCGCGCCACCAGCGGGGCGACCAATCGCCGCCGCGCTGTTCCTCGAATGCGCCGTCGCTGAGAAAGGCCACAAGGCGCTCGCCCGGCAGCGGCATGTGGACATATTGCGTTTCAGCAAAGCCGAGATAGCCGCCCTCGCTGATGCCGCCGCCCGTATGCGGATTGACATGGCTGCCCAGCGGCGCGGCAGGGGCGCCATCGGGACGCTGGGCATAGGAATAGAAGTCTCGGCAGAGAATGTTGAGGCCTTCGTCACCGCGATAGCGCCGCGCCTGCGCTGGCGACAGATTGCCGGTCAGCGCATTCACCGCCTCGATCCCCGCCACGCAATGACCCTGTCCCAGAAGCCAGCTGCGCGTGATGCCGGAAATCGCATTGGCGGCCATGTAGCCCGCATAGGCTATTGCCACGTTGAGCGAGCCACCCAGATGGCCTTCGGGCACGGCTTTGAAATCGGCTTTCGTCAAGGCGCGGCCTGCCGGATCAAGGCGATTTGCATAGCTCATATGCGCCGTGATGCGCATGGCGGCGCTGGCGATGCGATCAGCAGCCCACAAAATGTCAGCCACATTGCTTGCGCCTGTCTTGCGGGCCAATGCCCTTGCCTGGCGCACCAGAGCGGGCGCGTGGGAAATGACGCGCGTGCCCGCCGCCCAGCTGCGCCAGACGCTCCCGTCATCCTCCGGTCGGGTCATCCCCATGATTTTGCGTCACCCTTCGCCAGCCGCGACACAGGCTGACATCATGGCATAACGTGAGGGGACAGGCATCACGACTCGGTATCGGCTGACGGGAAATACTTACATGGCAATCTTCGTTATCATCGCCGCCCTCATTGGCGCTGTGCTGGCGGCGATCATCGTGATCGGCGCGCGTGAGCCGGCGCGGTGGAATGCACGCGGCTTTGGTCCCTTCTGGTTTGTCGCAATCAAACAGGATCGCGGCGCGCATCAACCGGTTGCGCTGGCGCCGGGCGTGACCAGGCGGTGGGAAGTCTTTGCCGACTTTACCTTCATCGGTCCGCAGGATCCTTATTGGACACGTTTCATGCTTTTGTCGGGCGGCGCGGCGGGGGCATCGCCCATCGTGACTGACCCGGATATGCGCGATGCGTTCATTGCGGAACTTGAAATCGGGCGTCCGCCTGTTTTCGCGCTTGGAATTTTGCGGCTGCTCGTTGCCACAGGCCTCTTGAAGAAACCCGCCAGCGATGTCTCGGCAGACCTTTCGCAGAAGGGTTTCCGCAACGAGCTGATGCCCGACAGGCAGCAGATCGCGGCCTTGCTGGCCAAACCCAAATCCTATGGCCCGGCGATGGTGAATTTTCTCGGCTATTACCCGTCGGCGCGCTATGCAGCGGCGCGTGATGGCAGCGCCCCCGCGACAGGTGCGAAGGCGTATCAGCGATACGGGATTGTTGCGTTCCAGACGGTCTATCGCACCGGCGGGCATCTCGTGTTCTTCGGCCGGATCAGGCAGACGCTGCGCGCAGCGTCAGATGGTCCGTGTGCGGGGCGGTGGGATGACATCGCCGTCATGCAATACAGAACGCCCGAAGCCATTCTTTCGATGGAGCATGTGCCGCGCTATCTGGCAGCCCTGCCTCACCGGGATGCGGGGCTGGAGCGCAGCATCGTGATTGCGAGTTCGCCGCACCCCTAGCCCTTGAATGTCGGCCGCCGGGGCGGCACGTAACCGGCGAATATCTCAAAGCCCTTCCACGCCGGTTCGGGCGGCTGGTGGTTGGGGCGCGGCGCATCCGGTGACGGCGCAGCCATTTCGAATGCCGGAATGTAGCGCGGACAGTTCGGAAAGATTACGTGCACCTTTACGCGCACAATCAGCTGCGCACCTGCAAAGACCTGCATCAGCGGATCGTCATCGCGCACAAGGGCCTCGCCATTGACGCGCAGGCGCTGCGGCTTGCCTTGCATGGCGATGAACAGCAGCCCGACATGCGGATTCGCCCTGATGTTGCCGAGGCTCTTGAACGTGCCGTTGCCGTCATAGTCGGGAAAGGCAAGTTCCGCAGGGCCAGTCACCCGGACAAACCCCGGCATGCCGCCTTTGAATGAGCAATCTGGTCGTCCCTGTGAATCCGCGGTCGCGAGAAAGAAGTAAGGCAACCCTTCAATGAAGGCGCGGTCACCATCGGTGAACGCGGTGCGCGACAGTTTTTCTTCGATCCGGTCGGCGAGCTTGCGGCTGCCGAAAGCATCCTGCAGCGCGCGGTTGCCATCGTGGAAAAGGATGCTTTCAGCCATGGTCAACACCTTGTGTGACGCGTCTTGGCAGCCCGACCACCTGCGGAAGAGCCTCCCAAGGACATTACTGCCCCACCAGACACGAATGAGGCATTGCTTTCGGCACTCGAAAGTGCACCCGTCGCCCTCATCTGGTCCAATGTAACCACCTGGAAAGGTCATTTTTGGGGAAAATAGCCAATTCCGAACCCGGTTCGCTTGATCGCCCCTGCCCTCTCCTTATATCCGGTTGCTGGAATGACGTTTTGTCGGCCACGACCGGCAAAGCCGATATGCGAGTTGCGGCAGGCGGCCGGACCCATTCTCCTTACCGCCCCAAGTTTGATCCGAGGATGGCCTGGCATGAGTGGCACCCAACTGAAACAGTCCTATGTGGCTGCCGGCGCTATCGCCATTCTGGCCTTTGCCTGGCTTGCCTCAGGTGCGCTTGACGGCGGCAGCGCGGGAGATGACCCGAACGGCACAAGTGCCACGGAAGCCGAAGGCGAGACCTCTCCGGCCGATGCTGACCGCGCTGCCGTGCGGGTGCGCACGATGACTGCCGTGCCGCATGAGATCACGCTGCGCGTGCGCGGGCGGGCCCAGGCCGAGCGCCGCATCATCCTGAAGTCAGAAACATCCGGGCAAGTCGTTGCCGTCATCGCGCAAAAGGGCGCGCCGGTGAAGCAAGGTGATGTCCTGTGCGAACTTGATGTCGGCGCACGCAAGGCCATGCTGGAACAGGCGCGTGCGCGCATGCGTCAGGCACAGCTTGATTACGAGGCGGCCCGCAAGCTCGAGGAGCGCGGCCACCGCTCGCCCAACCAGACTGCGGCCGCCCTTGCCGTGTTCGAGGCAGCCCAGGCAGAGTTCCGCCGCGCCGAGGAGGAGCTTTCGGAAACGCGCATCAGCGCGCCGTTCGACGGCTTTGTCGATGACCGCATGGTTGAAGTCGGCGATTACATGCAGCCCGGTACAGCCTGCGCCGTGGTGCTCGACCCCGATCCTTTCCTTGTCGTCGGTCAGGTTTCGGAGCGCGAGGTCGGCTATGTGCAGACGGGCGCCACCGGCATGGCCATCCTGATCACGGGTGAGCAGATTCCCGGCAAGGTGCGCTTCATCTCCAGCGCCGCTGACAGCGCAACGCGCACATTCCGCATGGAGTTTGAAATTCCCAACGAGGGTTTCAAGCTGCGCGACGGTGTGACCGCCGAAGTGCTGCTGTCGCTCGCCACGCTGCCCGCACACCGCATTCCGCCAGCAATCCTGTCGCTCAATTCGGCGGGTGATATTGGCGTCAAGATTGTGGAAGACGGCCGGGTGCGCTTTGTGCCTGTTTCCATCGTGGAAGAGTCAGCCGAGGGCGTCTGGGTAACCGGATTGCCTGAAACAGCCACCATCATCACGGTCGGACAGGATTTTGTGGTTGACGGACAGCCCGTCAACGCCGTTGCCGACGGGAGCTGAACCATGACAGGCCTTGTCGATTGGGCGGTTTCGCAATGGCGCCTGGTGATCTCGACGCTGGTGCTGTGCATTCTGGTCGGATACTCGGCCTATGTCGGCATTCCGAAAGAGGCTGATCCTGACATCCAGATTCCCTTCATCTCCATCTCGGTGCCCTATCCCGGCATTTCACCGGAGGACGCCGAGCGCCTGCTCGTCAAGCCGATGGAAGTGGAGCTGCGCTCGATTGAAGGACTGAAGCAGCTGACCGCGATTGCGGCCCAGAACTATGCCGGCCTCTATCTCGAATTTGACGTGTCGTTCGACAAGGACGCCGCCCTGCAGCGCGTGCGCGAGAAGATTGATCTGGCGCAGTCGAAAATGCCCGAGGGCGCGGAAGAGCCGGTCATTACCGAGTTCAACGTCTCAACCTTCCCGGTTCTTGTTGTAACCCTTTCCGGTGAAGTGCCGGAGCGCACGCTTCTTTCGCTTGCGCGCCAGCTTGAGGACGAGATCGAGACGATCCCCTCTGTTCTGTCGTCGGATGTGATCGGCAACCGCGAAGAGCTTCTGGAGATCGTGATCGATCCGGCGCGCCTTGATGCCTACAACATTTCCGCCATCGAGGTTTTCAACGCGGTCAACGGCAACAACCAGATCATTGCGGCGGGCGACTGGGACATCGGCTCGGGCCGGTTTCCCATCAAGGTCGAAGGCCTGATCGAGACACGTCAGGACGTGCTTGACCTTCCCATCCGCTCGTCGGGCGATGGCGTGGTGCGCCTGCGCGATGTGGCCGACATCCGCAGCACGTTTGTTGATGCCGACAGTTTTGCACGTTTCAACGGCCAGACCACAATTGCGCTGGAAGTGAAGAAACGCACGGGCGAGAACATTGTTGCCACCATCGCGCGCGTGCGTGAGGTGGTGAACGCCTTTACCGCCAATCTGCCGCCGCAGGTGAAAGTCGATTTCTCGCTTGATCAGTCAACCTGGATCGACGGCTCGCTCAAGTCGCTGGAAAGCTCGATCCTGCTGGCCATCCTGCTGGTGATGATCGTGGTGGTGGCGGCGTTGGGCTTGCGCTCCGGCATGATCGTCGGCTTTGCCATCCCGACATCGTTTCTGATTGCCTTCCTGTTCCTGGGCATCGCGGGCATGACCATCAACATGATGGTGATGTTCGGCATGATCCTTGCCGTCGGCATGCTGGTGGACGGCGCCATCATCATTGTCGAATTTGCCGACCGCAAGATGGCCGAGGGCATGCACCGGCGCGAGGCCTATGCGCTTGCGGCCAAGCGCATGTTCTATCCCGTGCTGTCATCAACGGCGACAACGCTGGCGGCCTTCTTGCCCATGCTGTTCTGGCCCGGTGTGTCGGGCCAGTTCATGAGCTACCTGCCGATCACGCTTATTCTGGTGCTGGCCGCCTCAACGCTGGTGGCGCTGGTGTTCCTGCCGGTTGTCGGCGGCTTTGTCGGCAAGGCGCAATCCGGCAACGAAGAAACACTCAAGGCGCTGGCCGCCTCTGAAACCGGCGACATCCGCGAGATTGGCGGCATTACGGGCTGGTATGCCCGGCTGGTCGGCAGACTGGTGCAGCGGCCCTTTACAGTGCTTTTCACCGCCATTGGCACGCTGGTTGCCGTCGTCATTGCTTTCAACAATTTCAGCAAGGGCACGGAATTCTTTGTCGAGACCGAGCCGAACCGCGCTTTCATCAACGTGTTTGCGCGCGGCAATCTTTCGGCAGCCGAGCAGCTGGCGCTGGTGAAAGAAGTAGAGGCGATTGCGCTGACGACCGAGGGCCTGCGCGGCGTCTTCACCCAGACCGGGGGCGGCGGCGGCATGGGCCAGGGCGGACGCTCGGGCGAGGACATGATCGGCACGATCTCCATCGAGTTTGATGACTTTGAAAAGCGGCGCCGCGCCAATGTGATCCTTGACGAGATCCGCGGCCGGATGAACGCGATCCCCGGCATCCGTGCCGAAGCGCGTGCTGAAGAGGGTGGGCCACCGCAAGGCAAGGACATCATCGTCGAACTGACCTCGAACGACGGTGCGGCGCTTGATGCGATGACGGCGCTGCTGCGCACCAAGTTTGAGTCGATGCCGGAACTGATAGACATTGAGGATTCACGCCCCCTGCCCGGCATCGAATACCGGCTTGAGATCGACCGCGAGCAGGCTGGCCGGTTTGGCGCCGATGTGTTGACCATCGGCACTGTCGTTCAGCTCATCACGGTCGGCATCAAAGTAGGCGAGTACCGGCCCGATACGTCTGAAGACGAAGTTGAAATCCGCGTACGGTTTCCCGCCGAAGACCGCTCCATCGACATGCTGGACAGTCTGCGCGTCATGACGCGCGACGGGCTGGTGCCGATCTCGAACTTCGTCAAGCGGGTGCCTGCACCGCGCGTCAGCTTCATTGAACGTGTTGACGGCGAACGCATCATGCGCGTGCGTGCCAATGTGATGACGGGCGTGTTGCCCGATGACAAGGTGCGCGAGATCAAGGCGTGGCTGGCCGAAACCCAGATTGATCCGCGCGTCAAGATCGGCTTTGGCGGACAGGACGAGGCGGCGGCGGAGTCTGCTGCATTCCTCGGCAATGCGATGCTGGCGTCTTTGTTCCTGATGGGCGCCATCCTCATCATGCAGTTCAACAGCTTCTACCACACGATCCTGATCCTTTCGGCTGTCATCATGTCTACCATCGGCGTGATGCTGGGCATGCTGGTGATGGGCCAGACCTTCAGCGTCATCATGACGGGCACAGGCATCGTGGCGCTGGCCGGCATTGTGGTGAACAACAACATCGTGCTGATCGATACGTTCCAGCATTTGCGGCGGGAGGGCTTTCCCGTCTACGACGCCATCATCCGCACCGGGGCGCAGCGTCTGCGGCCCGTGTTCCTGACGACATTCACCACCATGATCGGCCTCATGCCAATGATGCTGAACCTCAACATCGATTTCTTCTCTCGCCATGTGTCGGTGGGCGGTCCGATTTCGGACTGGTGGGTGCAGCTGGCGACCGCCGTGGTTTACGGCATGGGCTTTTCAACGGTGCTGACGCTGCTCGTCACGCCCGCGCTGCTGGCGATCCCGGAGAAGCTCAAGGAGCGCAGGCTGAAGAACGCCGCACCCAAGGGCCCGCGCGGCGCGCCGCTGTCGGCGGACTGAGCCTCAGGCCGCACCCGCAGGCACGGCGGCAATGGGATCATTGGCGCCGAACGCCTCTGCCAGCTTTTCACGGGCCTCGGCGGCCTCACGCTGGCGGTTCCACATCGCGGCATAGGTGCCTGCCCTGGCCAGCAGGGCCGTATGCGTGCCACGCTCCACGATCTCGCCATCGACCAGCACGATGATCTCGTCGGCATCCACGACGGTTGAGAGGCGGTGCGCGATCACCAGCGCCGTCCGGTTGCGTGCTACCGCCTTGAGGGCCGACTGGATTTCACGTTCGGTATGGGTGTCGAGCGCGCTTGTCGCCTCGTCGAGAATGAGGATCGGCGGGTTTTTGAGGATCGTGCGGGCAATCGCCACGCGCTGCTTTTCGCCGCCCGAGAGCTTGAGCCCGCGTTCGCCGACCATGGTGTTATAGCCCTGCGGGGCTTTGGCGATGAAAGGTTCAATCTGGGCAAGGCGGGCTGCGGCCTCTACTTCCTCATCGCTGGCGTCGAGACGGCCATAGCGGATGTTGTAGCGCAGCGTGTCATTGAAGAGCACCGTATCCTGCGGCACGATGCCGATGGCAGCGCGCAACGATTTCTGCGTCACATCGCGCACGTCCTGCCCGTCAATCGTCACCGCGCCAGACGAAATGTCGTAGAAGCGGTAGAGGATGCGCGACAATGTTGACTTGCCTGCACCTGACGGGCCGACCACAGCCACCGTTTTGCCGGCGGGCACGCGGAAGGAAATGCCCTTGAGAATTTCGCGGTCAGGCTCATAGGAAAAGCGCACATTCTCAAAGCGGATTTCGCCGCCCTTGACGGAGAGCGGCTGGGCGCCGGGCCTGTCTTCAATCTCGGGATCGAGGCGCAAATGATCGAACATTTTTTCCATGTCGATCAGGGCCTGCGTGATTTCGCGATAGACGGTGCCCAGAAGGTTCAGCGGTACATAAAGCTGCACCAGAAACGCATTGACCATCACAAGCTCGCCGACCGTCATGCGACCCTCGGCAACGCCGATGGCGGCAAGAACCATCACGCCGACCAGACCCAGCGCGATGATCGCCGCCTGTCCGGTATTGAGGATGGACAATGACGTCTGCGTTTTCTCGGACGCGCGGGCAAACACATTCATCGCCTTGTCGAAGCGGCCGGCCTCGTGCTCCTCTGCGTTGAAGTATTTGACGGTCTCGAAATTCAGCAGGCTGTCCACCGCCTTGGTATTGGCCTCGGTGTCGCTGTCATTCATCTCGCGACGGTATTTGACGCGCCAGTTGGTGATGATGAGCGTGAACCATGCATAGGCCGCCACCGTCGCCAGCGTCACCACGGCAAACCAGACATCAAACTTCCACAGCATGATGCCGCAGACGAGCAGCAGCTCCAGAATGGTGGGCGCGATTGAAAAAATGGTCCACGAGAGCAGCGAGTCGATGCCCTTGGTGCCGCGGTCAATCACGCGCTGCAGGCCGCCCGTGCGCCGCTCCAGATGAAAGCGCAGCGACAGGCGATGGATGTGGCGGAAGGTGCGGCCGGCAATCTGGCGCACGGCATTGAAGGCAACTTTGGCAAAGATCGCATCACGCAGCTGGGCAAAGGCCTGCATCATGATGCGGGCCACGCCATAGGCGATGATGAGGCTGATGGCGATGGCAGCCGCCTGCAGGCCCGAGCCGGGCGTCAGTGCATCCACGGCATCGCCATAAAGGAACGGCACCGCAACCGTCGTGATCTTGGCGATCAGAAGGGCCGCCAGCGCAAAGATCACCCGCGCGCGCAGATCGGCGCGGTCCTTCGGCCAGAGATAGGGCATGAAGGTCTTGAGTGTGCCTTTGAAGTCGTAGGATTGCTCGACATCAAGACGGCGGCGGATGGCAGCTGAAGCGGACGAGGCAGCGCCGCCGGGAACGCCCTTTGGCGGCACGGGCGGCTTGGGTGACTGGTTCATGGGGTCTTGCCGGATAGGATGATGTTCAAGGCTTAAGCTGCCCCCACGCATCTGGAAAGCCCAAAGATGAAGGCATCAATGACCCGGATAGCAGCAGGGGCACTCTGCCCCGTCAGAGAACAGGATCAGCGCCCGGCGCGGTGCCCACCTGACCCGGCCGGATTTCGGCAGGATCACGCGTCTGGCCCTCGCGTGCAAAGAAGGTACTTTCGCGCAAGCCCATGCCGGGCTCGTGCCGCAGGAGGCGGATGGTGCCCCCTGTCTCTTCTGCCATCAGGCGCGTGCCGCTGCCCATGCGCCGGGGCGTACTGCGCTCAAAGCTGACTTCGGCGCGGGCCGTGACTTCCCCTTTGTCACCCACGACATCGGCACGCAGGGCATAGCGGCCAAAGGGTGACATATCGATCAGGCGGAGATGAAACGTGCCATCTGCGCGGGCCAGCGCCTCGCCGACCATGCGATTGCCGAGGTAAAGGCGCACGCGGGCGGCGGGCGGCGCGCGCCCGGCAATGCGCAAAGCGGGCGTTTCGTCCCAATCAGCCGCCTCGATTGTAACCGAATCTGCTGCTTGACCCGTCAGGCGCTGGAGGCGGCCGGGGCCTGCGGCGAGAAGCTCTCCACCGGGCAGCAGAAACACGGCATCGCTGGAGCGCACCAGACGGCCATCCGCCGCCATCGCGGTGACAAAATACTCGGCCCCCTCGCCCTCCGGACTGACCGGCGCACGCAAGGCAAAGGCGCCGCCTTCATCAACCGATATTGCGCTGACCGGCTTGGCGTTCTGCCAGAGCGTGACCATGCCCGAGGCGCCGCTGCCGGAGAGGATTATTTTCCCATCGGCGTCGTGGACAGCGGTAAGGGCAAGCGCTTGTGTCCATGCAATCTGCGAGGGATCGATCAGGGCAAGTGCCGGATCGGGCGCTTCACCCTCAGTCACGACCCGGCAATCGGGACAGGAGGGCGAAAGGGTCAGCCAGGCGCCAATCGCCACCGCAGCGACCAGCGCCAGCATCCCGAAGAGACGCGTGCGGTTCATGCTCAGGGCTTTCCGGCTTGGGGCGCAAGCGCGCGCAGATAGTCGGCCATGGCGGCGCGATCCTCATCGGTGAGTTTGCTGGTGCCATGCGCGATCACTTCCGCCATTTCGCCACCGGCAACGTCGAAATCCGGCGTCGTGCCATCCTTGAGGAAGGTGACAAGTTCGTCCCGGCTCCAGCTGCCGATGCCGTCTGCATGTGGCGTGATGTTGGGTGCGGCCGCTTCACCCAAACGCGCGCCGCCAAAGGCCCGCGCATCATCCGGCCCGCCCAGAAAATTGCGCGGTGTGTGGCACTCACTGCAATGGCCGAGCACTTCCACCAGATAGGCGCCGCGGCTCATGGCGCGCTTGTCCTCTTCGGCCACCTGACCGGCAAAGTAGAATA
>ERZ761609.2605-NODE-2605-length-13086-cov-69.559205_pt1 | contig 13086 bp, 16 predicted proteins | sample MGYA00511163_ERZ761609 | MGnify/ENA primary metagenome ERZ761609 (study PRJEB28899, sample SAMN02445070) | bioreactor sludge metagenome | biome: EBPR sludge | place: Australia: Brisbane, Thorneside Wastewater Treatment Plant | collected 2011-12-16 ... | reverse complement strand
CTGGACAAAGTGAAGGATCCACTAGAGCGGCTCTGGTACACCCAACAGACCATCGAGAACGGCTGGAGCCGGAACGTGTTGATCCTTCAGATCGAGTCCAGGCTCTATCAGCGGCAGGGCAAAGCCATCTCGAACTTCCAGTCCGCGCTTCCTCAACCGCAGTCGGACTTGGCCCAACAAATCCTCAAGGACCCCTACAACTTCGACTTCCTCACGCTGGACAACGACGCCCGCGAGCGAGATATCGAACGCGGTCTTCTCGACCACTTGCGGCAATTCCTCCTGGAACTCGGTTCGGGCTTTGCCTTTGTCGGAAGCCAGGTGCCGCTGGAGGTCGGAGGCGAAGACTATCGCCTCGATCTGCTCTTCTATCACCTCAAGCTCCGAGTTTTCATCGTCGCGGAGGTAAAGGCCGGCCCCTTCCGCCCAGAGTATGTCGGCAAGATGAACTTCTACTTGTCCGCGGTCGATGATCTCCTGCGTCATCCCAACGATCAGCCGAGCATTGGCTTGATCCTCTGCCGGTCCAAGGAAGGCATTGTGGTGGAGTACGCGCTTCGCGACATCGGGAAACCGATGGGAATCGCGGAGTTCAGACTAACCGAGAGTCTTCCTGACAGCCTGAAGTCCACGCTGCCCTCCATCGAGGAACTGGAGTCTGAACTCGACGCGCGAACTCAGGATGACGGGACATCCCACGAACCTTCGTCCGCCACCTGAATGGATCTGCGCTTGAGGCCCTGGCTCACCACCCGAAGCATCCGCAGTTTCGTCCCTTTCACGACAACCGGCGAACAGTTCCACCCGAATATCGGTTCGATCAGGCGGCGGCGATCAAGCTCCGTCCGGAACCACTCCCCCCACTCCGGAAGCACCGGCATGCCAAACCGGACCGACAGCCGATGCAGCACGAAATCTGCATGTTCATCGAAAAGTACGGTGCGCCGTGCGTCGCCGTTCGCCCCGAGGGTCGTTTCCATCAACTCGCGCGACAAAAGGACTATGTGTCGGACTGGCCGCTTTCGACCGGGAATCTGCAGGGAGGAGCGGTAGATGGCGGGCTTCTCCCCCAAGCCGCCAATGAACTCCTCACCACCCACTGCGATCTGAAACCGGAGTCCTTCGAGCGCCGCTGCGACTGTGGCGCCGATCTCCTGGTCACCACCGAACGCGGAGACCAGATGGAGTTGAGCCGAAGCGTGCGGCCCAGGCGCTCGCTCAGCAACGAGCCGATGGAGGTGAACCGAGACGCTCGTCACCGTATCCCGCGTCTGGCGCACAAAGGTCAGCTTGCCCATTCGCAGATGTGCGTTCTTCATCGCGGGTATCTCCGTTCTTCCTTGGGGCTGGCCGTTCCGTCAGAAGCTCGATGCGCCCATCCGCATACAGCAGCGTGAGCCGCTGTGAAAAGCGCTCCTTTTCGCGGACGACGGTCGTATCGGCGCGCTCCCCCTCTTCCTCGATCCGGTCCACGACCTTGACGCTTTCCCAGTAGGCGACGTGCCGGTCCCCATCCGATCCAAAGACGCCATTCAGCAACCCGCTCGTGCACAGCAAGCCGACGTGCCCCTTGTGCAGCGGGGTTAGCGGCCGCCCAGAGAACTCGGTCTTCGGAGCATGTGTGATGCGCTGAGCCTGCCGCCACGCCGGTGAGTTGTCGAGAAGGTCTTCAATAAGGTCGAGAGGTAACCCGCGGTACTCCAGTCGCGCCGGCGGCGTCGGAGGGACCGCGTACTGCCGGTCCGGTTCCTCTGGAAGCGGCGGGATTGCGTCGTACGACCGGGTGAGTTGCTGGAGTTTCCAGTTACCCTCGTTGACCGCCCGGTCGGTCATCCGCTCCCGCTCTTGGCGGGACCGGCGCACCCCGAAGAGCACGACCTGCCTGTAGGTGACCGATTCCGGTGCTGTCAGCCGGTAGATCGTCTTGTCGCGGAACTGGGTCGTGAGCGTGCCACGACAGTCGTAAACCCGGTCGTACGGCAGAACAAAGGCGAGCACCCCGCCCGGCTTCAACCACCGCGCCACGTGCTCGAGGAACAACCGCTCCATCCGTTTGTTCTTGCCTTCGCCAATCTCGAAGTCGTACGGCGGATTCAGATAGAGCAGCGAAAACGATTCCACGGGAGCGTGCGTGTCGAACGCGCTGCCCTGGATTACCTCATCGAGGACATCGCGCGCTTCCGCAGCCCGGTACGCGTCGAGTTCGATTCCATAAGTGCGCACGCTGGCACATGCGGTGAGCACTGCGAGCGCCGCACCTGTGCCACTGCAGGGGTCCAGGGCCTCACACTGTTCCGCGGGAAATCGGACGAAGCGCCTCATTCGCTGCGCTTCGGATTCAGGTAACGGGTAGAAGCCGAGCTTCAGCCTTCCTTGAAATCGCATCGATACACCGCCTTGCCAGACCCGTCCGCTGTTGTTGTGTCGGTTGTGACGCCTCTGACGGCCTAAGAACTTCGGCCATACCTTCAGAGCAGCTACGGTATGGACGCTGCGCCCTTACACAAGAGTAAGTTCCTTTAAGGCCGCGAACGTCTTTCACCTGCGAGCTATCTTGGCCAGCGGCGCCGATTCAAAGTGAAGTCGTCCGGGTCGAGATCCTCAAGCAACGTCTCTTGGTCATCTTCGATCGCGAAGGGCCTCGCTTTGTGGGCCCAGAGCAGGGTTAGGACGGCGTCGTAGTTGGGAAGCCTAATTGAATGCTCAAGTAAGGTATTGACGCGCTCCGCGGCCTGACGGTCAAGCCAAGCGTCCGGTCGCACCGGGGCAAGTTCCTCGGGCACTACCCCGCCATTGAAGATCCGGGCAGCGAACGAGCCGTTTGCCGGAAGGTCCGCGAGCGGGAGGAAAAAGGAAAACGAATCGCTGCGGACGAACCATCGGGCGCGGTTGTTAACACTCCAGACCATCGCACATGCGAGGTTCGTTAGCGTGAGAAAAGAGCGAGTTGTTGCGGTAAGGCTTGTTCCGAAGCCCGCTGCGACGCTCGACATCTGCGATAGAGAAGGGTCTGCAAGGTCGAAGCGTTTCCGCAAGACTGCGCTGGGCAGCAGCAGCTCGGCCGCGAACTCGTTGGCCTCAATCTCTGGCCGGTTCAGGTCCCTATCGAAACTCTCGATCTTCCTCTCCTCGCAGATGTTGCCCAGGTTCCGATGGTGCGGAATGACGAAGTGGCCTATTTCGTGCGCGATCGTAAAACGCTTGCGGGACGCCTCGCGGATGCTTGCCTTCACTGCGACGATGCCCTTCTGGCCTGCCTTGCTGCGGATCAATGCGCCATCGAAGCCCCGCGCTGGCACCTCGCGTATCCTCAAGCCAAGCTCCCGGCAGAGCGCCTCGAGATCGGGTGCGGCCGTCTTCGCAAATTTCTGGGCGACATAATTGGCGAGCTGGGCAGCAGGTGTCACTTCTTACCTTCATCATCATCAGCATCCCAGTCCTCTCGGAGCTCGTCAGTCAACTCGTCGATGATACCCTGGTCGTCCGCATCAAGTTCTCCGTCCCGGTTGCGGTAGGCGTATCCGGGATCACTCACGGCCCCCGTGAACGGCGCCGACAGCGCATCTACAATCTGGCGGAGTTTCGATGGCCCTAGGTTGTCAAGACTCTTCACGTCCCGGGTGGCGTCGAGCGCGGCCTGTATGTGGTCCGGAGGCAGACGGTTTTGGGTGCGGTATTCGACCGCAGCCTCTTCAGCGAGCCGGTGAATGATAGCCGCCGGGTCCGTGCCGGGAGCGAGGGCCTCGAATATCATGTCGAGGTCTTCATCGGCCATCTCATCCGAAGTGCCGAAGAGCTTGTCCAGGAGGTCACGCTCTGGGTTTGGTTGATTTGGCTGCTTGTCGCGCGGCATAGAGTTCCTTTACCCCATCGATGGCGAGCAGACGCTCTTTCATCTTCGAGACCTGACGGGGTGTCTTGTCGAGTATCTGTCCAAGTTCCTGATTGACGTTGGGGCCGCCCTCAACGAGTTCGGCCGCGGTGATGAGATCCTGCAACTCGGAATCGCCTTTCACCAGGCTGTAGAGCGCATCTTTAATGCTGAGCTTCGCTCTTTCAGGAGCCGTTGTGCCAGCACCCTTCCGCTCTGGCGAAGAAAAGTCCGGGTCATCGACGGAACCGCCCACATGCTGTTGCCGGCGCAAGCGGTCCACGAGCTTATTGTGCACAACAGTGCCTAGGTAGGTTTCGAGCTTGCCCTTGCTTTCCTTCCAACCGAGGCCGTTCGGCGATCTATAGAAATCCTTCAAAACCTCGGCGACAACGTCCTCGCAGTCCTGTCCGCCGTCAAAAGTATCCGGCCCCCGGTAACGTCGGAGGATGCCGGTCGCCTGGACAAGCAGCACTTTATAGAGCCGGGTCCAGTCTATGTTCTGGAAGCGATTCACCGTCGGTCACTTTCCCTGGGGGTGGCGTGGTTTATGTCTGGCGTCCCTTCCACTGCTTTATACGAACAGCCTGCCCCCGGTTTACCCAAGATATTTTGCGCGATCCGGGGAAACGCGGATGCCCTGGTTCGAAAGACCAATAGGAGCTGCTGTAGAAGGCAGTCCCTGAGGACATCGCTTTCAACGGCGATTATCGCCTCGGATCGCTTTCGAAAAAGGACATCAACCAATTATGGCTTTGCAGATCATGCGGATCAAACCCAATCCGGCGGGTAAAGACCGGAGTCGGTATGGGCAGTCGAGTGCTGCGCAGTTGGCAGCGGAATGGGTGGACTTTCAGAACACCAGTTCTGTAGCGGTCGACCTCGCTCCTGTAGAACTGTGGCACCAGGCTTACCATCACGGGCAGAATCCCACTTGGGAGAAAGTCACGACATTCTCCGGTACGCTGGCTCCGGGCAAAAATGTGCGAGTCCACTCTGGTAGCGGCCCAGAAAGCATTATCCGCGATGACGACCGACGTGGCGCCGACTATCATGTCTTTACCGGGAAGAACTACATCTGGAACAACAAAGAAGGCGACACGCCAGCGCTGTTCAATAGGGTCACGGAAGTAACATTGGATTCGGCCAGCTACGACCCCAACCCTCCCGAAGGAGAGGTACTCGTACGGAGCGGCAACAAACTGGTGCCGGCTAGGACTGTGTCGTACAGCTACCGTTAACCGGAGAAGCGCCAGGTTCTTCGTCCATTGGGGCGATACAAGCTGAGATAGAAAGCTCGCAGTCGGCTGAACGATTGTCGCCCCTGCGAGTCGCGCTTCGCGCAAGTTGAGCCTTGGGGAGTCGCCGGCCAACCAGAGTTGGTCTCTAGGCAATGATCATGGCCGATCCCACTCGATTCCTGAAGAACATCGTGTGGAAGGCGCGGATCTGGGCCCGGAGTTCCGATTCGGCACTCTTCATCTCCGGTTGGCGCTCCAGGAGTGTCACCAGTGACCGCTCGGTGAGTTCCGCATGCCGGCCAGATTCGATGAGACCGTGGCAAATCGGGCACGCGGCCCAGTCGCCGACGCTTTCGCCGACGATGCCCTCGAAAACGTAGGCCGCGAATGTGCGCGCCGGGTAGACCCAGGTGACGTTCGGGCTGGAACAGAAATCGCAAATGGACTTGGGCATGTGCCGCCTCCCTGAACCTTGTGGAATTAGTTGGAATGGCTACTCGGGACCGCGGCAGTCAGGCTTGCGCGGACCTCGATGAACTCGACCGCCTGGTCGCGGTGCCGGTCCACCCAGCGCAACGTGTAGGACTGAAGCCCGCGCAACCAGCGCCGCTCGTCGCCCGAGTTCAGGTCGGCGAGTTCGTCGGCCGTGAAGCCGGTGTCGCCGGCCTGCCGGTCACGCGAGCGCTCCATGTACTCGGCGAGTTCGCCGGTCCAGCGCGCCATGGGCAGGTACAACCATGCCGGGGTCAGCGCGAATGCGAGTTTGTCGGCCAGACAAAGCCGACTGATCGGCAGTCCGGTTCGCCGGCACCAGTAACGGGAGTGGCGGAAGCACTCGCTTTCCCACTTCGGCCCGAAGAGACGACCCATGATCCGGGCGCCCAACACAACGTGTTTCTCGCCTTCCTCTCCGTCCATCTGGGTGCAGAAGGCATAGCCGAGGTCATGAAGCCCGAATGCCGCCCACAGCCTCGGGTCCCACGGGAAGCCGTAGAGCTTGGTCCACCCCCAAGCGACAAAGAAAGGATGCAGCGCGAGGCAGTGCGCGCCGCCAAGCAAACTCTTGAGACCTACGCGCATGGCCTCCTCCTCTGAGCCACCTAGCGAGAAGCGACTTCTTCTCGCTCTTCCTCTGCTGCAACTCGCTGAGATCTCCCTGCCGAACGGCCGGTGGTGAGCCTTTCGTACAAGGGCCACAGCAAGAGCGTGCCCGTAATTGCGCCAACGAGAGTGCCGAGTTCGTTCGCCCTCCCGGACAGGACTGCGATCAGGAACAGAAACAGACAGATCTTGCGGCTCAGTTGTTGCATGAGTGACCTCTATGAAGCGGCGCTGATCGGCGCGGGCCGTTCGACTAGCGCGTGAGTATGCCGGCAATTGATGCAAGTCACGCCTGTCGTGACCAGGCGAACCGCATCAACGTACCGCTCGGGTATCGGCCGGACTTCGCCGGACCGGCTGAAGAATTCGGGCGTGAGCCCCTGCTGCCGGAGTTCAGGCGACAGTTGCCCATCGACGCCGCGATACACAACGGTGGAGAGAACCGGCGGGCGCTTCATTTCCTGAATCGGACCAAGTCGGTGCGCGGCGATCAACAGTTGATAGGTCTGATCGCAGCGCGCCATCTCGACGGAAAGGAGTTCGTCGGCCACCGTCACGGCATGCACGCCGCTCGCGGTGATGCGGTCCAACCGCTGGAGCCAGGGTAAGCGGTCGCCGCTCATGGCGAAGAAGCCGATGTATCGGCCGATGTCTTTTGAGGCACCACCGCTCTCTACCGCGCGCAGCACCCAGCGGCCAGTGCGCGCCTGGCGCTCCGCGGTCGCCCAGGTCTGACAGTAAATACCAGCACCTTCAAGCCGCCTCAAGAACGGCTTCGGCAGGACAAGGCGTGGCGTGCGAGCATTCATCGGGACACCGCCTTGGTGACAGCCGCAGGCAAGGGCGCGCCGAGGGCCGCGCGGATCTGCTCTTTCGTGCATCCCGCCCAGCAGAGGTACTTCCAAGGCTCTTCCACAGAAATCGCCAGGTTGTCCTGGGCACGGTCGTGTCCGGCAGCGGCACACGACGGGCATTGGGTCACCCAATTGCGGCCCACGCGCCGCCGTACCTCCACGTAATCGAGGATTTGAAAGCATGGGCGGTCCGTGGCTGGCGGTCCAACGTGCACTGGTTCGGGTTCTGACTCCGCAGGAACCGTTGCAACCAATTCGGCCAGTTGCGATTCGCTGACGCGCCGCAGCGACCTCAGGTACTCCATCTGAGCAACCAAGTTGTACGCCGCTCCGTAGAACCAGTACCGCTTCCCGGCGGCACGATGCACACCAAGAGGTCCGCGAATCGCGTTCCCAAATTGTCCGTCCGGCACTCGATCCTGTTTGGGAAAGAGCTCGATGCCCTCCGTGTTGCCGGAACCCTTCACTTCCACCGAGAGTTTTCCCGCCAGGTGACGGATGTAGATGCGCGCCTGTTTCGCCGGAACGGGTGACTCGAAGAGGATCCACAGATGACCACCGCGGCGGCTCTGCTCCAGCGCAGCCTGAATACCTGCCTGCCCCAGTTCGAACTGGAGTTTTAGCAGGTCTTCGAGCGCGCGGCGGTAGTCGGCGTCAATCGCCATCCACTTGACACGCTGCGTCTGCGGATTGATGGCGTACAGCCCCAGCGTGATCCGGCCTTCGAGGTGCCGTTGGATGTCCCACGCGGTGAGTTCGGCCTCGGCGCCGTTCTTCTTTGGGCGGTAGTAATAATGTCGGCCGCTCGCCGTGTGCGGCGTATCCGATTGGCGGGTGTATGCGCGGCGGTTCACAAACCACCGCGCATACTCTGTCGCCAATTCCGGCGTTGCACGAAGCAGGTCCGGCATAGCCTCTGTTTACTCCCGATCCTGGAAATGCCAAAGCCAGTTCCCGTCGTTAGTGCAGCGTCGCGATCTCCGAGGGGTTCTCGGCGAAACGGAGCAGGCCAAACTCGCGGATCTTCTCGCGCATCTGGCTGACTCCGTACCCGCCGAAGACGCCATCGGCGAGTTCGAGCAGCCAGAACTGGCCGCGCTTGCGGTCGTAGACGTAGAATTCGCCGGAGTGATCGTCGCCCGGAGCCATCACGAACAGCAGCACGCCGCGCGCGAACTCGACCCAGTGAGCGACCACGCCCTCGCCGAAAGCGAGGAAGCGGGCAACGATTTCAGCAATGTCGTGCTGCTGGCGGAGGTTCAGATCCTTGGTCGAAACCACCGAGCAGGCGATGACGGGTTGCGGATTCATGGTTCATGTCCTTTCTTCTGTGAGCTTCAGGAGTGTGCAGGCGCAGAGACACTGCGCCCCGCAGGTATCGGAGATGTCGGGAGGGAGGGTGCCGTCGGAAGGAGGGACTACTGGAGGCGGGCCGTCGCGGCTTCGACTTCAGGCACATTCGCGTCGGTCAGGTCCTTGAGTCGATCAAGGGTCAAAGTGCCCACCGAAGCTTGTTCGATCACGTCAGCGAGACGCTTGCGGGTGCGGTCCGCATGCTTGCGCGCGGCTTGGAGCAACCTCCCGCGCGCTTCGGCAATTCGCCCGGATGCCGGATGCGTTGCAGCAGTGGGCGCCTTGGAGCGCGCCTGCTCTTCCACTCTCTCGACCAGAACGCGCAAGGTGTCACGGTCCGGGATGTCGTCGATGCTGTCGCTCGCCAGGTTCATTTCGCGACACAGGGCGCTATACGCAGCATCTCCGAGAACTGCTCTGCCAGCCACGAGTCGCTCAATGCCGCGGCTGAGGTCCGTCATCTTGTCCATGACCAACGTCAGCTTTGCGTATCCGAGCCGTTTGAGGTCTGTCGAGCCGCCATATTTTTGAAGCGTCGATTGCGACAAGCTGAAGCCGACCTTGTCGCATAGCGTCGTGATGGCAGCCAGCGCTTCGTCACGAACCAGTCCGTTCCGTGGCGCACCGTTGCCAGCGGATGACGGCTTTGGCACCGGCGCCGACGCGCGCTGTTGCGGCTGACGCGACGCCGGGAGCGCCCATTCCGGGAGACTGGGCGTGTAGGCCGGACGGTTCGACTGATCCAAATCCACCCAGGTCTTGTCCAAATCGTAGAGATACCGGCCCAGTCCGAAACACGCGCAGGCCCGCTTGAAGGCTTGCGCCTCGGCGCGAGTCGCGGCGTTCTCGTCGTCCGCCCACTCCTCGCCTACGCCGGTGTGCGTACCCAGGCCGTGAATCGTGACGCGAGAGACGACGACGACCTTGGCCGCTACTGCAGACTGGGATTTGTCGCTGGCTGTGCGCCGCTCGAAGTTCTGCGCCACCTGCACGTCGTAATCGCGGGTCCATCCCCATTCACCAAACACGGAGTTCAGCCGGTCGGTGTACGCACGCTGGTCAGCGTAGGCGATCAGTTGACCACGTTTCTGCGGACCGTGCTTCGTCTGAATCGTCGAAGTCGCCGTCACGCGCCACTTGATCTCCTCGGAATTGAACGGCTCAATGAGCCGCTGCTTGATCTCCTGGAAGCGTTCTTTGTTCATTGTTGCTGTCTCCGCCAGTTCCGAAACCGGCGCAGTCATCGCCGGGGGAACTGAACCGGGCCGCTCTCTGGCAGCACCATTCACATACGCCATGTGTCACTCGCTCCTTTCGTGGTTCTTTCTGCACTACACGTTTGCGTGCGCGATCCGCGCATCGTCTCCGGATCCACACGCCGCTTCCTGCACAACCTCCTGCTGCTGGCGGCGCTACTTTCTGTACTCCCAGTGCCGGTCACACCCTCACAGACCGCCTACGCTTGCGCGCGCGCCACCGCGCCTTGTCACCGGTCCAACCACCGCCACCACTTACAACTTCCTCTCCTTCCTTCCACTCAGCGCTCAATCCCCCTCAATCCCTGACAACCACTGGCCACACCTGCCACTTCATCCACCTGGGCCTTGCCGCGCCAGCCTACACTTCCGCTGGCCACTTCACTCCCACCCATCGCTTCTTTCCCCGTCGCCTGCCTCCCCCATGCTCGCCGCCGGTCTGCTCGGAGTTCGGAATGCTAAAACACGGGGATATCGGAAAACTGGCCCAAGCCGATCAACGTCTTACGAGGGGTCGTGAAATGGCAATAGAGACGCATTCGGATCGCAATCGGTGGGCAAACCCGGCAGGGCCTATGGGCGGGCGGAGGATTTCAGGAGAGGCAATCTGCCAGAGTGACCGTCTGGCCAGAGCGCAGATCCAGTAGCCCAGCCGTTGCCGGCTGCACACGAAACTCGCGCGTCAGCGCGGCGTAGATGCGTGGGCATTGACGCGGAGCAACGTCACGGAGGAGCAGTTGAGATTTGCTGTCTGGCACCAGGTAGAGAAACCGCGCAAGCAGAGTTTCCTCAGTCAGTTGAGAGAAGATGCGCAGGTAAGCGTCGGCGGACTTCACGGTTCTCTCAAACTCCAAGGCCACGTCGGCCTGCAATTCGCCCACTCGAAACGTCACGACCGCGTCATACTCCTTCGCGAACCGCAGACTTGCGACGCGATTCTGCGCGCGAACTTCCGCCTCCGATTGCCAGGTCAGCACCACTCCCGCGCGCCGAAGCGCCAACTGAATCGTGAACAACTGGACGTCATGCCACACTTGACTGCGCGCATTGCCGCCCTTCGAGCGGATTCGCCGTTCAACGATGGCGCCGTCGAAGCTTTGCAAGTACAACTCTCCGGACTCACCCAATGACAATGCCGGCTCCATCCCTTCGACTCGCCGCGACTCAAGGAAGCCGTGACGGACCAGTCGTCGCACCCTCCAGGCGAGCGAATTCCGCTCTGTCCTGGAGGTCGCATACGGATGAAGACTGGAATGAAGCTGCTTAAACGTGACGTGTCCAGCCTCGTAGACAGTGCGCAGGATCGGCTTGTCCGCGCATTCGGAGATCACAATGGAGTCTTTCAAATAGCGCAAGGATCACCTCCCGCGTACGTTCCAGCAACCACTGCCACGATCGGTGACCTCAAAGATCGCCGATCCGGTTGGTCCGGCGAGCCAGGCAAACGGCTTCACGAGGAGCAGGAGTTCCTGTTGTTGCCTCCTCTGCGACGCCGACAGGACCAGGATGTTGTCCGGATCAAGGCCGTCCTGCAGCACAACGCCCACCAGTTGTTCGTTCACAGTATGCAGGTGCCAATCCGCCATTGCATCCGAAGCCGCTGGGCAGGCGAGCCGGATGCTGCGGCCGGCAGAGGTCTGGGTGATGTCGCTGGTCATCCAGTTCCGTCCGTGGATGCGGGACGGGTCCTGCAACAGCGGCTTCGCTTTCGGTCCAAAGACCAACTGGCCGAACAGCGTGGCGCAGGACCGGACGCGACAGCCGTCTCGGATGCCCGTGGTATTCCACACGCGAGTGCCGCCGTTCGGCAGGTCTTTCGTCTGCCAGAGGCTGCCCAACGAGTGCACTCGAACGATCACTTGGCACCCCGCTTGGGGGTCTTCTTGTCCCAGAGTTGCGATTCTGCGCGCTGAAGCCTAGCGACCAGTTCGGCGTTCGCACCGTTCTGCCGCTCCTGAACAAGCGTTTCGAGTTGCCGGAGTCGCTGTTCGAGACCGGCCTGCAGCGCCTCCCGATCCTCCAGCGCCTTCTGCAATCGCATCGACCTGGCTTCTTCGGCCGTCAGTTTGTTCTTTAGAGTGAGCACTTCCTGACGCCAGGTGTCTGTTGGGCTGGTGCCGGGCAAACCGGATTCCTGGCTCTCGATTACGCGATTACATTGCTCGATGTGCCGGTTGTAGAGCCCGATCGCTTCCAGTGCCCGATCTTCCGCGATGCACTTCGCGTTGATCGCGTCGGCCAGACACTCCGCCGCGACCCACTTGGTCTGCCGCATCTTGTCCCACCAAACCCAGCAAACCAGCAGCAGGAAGAGAATGATGCCTGTCTGGATAGCGCTCCACCGGAAGTAGGGATTGAGCACGGACTGCTCGGCGAGTTGCACAAGTCGACGGTCAATCTTATCGCCCCAGCGGATCTGACGCGGGTTGAGAGCACGCAGGTAGAACTCGAAGATGGTCTCGCGCGACGATGCCCGATTGAGAGGCACGGGTCGATATGGTTGATTCGGGTTGACGCCGACGGCGCCGGATCCGCTCTGTACCGCCTGGAGTGGCTGCGCGCTGCTCGACTTCGACGCCTTTTCATCTTGACGCGGGGCTTGGGCCAGTACCGAAAGAGCGCCCAGCGCGATCGCGAGGGTGCAGCGATGGGCAGTGGTCATAGCGTCCCCCGTCTCGGCATGGTGATCGTGGCCGCCAGTTTCTGATCCTTGAATCGAAGATTTGCTCCCCGGACATCCGCCCGAGAGGACCGCAGTTTTGGAAACATCGTCGGTTCGAAACACGGCACCCGGATGTCGCTGGGCGGCCGGACATGCAGACGGCCGTGCATCGTGCCCTGGATTGGGTCGGTCATGAGGACCTCCATCTTTCCTTTCCCGAGGTTCTTGATGTGGTGGTCGAGAGCGCGATACTCAAGTTGCTCGCGCTCGGTGGCGCCGATTGCTTTTTGAAACTGCTCGAATCCGAGGAAGTCCTTGCGCCAGAGTTGCTGTGTCCGCTTCTGCACGGGCACCTGAGAGGAGGCCTGCTTGAAGTACTTGGCAGTCTCCTCGTCGCGGGTTTGGAGGAGCATCGTGGTCCCAGGCGCAGATGAAACGTCCTGCTGAAACCCGCGGCCGACCTGCAAGAGTTGCGGCAACGACTGCATCGAAAACAGGAATGCCGTGTTCGTGCCGCGCGCAGTGTTCAGAATCTGGGCAAAGTTCCGATACCCGAACGGCGCGAACTCATCCATCACCACCGAGAACAGCGGCTTGTTCGTGCGCCTGCGCTCGGACTCCGACTCGTACCGCTTGCCGACCACCAGTTGCAGATTCTGGAGGAGCATCTTCCCCAGCGCGCGAACCGGCGCAGTGTTCTTGTTGATGTTCAGGCTGACGAACAGGATCAGTTCCTGGTCGATGACCT
>ERZ761609.2604-NODE-2604-length-13093-cov-33.671499_pt1 | contig 13093 bp, 7 predicted proteins | sample MGYA00511163_ERZ761609 | MGnify/ENA primary metagenome ERZ761609 (study PRJEB28899, sample SAMN02445070) | bioreactor sludge metagenome | biome: EBPR sludge | place: Australia: Brisbane, Thorneside Wastewater Treatment Plant | collected 2011-12-16 ... | reverse complement strand
CAGCAGGTCGGGTTCGGCGACGGTGGCTTTGCGCACATGTAGGGAGCGGCCGTCGTTGATCCACCCGCGGCGGACAAGTGCGGCCGCGCTCCTGCCGCGTGACGGGTGCGCACACCCGCGCGCCGCCCTGCGTGTGCGGCGGCGCGCCGTCATCCATGCGTTGCATGACCTTGAACATGCGCCAATCATGAGCAAGGCGCGCGCCGCGCGCGAACAATAAAGTTCACATGCCCGAAACCTCCCCGCTTGACACACACAGACCTTTTTACCAGTGCGTGCGCTGCGGAAACTGCTGCCGCTGGCCGGGCGACATCAACATCACCGCCGCCGAAGCCGCCGCCATCGCCGCCTTTCTCGGCATCCCGGAGCAGGACTTCATCCAAAACCACACGCGCCTCAACGCCAACCGCACCGGTCTCTCCATCGTGGACAAGCCGGATGGAAGCTGCCTCTTTCTCGAAGGCGTGAACACCTGCCTCATCCAGCCCGTCAAGCCCGCCCAGTGCTCCGGTTTCCCGAATGAATGGAACTTCCCCGGCTGGCGGGATCAATGCGAGGCGGTGGAGGTGTGAGTCCTTCCGCCGAATTCAAGCGTTGCTTTCCGTGTCATCTGTGACAAAAAGCCCGCCCCATGCACATCACACTCGCCGAACTCACGGAACTCCTTCAAGGCACGCTCCTTTCCGGCGATCCCGCGCTGGCCGTCACCGGATTCGCATCGCTCAAAGAGGCCCGCGCCGGCGACTTGAGCTTCTATTATGACACGCGCTACCGCGAGCGGCTGGAGAAGACGCGGGCCGGAGCCGTGCTCGTGCCGCGTGACTGCGCGAACTGCCCCCCGCATGTGGCCTGCATCGCCGTGGACAATCCCTCCCGCGCCTTTGAAAAAGTGGTGGACACCTACGGCTTCCACGCCGCCGCCTTTGAGGCGGGGGTCCACCCCTCCGCCGTCATCGCGGCGGGAGTGAAACACGACCCCGCCAAAGTCTCCATCGGCGCCAACGCTGTCATCGAGGCGGGCGCGGAGCTGGCCGATGGCGTCGAGATCGGCGCGGGCTGCTACGTCGGGCGGGATGCCGTCATCGGCAGGGACAGCAAGCTCTTTGCCAGCGTCACCATCCACGAGGCCTGCGAACTGGGCGAGCGCGTCATCCTGCACTCCGGCGTGGTCATCGGCGCGGATGGTTTCGGTTACGAGTTCGACAAGGGACGTCACCGCAAGGTGCGCCAGGCCGGCATCGTGCAGATTGACAACGATGTCGAAATCGGCGCCGGAACCATGGTGGACCGCGCCCGCTTTGGCCGCACCTGGATCGGCGAGGGCACCAAGATAGACAACCTCGTCCAGATCGGCCACAACGCCGTCATCGGACGCCACTGCATCATCGTCGCCTGCTGCGCCATCGCTGGCAGCGCTGTCATCGGGGATTATGTCGTCATGGCCGCCCAGTGCGGCGTGGCCGGCCATGTCATCATTGGCAGCCAGATCACCCTCGGCGCCCGCAGCGGCGTCACCAAGGACATCCCCGACGGCCCCGCCACCTACATGGGCTTCCCCGCCATGCCGGTCATGGACGAGCGCCGCCGCCTCGCCAGCATCAACCGCATCCCCGCCCTCGCCGCCCGCGTCAAGGAGCTGGAAAAGCGCGGCTGAGGAAGGCGCGGACATCGGGAAGGGCAGCGGTCAAAAAAATCATCGCGCCTGCCGCGCAACCCGCTACTTTCCGCCCCTTTTTCCCGCCCGCCCATGTCCGCCAAAGTCCCCACCGCCGCCGAAATCCGCGCCACCTTCCTCGATTTCTTCAAGGAGAAGCAGCACACCATCGTGCCCAGCGACAACGTCGGCTACACCAGCCGCGACGGCGCGCGCATCTTCACGAACGCGGGCATGAACCAGTTCGTGCCCATCTTCCTCGGCGAGCGCAGCGCGGACGTGGACACCTGGCCCGGCGTCTTGCACAAAGGCCTGCCCACCCGCGCCGCGGACACGCAGAAGTGCATCCGCGCCGGCGGCAAGCACAACGACCTCGAAGACGTGGGCCTCGACACCTACCACCACACGCTCTTCGAGATGCTGGGGAACTGGTCCTTCGGCGACTACTTCAAGAAAGAGGCCATCGCCTGGGCCTGGGAGCTCGTCATCGAGCGCTGGAAGTTCCCGCCCACCCGCGTTTACGCCACCATTTATCAGCCCGACAAATCCAAGGGCGATCCCGCCGACCGCGACCAGGAGGCATGGGAAATCTGGGCGGAAAAATTCCGCAGCATCGGCCTCGATCCCGACATCCACATCGTCAACGGCAACAAGAAGGACAACTTCTGGATGATGGGCGACACCGGCCCCTGCGGCCCCTGCACCGAGATCCACATCGACCTCACCCCCGGCACGCCCGAGCTCGATGAAGCCCGCCAGCGCGAAGGCCGCAAGCTCGTGAATGGCAGCGACGCCAGCTGCATCGAGATCTGGAACAACGTCTTCATCCAATACAACGCGACACCGGAAGGCACCTTCGAGCCGCTCCCCGCGAAGCACGTCGATACCGGCATGGGCTTCGAGCGCGTCTGCTCCATCATCCAGGGCACCAAAAACTTCACCGACTTCCAAAACGCGAAGATCAGCAACTACGACACCGACGTCTTCCGTCCCATCTTTGACGAGCTGACGAAGATGTCTGGCAAAACGTATGCCAGCACGCTGCCGAAGGCCAACGAGCAAGGCCACGTCGTCCCCGTCACCGAGCAGGAAAAGATCGACGTCGCCTTCCGCGTCATCGCCGACCACATCCGCACGCTCAGCTTCGCCATCGCCGACGGCATCCAGCCCGGCAACAGCGACCGCAACTACACCCTCCGCCGCATCCTCCGCCGCGCCGTGAAATACGGCCGCACGCTAGGTTTTGATGGATCCGTGTCATTCTTCTTCAAACTGGTAGATGTGCTAGCAGACCAATTCCGAAATGTGTTTCCGAATGTTCATGAGAAGAGAGAGCACATCAAAGCGGTGTTGAAGCTTGAGGAAGAAGCATTCAACCGGACCCTTGATAAAGGCACGGAAGACTTGGAGGGCGTCACTAACGCTATCAAATGTATCCAACAGTTCCTCAGTGAAGTTCCGGGGCGTTGCTCTGAGCTGGAAGGCTTCATCAAGAAAAAGGGGCTTTCTGTCTGCGGCTCCCAAGAAGAACAAGACAAGCTTTGGAAGCTTGTTTTTTCGATAACTAAACTGCCTGTCGATTTTGATGCTGCCAAATTGGCCTGGGATGGTGTTTCGAGTGCAAGCTCACGGCAACAGCAGAGCTTTGAAAGTGCTCTAACAAATTGGCAACTGACCTGGACGCAAAAAACGTGGGGGCTTTACGATGCGATTAACGATTGGGCGATTGATGGCTTCACTGAGCAATTCTTCCAACAGAACGCCAACCGGATGCTTGATGGAATAGCGAGAGCTATTGTGGAGCAACAACGCGAGGTCGTTACAAGCAAAGTCGTTTCAGCCGAAGTGGCATTCCGCCTCTACGACCAAGAAGGCTTCCCGCTCGACCTCACCGAACTCATGGCCCGCGAACGCGGTCTCACCGTGGACACCGCCGGCTTCGAAGAACTCATGGATCAGCAGCGCGCCCGTGCCCGTGCCGCGATGAAGAAAAACGTCGTCTCCGTCTCCGAGATCGAAACGAAGGCCCCGACCAAGTTCATCGGTTACGACAACCTCGAAGCCGATGTGAAGGTGCTCGAAGTCGTCGAGATGAAGGACAAAACCGCCGTCGTGCTCGATGTCTCCACCTGCTACGCCGAAATGGGCGGCCAGATCGGTGACGCGGGCCAGATCATCCTCGGCGCGAACACCTTCCCCATCACCGCCACGACGAAAGTCGGCAACACCTGGCTCCACTTCCTCGGCGGCGACGAAGCCCCGCCTGTCGATGTCACTGTGAAGCTCGTCGTCGATGCGCCGCGTCGTCACGCCATCGAGCGACACCACACCGTCACGCACATTTTGCACTGGGCGTTGCACGAGGTCGTCAGCAAGGACGCCACGCAGAAAGGCTCATCCGTCACGCCGGACAAACTCACCTTCGACTTCAACAGCGCCGCGCTCACCGCGCAGCAGCTCGCCGACATCGAACGCCTCGTGAACGAGCGCATCGTCGCCAATGACCCCGTTTCGTGGAGCGAAGTGCCCTACGTCGAGGCCAAGGCCAACAACGGCATCATGGCCCTCTTTGGCGAAAAATACGGCGACCTCGTCCGCGTCGTGCAGATCGGCGGCCAGCCGCACAAGCTCGATGGTTGGAGCATGGAACTCTGCGGTGGCACCCACACCCGCCACACTGGCGAAATCGGCCTCTTCCGCCTCGTCGGCGAAGGCGCCGTCGCCGCCGGCGTCCGCCGCATCGAAGCCATCGCCGGCCTCGAAGCCTACAACGCCGCCAAAGCCGATTCTGACCTCCTGAAGCTCCTCGCCGGCAAAGTCAGCGCCCAAGGCACCGCCGACCTCGAGAAGAAGCTCGACCAAATCCTCACGCAGCAAAAAGAGCTCGAAAAAGCCCTCAAAGCCGCCCAGCAGCGCGAAGCCAGCGGCAAGGCGAAAGAGCTGCTCGCGTCCGTAGAGGATGACGTGAGTCTTCCCTCCGGGGAACGTTCACGCGTTCCTCTACTGGTCGCAAATCTCGGCGACGTGGACGCCGACTACGCCATGGCCGTGAACGACGCTCTGAAAGGCCAGTTCCCCGGCGTCATCGTCCTCGCGGCAACCGGCGGTGGCAGCGTGGCCTTGATCGCCAACGTCTCCAAAGACCTGCAAAGCAAGGTCCAGGCCGGCAAGATCATCCAAACCATCGCCCCCATCGTCGGCGGCAAAGGCGGCGGCAAGCCGGATTTCGCCCGCGGCGGCGGCAAGGACGTGTCCCAAGTGGATGCCGCCCTCGCCGAAGCGCGCAAGCTGGTCGGCTGAAGACTGGACAACCTATGAGGGCCAACCTCCGCGCTTTGGGAAGCGCGCCTGCGCGGCACCGCAGGCGCATTCGTCAGAATGCAGGAGTTGTTGGCGCGTGTGATGTCTGTGAAGTTCCACTGGCATTGGAGCGTTAGCTTGTCCGCACCTGCCATGAAACCGACCTCCCTTTCCTTCGTCTTCGCCGCCCTCACCACCACCGCCATCGCCGGTGACAACTACCTCGTCTATTTTGGCTGCTACACGAACGCCAAGTCGGGCAGCAAAGGCATTTACGTTTCCAAATTCAACTCCACCACCGGCAAGCTCACCGCGCCCGAACTCGCCGCCGAGACGGGCAGCCCCAGCTTTCTCGTCATCCATCCCTCGAAAAAACATCTCTATGCCGTTGGCGAGATGAGCGGACCTGACAAGAAGGCGGGCGGTGTGAGCGCCTTCAAGATCAACCTGCCCGGCGGCAGGCTCGACTTCATCAACCAGGTCAGCTCCGTCACCGCCGGCCCCTGCCACATCAACCTCGACGCCACCGGGCGCATGGCCATGATCGCCAACTACAGCGGCGGCTCCTGCGCCTCCTATCAAATCCGTGAGGACGGCGGCCTCGGTGAGCCAGCCAGCCACCACCAGCACACCGGCTCCAGCGTCAATGAGCGCCGCCAGAAGGAGCCGCACGCGCACTCGGTCAACATCAGCCCGGACAACCGCTTCGCCCTCGTGTGCGATCTCGGCACAGACAAGGTCAGCGTTTATGCCATTGACCCCGGCAGCGGGCGTATGACGCCGCACGAGCCCGCCTTTGCCAAGGTGCCCGCCGGGGGCGGCCCGCGCCACCTGGCCTTCCACCCGAACGGCAAGTTCGTCTTCGTGAACAACGAGCTGACGATGACCGAGACCGTCTTCGCCTGGGACGCGGAAAAAGGCGTGCTCACCGAGATCGAAACTGTCTCCACCCTGCCTGAGGCCGACCGCGGGAGGGAGGGTTTCAGCACCGCCGAGACCGTCGTGCATCCGAACGGCAGGTTCGTCTATGTCTCGAACCGCACTCACGACACCATCGCCGTCTTCGCGTGCGATCCCTCCACAGGCAAACTCACCCTCATCCAAAACGCGCCCGCCGAAGGCCAGATCCCGCGCAATTTCAACCTCGATCCCTCGGGCCGGTGGATGATCGTGGCCCACCAGAACAGCAACACCGCCGCCGTCTTCAAAGTCGATCCGGAAAACGGCAAAATCACCTTCACCGGTGACAAGGTGAATGTCGGCGGCGCGGTGTGTGTGCGTTTTCTGGCGCTGGACTGAGCGGCGGGGATTTGCGTTTGGTTCCCTCGACACTGCCCCCACTGCGATCAATTCATGCACGGCTCCGCCCTCCTGGCTGTCATCCACTGGTGGTGTGATCTCACGAAGTGGCGGCGTTACGCATTCTGTCTCGCTCTGATCGCGGCAGACACGGTGCTCGCGTTCGCGGGCAAGCAGTGGTTTGCCGGCTGGGCGGTGGGACTGGTGCTTTTGGGCTGCACATTTCTGGGAGTAGGGGAGGATTGATCCGCGTGGCATTTCGCCAAAGGCCGGGCATGATCCGCGCATGAACGTCCATCATCTCGAGCTGTTCCATTTTGTGGCGAAGCATGGCGGTGTGAGCGCGGCGGCGCGGCACATGCCCTACGGCATCCAGCAGCCGGCGATCAGCGCGCAGATTTTGCAGTTGGAGGACGCGCTGGGCGTGACCCTGTTTCAGCGCCGCCCCTTCAAGCTGACCGCGCAGGGGCGGGAGTTGCACGAGTTCATCGCGCCCTTCTTCAACGGCCTCGGCGCGCTGGAGGAGCGGCTGCGCGGCGGCTCCGGCGGCAGGCTGCGCATCGCCGCGCCCGAGATCGTGCAGGGCGACTACCTGCCGCTGCTGCTGCGGCAGGTGCGCAAGAGGCTGCCGGAGTTCCACTTCACCCTGGTCGCCGAGCGCATCGGCGGCATCGAGGAGCAGCTTCGGGACCAGCAGGTGGACATCGGCCTGGCCTCGATGAGCGGGCGCTGCCCGGACGGCCTCAGGATGCGCGAGCTTTTGCGCCTGCCCATGCTGCTGCTGGTGGCGGAAAAATCCCGCGTCACCTCGGCGGAGCAGATTCTCTCCCAGGACCGCATCTCGCAACCGCTCATCAGCCTGCCCGCGACCGAGCCGGTGAGCCGCTTGTTCCAGGCGGAGCTGGCGCGGAGAAAACTGAACTGGAACCCCGCCTTCGAACTGAGCAGCCTGGACCTCGTGAGCCGCTATGTGGCGGAGGATTACGGCGTGGGACTCACGCTCGCCGCGCCCGCGCGGCGCTGGCCGAAGGGCGTGCGCGCGCTGCCGCTGCCTGATTTTCCCGGCGTGGTCTTCTGCGCGCTCTGGTCAGGGCGGCTCACTCCGGCCGGCGAGGTCTTCATGGAGGAGGCCGCCCGCCTGGCGCGCTCATTGTCGCAGGTGAAAATGTGAGGGGAGCAATTCAGCCGGTCTGAAAATGCGGCGGCTTCGCCGCTTGGAATTCACAGCGGCTGAAGCCTGGACACCAGCACCAGCAATGCGGCCTCAATGATTGAACAGGAAGGCCGGGGAGTTGATGAGCGCCCAGGCGAGGTCCTGGGCGGCGGTGAGGCGGCGGTCGGCGAGCTGCTTCTTGCTGAGGTCGGCGTCGCGGCGGAGCTGGACGAGTTTGGGGTCGAGCACGATGGGCTTCTCGGTCACGGCGAGCCTGGTTTCGAGGGCGAGCAGGGGCTCGTCCTGCGGCAGGGGCTTGCTGGCGGCGGCGAGGGCTTTCTTTTGCGTCTGGTAGTCGCGGGACTGCTCCAGGAAATGGGCGGCGAGCGCGGCTTGCTGCTCCTTGCTGCGTTTGCCAGCGGGCAGCTTCATGGCTTCGGCGACGATCTTCGGCGTGCCGAAGCGGACGACGGGCGCGGTGGTGACCCAGAGGCGGAATTTGCCGAGGTTGTATTTGCCGTTCTGATAGAACTGCGTGAGCTGCACATTGAGCAAAGCGCCGCCATCGAAGTCCACGGGCTTGTCGAACTCGAAGATGGCCTCGTGCCGGAAGCCTCCCTCGGGGCTGACCGCCCAGCCGCGGTCGCGGTTGCCTTTTTTCAGGGACTCGGTGACGGGGAAGTTCGCCTGCTCGAAGTCGGCGCGCGGGTTGCGCAAGGTGATGGCTTGCGCGGCTGCCTTGGCGCGTTTGGCATCGGCGGGGCTGGCGCTGACGACGATCTCGCTGAGGACAAAATTGCCGTCCGGGGCGATGCCTGGGCCGTTGTTGGGCAGGCGGTCGTCAGGAAGGACTTCGAGCTTGATGGCGGTGATGCCTTTCAAGGCCGTGCGGCCCTGGAGCTGGTAGTTGCCAGGAGCGAGCTGGCCGTTCGGCAGAAGTGTGGCGAGCAGGCTCTTGTCGGGCTGCGACTCCAGCTTGGCGACTCCTCCGGCGCGGGTGACTTTCATTTCCAGCGGCTCCCAGAGTGTGGTGAGGTCAAGGTAGTTTTCCCAGCGCGGTTGCTGCGCGGGGGCAGCCTCGGCAGCTTTTTTCACGGCTTCCTCGGCTTTCTTGATGGCGGCGAGTCTGGCCTCTTCCTTCTTTTTCCACTCAGGAGCCATCTTCACTTTGTAGGCCTCGAGTTCCTGCTTCGCGGCGGCAATGGCGGCCAGACGGTCGGCTTCAGCCTTCTCGATGTGCGGCTTCTGCTCGGCCTCCTTGGCCTGCCATTCGGCGGTGAGCGCTTTGTGCTCGGCGTCCATGCTCTCCATGCTGGCGAGCGCGGCGGCGATCTCCTTGTCCGTGGGCAGGCGGTTGAGCACGCGGACAAAGATTTCCTCCACGAGCTTTCGGTCGTCGGCCACTTCCTTGGTGAGCTTGGCGATGGCGTTGTTCGGGTCGCTGATGGCATCGCCGACCGTGGGGCCGGACATGAGGGCCATGACGGGGCCGAGGTTCACCTCGTTGCTGCGCTCGCATTCGCAGACGGACTCGCGGGCGGGTTTGCCGAAGTTGGCCAGGAAGCCGTCGGCTGGCTGGATCTGGCCGTCGGCAAGCTGGGCGGCGCGGGTGCCTTTGGGCACGCCGGGGATGTTCGGCTGCGATCCGGTGGCGGCGAAGACGGCGTCAAAGAGCACTTCGGCGGGCAGGCGGCGCGCCTTGGCGTGGCTGTAGTTCACCGTGTCGTCGGCGTTCCATTTGTTGGTGGCGAGGCTGAGCTGGTAAGTGCGGCTCTTGGTGATGAGGCGCATGAGGTGGCGCACGTCGAAGCCGCTCTGCACGAACTCGTTGGTGAGGTATTGCAGCAGTTCGGGATTGCTCGGCGGATTGCCGGCGCGGATGTCATCCAGCGGCTCGATGACCCCGGTGCCGGTGAGGTAGCCCCAGATGCGGTTGGCGTAGCTCATGGCGAAGTAGTCGTTGTCCGGGCTGGTCATCCAGGCCGCGAACTGCTCGCGCCGGCTCTTCGGCGCGGCGGGGCCCTGGCTGATGAGCTGGGTGTCGTAAGGCACGCGCGGAGCCACGGGGGCGTTGGTGCGCAGGTGGTTCATCTCGCCCTCGGCCTTGTCGCCAATGATTTCATAAAGCGGCTTGGCTCCCTCCACGGCGGTGCCGCCGATGGTCTTGCCGGCGCTGGCGGGATCGGGCTTGATGTCCACCTGGGCGAAGAAGGCGGCGGTCTCATAGTATTGGTCCCATGTCCATTTCTCGAAGGGGTGGTCGTGGCACTTGTTGCAGTTGAAGCGGGTGGCGAGGAAAAGGTGGGTGGTGGTTTCCACGAGGTCCTCGGCATTGCGCACGGTCTTGAAGTAATTGGCGGCGGGGTTGTCCTTGGTGGAGCCGGTGGCGGTGATGATGCGGTAGGCCATGCGGTCGTAGGGCGTGTTGTCGGTGACCTGCTGCTTGATCCACGCGCGCAGGCTGGCCGCGCCCTCGGTGCCAAGAAACTTCGAGTTCACCTGCAGCATGTCGGCCCACTTGTTCGCCCAGTGGTCCACGAAGTCGGGATGGCCGATGAGCTTTTCAATGACGGCCTCGCGCTTCACTCGGGTCTCGCGCGTGTCGGCGAGAAAGGCGCGCACGTCCTCGGGCTTCGGCGGCAGACCGGTGAGGTCGAGGTGGACGCGGCGGAGGAACTCCTCATCGCCCGCCAGACCGCTCGGCTCGATCTTCATGCGCTCCCATTTTTTGGCGACCAACTCGTCAATCTTCCCCCAGGTCTCCGGCTGCTTCCAGGCGAAGCCAGTGCGGTCGCCCATGACGGTGATGGTGGTGGCGGCATAGGCGCCCTCGAAACGCGCGAGGATGGCGGCCTCGCCGCGGCGGAGACTGGTCATGAGGCCGGTGGTGTCGGCTTCGATCACATCGCCATTGCCGCTTTCCAGGAAGGCCTCGGCGGTGACATCCTTCACATAACCGTCCGCATACCGCGCCACCACGCGCATTTGCTGGCGGCCGCCGACACGCTCGATGACCGGGTTTTTCGGGAAGACCTCGATGCTGGCGACGCGCGGGGTTTTGAGGTCCAGCTTCGCGCCCTGGCCGATCCACGCCTTGAGCGTCTCATAATAAAGCTCGCCCGGCACGGTGAGCTGGCCGCCCTCATGGGGCACGGAGCCGCTGGCCTTCAAAAGCATGAGCGAGTGCTCCGGCGAGGCCACGTTGGCGCGGCGGCTGGCGAGTTCGTCGCTGAAGGCGAGCACGTCGAAGATGGGGTCGTAACCGCGCAGGCTGAGCTTGAAGCCGGCCTTGCCGTCCTTCGCGCCGTGGCAGGTGCCCATGTTGCAGCCCAGCTTCGAGAGCACGGGCATCACATCGCGGACGTAGTCAGGCTTGAGGCTTTGGTTCATGCCGCTGACGGTGAAGGGCACCTCGGCGCTGCGGCCCATGAAAGCGACCTGCACCGCGCCTTTGCCATCCTTGGCCGGGCGCACCAGGCCGCGCGCGTTGACGCTGGCGGCGTCCGCGCTGGAGCTGAGCTTGGCCATGCGTGTGATGTCGGCCTTGCTGCCGTCGTTCATTGTGGCCGTCACGAGGAGCTGTGCATACTCGTTTGGCTTGCCGATGGCGATGCTTTTCGGCTCGACCTCAATGGAGGCGATGGTCAGTCCCGGCACCAGCGTCTCGACCTTGTCGTCCTTCTTCGCCGTGGCGCGCACGCTGTCGTCGGCGATCACGTCACTCGCGGCCAGCGCCTTGTCCTCCACGAGCGGCACGCTGAGGAATTCCTTGGCGATCTTGCCCGTCGCAGCCTCGATGAGCTTCACGCGGCCGTCTTGTCCTGCCGCCGCCACGGTCATGCCATCCGGGCTGAAGCTGACGCTGAAAACGCCGCCGGTGGCGATGGGGGTGCTGCTCAGCAGCTTCACGTCCTTGGTGATCCAGTCATCGAGTTCCTTGCCCTTGCCGTTCACTGTCTCGACGATCTTTTTCACGGCGTCGGGCATGGCGCTGTCATACTCGCTGGAGTAGATGTTCACCGCACCCGTGCCCTCGTGCGAGGCGCCCGCAGCGATGCGCTTGCCATCCGGCGCGAAGGCCACGCCGAAGATGCGGCCTTTCATCGCGGGGAACTGGCGGATGAGGTTGGCGTTGTCGCCAATGACGCGCTTGGTGATGCGCTCCATGCGGTAGATGGCGGGCACGCCATCCGTGCCGCCGATGAGGATTTCATTGCGCTGCGGATGCCGCGCCAGCGCCTGCACGCCGCCCTTCAGCGCGCCTGGCGTGATGGAGGTGATGTTGTCAATGAAGCGCTGCGTCTCCACCTCCGTGAGCTTCACGCTCATGTCGCGCCCGCAGGAGACGAGGTGTTTGCCATCCACGCCCCAAACCGTGTCGAGCACCCAGTCCGAGTGACCGCCCATGAAGACGACCTCCTTGCCGCTCGCCGCCTCGAAGGCCCGCAGGCCGTTGTCGCCGCAGCCCACCGCGATGAACTTGCCATCCGGCGACCAGCTTGCGCCATAGAGCGTGTCAAAGGTGAGCGACTTGGAAAGCTCCAGCTTTCTGGCCGCCACGTCCCAGATTTGAATCTCCCCCATACGCGCCGGGCTGCCGCCGGTGACGAGGATCTTTTTGCCATCCGGGCTCCAGGCCAGCTTCTGCACACGCTCGGAGAGGCCCACCAGACGCGCCTCGATGCCGCTGCCATCGGCCTTGTGAATCAAGACCTCATGATAACCCGCCACCGCGATGGATTTGCCATCCGGCGAATACTCCAGCGAGGTCACCGCCGGCGGAGTCACATAGACCGGCGGATTGTTCATGTCGAAATGCGCCAGCGCCGAGGCGGGTGTGTCGTCCTTGGCCCCTTCGGTGATCCATTTTTGGATGAGCGCGAGCTGCGTGGCATGGAGAGAATCTCCCTTCGGCGGCATCTCCGCCTTGCCGTCCGGGCCGGGCGTGGAGACCTTGAGAATGTTGGACGCCTCGGGCTTGCCGGGAATGACGGCATCACCCTCCTCGCCACCGGCCAGCAGCTTGGCGAAGTCCGTCATCACATAATCGCCCTTCGCCTTCGCGGGCTGGTGGCAGCCGGTGCAGTTCGCCTGGAGAATGGGGCGGATGTCCTTGTAAAACGAGACGGGCTTGTTCGGGTCTGCGGCCTCCTCCTTGGCAAAGGCGGGCAGCGCCGTCAGCAGGGCGAGAAGTGGAAGAAGGGATTTCGTCATGGCAGGTTGGAGGGTGGTTCTAACCAAGTGAACGCGCCAAAACGCCGCGCCTGCGTGGTCTCTTGCGTTGACCACCCCATCCAGGCGGGATCATCCATGCGGGCGCGGGAAAAATCGGCGGACTTGGCAAGCCCGTTGGAGTGAAGCCTTCAGGCGCCACGGGAGTGGGATTCGCCGCGGGAGATTGGGGAACAAGCTAAAGCTTGGACTCCAACGCTTGGACTCCAACGGCATCCGCGCATTTCTGTCTGGCAGTTCCATCGCGCGGATGGTAAACCACGAGCCAGTCATGAAAAACCTGCTCCTCGTCTTGATCGGGCTCGCCACCCTCGGATCCGTGCTGGCGCTCGCCTGGGTGCTGGGCACGCCCGCCGCGCCGGACCCGCGCGTGGCGCAGTTGGAGGCGGAGCTCAAGGAGGCGCGCAGGACCATCGCCACTCTGAAGCGGGATCTGGAGAAGCGCGAGCTGCCCA
>ERZ761609.2602-NODE-2602-length-13101-cov-9.275487_pt1 | contig 13101 bp, 18 predicted proteins | sample MGYA00511163_ERZ761609 | MGnify/ENA primary metagenome ERZ761609 (study PRJEB28899, sample SAMN02445070) | bioreactor sludge metagenome | biome: EBPR sludge | place: Australia: Brisbane, Thorneside Wastewater Treatment Plant | collected 2011-12-16 ... | reverse complement strand
TCTCCCGTGGCGCCGCCCATATCTATCGTCAGACTTTGCGCGAGCGCGTCATGCGGCAGCAACAGCGCGGCAAAACCCGCCAGCGCCATCAGGCATCCGTATATCCAATGGCGGCGTTTGTTATCCGGCATTCTGCGCATCCTTTTGCTGGGCCATATCGACGATTTCGGCATTTTTTTCCGCAGGCGCGGCAATATCACGCTCGACCACCACATCGCCGCCGTTGCCGCCGATAACAATCAGATGTTCGCGGTCATCGCGGCGCACCAGCACAAGACGGCGGCGCGTATCGAGCGGCAGAAATTCAACGACTTTCAAACGGCGCTTCGCCCCCGCCGCCATACCGGGCGTTGCAAGGCCAAGCTTTTTCACAAGCCATGAAAAGGCGAACATCAGCCCCATGACAAAAACGAAGGCGAAAATCACCTTCAGATACATTTCAATGCCGGAGGTTGCGACCGCTGTTTCCATGGACGGTTACTTCTTTCCGCCGTCGATTTTTTCCTGCTGCGCCTGCATGGATTTGGCGAGGGCTTCCAGTTCCTTGATAAGAACGCCCAGCTGGGTTTCATACTCCTGCGCCTCGTCCTGCGGCATGTCCGCCACCTGGTCGCAAATCTCCATGACTTTGTCGTCGAGCCCGTCGAGGTCCATGATTTCGCCCAGATGCACGCGGCGTTCGCAATCCTTGACGTAGTCGAGAACGGCCTTCAGCTGCTGCGAGAGGTCTTGCGTGTCAGGCGTCTGTGCGGTTGTCATCGGGGGTGCCGTCCTTGTTCTGGTTTTTGCTAGATTGATACGTTCCGTTCGTTTTGTAAACATAGGCCAGAATTTCGGCAATGGCGACCAGTGCCTCGCTCGGAATTTCGCTGTCGATTTCGATGGCGGCCAGCATCTGGGCGAGGTCTTTGTCTTCGCGCACCTTGATGCCATTCTGGAAAGCTATTTCCACAATCTGCTCCGCGAGCTTGCCATAGCCTGCGGCGACAACTTTGGGCAGCGCGCCTTCGCCTATTCCATATTTCTTGAGTGCGACGGCGGCGGCGCGGCGGCTTTTTTCCGGCGTGTCCTCCGGCTGGCTTTTGTCGTTATCGCTGATGTCGTCTGTCATGCGCGCGCCGTCCCCTGCTTGCTCCAGACAGTCTAGCAAAAATGAACAAAAGGTTAACGGCTTTCCGTGCCGCGCGCGCAAAGAATTCCTTACGGGTGATTCTGCCTGTGCTATAGTCGGGGTGGGGAGATTTAGCGGATACGGGTCATTATGGCATGAGGCTTGCATAGCATCTGCCTGAGACCTGTGCGAAGGGGTAAAAAATGACCACTCAAAATCTGACACTGCTGAATGCGATGGTGCAAAAGATGGACTGGCTGGAAGAACGCCAGAAAGTCATCGCGCAGAATATCGCCAACGCAGATACCCCCGGCTACCGCCCCAACGACGTAACACCCATTGATTTCAAATCGATACTTGGAAAAGCTACACAGACGCCTTCGCTCGCCAGCGGCCTTTCCGGCATCGGTGCGGGCGCAGCGTCTTCGGCAACGTCCGGCCTTGCCCTGACCAACGCCGCGCATCTGAACTTAGGTGGCACATCAACCGGCGGCACCAAGCCGCAGGAAAGACAGGAAAAACACCCCTACGAAGTGGCCCCCGCCGGCAACGCCGTGGTGTTGGAAGAACAGCTTTTGAAGATGAACGAAACCTATACAGACCATCGCTTCATCACCAATTTGTACCAGAAAAACATTGATATGCTGAAAACAGCTATCAGGTCGCAATAAGAACGCAGGTTAAGGGACGGAGGATAAAATGGATCTCGTCAAGGCCATGGCACTCGCCGCCAAAGGGATGAAAGCGCAAGGCGTGCGCATGAAGGTTATTTCAGAAAACCTCGCCAACGCCGATACCACCCCTTCCTCCCCGGGGCAGGAACCGTACCGCCGTCAGGTCGTGACCTTCAAAAACGAACTCGACCGCAGCGAAGGTGTGCGCAACGTAGAGGTTGACCGTATCGAAGCCGACAACAGCGACTTCCTGATTAAATACGCCCCCAACCACCCCGCTGCCGACGAAATGGGTTACATCCGCACCCCCAACGTCAACAGCCTGGTCGAGATGATGGATATGCGCGAGGCGCAGCGCTCGTACGAAGCGAACCTCGGCGTTATCGAAATGTCGCGCGGCATGCTGATGCGCATGGTCGATTTGCTGCGTGGCTGATATAATTAAAGAGCACCTTGTAAAAATGTCCGGCGGACAAAAGGAGTATCGATATGGCAAATATTAACGACGCCGCCAGCGCCTACCTCAATACCCTGAAACAGGTACAGGGCGGCAGCGCCGCCAGCGATATCGCCAAAGGCAGCGCAGTACCCGCAGGCGCGCCCTCGTTCGGCGACATCCTGAAACAGTCCGCCGAGGCCGCCATCGATGCGCAGCACCGCAGCGAGCAAACCTCCGCCGCCTCCCTGCTCGGCAAAGCGGACATGACGGAAGTCCTGCAGGCCGTCAACGACGCCGAAGTGGCGCTGAACACAGTCCTTGCGGTCAGGGACAGAGTGGTGCAAGCTTATCAGGAAATCATGCGCACGCCCATTTGACGGCTTTTATCTTTTAAGATTCAGGCCATTTTGGACGGGCGCGGCAGCGAATATGGGGCCGGCCCGATGAACGAAGCTGAAATCATCGACATCACACGCGAAGCAATCCTGCTCACCATCCGGATTGCGGGGCCTGTTATGCTTATCGGGCTAGTGACGGGTCTGATTATCGCGCTTATTCAGGCGCTGACGCAGATACAGGAAATGACCCTCGCCTTCGTGCCCAAGATTATCACCATTTTTCTGGCGATTTTCCTGCTGCTGCCGATGATGGCGCAGGCGCTTATCGCCTTTACCGAAAAAATCGCCGACAAGATTGTCGGCATCAGCTAGGGCGCGGGATATGGAATCCCTGCTGCAGCAAATCGTCGTCGGCAATATCTTTGCCTTCCTGCTTATTTTCATGCGCTTCGGCACGGCCATCATGATTATGCCGGGCATCGGCGACAGCTTTGTGACGCCGCAGGTGCGGCTTTTGTTCACCGTTGCCTTTTGCTTTGTGCTGACGCCGGTTCTGGCGAAGGCGCTGCCGGCCATGCCGGCCTCCACGCCTGCGCTTATCCTGCTTTTGCTGTCCGAAGCCTTCATCGGGCTTTTTATCGGCACGGTCATGCGTATTCTGATTTCCGCACTCGATACCGCAGGCTCGACCATTTCGATGCAGGCAGGCTTTGCCAACGCCATGGTTTTCAACCCCGCGACGGCGACGCAGGGCTCGCTTGTCGGCGCGCTTTACTCCATGCTCGGCCTGACGCTGATTTTCGTGACCAACCTGCACCATTTCCTGCTGGCGGCGGTGGCGGACAGCTATATCACTTTTCCCGCGCAGGGGCTGTTTCCGGATACGGCGTCCGTATCCAATATCATCGCGCGCGCGGTATCCGTTGCCTTCGCCACCGGCATCCAGATTGCGCTGCCGTTTATCGTCATCGGCCTTCTTATCAACGCCATTTTCGGCCTGCTTGGCCGTTTGATGCCGCAGATACAGATTTTTTTCCTCGCCCTGCCCATACAGATTTTGGTGAGCCTTATCGTGCTTGCCATGGTTTTGTCTGCGGGGATGATTTTCTGGCTCAACAACTACGCAGGCACGGTTTCCAGCCTGCTCGGCCTGTAGCGGGAGTTGCGCGATGGCCGAAGGCGATGACAGCACAGACAAGAGTCAGAAGACAGAAGAGCCCACAGCCCGAAAGCTGGAAGAGGCGCGCAAACGCGGACAAGTCATCCAAAGCCGCGAGGTCAATAACTGGCTGATGCTGTTTGCCGCAACGCTGGTTATCGGCCTTGCCGGCCCCGGCATGGCGGAGGCGCTGCGCGACCGCCTGAAAATGTTTTTCGAGCTGGTGCACACCCTGCCGACTGACGCCAAAGGGCTGCGCGCATTAACCGCCGACCTGTTTATCGACATCGGCGGCATCATGGCGCTGCCGTTTTTGCTGTTCGTTTTCACGGGGTTCATCGCCGGCTTTGTGCAAATCGGCCCCCTGTTCACGGCGGAGCCGATGAAGCCGAGCCTGTCCAAAATATCGCCCATCAAAGGGTTCGAGCGGCTGTTTTCCCTGCGCTCCATCGTCGAATTTCTCAAGGGTATTATCAAGCTGGTAATTATTTTCAGCGTGTGCCTGATGGTGTTCTACCCCTATTTCAGCGGCGTGGAGCATTTTGTCGGGCAGGACATTACCGACAGCCTTTACGATATGCGCATGCTGTTTATCCGCATGATGTCGGCGGCGCTGGGGGTTTTGTTTGTCGTCGCCATTCTGGATTACCTCTATCAGCGGCACGATTTCATGCAAAAAATGATGATGAGCAAGCAGGAAATCAAAGACGAATACAAACAGACCGAAGGGGACCCGCACGTTAAAGGCAAGCTGCGCCAGCTGCGCGAACAGCGCGCCCGCCAGCGCATGATGCAGGCCGTGCCCGAGGCCGATGTTATCATCACCAACCCCACCCACTACGCCATCGCGCTGAAGTATGACACCAAACAGATGGATGCCCCCGTCATGGTCGCCAAGGGCGTCGATGACGTCGCCACCCGCATCCGCGAGCTGGCCAAGGAACACAAAGTCACCATCGTTGAAAACCCGCCGCTGGCGCGCGCGCTGTTCGACGGCATGGACATCGGCCAGATGATTCCGGCCGAACACTACAAGGCGGTGGCAGAGGTGATTTCCTACGTCTTCCGCCTCAAGGGCCGCAAAGCCTGACAAGGCGCATTATGTAAGCCGCAAAGCCGCGCCCGCACACGATACTTCGTGGATTTTTGAGCGCAGGATGATAAAATCGTCGCACCCGCCCGACGATGCCAGCCTCATGGGAGACAGCGCCAGTGACCACCGCCCCGCAGCCCGAACATAGCGGCTTTTTTCTTGAAAAACGCCCCGAACCGCCCACGCGCAACAAAGAAGCGGCGCAGCGGCGCTGGAAAAGCATTTTCCTGTTCGTGACCAGCGCGGCCTACGGTTTTGTCATCCTGCTGATTTTTTATATTCAGGCTTACGGCGGCATTCACATGTCGATGTTCGCCATTTACCTCTACGGTCTTTTGGGTGGAGCGTGCATCGTGCTGCTCAGCCGCCTTTACAACAAGGTTGACCGCAGCCGCCAGATTTTGACCGAAGTGCTTGAGAAAAGTGCCGAAGCGCGCATCATCACCAGCCCCGAAGGCGATACGATTTATTCCAACGAGCGTTTCAACAAACTTGTCGATGGTCTCGGCACGCAGGACCTGCACGCCTTCACCCGTTTGTTCGAACACGCGGGCAAAATTGAAAAGCTTTTGCATGACCTGCAAGCCAAGGCCGCGCCCGCAGGCTCCGCCACCACCGAAATCAATACCCGCATCCGCGGCCGCCAGACGTGGTTTCAGGTGACGTGCCAGCATATCGTCGGCTGGGCCGGCTATGTGCAGTGGCGGTTTGACGACATCACCCACCGCCACCAGATGGAAACCGCCATCCGCGAAGAGCGCGAAAAGCTGCGCGACTTCACCGACAACGCGCCCGTCGGATTTTTCACGGTGGATGAAGACGGCAAATTCCGTTTTGCCAACGACACCTTGCTGCGCCTGTTCGGCACGGATGAAAAAACGCTTATCGGCAAGCTGAAGCTGCATGACTTCCTTGTCACGCCGCCCGCGAAGGGGCGTCCCTTTGACTGTTTCGAAGAAGGCGGATACCACCAGCACGGGGAGCTATTGATGAAAGGCGCCGGCGGCCGCGTATTCAAATCCGCCATCACCCATTCCATCACCCGCGGCGAAGACGGCGGCGTCATTTCCCGCTCTATCGTTTATGACCTGACGACGGAGCAAAAAATGCAGCAGGCGCTGCGCGAATCCGAAGATCGTTTCGAGCGCCTGTTCGAAGAAGCGCCCGTCGGCATCTGCCTTTTGAACGCGGCCGGCATCATCAGCGATTGCAACCAGACGCTGGCCGCGATGATGAAGCTGCCGGTCAATGCACTGAATGGCAAGCCGCTTTTGCACTTCGTCGATGTGGACGCGCAGGCGAAGGCGGAAGAGTGGCTGAAAAACCTGTCGCGCGGCATACGCACGGAATCCTTTATTGAAATCCCGCTGCGCGGTTCTATCGAAATCGTGGCGCAGGTTTATGCCCGCAAATTCAAATCAGGCGACAGCTTCGTTTTGCACTTCATCGATTTGACGGAGCAAAAAAACCTCGAAAAACAATTCACCCAGTCGCAGAAAATGCAGGCCATCGGCCAGCTGGCGGGCGGCATCGCCCATGACTTCAACAACCTTTTGACGGCCATGATTGGCTTTTGCGATTTGCTTTTGCTGCGCCACAAACCGGGCGACCCGTCGTTTGCCGACATCATGCAAATCAAGCAAAACGCCAACCGCGCCGCGAACCTTGTGCGCCAGCTGCTTGCCTTCTCCCGCCAGCAGACGTTGCAGCCGCGCGTTCTGGACATGACGGACGTGCTGAGCGAGCTGTCGCACCTGCTGCGCCGCCTGATTGGCGCGAATATCGAGCTTGACCTGACGCACGGCAGCGAGCTTGGCCTTATCAAGGCTGACCAGGGGCAAATGGACCAGGTGCTTATCAACCTTGTGGTCAACGCGCGCGACGCGATGCCGCAGGGGGGCAAGGTTAAAATCAAAACCCAGAACCTGTCGAACAAAAACGAAATCCGCCTGTCGAACGACGACGTGTTGCCGTCTGGCGAGTGGGTTTCCATCGCGGTCGAAGATACCGGCACCGGCATCCCCCCCGATATCCTGCCGCGGATTTTCGAGCCGTTCTTTTCCACCAAGGACGTCGGCGCAGGCACAGGCCTCGGCCTTGCGACGGTGCATGGTATCGTGCACCAGACGGGCGGGTTTATTTCCGTCAGCAGCCAGCTGGGCAAAGGCACGACCTTTACCGTCTATCTGCCGCGTTTCACCGAAACCGCCGGCACGCAGAAGGTTGAAGTCGTGGAGGAAAAACAATCCGCCAATGACCTGACCGGCTCTGCCCGTATTTTGCTGGTGGAAGACGAAGATGCCGTGCGTACCTTCAGCGCGCGCGCGCTGTCGAACAAAGGGTATCAGGTATTGGATGCACCCGGCGGCGTTTCCGCGCTGAAACTGCTGGAGGAAAGCAAGGTCGTGCCCGAAATTCTGGTGACCGACGTCATGATGCCGGAAATGGACGGCACCACGCTTGCCAAACAAGTGAAGGAAAAATATCCGCAGATAAAAATCATTTTTATCTCCGGCTATGCCGAGGACAAATTCAAGGAGCATCTGGGCGCGGATGTGTGGTTCTTGCCCAAACCCTTCACGCTCAAGCAGCTGGCAACCAAGGTCAAGGAAGTCATCGACAGCTCGAATTAATCAGCTTGCAGGGCGGCGCGGCGGGCGTGGCGCGGGCGTTTCCTGCGGCGCTTTCGGCGCAGGCTCAGGGGCGGACAGTCCGGCCTGCGCGCGCGTTTCAGCCAGATAGGCATTGAAATAAAAACCCAGACGCTGCGTCGCCAGCGCGGAGAGCGGCTGACCCGCCACCGTGTACTGGCACGGTCTGCGCGGCGTTTGGTGGATGTGGCAATCAAGCGCGCCGATGAAAGCGAGCGGATTTTCGTGCAGCTGCAGCTCAAAGAACGCCACCTGCGCGTCCTTGTTCGCCTGCGCCATATCCTGCACGGCGGGCGCGACCGTGCCGTTGAAGCGGGCGGAGAGGTAAAGCGCCGTGTCGTGCGTTGCGGGGAAAAGCCCGCTTTTATACGTCATTATGGCCGCCGGAATATCGGGACGGTTCAGGCGCGCGGCCATGGCACGGGCAGATTCGTAATCACTGTCGGATTCACGCGCCAGCGTCACCATCAAATCCGCATTGGCGCCAGACACATGGCGGACTTCGTGCAAAAACGTGTGCAGCCATTTATCGGAGGTGCTCAGCTGCAGGTCAGAAGCGACGCTTTGCGCGACGCGCGCGGCTGAAACAAAGACCACATCCGGCGACCACGCCCCACCCCGCTGCGCAAGACCGAGGACATGGGGGCTGTTCATTTGCTCCCATGTATCGTTGTTGCCTCTCAACGTCGAAATAAGCGGCGAAGACAAAAACGCATGTGCCTTGCCCCAGATATTATCAGGCCGCACGCGGATGTTATGGCGGTCAGGCGCGAGGTCTTGCACCAGCGCGGAGGGATAACCTTTCTGCGCCAGAACTTCTTCGGCTGTCGGGAAAAGATTTGCCGCCATCGGCATGGCCAGCAGCGGCACGCCGAAGAAAATCGCCGTCTTGCCCAGTGACAAACGCGGCCACAGGCTGCCCGCGCGGAAACTGACGGGCGCGACAAGGGCGGAGCTGAAATAAAGCGCCGATTTGACAACCTTTTTCCAAAGCGGCAAGGGCGCAGTTTTATCCGGCGCAGCCTGCGGGGCTTTTTCTTGCGGGGGTTGTGCTTCGGGCGCTTCTGTCATCTCACCTATGGCATTTCATGTTTGATTAAAAGCCCGCGGCAGATTTGCGCGGCTGCGCGGCTTCTGCGGGCTCGTTCGCGTTTGCGGGCGTGCCTACGGCAATATCCGCCGGCATATCGTCGCCTGCGTGCAGGAATTCGATTTTATCCGCCAGCATGCGCGTGGTTTGTTGCGTGAACACGGTGTTGCCGCCTTGCGGCTTCAGGCCAAAAACGCGGCAAATGCCCATGGCCACGTCGCCGCCAATACCGGCGAGCGCATCGCGCAAAAAGAAACCTTCTTTGCTGAATTCTTTTTTCAGCTCGCGCAGGCCGTTCGGCGCAATCGCGGCGAAGACGACAGGCACGGCGATGAAACCAAGGAAAATAGGTTCAATCACGCACATCACGGCGGCAACGGCAACAAAGGCAACAGTGCCGTATGCCTTCACGCGCGTCATGGCGCCGTAGATTTTTTCGTAGTCTTTTGCGGGGATATCCTGCGCGCGCACATTGGCGGCGATGTCTTGGGCGGCGATGTCCTGGCGACGTTCCATCTGTTTGACCTTTTGCAGCTGCGGCCTGCGCAGCCTCCTTGGGCTTTGTTGACAGTGGGAAGACTCTCTACGCCCCTAATCAATTTATGTCAACGCGCAAAGTTTTTGACATTTTATTGCGGAACAAAACACACGATATCAAAACGCTGCGCATTAACCTTCGTAAATGCCACATCAACCGCTCTTCGGCCCGCCATTCTTTTTGCGCGGAGTCGCAGGCGGCGTATTGGTATTTGCAGGCGGCGGCGGATTTTTCGGCGCATCGCCCGCTGCGTTGTTGTTGAAATCATGTGTGCGGTCGCGGCCTTCGAATACCACGCCATCGCTGATGGGGCCTTGCGTGCGCGGGCGCGTATCCGGCTGTTTGGGTTTCGGCGTGACCGCGTTTTTAAACGCGGCGCCCAGACGCGTCAAAAGACCGCCCTTGGCCTTGTTCTCCCGCCATTTGTTTTCAGCACGGTAAACTTCGCCATGCACATTCGGGCTTTGCGCAACATGGCGCAATTCCTGAAACGCCTTGATGCCGTAATGAATACCGACGACAGACGCCGCCAGCGAAACCACCAGCGAGCCAAAAGCCCCCACCGCCGCACCAATCAGCGGTGCTGCAACCATGTGCCCGACATAAAGAATGCCGAGAGAGATGGCGCTATGCTTGCCGCCCTCTTTCGCCATTTCTTTATTGGGGTATTGGAAACAGGCTTTGAAAAAACCTTTGGTATATTGATAGCCGTACCAAAGCTTGTTCGGCTTTTGCGGCGCGGACGGTTTTGCAGGCATGGCTATCTCCTGTCAAAAGTCTGATGGGGCGAAGGAAAAATCAGCGCGGCGGCTTGGTGCCGGCTTGCTGCTGCTGTTGCGGCGGTTTTGCCGCGGGGGTTTGCGGCGCGGCGGCTTGCGCCTTTTGTCCGGGCTGCGCTTTTTGGTTGAATTCATCCGCGCGGCGGATGCCTTCAAAGGTGGACTCTTTGGGCGCCGATTGCAACGCCTGCGACACGCCGCGCGCAATCTGCTTCAGCACGCTCGGGCGGTTGCGCTTTTCGTGCCATTTATCTTCTGCCGCCTGACGATGCTCTTTAAAGGAGTCGCTGTCGGCAATGAATTTCAGCTGCTTGAAAGCCTGCACGGCATGTTTACCGCCATAAAACGCAGCCGCCGCCCCCGTCACCAGCGAAATATCGGCAACCGGCAGCAGGATGTTGGTGGCCAGCGCCACATGAAAACTCGTAAAAGAAACGCCCAGCCAGGGCACGACAACCGAAGCCACAGCCGCAACCGCGACCGTCGCGATGATGTTATTACGCGCCGCAATGGCGACATCCTTGTTCGGGTAGCCCATTGCCTTGATAAAAGCCTTGGTGTTCTGGAACGCGTACCAGAGTTTCCCCGGCTTTTCTCCCGTATATTCGTTGGCCATCGGCTCCCCCGGCTTTATCGCGCAAAAACTGTTGTGACTTGTATATATACGCTATCCGGAATCCCCTTGTTTGGCAATTTAAACCGGACATTTCTGGAAAAAATATTATGAATAATTATTAAATGTTCTTTTATTGTTCTCTTTTGTTCTTGCCACTGAGAACAAATTAGATACAATGAGAACAGAGATTCGGAATTGAAATTCATGCCACCGCATGACACAACAAGGGGAAATCACAACATGTCCGTCACCGCACTCCGTCAGGGTACAGAAATGAACGCAGCTGAAAAACAAAAAGCGCTGGACGCCGCGCTGAGCCAAATTGAACGCGCCTTTGGCAAGGGCTCCATCATGAAACTGGGCAGCGATTCCAAACAGGAAGTCGAAGCCATCTCCACCGGCTCCCTCGGCCTTGATATGGCGCTGGGTATCGGCGGCCTGCCCCGCGGTCGGATTATCGAGATTTACGGGCCGGAAAGCTCGGGTAAAACCACCCTCGCCCTTCAAGTTATCGCAGCCGCGCAAAAAGCTGGCGGCCAATGCGCCATCATCGACGCGGAACACGCGCTTGATCCCTCCTACGCCGCCAAACTCGGCTGCGACATCGAAAACCTGCTTATCGCCCAGCCCGATGCAGGTGAACAGGCGCTTGAAATCGCCGATACGCTGGTACGTTCAGGCGCACTTGATGTACTGGTGGTCGACTCCGTCGCCGCACTGGTACCGAAGGCCGAACTGGAAGGCGAAATGGGCGACAGCCACATGGGTCTGCAAGCCCGCCTGATGAGCCAGGCGCTGCGCAAGCTCACGGGTTCGATTTCCAAATCCCGCACCGTCGTTATTTTCATCAACCAGATCCGTATGAAAATCGGCGTCATGTTCGGCAACCCCGAAACAACCACGGGCGGTAATGCGCTCAAATTCTACGCCTCCGTCCGTCTGGATATCCGCCGCATCGGCGCTCTCAAAGACAAGGAAACCATCGTCGGCAACCAGACGCGCGTGAAGGTCGTCAAAAACAAAATGGCGCCCCCCTTCCGCCAGGTTGAATTCGACATCATGTACGGCGAAGGCATTTCCCGCACGGGCGAGGTTCTCGACCTTGGCGTCAATGCCGGCATCGTTGAAAAATCCGGTGCATGGTTCGCCTTTGATGGCGAGCGTATCGGTCAGGGCCGCGAAAACGCGCGCAAATACCTCAAGGACAATCCGGAAGTGATGTCCAAAATCGAGCGCAAGATTTTCGAAAACGCAGGCCTTGTCACCGGCAACATGCTGGCAGGCCCCGAAAACGACGAAGAAGCGGCAGAGGCCGGCTCTTCCGACGACGATGCGCCCGCACCCACGTCCAAATCCCGCAAGGAGAAGGCTTCCGAATAACCCCGGAAACCCCCGCTTCACTTTCCTTCTCCTTGTACCCTGAGAAAAGGCCGGTTCCTTCCCTGACCGGCCTTTTTTCTTTGCGTTTCAATGCTCTTTGCCGCCCACTTGCGCCATCCGCGTGTCCGGCGTATAAACCGTCAAGTTTCATAATATGCGAACTGAATAACGGAACCTGTTTTCATGATGATGATGTTTTTCAACCATCTGGCCGTTCTTGACCGCCAGCCCGTGCCGAAAGTAGAACTCGGCGCAGGCGATGCTTTGTGGCTGACGGCGAAAACAGGCGACACCGTCATGACGCCCGCACTCTGCAAGCAGCATTTGCGCACGCAGCGCGACATGGAAAGCAAAGTCGCGGAAATGAAAGAGCGCGGCGATAGCATCGCGCCCAGGATGGCCGCTCCGGCACCATTCGTTTCGATTTTTAATTTCGCGGAATACCCCGCCGCGAATACCCCGCCGCCCTTGCCGTCCGCGTGAGGGGGTTAGCGCATTGAAATTCCGTTTTTTTTATAGCCTTGACAATCAAAGGGCCGATTAAATAATATGCAAACTCTTTAAAAATACACAGGCACACAATGGCCAAAGACGATTTCTGGAACAACGGCGCGAAAAGCGAACGCGCCTATGCCCGCATCAGCGATACGCTGAATGCAGCTGCCATGCGCGAAACGCGCGCGCGCGAAGCGGCCGCCCAGGAAGCCGACCGCCTGAAGCGCGAGGCCGAAGAAGAAGCCAAAAATCCGAAACCCGTGCTTTGCAAAGCCTGCGGCGAGATGACCACCAAACCTTGCCAGCCCTAGAAAAGAAAAGCCATGCGCGGAACGACCAGCGAAAAAGCCCTCCTCGAACTGTTCAATAAATATGCCGGCGCATATGGCAGCGATACCGCCACCTATTACACATCGTCCCATGTCGTACTGATTGAACAAGGCGCGCATGGCGTGCGCATCAGCATCTCCGGCCATGACGAAGACGTACAAAACCGCGCCGTACAAAAAGACGCTGCGCCTTTTGAATCCGACCCGCTCTGGACACCAGCCCGCGCCGACCGCAAGGCCACCGCCGAAGGTATGATAGCTTTCATCAAGGAAGCGAAGCACCGCGAGGACAATCCCGCCGTCAGCAAGGATGAAGCGCAGGCGCGTATTCTGCGCGCGAGCGGTCTGCGCATCATCATATAAATCCATGAACCTGTCGCCCCGCGATACAAACCCGATAGATGATTTC
>ERZ761609.2599-NODE-2599-length-13114-cov-10.852056_pt1 | contig 13114 bp, 14 predicted proteins | sample MGYA00511163_ERZ761609 | MGnify/ENA primary metagenome ERZ761609 (study PRJEB28899, sample SAMN02445070) | bioreactor sludge metagenome | biome: EBPR sludge | place: Australia: Brisbane, Thorneside Wastewater Treatment Plant | collected 2011-12-16 ... | reverse complement strand
AGTTCAGACGTGTGCTCTTCCGATCTGGACCGGCGGACGACCGATCGGCGGACACACCGGCGGCTGGACCGGAGGACGGCAGGTCACGCTCCCGCCGCCACCGCCGCCACCGCCACCACCGACGGAGCCACCACCGCCAGAGCCACCACCGCCACCGCCGCCACCGACGGAGCCACCACCGCCCGAGCCACCACCGCCCGAGCCGCTGCCACCCCTCGGGCCGCAGTCCTTCTTGGAGGAGGCGCCATGGGAGCCACTGCTGTGGCTGGATGACCCGCCCTTCGGCGCGCAGTCAGCGCCTCTGGAGTGCGACGACGAGCCGCCGGAAGCCCCATGCGACGAGGACGATCCGCCCTTCGAGCCGCAGGCCTTGCTGGCCGAGGCGGCGAAGCCGCTGCCCGCAGAACGGGACGCGCTGTGCGATCCCGAGCTTCCGGAACTGCCGCCTGTGCTGCATGCGCCCGAAGCGCCGCCAACCGACTTTGTCATTGATTGTCTCCCTGCGGTTCCAAACTCAAAAAACCAAACCCACCGCGCTCGATGGTCCATCGAACGGTATGGAAGTTTTTTACGAACCCTTAAGGATGCAAGTCAATATGAAAATTCTTTACACTGGCCCAAAATGAGACAGGGTTAACTCCGCCGTGGCCACGAAGGGCTAGCGCAGTCCTAGGGTCGGGAAAAAGCTGGAAAAGATCTCTGAAGCGGTCAAAAAATAGCCGGGAGCCAGCACAAACGTAATCCAGAGGAAGGCGGATGCGACGTTCGCGATCTCGAATTTGAGATGATTGAGGCCGCAACTTCCGGCGATTACCGGGATCACCGCGCGAACCGGGCCGATGAAATGTCCAAAAAAAACACTCAATGCGCCCCACCGTTCAAAGAACGCATGGGAACGGACGACGAGTTCGGGGTGGCGTGAAAAGGGCCAGAGACGAAAGATCGGTTCCTTGAACCAGACGCCAAGCCAGTAGGAGATGGAGTAGCCGATCACGCCGCCCGCGCCTCCGGCGATCCAGACCGGCCAGAAGTCGACACCTGCCGCACCGATCAGGCCGCTGATGCCGATCAGGATCGCAGTCGAGGGGACGAGCAGCGACAGGAAGGCGAGCGACTCCAGGAACGCCAGGGCAAAGGCGATCGGCGCCGCCCAGGCCTGGTGCACGCGCACGAAGTCCACCACGTAGGTGACGAAAGCCGGCGTTTCCATGGTACTCCAACGGTTGGTGCAGCAGACCTGCGGCGCCTCTTCGGAAAGTCAACCATGGCGCCGTGAACAACGCCATAACGGATCGCCACCGCGGTTCGCTGACTTGATGAAGAGTTGACCGGCCGAAGCCATCGGGGGCGCGATCCGGCCGTTCAATTCCGACAGCAAGTGCGCTAGCCTGCCGCCAAACACGCGAAAGGCACCCCCATGGCTCCCATCGACCTTTACTATTGGCCCACGCCAAACGGCTGGAAGATTTCCATCATGCTCGAGGAGTGCGGCCTGCCGTATCGGCTGCAGTTCGTCGACATCAGCAAGGGCGAGCAGTTCCGCCCGGAGTTCCTGGCGATTTCGCCCAACAACCGCATGCCCGCCATTGTCGATCCCGACGGCCCGGGCGGGGCACCGATCTCCGTCTTCGAGTCGGGGGCGATCCTGCAGTATCTCGGACGCAAGACCGGGCTTTTCTACCCTGCGCACGAGCGCGCGCGCGTGGAAGTCGAGCAATGGCTGATGTGGCAGATGGGCGGTCTCGGGCCGATGTGCGGGCAGACCCACCATTTCCGCCACTACGCACCCGAGCAGGTCCCCTATGCCATCGACCGCTACACCCGCGAGGTCACGCGCCTCTACGGCGTGATGAACAAGAGGCTGTCAGACCGGCCCTACCTTGCCGGTGACTATTCCATCGCCGACATTGCCTGCATCGGCTGGGTCCGGCCCTGGGAGCGGCAGGGCCAGAACCTCGACGATTTCCCGCATCTCAAGCGGTGGTTCGAGGAGGTCATGGCCCGGCCTGCCGTCAAGCGCGGCATGGCCGCGGGCGAGGAGCGGCGCAACGCCGTCAATATGAAGGACCCGCAGGTTCAGGCGACGCTGTTCGGCAACAAGGCGAAACCGTGAGCGCTCCCGCGCGGATCGCGCCAGCGGGTTTCACTCTGCTCTGGAACGGCCTCCGCACCCTGGATGCGCGCCCACCTAGCGCGTCCAGGTCTGCGTCTTGCACAGGACGCTGGCGACGCAGCCCGAGACCATGAGGCGATTGCCCTCAAGCTTCATCGTGGCGGCATAGGTCTTGCCGTCTTCCGGATTGTAGATCGAGCCCTTCCAGACGCGGTCTCCGGCGGGCTTCATGCCGTTCAGGACTGAAATCCCGAGGATGGGGCGGGACCGGAGCTTTTCATTCGGGTTATTGACGTCGGTCTGCGGCTTGCCGGTGCGCGGATCGTTCGGCTGGTTGATCCCCGTGACCGTCGCGCACAGCCCGCCGCCGCAATCGGCGACGCGGACGCGCCCCTTTTCCGTGCGCCAGTCGCCCGTCGCGTCGTTGGCCAGGGCGGGAGATGCAAGCCAAAGCAGTCCCGGAATGGCGAGTGTGGCAAGGCGAAGCGGTGCTGGCATCATGCAGGTCCTTCTGACGTCTGGCGGTGCGGCGCCCGGCGAAGCGGGCGCCAAGCTCCGGCAGCCGTCGCTATGTCGGGAATTCGCCAAGAAAGTGGCGGGCAGAAAGACCGCATTTTTCGCAGTTCGGCGCAAGAGGGTGAATCCGCCCTCAACGCACGAGTTCATTAGGCTTTATCCGCGCGCCACATGCCTTTGTAATCAAAGGGAAATCCCGGGAAGAAAGGTAAACGGGCCTGCACACTTACGCTTTGTTCGGATTTCGGAAAGGCCCTGTTCACCAGCGACTTTAAGGCGCTCTTGAAGAATCCGGCGCAATCTCGCTTTCAACGAATGCAGCAAAACAAGCATTCGAAACGACTTCAACAGGGCAGAATTCAAACAAATAAGGCGGGTGTGGAAATGACGATCGATGCAATCAAGGCGACGTTGCTTCCGGAAGGCAAGTCCTTCTACGACATGGGCATGATGTACGCCACCGGGCGCGACTGCGAACTCGATCTCGTGGCGGCGCATTGCTGGTTCAACATCGCCGCCGCCAAAGGTGACCGTACGGCAGCCGAGCGGCGCGCCGAACTCGCGGCGGAAATGTCGGCGATGGACATCGCCAACGCCCAGCGCGCGGCCCGTGAGTGGTTGTCCATTCACTGACCCGCGCACCGCCACCGGATCCGGGGCGGCGTCAGACAGATCAGGAGCAGGAGGGGCGGTCAGCCGGAAACGGCGGCCGCCTTTTCCGTTTCGGGCCACCGCGGCGGGTAGACATGCCCTCGCCCGCTGTGATCGGTGAACAAGAACCGGCCGTCAGCCAGGGGAAGCGCCCGGGCCACCGGAACCTTGCCGTGTCCGCCGGGCAGGTCCAGCACGTAAGTCGGCAGAGTCATGCCGGCAAGCGCGCTTCTCAGGGCCTCGACCAGCTTCAGCCCCTCGGCCAGGGGCAGCCGGAAGTGGCCCGTGCCCGGCGCCAGATCGCCATGATGCAGGTAGTAGGGCCGGATGCGGTTGGCATGAAACGCCCTGACGAGATCGGCCAGCACATCCGCCCGGTCATTCACGCCGCGCAGCAGCACGGACTGGCTCAGCAGGGTGATTCCAGCCTCGGCGAGCCGCGCCACGGCGGCTTGCGCCTCGGGAGAAAACTCGCGCGCGTGATTGGCATGGATCGCCACGGTCACCCTCGTGCGTCCGGCCGGACGGGTGAGGGCGTCGACGAAGGCCGAGGTCACGCGCTCCGGCTCAACGACCGGCACGCGGCTGTGCCAGCGGATCGTTTCCACATGCGGGAGTGCGGCGATCGCGGCGGTGATCGCGGCGATGCGCCGTTCGGACAGGACGAACGGGTCGCCGCCGGTGACGATGACCTCGCGGATTGCCGGCCGCGCTGCGACATAGGCCAGCGCCGCATCGATCTCCGCCCGCGTGAGCGTGCCGTCGCCATCCGGCCCGACCATCTCGCGCCGGAAACAGAAACGGCAGTAGACCGGGCACGTGTGCGTGGCCTTGAGCAGCACGCGGTCGGCATAACGGTGGACGATGCCCTTGACCGGGGCATGGGGATGGTCGGCGATGGGATCGTCGGTTTCCTCCCCCGAGCGTATCAGTTCCTGCGCTCGCGGGACGAACTGAAGGGCGATGGGATCGTCGGGCGCGGCTGTGTCGATGAGAGCTGCCATGGCCGGCGTCACCGCCACGGCATAGCGCGCCGCCACGCCATGCAGGTCCACGCGGTCATCGGCGTCAGCGAGCCCGGCGGCGATCAGGTCATCGATGCTGCGCAGCGGTCGCGTCATGCCTCGCCCCGCGCCACCGGGGCCCATTGCACCTGGTCTATGTGCGTCGCGCCCGTCGCCAGCATCACCAAGCGGTCGAATCCGAGCGCGCCGCCGCTCGCCGGCGGCATCAGGGCGAGCGCGGCAATGAACGCCTCATCGATGGGGTATTTCTCTCCGAAGATTTCCTGTTTTACGAGCATTTCGGTCTCAAACCGGGCGCGCTGCTCAACCGGGTCCGTGAGTTCGCCGAAGCAGTTCGCGAGTTCCACGCCGCAGACATACAACTCGAACCGTTCACTCACCGCCGGATCATCGGGCTTGCGCCGGGCCATCGCCGCCTCGCTGGCCGGATATTCGTAGAGGATCGTCGGCCGCTCGAATCCGAGGTGCGGTTCGATGACCGCGCCCAGAATCCGGCTGAAAAGATCGCTCCACGTATCGTCCTGGGCCTGATGAAGGCCAAGACGGCGGGCCGTTCCGGCAAGACTGTCGCGGTCGGCGGCGCGCAGGTCGGTGCCGGCATGGCGCGCGAACGCTTCCTGCAGCGTCAGCCGTTCAGGCGTCGAAAACGCATCGCAAACGCGGCCTTTCCACGAAAATTTCGTCGTTTCGGTCGTTTCGGCCGCCAGTCGCAGCAGCGCGGCGCAGTCCTCCATGATGGCCCCGTAGTCTTCCCGCGCGCGGTACCATTCCAGCATCGTGAACTCCGGCGCGTGCAGCGGTCCACCTTCGCGGTTGCGCCAGACCGGCCCGAGCGTGAACAGCCGCGCTTCGCCCGCCGCCAGCAGCTTCTTGCAGGAAAATTCCGGCGACGTGTGCAGGTAGCGTTGGGTCGCAGCCCCGCCCACATCCCGCAGTTCCGTCGAAAACGCGTGCAAATGCGCCTCGTTTCCGGGCGAAACCTGCAATCCGGACGGCGTCGCCTCGACGAAGTCGCGGGACTCGAACCAGGCCCGGACCGCCGCCGCGATACGGTTGCGGGCAATCAGGAAAGGGCGCCGGTCGGCGTGGCGATCCGGCATCCACCAGGGGGAAGGGGCGATCATGGCGTGGCGAAGCGAATATGGTCCGGCGGGCTTTTCAAACCGGTCCGATTAGGGCAAAGGAGCCGCCAACTCCAGTCACGACCGCTTCGAAGGACCATTCCGGTGAGAATTATCGCTTCCAACGTCCGCAAAGGCAACATCCTCGAACACGAAGGGCAGCTCTACGCCGTGCTGTCCGCCGAGAGCTTCTTTCCCGGCAAGGGCACGCCGACGACCCAGATCGACATGCGCCGCATCTCGGACGGCGTGAAGATCGCGCTGCGCTACAAGACGACGGAGCAGGTCGAGCGCGCCTTTGTCGAGGATAAGGAATACTCGTTCCTCTACAAGGATGGCGACGGCTATCATTTCATGAACCAGGAGAACTACGAGCAGCTCCAGGTTTCCGATGACGTGATCGGCGATCAGGCCGCCTTCCTCCAGGAGAACATGATCTGCATCCTCTCGGTTTTCGAGGGTCGCGCCGTCGCGATCGAGCTTCCGGCGCGCGTGACGCTGGAGATTGTCGAGACTGAGCCCGTCACCAAGGGCCAGACCGCGTCGTCCTCCTACAAGCCGGCAATTCTCTCGAACGGCGTACGCGTGATGGTGCCGCCGCATATCACCGCCGGCACGCGCGTGGTGGTGCAGACCGCCGACGGTGCCTATGTCGAACGCGCCAAGGACTGAGGCTGGCGCGCCGCACTGAGGGAGCGGCACGCCCGCGTCCGGCCCGGTTCCGGCATCCCCCTTGCATAGCGCTTCCTAATAGGCTTGCCTGAGAGCCGGGGAGTTCGCGGGGGCGCATGGCGGAAAAGCATTTCTTCGACGAGATGAATGGCGACGACTCAGTCGTGCGCGAGGGCTATAGCACGCTCGCGGAGTGGCTGAAGCAGGCTCCGGCGGACCTGCTCGCCAACCGCCGTATCGAGGCCGAGCACTTTTTCCGGCGTATCGGCATCACGTTCAATGTCTATGGCGACACGCAGGGCACGGAACGGCTGATCCCGTTCGATCTGATCCCGCGCATCCTGACCTCGGCGGAATGGGCGCGGCTGTCCAGGGGGCTTGAACAGCGTGTCAATGCCCTCAACGCCTTCATCGGCGATGTCTATGGTGCGCGCGAGGTGGTCAAGGCCGGGCTCGTGCCGGAAGACCTGGTGCTCAATAATCCATCATTCCGCCCGGAAATGACGCGCATCAAGCCGCCGGGTGGCGTTTATGTGCACATCGCGGGCATTGATGTCGTGCGCATCGATGCCGATACGTTCTACGTGCTGGAAGACAATGCGCGCACGCCCTCCGGCGTCTCCTACATGCTGGAAAACCGGGAGGCGATGCTCCGCCTGTTTCCCGAACTCTTCGCGGCGATGCGCATCGCGCCCGTCGACAATTACACGGACAATCTGCTGTCGGCCTTGCGCTCGGTTGCGCCCGCCACCGCGTCAGGCGAGCCGACGGTGGTCCTGCTGACACCGGGCCAGTACAATTCGGCCTACTATGAGCATTCGTTCCTTGCCGACAAGATGGGCATCGAACTGGTCGAGGGCCGCGATCTCTTCGTCCGGGCGAACGTCGTCTACATGCGCACGACGGAAGGGCCGCGGCGCGTCGACGTGATCTACCGCCGGGTCGATGACGAGTTCCTCGATCCTCTCGCCTTCGATCCATCCTCGGTTCTCGGTGTTCCCGGCCTGATGTCGGCCTACAAGGCCGGCAACGTGACAATCGCCAACGCGGTCGGCGCCGGCGTGTCGGACGACAAGGCGATTTATTCCTACATGCCGGAAATCGTGAGGTTTTTCACCGGCACCGATCCGATCCTGCAGAATGTCCCGACCTGGCGGTGCCGCGAGCCGGAGGCACTGAAGTACGTGTTGGCCAACCTGCACGAACTGGTCGTCAAGGAGGTGCATGGCTCGGGCGGCTACGGCATGCTGGTCGGCCCGCACGCGACCCGGGCCGAACGCGATGCCTTCGCGGCGAAGATCAAAGCCGATCCCGCCGGCTTCATTGCCCAGCCGACGCTGGCGCTCTCGACCGTCCCCTGTTTCGTCGACAGCGGTCTCGCGCCGCGCCACGTTGATCTGCGTCCCTATGTTCTGTCGGGCAAGGATGGCGTGCGCATCGTGCCGGGCGGCTTGACGCGCGTCGCGCTCAAGAAGGGGTCGCTTGTGGTGAACTCGTCGCAGGGCGGGGGCACCAAGGACACCTGGGTCGTCGAGTAGGGCGGGAGTTGAACGAATGCTGAGCCGCACCGCAGACAACCTGTTCTGGCTCTCTCGCTACATCGAGCGGGCCGAGAACCTCGCGCGTATCCTCGATGTCGCCTCCCGCATGGCGACGCTGCCCTCGGCCTATGCCGGCTCGTCCAACGAATGGGAAAGCGCCATCGCCACGGCCGCCTGCACGGACCTGTTTCACAGCAAGTACGGCACGGCGACGCGCGAGAACGTCATCGAGTTCCTCATCGCCTCGCCGGACAATCCCTCGTCGATCCGCCAGTGCATCGAGACCGCGCGCTCCAATGCCCGGGCGGTGCGCACCGCCATGACGGCGGAGATGTGGGAGACAATCAACGATGCCTGGCTTCACATCCAGAAGCTCGATCTGCGCAAGCTTGACGCCGCGCGCCTGCCGAACTTCCTAAACTTCGTGAAGGAAGCATCCCTGCGTTTCGACGGGGCGGCCTATCGCACAATGCTGCGCACGGACCATTACTGGTTCCAGCGGCTCGGTGTGTTTATCGAGCGCGCCGACAACACCGCGCGCCTGCTGGACGTGAAATACCACGTGCTGTTGCCGGAAAAGGAGCCGATTGGCGGCGGTCTCGACTATTTCCAGTGGTCGTCGATCCTGCGCGCGGTTTCGGCGCTGACGTCGTTCAGCTGGGTCTATCGGGAAACGGTCAAGCCTTGGCTGGTCGCCGACTTCCTCATCCTGAGCCGCAAGCAGCCGCGCTCGCTTGTTTCCACCTATGCCGAGATAAACCGGGTTCTCGACCAGCTCTCGGAGGGCTACGGCCGGCGCGGACCCTCGCAGCGTCTGGCGCGCCATACCTTCGGCAAGCTCCAGAACGCCGAGATCCAGGCGATTTTCCAGGGCGGACTGCACGAGTTCCTGACGGAGTTCACCGCCGAGAACAACGCCCTCGGCCAGGCCATCAACGAACAATACCTGCAATGATCGCCTCATGCGCCTGAACGTCCGCCACGAGACGATCTACCGCTACGCCGCGCCGGCAACATCGGTGATCCAGCAGCTGCGCCTGACGCCCCGGGGGCACGAAGGCCAGTTCGTCCGCGGCTGGCGCGTCGAGATCGACGCCGACAGCCGCCTTGACCGCTCGGAAGACGCTTACGGCAACATCATGCACGTCTTCTCCATCGACGGGCCGGTGCACGAACTGTCCATCATGGTGGAAGGCGACGTCGAGACCAGTGACATGAATGGCGTGGTCAGCACCGGCGTCGAGCGGTTTCCGCTGCAATTCTGGCTGCGCGAGACGCCGCTGACCCGGCCGGATCCGGCGATCGTCGAGTTTGCCCGCGACATCTCGGGCGGCGAGGGCGGCGAAACCCTGCCTGCGCTCCACGCCATCAACGCGGCGCTCTATAGCGGGATGCGGTTCTCGCCCGGGGACACCCATGCCGGCACGACCGCCACGCAGGCGTTCAAGGCCGGCTCCGGCGTGTGCCAGGATTTCGCGCATGTCTTCATTTCCGCCGCGCGCGCCCTGAGTATCCCGGCCCGCTATGTCGGGGGCTATTATCTGCGCACCGACCGTGACGAGCAGGATGCCGGCCATGCCTGGGCCGAAGCCCATGTGGCGGGCGTCGGCTGGATCGGTTTCGATCCGGCGCACGGCGTCTGCGCAACGGATCGCTACGTGCGGGTGACCGCCGCGCCGGACTACCTTGAAGCCGCGCCGATCCGTGGCGCGCGCATCGGCGGCGGACAGGAGACTCTGGCCGTATCCGTCCATGTCAGCCAGGGGCCGGTGATCCTCGAGGAGTGAGATAGTATCGTCCGGGTGTGCGCATTCGCACGGCGCGCCGAGGCAAGTTGCCAATGATGGCGGCACGTTCAGGAGGAACCGCCATGCATCGCACCCGTCTTGTCCTCGGCCTCGGCCTGCTCATCGCCGCTGCCGGAACGGCGAACGCGAACGAACACCCGATGAAGCCATTCTTCCCCGGCACGGACACCTGTTACGCCCGGACCTATTCGGCGGCGCACCTCAAGAGCCACCCCAAGCAACGCGTGCGCGTCTTCCAGATCGTCCATCCCTTCGCCTACGCAAGCACGGATGTCGGCGCGGATTTCCTGATGGCGGTAAGCTTTCAGCTCAAGGGCAGGAAAGACAGGTTTGGCCCGATGTCGACCTACTGCAAAGGCGAGCCGGACGGCACGGCCAGCTGTACGGTCGAGGGCGACATGGGACGCTTCAAATTGAGCCGCGGCACCGGAAATGCGCTGATTGTCACGATCAACGACCTGAGCGACGAAGGCGGTCCCGATCTCGGCAAGGGCGGCGACGACAAGGTCATCGTCCTGCACAAGGCGCCGATGAAGGCCTGTCCGAAGAACACGCTCGACGTGGACTAGGCATCGGGCGCGCTCATGCCGCCCGGCCCACCGATTGCATCCTGCCGCCGGGAGCGCTAATCCGCGCTCCGTGAATGAGCGGGGGCAGGGGCGATGACCTATTGCGTGGGCGTGCTGGTTCAGGACGGTTTGCTGATGGTGGCGGACACGCGCACCAACGCCGGACTCGACAACATTGCGACCTTCCGCAAGCTGCACCTGTTCGAACAGCCCGGCCAGAAGATGATCGCGCTTGCGACCGCCGGCAATCTCGGCGTGACGCAGGCGGTGATCTCGCTGCTGCGCGAAGGCTTCCGCAACCCTGACACGGACGTGGTCGAAACGCTGCTCGATCAGCCCTCGATGTTCCGCGCCGCCCAGTTCGTCGGCCATGCCATCCGCGCGGTCGGCGCGACGGACGGCGCCGCGCTGGAACGCTCCGGCGCCTCGTTCGACGTGACGATGCTGCTCGGCGGCCAGTTCGGCGAAGCGCGCGCGCGCCTGTTCATGCTCTACAAGGCCGGCAACTTCATCGAGGCGACCAGTGACACGCCGTACTTGCAGATCGGCGAGCACAAGTACGGCAAGCCGATCCTCGACCGCGCCGTGACGTTCCGCAGCGACCTCTACGACGCGCTCAAGCTGTCGCTGATCTCAATGGATTCGACCATGCGCTCAAATCTTGGCGTCGGTCTGCCGATCGATCTTGTCGTTCTCCGCAAGGATGTCTTGCAGTGGGAAGTCAGCCGTCGCATCGAGGCGGCGGAACCGTACTTCCATGACCTGCGGGAACGCTGGTCCGCGGCCTTGCGCAAGGCCCACAACGACATTCCGCCACCGCCCTATCGCGATTGAGACGCGTCTCCCAGAAGAATAAAAATTTATGAATTTCAGTAATTCTGAGTTTATATTTCAGAAGGTGCGCCAAGACACTGCTGATCATGAGCGCAATTGCTAAAAGTACCCCACGTTGAAAGTCCGGATTGGCCGGATGAAAACTTGGGAGTGACGGACATGTTGAAAGACCTTCTTGGATCTACGATCCTGACCCCGGTTCTTGCTGATGGCATCTTCGACAGAACACCAAAGTCGACGGTCTACATGATGTCGAACAGCGAGGACTTCTATTTCGGCGGCTGGGGCAACGATGTGGTCCACGGCAGTGACAACAGCGATCTGATCTACGGGAACGATGGCGTTGATTCCCTGTTCGGCAACTTCGGCCACGACACGCTGTATGGTGGCTGGGGCAATGACCTCCTCTATGGCGGCGCCGGTTTTGATCACCTCGACGGCGGTCAGGGCGATGACATCCTGTGGGGCGAGAACGGCGACGACTACCTCTCCGGTGGCGAGGGAATCGATGCAGTCGATGGCGGTGGCGGCAACGACCGGCTCTACGGCGGTGGCGGCAATGACTCGATGTACGGCGGCGAAGGCGACGACTTCGTGGTCGGCGATGCCGGCAACGACTGGATGGAGGGCCAGCAGGGTCGCGACTATCTGGTCGGCAGCGCCGGCAATGACACGATCGACGGCGGCGCGGGCAACGACACCCTTTCCGGGGGATGGGGCAATGACGTGCTGCGCGGTGGCGAAGGCATCGACCGCATCAGCCTCTGGGACGGCGACATCCGGGGCGGCGACCACGACATCATCGCCGACTTCCGCAATGCCGACGGAACCTTCGATCGGCTGACGATCGATGCGTTCTATCGGGGCGCGACGGCATTCACTCAGAACGGCGGCGACGTCGACCTGACCATCGCAACCTGGGATGGCGGCACCTACACGCTGACCTTCATGGGACTGAGCGAAGCGGAAGTGCGCAGCAACGTCCAGTTCTTCTGAAGCAGAAACTCAGATCGCGCCCTCTCCCGGCAACGGGGGAGGGTGCGTGCGTTCAGCGTGCGGACTTGCTCTCGATGATGCGGGCGATATCCGCATATCCGCGCGAGCGGGCATGCTGGAGCGGGGTGCGGCCTTCTCTGTCGGCCAGATCCAGCCGGGCGCCCGCCTCAACCAGCGCCCGCACGGTTTCCTGATGGCGTCTGCCGCCATCCCCAAGGATCACTGCCTCGATCAACGCGGTCCAGCCGAGGTTGTTGACATGGTCGAGCGGCGCGCCGGCCCGGATCAGCTGCCGCACCACGCCGTCGTGGCCGAGATGCGCCGCGGCGATCAGGGCCGTGCCGTCATAAGGACTGGTGATGGCCCGGGCATTGGCGTTCAGCGCCAGCGCAGCCTTCAGCGTGGCCTCGTCGTCTTTCACCGAGGCAATGGTTACGACGTCATACTTGCGATGTTCCAGGGCATTGATGTCGCCGCCGCCGGCGACCAGCGCCTGCATCGCCTCGATCCGCGAGAAGTAGGCCGCGACATGGACCGGCGTTCTCTGCGCGCCATCGCGGGCATTCGGATTGGCGCCAGCGGCGATGAGGCGCCTGATCTCCGCGACATCGCCGCGCACCGCCGCGGCGTGCAGTCCGCCATAGCCGTTGCGTTCCGCCTCGGTGGGAGGCGTCTGCGCCTGGGCAGGCGCCGCCAGCAGCATGGCGACAAGGATCAGGATCAGATGCATGGCGCTCTCCACGGGGTTGATCCGCCGATGGTGCGCACGGGACGCCGGGCGGATCAATCGCGATGTATTTTGAAGGTGCTGAAGCCAGCCTACCATTTAAATATATGAATATACGAATGTTTTTTGTGACGGTGACCTGCATCAAAGTGATGGCGTGCGCGCAAATGCTGACTTGACGGAATCCGTTGTCAGTCATCAGACTGCCGGAAAAACAAGCACTGCCGATGCCGTGCGGCGGCGAGGAGGAATGCGTTGCATCCGACGGAAATCCGCAATCCCGACTATTTTCACAAGGTCGTGGATTGCCAGTGGGCCTGTCCGGCGCATACGCCGGTTCCCGAATACATCCGGTTGATCGCGCACGGGAACTATTCCGACGCCTACATGATCAATTGGAAGTCCAACGTGTTCCCCGGCATCCTCGGGCGCACGTGCGATCGGCCTTGCGAGCCTGCCTGCCGGCGCGGCCGCGTCGAGGACGAGCCTCCGCTGTTTATCTGGATGCAGGTTGTATCAATGAAGATTTTCGGAATCAATG
>ERZ761609.2598-NODE-2598-length-13118-cov-9.359412_pt1 | contig 13118 bp, 8 predicted proteins | sample MGYA00511163_ERZ761609 | MGnify/ENA primary metagenome ERZ761609 (study PRJEB28899, sample SAMN02445070) | bioreactor sludge metagenome | biome: EBPR sludge | place: Australia: Brisbane, Thorneside Wastewater Treatment Plant | collected 2011-12-16 ... | reverse complement strand
ACATGGCCCGCAAGAACATGTTCGAGGGCATCACCCCTGCCCGTCCTGATTCCGCGTCAGGACCGACTGCGCCCCCGCCCCGGATGCCAGAGGTCTTTCAGCACTCCGGGCCGGTGGCTGCAATCCGGAGTGATCTGCGAACACTGGGCGCCCGTTCCGTTCAGGACATCGACCCCGAACTGATCGAGGATACCGGGCCGAAGGACCGGCTTACGACACTGGACGCCGAACTCGCAGAGCTGCGCGACAGCATCGCCCGGCATGGCCAGCAGGTGCCAATCCTTCTGCGTCCCCACCCTCGGCTCAGCGGGCGCTACCAGGTTGTATATGGCCGTCGTCGACTGGCAGCGATCCGCGCCTTGGGCACTCCGGTCAAGGCGCTGATCCGGTCCCTTTCCGATCAGGAAGCCGTCCTCGCGCAGGGGCAAGAGAACAACCTGCGCAAGGACCCTTCTTTCATCGAAAAGGCGCTGTTTGCCGGCGAACTTGAGGAGGCGGGATATGAAGCGAGGGTCGTCCAGGAGGCGCTGAACGTGAATCGCAGCCACACGTCGCACATGCGCAAAGTGCGCGAGGCCTTTCCCCGCGACGTCATCGAACGCATAGGCGCGGCACCCTCGATTGGCTGGAAGCGCTGGTACGACCTTGCCGCCCGCGTACTGGACCATAAGGTTGATCCACGAAGCGTGCACCCTGCCCCATTCCCTGCCGAGATGAACTCGGACCAGCGGTTTGAAACCTGGGCAAAGGCCCTGCAAACACCAGCCAGGATCCCAACGCCGACCAATGCCCGAATGGTCACGGCGCCTGACGGAACACCTCTTGGTGCCGTGACGCTGGGAAAGGGCACGATCACATTCCAACCTTCACCGAACCACGCTGCTTTCGCGGCCTGGCTGGCTCGATCTCCGACCGATGCGATTGTCCGGCTCTATGAAGGCTTCATTTCCCAAACCAAGGGCGACGATTCAACCGCAACGCCAGCAAAGCCATGAAGGGGCTCAAATGCCTGGGCATGGCATCCCTTGTGTCTGCGCGATAGCCGGAGAACCCCGGAAACCAGCGAGGCGTTTTCGAGCTCCCCATGCTTCGGGGATCGGCGATTACGGCTACAAATGGTTCGCGATGATATCTCGCGCCCTGAAGCGCCGGTCCGAGGTCTTTTCACTCTAGGCAGCGCGCCAGTTTGAACGCGTGTATACCGGGGTAACGCCCCACAACGTCACACGCCTGTTTACCCCGATATACATCTCAACGAGTCAGCTCTCCTGCATGGAAAGCGGCTAGCGCAGCCACCCGAACCCTGTCGACGCGCCGAAGTGAAAAGCGCGACTCCTTACTTTGGTTCCTGCGAACTCGCTCGGGCGCCGCCACTTCACCGTGGCGGACGACAAAGTCCTCGACCATTTCGGTGGGCACCCAGCCCCAGGGGACAGCGAGACGGCCGCGATCCCTTCGTGCCCGTGGAATGCGCGATGGCTTTGGTCAGTTTGATCAGTGCAGCTTTGGAGGCATCAAAGGCCAACATGATCGTGGAATAAGCCCTTTGTCCGTCAAGGCTGGCCATACTGACGATCCATCCGCCACCGCGTCGATGGAAATGCCCGATGGCGCATTTGCACAGTTCGACCGCCGAGAGGAACTTGACCGGCATTACACGCGCCCAAATCGCCGGTGAGTCCGGGCTCTGTCCTTCTTCATCACCCTCCCCATGTATCCGAAAGGGTAAAGCCCTGCGGAAAAGGGTCTGATGGATCAAGCCCGATCTGGTTGATGCTATAGATCCAGCACTGGCCGCTAACCCGGTTTTGCGTCGCAACGAAGGGACCGACTCGGGCTTCGCGAACAAACTCGGTGATGAACTCACCGCCTATGATGGACCGTGACACCATTACGTCACCGGGCCGCACCAGCCCTCGGGCGTGCTCGGCCGCCATGTTCGAATTCGACCCTGTCCCGCAAGGCGAGCGATCGACCCGACCCGGACGCAAGGTGGTGCAGGTGCGCAATACGCCATCCACATCGCGGCTGCGAAACATCACATAGGCAATACCGTTCAGCGCTGGGGTTGTCGGATGCGGCGCGGGTTCCAGAGCGGCGATGCGGGCGCGCAGATCGACACCAGTCATTGCCAGTTGGCGGGCGTTCTGAGACGCAATGGCCAGCCAGATCTGATCGACGTCGACCAGCGCATAAAACACCCCGCCAAAGCACAGGTCATAGCGCACGGCGCCCCATTCGGCGGTGTCGATAACCGCATCCTGCCTGGCGACGAAGGCAGGCGGCATGTCGAGCGTGACCCGCACCACCTTGCCGCCCTGACAGGTGGCCGTTGCCCGCACCAGCCCGGCGGCAGTGTCGAAGGTGACCACGCTTTCAGGTTCGATCATCTGGATCATCCCGGTTTCCAGTAGGGCGGTGGTCGCGCACATTGCGTTCGAGCCCGACATCGCGTGTGCCTGATCGGGTTGCAGGATGATCAAGCCAACATCCGCCTCCGGGTCGCAGGGCGGAGTCAGGAGGCAGAACGACCCAGCAGGGCCGGAACGGGGTTCGGAGCACAGCCAGCGGCGCAGGCTGTCGTCAACTCTGTTCAGATGCGCCAGCCTGTCGGCCATCGTGGCGCCGGGAATGCCCAGCACGCCTCCGATGATGACGCGGCCAATCTCGCCCGCGCAATGCACGTCGATTGTCTGGATCGTTCGGGACCAGCGCATGGGAACCTCGCGTTCAGAACCTGTCGATTCGATAGGGGCGCAGGTCCAGAGAAGGCTGCGCGCCGGTGATCAGTTCGCCCATCAGCCGCGCGGTCGTGGCCGCATAGGTCAGGCCCAGATGGCCGTGGCCTGTGGCATAATAGACGCCGCGTGTTCTCGCACTGGCCGACAGGATCGGAACCGTATCGGGCAGGGCAGGGCGATGACCCATCCACTCGCTGATGTCCCGCGCCTGAAGGTTCGGCAACGCCTCGCGCGCGCGTCGTACAGTGACTTTTGCCCGCCGGTAGTCAGGCGCGGCGGTCAGTCCGGCCATTTCGACCGTACCACCCACCCGGATGCCGCCCGCCGTCGGCGTGACCATGAAAGCGCGGGCGGGCCAGATGATCGAATGGCGCATCGTCAGCCCCGGATCCATGATCTGGGTGTGATAGCCGCGCTCACTTTCCAGCGGGATCGGTTCACCAAGGCTGCGGGCGAGCGTGGCAGAATAGGCGCCGACGCTGATGACCACCTCGTCGGCACTCAGCTGGCGACCATCCTTCATCACCACCCCGCGGATGGCGTCGCTGCGGGTAAAGCCGACAACCTCACCCTGTTCGATCCGCCCGCCCGACGCTGTGACCCGGTCCGCCAGTGAAAGCACCAGCCGATAGGGGTCTTTCACCGAACGATCCTGCGGGAACAGCACGGCGAGGCCGATCTTGTCACTCAACTCCGGCTCCAGCGCCTTGATCGCCTGGCGACCCAGCACCTCATGTGGAAAACCGAACCTCTCGAGGATCTCGATATGCTCGCGGTCGGCGTTGAACTCCGCCTCGTCGGTATAAAGCGACAGGCAGCCCGCATCGCTGATCTGCCCCTCCAGCCCGGTCTGGCGCAGCAACGCCATGGTGTCATCCAACGCGCGCGCACTCAGCGCCGCGCCCTGCGCCTCCAGTTCACGCAGTTTCGCCGGGCGCGAGGCCGCGATGAAGCGCGAGAACCACGGTACAAGTCGGGGCATGTAGGATGGGCGCACCCGCACCGGGCCTTCAGGGTCCAGCATCCAGCGGGGAATCTGCCGCCAGATCGAGGGGCGCGAGGTCGGCATGAATTCGGTCACGGCGATCGAGGCCATGTTGCCGAACGAGGCGCCTTTGCCCGGCGCATCGCGGTCGATCAACACCACGCACCGGCCGCGCCGTTGCAGGTCGTGCGCGATGGCGGTGCCGATGATCCCCGCGCCGATAACCAGTGTCGTCATCTCAGGCCCAGTTCAGGACGGGTGCCATGGCGGCGGCAAACTCAGCCTTTTCAGCGTCGCTCAGTTCGCCAGAGGGCAGGCGGCATTGTCCAACCGGCGTACCCTGCAAGGCACAACCGTATTTCAGCTTTGCAACATAGCGCCCCGCCTCCAACACAGTCATCGCAGGCCAGATCGCCCGCATGATGTCACGGGCGCGGGCATGGTCACCAGCGCGGAACGCCGCATCCATCTCGCAGCAGGGTTTGGCCATGCAGTTTGCTGGGCCGCAAATCCAGCTGTCGGCGCCCCATTGCATGAAATCCCAGGCAACATCATCCGACCCTGAGACCAATTGGATTCGTCCCGCATAGCGGCTGGAGATCCCGATGGCACGCTGCACGACGCCCGACGACTCCTTGATGGCGATGATGCGCGGATTGTCGGCCAGCGCGTCCAGTGCCTCGTAACCGATCTCGACCCCGTCCTTGCCCGGATAGGAATAAAGCACCACGTCCATGTCGGTGGCTTGGGTCACCGCGTTGAAATGGTCGATGATCTCGGCCTGCGTCGGCTTGGTGTAGAACGGAACCGCCAACAGAACCGCGTCATAGCCCATCGCCTTGGCGCGCAGGGTGTTGACTATCACTCCTGCCGTGTGGGGCGCGTTGGTACCCGCGATCAGAGTCTCGCCGGGGCGGGCGTTGTCCTTGACGAACTGCAGGACCTGTTCGCGCTCGCTGTCGGTCATCAGGTTGTATTCCCCCGACGATCCGCAGGGCACCCAACCCGAGACCCCGGCCGTGCGCAATTTCCCCATGTGGGCGCCAAGAGCGTCGAAATCGATGGCGCCGACGGCGTCGAATGGTGTGACGATTGCGGGCAGGACGCCCCGAAGTGTCAGCATGGCTGGGCCCTTTGCAGAGGAATGCAGCGATCATGCCGACACGCCGTCGACACGTCAACAAGAATATCGCGTGTCGACACAGTCGCACACTGGGGTTAGGATGCCCGCGTAACAGACAGGATCGCCATGACGCCCGAACCGGAACCGAAGCGCCTCAAGGGAACCGGGGTAAAGCTCGCCTACGACACGCTCCGCGATGAAATCCTCTCGCTCGCCCTGCCTCCTGGAGCGCTGCTGGATGAGACGACGCTGGCCGAGCGCTTTGGCATGTCGCGTTCACCCGTGCGCGAAGCGCTGATCCGGCTGGCCGGGGATGAGCTCGTGGTGACGCTGGCCAACCGCTCGACCGTGGTAGCTCCGATCGATGTGCAGAGCTTTCCGCGCTACGTCGAGGCGCTGGACATCGCGCAACGCATGAACACCCGACTCGCCGCACAGTTCCGCACGGACGAGGATCTGCGCGCCATCGCGGAGCGGCAGGCCGAGTTTGTCGCAACGGTGCACGACGGCGACCATCTGGCGATGTCCGAGGCCAACAAACGCTTTCACATGGCCATTGCCGAAGCCGGGCGAAATCCCTACCTGACCGCCTTCTATGACCGCCTGCTGAACCAGGGGCGCAGAATGCTGCATCTTCATTTCGACCAGATCGAGTCCGGGCAGGGCGGCTATCTGCTGACCCACGAGCACGATGAGATGCTGGAAGCGATCCGCGTCCGCGACATTGATCGGTCGGACCGGCTGGCTCATGCCCATACGCGGGTGTTTCAGGAAACCTTTGTCACCTATCTGCGTCGCAATGCGCTGGCGGGAGCGCCATTGCAGGCGCGGTGATCCGGCTCGGTCATCGTCAAGCAATGCTTGTCGATGGAGCGGTTTTGTTGCTACCCGCCAGACCCGTTCCGGCGCAGTATGGGCTCTGTCCGAATCCCCGACAGGAGACCGCCATGCCGCACGCCGGCCACCTTTTGATCGAAAGCCTGATCGCCCTTGGAGCCACCAAGGTCTTTGGCGTGCCGGGCGAAAGTTTTCTCGCCGCGCTCGATGCCTTGCATGACACGGAAGGGCGGCTGGATTTCATCAACTGCCGCAACGAAGGCGGTGCCGCCTTCATGGCCGCCGCCTGGGGAAAACTGACCGGCAGCCCAGGCATCTGCATGGTGACGCGCGGACCAGGCGTTACGAATGCCTCGATCGGCGTCCATACGGCGATGCAGGATTCGGCGCCGATGATCCTGTTCGTGGGGCAGGTCGGAACCGACATGCGGGGCCGCGAGGCGTTCCAGGAAATCGACTACCGCGCGGTTTACGGCACGATGGCGAAATGGGCGGTAGAAATCGACGAGGCCGGGCGCTTGCCCGAGATCCTCGCACGGGCCTGGGCAACCGCCACCACCGGCCGCCCCGGACCGGTCGTGATCGCCCTTCCAGAAGACATGCTGAGCGCGCCGACCATTGCTTCGCCGCTGACTGGCCCCGCGCGCATCGCCGAACCCGCACCGGATGCCGCGACACTTGCCGAAGCGCGTGCCATACTGGCGGCCTCGCAGCGCCCACTTATCCTGATTGGCGGCTGCAACTGGACCGAGGCGGGGCGTGCCGCGCTGAAATCCTTTGCCGAAGCCAGCGACATTCCGGTGGTTGCGGCATTTCGTTATCAGGACCGGTTCGACAATTTCTCGACCGTCTTCGCGGGCGAGGCCGGAGTTGGTATGCCGCCCAATGTGCGCCGTCTGCTGACCCAGGCCGATGCGATCCTCGCCATCAACGTCCGCTTTGGCGAGATGACCACCGATGGCTATACACTGCTGAAGGTGCCGGTGCCGGTGCAAAAACTGATCCATGTGCACGGGTCCGACCGCGAGATTGGCAAGATCTATCAACCAACCTTGGGCATCCACGCAGGACCCAATGCCTTTGCCACTGCGCTGACCCCGGTGCGCGGCGATTGGGCCAAGTGGCGCGCCCAGGCAAGGGCGGATTGGGAGGCGAGCTTCGCCCTGCCGCCCCAGCCCTCGCCAGTCGACATGGGTGTGGTGACGGCACATCTGCGTGACGTGCTGCCCGAGGATGCGATCCTGACCAACGGTGCGGGCAACTTCACCGTCTGGCCGAACAAGTTCTACAAATTCGGACCCAAGGCGCGACTGCTGGCCCCGCAATCCGGGGCAATGGGATACGGGCTGCCCGCCGCCATTGCCGCCAAGGTGGCGCATCCGGACCGAATTGTCGTCTGTTTCGCGGGTGATGGCGATTTCCAGATGAACTGTCAGGAACTGGCTACCGCCCTGCAATACGGCGCGCAGCCCATCGTGCTGATCCTGAACAACGGCATCTATGGCACGATCCGCGCGCACCAGGAACGCAACTATCCGACCCGGGTCAGCGGCACCGCAATGGTGAATCCGGATTTCAGCGCGTTGGCCCGCGCCTATGGGATGCATGCCGAACGCGTCACCGCCACCGACGATTTCCCCGCCGCCTTCGCCCGCGCGCTGGCATCGGGAACCGGCGCGGTGCTGGACCTCGACATTTCGCCCGAGGCGCTGACGCCTCGCCAGACCCTCAGCCAGATGCGAGCCGCCGCACTGAGTTCAAAGGGATAAGCATGACCCAAGTGCGTTTGGGTGCCGACATTGGCGGCACCTTTACCGATGTCGCGCTTGAGGTCGGGGTGCGGATGCACTCTTCCAAGGTTCTGACCAACTATACCGCGCCGGAGCAGGCAATTCTCGACGGAATCGACATCGTGCTGGCCGAGGCCGGGCTGGGCTATGACGATTTGCAGATCGTCATTCACGGCACGACGCTGGCCACGAACGCGCTGATTGAACGACGCGGGGCAAAGGTGGCGTTCGTTACCACCGACGGCTTTCGCGACGTGATCGAGATGCGGACCGAGAGCCGCTTTGACCAGTATGACCTGAACCTGACGTTGCCAACACCACTAGTTCCGCGCGAGGACCGGTTTGCCGTCGCGGGCCGGATCGGCGCACAGGGGCAGGAACTGGCACCTCTGGACGAGGACGCGCTGCATGCGCTCGCCGAACGAATTGCAAGCGGCGGTTACGGGGCGGTCGCCATCGGGTTCATTCATTCCTACCTCAACCCATCTCACGAAACGCGCGCGCGCCAGATCATTGCTGCACGCTGCGACCTGCCGATTTCGATTTCGTCCGACGTTTCGCCGCAGATGCGCGAGTTTGAACGCTTCAACACCGTTTGCGCCAATGCCTATGTGCGCCCGCAGATGGCGAGCTACCTTGAACGGTTGCAAACCCGGCTGAAGGATCGTGGCGCCACTTGCCCGGTGTTCATGATCCACTCGGGTGGCGGGCTGGTGTCGGTCGAAACCGCTGCCGAATTTCCGGTGCGACTGGTGGAATCGGGGCCTGCGGGCGGGGCGATCTTTGCCGCCGATGTGGCGCGGAGATTCGGGCTGAACAAGGTTGTCAGCTATGACATGGGCGGCACCACCGCCAAGATCTGCCTGATCGAGGATTTCGCTCCAAAGACCGCACGCAGTTTCGAAGTGGCCCGCACTACACGCTTTGCCAAGGGCTCGGGCATGCCGATCTCCATTCCGGTGATCGAGATGATCGAGATCGGGGCAGGGGGGGGCTCGCTCGCCAGGGTCGATGCAATGGGGCGAATTCAGACCGGTCCGGAAAGTGCGGGGTCCGAACCCGGCCCAGCCTGCTACCAGCGTGGTGGCCAGCGCCCGGCCATTACGGATGCCGATCTGGTTCTGGGAAAGCTGGACGCTGACAATTTCGCGGGTGGGGCGATCAGGCTGTCGCAGGCACTGGCCGAGGGCGCGATCCTGCGCGACGTGGGCACCCCGCTTTCGCTGGATGCGCAGGCGGCGGCGTTTGGCATCGGTGAGGTGGTGGACGAGGCGATGGCCAATGCCGCGCGCGTCCATGCGGTCGAGAACGGCAAGAACATCTCGGACAATGTCATGGTAGCCTATGGTGGGGCCGCCCCGCTGCATGCCGCGCGGCTGTGCGAAAAGCTGGGAATTACTCGGTGCCTGATTCCGTCGGGGGCTGGGGTCGGGTCCGCAATCGGGTTCCTTCGAGCACCCTTTGGCTATGAATCGCTGACCTCGCGGCTGGTCGGCCTGTCGGATTTCGACGCCTCGGTGATGAATGAGATGATCGAAGGGCTCAAATCCACTGCTGTGGGCTTTGTGCGCCAGGGCACCTTGGGTAAGATACTGTGCGAGATCACCGCCTTTATGCGCTATCGCGGGCAGGGGTGGGAAATCCCGGTGCCGCTGCCCGACCGCCCTTTCATGCAGGCGGACGTGGACCTGGTCCGTCAGGGCTTCCTCGATGCCTATGCTCGGTTCTTTGGGCGCTCGATCGACGGGCTCTCGGGCTTGGAGATCGAGATCGTGACGATCTCCGTCAAGGCCGCCGACCAGCGCCCGACACCTGCGCCGGTGACCATGACAGATGGCACGCGGTCGATCCTGCCGCCCGGATCACGTCCCGTGTTCGACCCTTCGACCGCGCGCTGGCTGACCACCGGGATCGTCCAACGCGAGATGCTGACCCCCGGCGACCGTGTGGTTGGTCCCGCGATCATCGTTGAACGCGAGACCTCGACCGTTGTCACCGCGCCCTTTGACGTGGTCATACAGCCAGACGGTTCCTTGCTGATGTTGAGGAGGGAGAGTCCCTGATGGATGCCCAGACCCGCGAGATCCACATGCAAGTGATGTGGAACCGCCTGATTTCCGTGGTGGAAGAACAGGCGATGACCCTGCTTCGCACCGCCTTTTCCACGTCGGTGCGCGAGGCTGGCGACCTGTCGGCAGGCGTCTTCGATCCGCAGGGGCGCATGCTGGCACAGGCCGTCACCGGCACGCCGGGGCATGTGAACACCATGGCCGAAGCAGTCGGGCATTTCATCGCCGAAATCGGGCGGCAGAACATGTTCCCGGGTGACACCTATGTGACCAACGACCCGTGGAAGGGGACCGGTCATCTGCACGACATTACGATGGTCTCACCCAGCTTCAAGGGTGATGCACTGGTGGGCTTCTTTGCCTGTACGGCACATGTGGTCGACGTCGGCGGTCGTGGCTTTGGAGCGGACGGCAAGTCGGTCTACGAGGAGGGTATACAGATCCCGATCACCAAATTCGCCGAAAGAGGCGTCGTCAATCCGCTGCTGGTGCAGATCCTGAACGCCAATGTGCGCGAACCGGGGCAGGTGGTGGGTGATTTCTATTCGCTGGCCGCCTGCAATGACGTGGGCCACGCACGCCTGATCGCAATGATGGATGAAATCGGGCTGGACACACTCGACGACCTTGGTGACTTCATCTTTGCCCGCACCCGCGCCGCCACTCTCGTCCGCATCGCCGCTTTGCCGCGAGGCCAATGGTCGAACCGGCTCGAGACCGATGGCTATGACGCGCCGGTGACTTTGGTTGCCACGGTCGAAACCCGGGACGGCTGCGTGAATGTGGATTTTGCCGGCACGGATGGGGTCAGCCGCTGGGGCATCAACGTGCCGATCATCTATACAAAGGCCTACGCCTGCTATGCCCTCAAATGCGTCGTGGCGCCGGATATCCCGAACAACTGGGCCTCGCTGGAGCCATTTACCGTGTCCTCGCCCGAGAACATCCTGAACGCGCCCCGTCCAGCGCCTGTTTCCTTGCGCCATGTGCTTGGCCATCTGGTGCCCGACCTTGTACTGGGTGCGCTGGCGCAGGCGTTGCCGGGGCAGGTGCTGGCCGAGGGGGCCGGGGCATTGTGGAATATCCACATGTCGGTTCGGCCCGTTGCCGGAGCGCAGGGCAAGCGTGCCGAGATCCTGATGTTCAACTCGGGCGGCATGGGCGCAAGGCCCGGACAGGATGGGCTGAACGCCACGGCCTTCCCCTCGGGTGTCATGACCATGCCAGTCGAGGCGACCGAGCAGACTGGCCCGGTGGTGATCTGGCGCAAGGAACTGCGCCCGGATTCGGGCGGTGACGGACAGTATCGCGGGGGCCTTGGCCAGATCATCGAGATCGAACCGGCGGCGGGGCATCAGTTCGATTTCTCGGCCATGTTTGACCGCACCGGCCATGCACCAAAGGGCCGCCATGGCGGGTCGCCGGGGGCAATGGGCCGTGCCGCCCTGGATGACGGGACCGTGCTGCGGCCCAAGGGTTGGCAGCATGTGCCCGAGGGGCGACGGCTGGTGCTGCACCTGCCGGGCGGCGGCGGCTACGGCGATCCGGCCCTGCGCAGCACTCAGGCGCGGGCGCGCGACAAAACCAGGGGATATGTTAGCGGAGAGCAACCATGAGCTACGTGGCCAGCCGTCTGGCGGCGGTGAAACCCTCGGCCTCGATGGCCGCCAGCATGGCCGCCAAGGTCCTGCGCGCGACGGGGGTCGATGTGATCGATCTCGGCCTCGGCGAACCTGATTTCCCCACGCCTGCTCATGTGGCCGAGGCCGCGCATGCAGCGGCGCTCAGGGGTGAGACGCTGTATACCGCGGCTGCGGGCACCCCAGCCCTGCGAGCCGCCATCGCCGACAAGTTCCGGCGCGAGAATGGGCTGGACTATGGACCAGATGACATCGTGGTCGCCAATGGTGCCAAGCAGATCATCTTCAACGCGCTGATGGCAACGCTGAATCCGGGCGACGAGGCGATCCTGCCCGCGCCCTATTTTGTCAGCTACCCCGAGATGGTCAAACTGCTGGGTGGCACCCCGGTCACACCGATCTGCGGGGCGGAAGACGGCTTTCGCCTGACGCCTGCAGTCCTGGAGACCGCGATCACCCCGCGCAGCAAATGGCTGTTCCTGAACATGCCGGGCAATCCTTCGGGGGCGTGTTACAGCCGCGAAGACCTGCGCGCCCTGGGTGACGTGCTGGCGCGGCATCCGCAGGTGCTGATCCTGTCGGATGAGATCTATGAACATATCATCTTTGACAACCGCGAGTTCGTCAGTTTCGGGGCTGCCTGCCCCGAACTGCGCGCCCGGACGCTGATCGTCAACGGCGTTGCCAAGGCCTATGCCATGACCGGCTGGAGGGTGGGCTATGCCGCGGGACCTGCGCCGCTGCTGAAGGCGATGAACACGGTGCAAAGCCAGTCGGTGACCTCGGTCGCCGCCCCCATGCAAGCTGCCGCGCTGGCGGCGCTGACCGGGCCGCAGGGTTGCATCCCGATGTTCCGCGAAGCCTTTCAGCGCCGCCGCGACCTGGTGGTGGCAGGCATCGCTGCGATCCCCGGACTGATTCTGCCGCCGCCCGAAGGGGCGTTTTATGCCTATATCGATTGCGCGGGGCTGATCGGCAAACGCACTGCGCAGGGCGTTGTCCTGCACGATGACACGGCCGTAGCCAATTACCTGCTGGCAGAAGGGCATGTCTCCTCTGTTCCCGGCGCGGCCTATGGCCTTTCGCCGTATTTCCGCATCTCGACCGCCACCTCTGACGCCGTGCTTGCCGAGGCAATCGCCCGCATCGCAACCGCCGTCAAAGCCCTCAGAGAGGCCGCATGACAGCCCGCTTCGACACCCTCCTTCTGACTGGCGCCGCCGGACGTCTGGGAACCGAACTGCGGCGGGGTCTGGCCCCGCTGGCTCGTCGGCTCAGGCTGGCCGATGTCGAGCCGATCCCCGATCTTCAACCCGCTGAAGAGGCGCTGACCTTCGACCTGGCCGACGAGGCCTCCGTGCATGCCGCTTGTCAGGGCGTTGACGCCATCGTGCATTTCGGCGGCGTGCCACTGGAGCACGGCTGGGACGCCATCCTGAACGGCAATATCCGGGGCAGCTATCACGTTTACGAAGGGGCACGCAGGGCAGGGGTCCGACGGGTGGTCTATGCCAGTTCCGTACACGCCATCGGTTATCACCATATCGAGGATCACATCGACGCCAACGCGCCGCACCGGCCAGACAGCCTCTATGGGCTATCGAAATGCTTCGTCGAGGACCTGGGACGCCTCTACTGGGACAAGTTCGGCATCGAGACCGTCGCGCTGCGCATCTTTTCCAGTTTCCCCGAATACACAGACCGCCGCATGCTGTGGTCGATGCTGACCTATGACGATTGCATTCGTCTTGTCACAGCCGCCCTGACCGCGCCGCGCGCCGCGTTTTCCATCGTGTTCGGCACCTCGGACAACCGCCACCAAATGGTCGACAACCGCCTCGGTGCCCATATCGGCTATGTCCCGCAAGACAGCACCGAGCCCTTCCGCGCCGAGGTCGAGGCGCGGCTGCCCCCCCCAAAACCCCACGCCCCC
>ERZ761609.2597-NODE-2597-length-13127-cov-8.906747_pt1 | contig 13127 bp, 12 predicted proteins | sample MGYA00511163_ERZ761609 | MGnify/ENA primary metagenome ERZ761609 (study PRJEB28899, sample SAMN02445070) | bioreactor sludge metagenome | biome: EBPR sludge | place: Australia: Brisbane, Thorneside Wastewater Treatment Plant | collected 2011-12-16 ... | reverse complement strand
CGGACCACGGTCGCCGCCGCGGAAACCACCGCGACCGCCGCGATCACCACCAGGACCGCCGCGCTCCGGCCGATCGTCGCGATCGGACTTGCGCATCTGCACGCTCGGCTCGGTCTCGTGCTCTTCGACGCGTACCGTCATGAAGCGGATGACGTCCGGCGACAGGCTCATGCGGCGCTCCATTTCGGCGACGGCCGCCGGCGACGCATCGAGGTTCATCAGCGCGTAGTGGGCCTTGCGGCTCTTCTTGATCTTGTAGGCGAGGTTCTTGAGGCCCCAGTACTCGACCTTGCCGACCTTGCCACCGCCCTCGGCGATGCAATCGGCATACTCCTTGATGAGTGTCTCGACCTGCGACTGCGAGATGTCGGCACGGGCGAGGAAGACGTGCTCGTAAAGAGCCATGTTCTTTTGCCTTTCAAAACGAACAACGGCCAAATCCCATGGGGCGGCCGGATCGGTTCCAGTTTGTCCTCGCCGGCGCGTAGCCCCTGTCGGGCCCGGGAAAGGCCCACCAAGACGACCCAAAGAGCGGAGACACCGGGGAACGGCATTCGGAATTTCCGAAAACCTGCCTGATCTTGCGATCCGGCCCCGTTCAGCCTCCGACCGGAAAGGTGAGCGGTGTATGGCCGAAAGGCGCGGTGAAATCAAGTGCCGGCCGCCCATGGCCGCGGGAAACGCGCCGGGACTGGCCCTTGCTGCGGCTCGTGACCATTGCGGCGGGCGGGGCCGCGTGCTAGTCAGCCCGCGTTAACGGAGCGGTGGTATCACGGCTCCGTGAGAGGCCACGTGGCGGAGTGGTTACGCATCGGACTGCAAATCCGCGTACCCCGGTTCGATTCCGGGCGTGGCCTCCAATTCATCTCCCTGGTTTTGCATCAGCAACCGGATCTTGCGTCGATCGTCGTCCGCGCCTCCTGCGCGTGACGGTTAACGCTTTTTAAGCCCGGTTCGACGACCCTGCGCTGGTCTGGCACTGCCCGTTCGTGGCGGTCCCGGAAAGGGAGCGCGCATGGGTCTCGCAGTCCTGAAAACGATGAGCGATGCCGTTCGGTCGGCTCCGGGATCGGACACGTCGCGCGTTCTCGACGCCGTTCTGCTGACCGCCGCCGTCGGCCTTCTGGCTGACCTCGTCCTCTACGCGCTGATCCTGCTGATGCCGCCCCAGCCCGAGGAGGTTCTAGTCCGGCCATTCTTCTATCGGATGGACGCTCCGCTTCTGCTGATCGCCGTCGCGACCCTGTTCGCTATCCGCTTTCTTCATCCGCCCGCCCCCCTCGCGGTGGCTCTCGATCCAGGCTGGCGCCATCCGAAATGGGTCGTCGCGCTGGCCATGGCTGGCGTCGTCGCGATCGGCGTGGCCGGGGCGTCCAATGTAACTCTGGGTGTTCATCTCAGCCGGGACGAGCAAATGGCGGCGTCAGACGCCATGATGCTCGCCCACGGCAATCTCATGAACCCGATTCCTGCGGAATGGCGCTCCTATGCCGACGCCCTGCAGTTTCTCTTCGTCCAGTTCTCTGACGGCGCGACCCATTGGGTCTCGGCTTACTTCCCGGTCAATGCCTGGGTGCGCTCGGTGTTCATCGCGCTGGGCGATCCGGATGCTGCAAGTCCGATAGTGGCCGCGATGGCCGTGTGGCTCGCCTTCGACGTCGCACGTACGCTGTGGCCCGATCGTCGCGATGCTGCAATTGTCGCCGCTGTCCTCGTCGCCGTATCTCCGCAGGTCCTCGTGAACGCGATGACACCGTACGCGATGACACTGCATTTGACGCTGACCCTGCTCTGGTTGCGATTCTGGCTCCGCAACGACCTGTTGGGACACGTCGGCGCGATCGCCACGGGAGCGCTCGCCACCGGTATCCACCAGATTGCGGTGCACGCACTCTTCGTGGCTCCGTTCATTGCCGCGCTATGGGTCGCACGCAGCTATCGTCTGGCACTAGTCTACACGGTGTCCTACGGCGCTATCGGTCTCGCCTGGCTGAGCTACTGGAAGTTTGCTGCCGCATTCATGGGCGCAACCCTGCCGGTCGCGCCCGGCGGCGGTTTTGCCGATCTCGTGGCCAAGATCATACCCGTGCTGCAGGATCTCTCGATCGCGGGCTTCCTTTACGTCCCCCTGTTCGTCCTGAAATTCGTCGCCTGGCAGCACATTCTGTTCCTGCCCTTGCTTCTCGCGGCCTTCAGTGCATGGCGCGAGATGCCCTCCGCACTCCGTCTGTCGCTCTTGGCCGCCGGCCTGACCCTTGCCGTGGTCTTCGTCATCATGCCGTATCAGGGTCACGGCTGGGGCTATCGCTATCTCCACGGATTCATCGGCCCGCTCGCACTCGCCTGTGCCTACGGCTGGGTCGTCTTGACGGCAGACGCAGCGTCAGGCTCGAGCCTTCGACTTCGTTTCGCTCTCGCCGCCACGACCACTGTGACGCTGCTCGTCTCGCTGCCCGTGCTCGCGTCCGAACTCCGCCGCTACCACGCGCCCTACGCGGCGGCTGAAGCCCACCTCCGCGCGCAGCCCGTCGACGTCGTCGTCATCGACCATCTGGGTTCGCGTGCCGGCAGCCTCGTCTCCAATGCCTCAGACCTGTCCAACAAACCGAAGATAATGGCCCTGTCCGGCCTCGATGACGCACAACTGCGATCGCTCTGTGCGCGCTATTCCGTCGCTTTCTTCGGCATCGACCACATGCGCGCCTTCGGCCTCGACGCCTTCGAGCGCTCCATCCGTCCCGGCATCATGCGCACGCTCGATCACCGTCGCCAGGTCCTGCGCGATGCCGGCTGTACGGCAGAGGTTCCGTTCCCGGCCCACGCTCCCTGACGCGCTGCCGTGAGACTTCGTAAACCGTCGTTAAGGATTCGGGTGTTACGGTCACGCCGAACAGTCTCCGACGACCGCCGCCGGACCGATGCCATGCGCCAGGATCACACCTACGTTGTTCTCGCCTACAAGGAAAACCCCTTCCTCGAGGACTGCATCATCTCGCTCGAACGCCAGTCGACCCGGTCTCCGATCCTGCTCGCAACGTCGACCCCCAACGACCACATCGCCGCGATTGCGGCCCGTCATGGCCTGACCGTCACCGTCAATCCCGACCGTCGCGGCATCGGCGCCGACTGGAATTTCGCTCTCGCCGCAACGCAGACGCAGTATGTCACGCTCGCGCACCAGGACGACCTCTACGACCCCCGCTTCGGCGCTCGCTCACTCTCCGCAATCGCGGTAACGCCGTCCGCCGCCATTTCTTTCACCAACGCACGCCAGATCGACGATCGCGGTGCGGCGCGATCGTCCAAGGTCTCCCTCGCGAAGGATGCGCTGCTGCGCCTATTCGCCGGCAACGCATCGGCCCTCTCCGGCCGCCGCGCCCGGCTCCTGCTGTCCTTCGGCAATCCCGTGAGTTGTTCGACGATCACGTTCAATCGCGCGATCGTCCCGGACTTCCGTTTCGTCGAGGACCTGTCGTCGAATCTCGATTGGGATGCCTGGGTTCGCCTCGTCGACGCCGGCCACACGCTCGCCTATGTGCCCGATCGCCTCGTCGGCCGACGTTACAACGATCTCACGGAGACGTCGCATCTTCTGCGCACAGGTCGGCGCGGCATCGAAGACCGCATGATGTTTGAGCGCCTTTGGCCGAAGCCGGTCGCCGAACTCGTCTCGAGGGTCTATGCGCTCGGATACTGACCACACCGCCGCAGTCATTGCGCCCGCACAGTCGCTGGCTGGCCAGCTGGCGCGCTTCGGTGGCGTGGGTATGGTCGTCGCCGCGTTCAACTACGCAGGCTTTCTGGTGTTGCTGGCGCTGGGTGTCGATTATCTCTGGGCATGCTTTCTGAGCTGGCTTCCGAGCGTCGCCCTGAGCTATGCCCTAAACCGCTCCGCGACGTTTCGCGTCGGCACCGGGCCGACAGTTCACGAAGCCGCTAGGTTTTTGGCCGCTGCGCTCTTGCAGTTGGTGACTGTCATGATCGGCCTCTACGTCCTTGTCGATCACGTTGGCATGGCTCCGCTTCCGGCCTCTTTCGTCAATCTCGCCGTTTCGTCGGCCGCAAATTTCCTGATGCTCAAGGTGTTCGTCTTCGCGTCGGTGCGGGGAGGCGCCTGAAATGCACGATGCGAGCGATTTGGCACGCCTCTGTGCCCATCCGGTGTTCGCGACCGAGCATTATGCTTCCGGTGCCGGGGAGAAGCTCAAGCGCTCGATCGCGCTGGGCCCGGCCTACTATTTCTCGGGTGTACCGCGTTATCTGAGCGAACGCCGTCGGAAAGGGATCAGGGGCGGTGATGCTGAGATCCTGTGGAACCCGTTGCACGAGTTCGGCCTACTGGGAACGGCGATCCGATCGCTGCCGCCGGGTCTCGAAGGGGTCCTTGACGACCTCGCCCGTGAAGGGATGCGCATCACATTGAAGCCCAAAAGGTTTCTCGCCATTTGCGCGGAGTGGTGGCACGCCACGGCGCGCGGTCCATCGAGCGTCGTCGAATGCGGATCTTATGAAGGCGTGACCGGCATCGCACTCGCCCTTCTTGCGAGGCGCAGTGGTCGCGATCAGCAAATCCACATGTTCGACGTCTTCGGCAGCCTCGAGCCGCTCAAGTTCAGGCCGGTTGATGGCGAACGGCAATCCAACGAATTCGAGTTGTCGTCGGACATTCCCGATCGACTGCGTTCCGTTGCCGGGCGTCTCGGAATCGAGGCCTGCATAACTCTGCACGTCGGCCTCTTCGGCAAGACGTTTCCGGCGTTCCGTGACGATCCCGCCCGCCCGCTGCGGTTCGCTCACATCGACGCGAATCTTTATGAGAGTACGCGCGAAGCCGTCGGATTTGTCCTGCCACGACTTGCGGAAGGTGCAATCGTCGTTTTCGACGACTATCATGCCATCACCGATCTCGGTGCCCGTCTTGCGATCGACGAAATGCTGGGCGAGGAAGCGCGCGCTCTGGTCCGGCTGTCCGGCACGTCCGCCGTCTTGCGCCGCCCCGGCTGACAAGCGCACGACAGGCCGGTCAGGCGGTTCCGCTTCGCGCCAGGGTGTAGACGAGACAGTAGTTTGGCGCGTCGGGGACGAGATGGCGCATCGATACGACATGTTCGGGCGCAAAATGCGTCCTGAGCGCCCGGTCCACATCGTCGGCTGCCATCAGGCGAACATGTCTGTCCCCTGTCACATACCAGTCCGACAGAAGTGACAGCCCCGATCTGAGCTGACCGGGCGCGATGTCCTTGACCACGAGCGTCTCGCAACCTGTCACAGTCGCGCAGTCCGCCAGATCTTTGAAGAACTGCGGCCGCATCTCGACCGGCACGTGATGGACGACATCCGTGACGATGATCCCGCCGCACCGATCCCCGAGGCGTGCGAAATCTGCGATCGACGTCGAGGGCCGGATCGTCACCTTGTCCCTGTGCCGGCTTTCGAGAAACCCCCCGATGGTCGGCGCGATGTCGATCATGGTGACGCGGAGATCGGGCCGTCGGTCGAGCAACAGGTTCGTACCCATACCGTCACCGCCGCCGATATCGAGAATATGCGCGCCGTGCGGCAGATCGTCCGCAAAGCTGTCGATCACCCGCTGCAGATCGACGAAGATCCGGCGATAGACCTCTCCGACCGGCTTGGCATGCCGTCCGAGCAACTTCCGTGCGACCTGTCCGGGTGTCATGAGTTGCCTTCAGAATTCGTTGTTTCCGGAATCATCGACCGCCAGCATAGGCGCGTTGTCGTGGCTGTTCCGGTTGCTTCTCGGTAACGCCGACTGTCGGCTTTGCGACGTCCGCCACAGGTGCCTTGAGAAACTCCGCCTCGTTCCCCGCCACGATCGCCAGCAGGAATCCGCCGAGCGCGTTCTGCATCCCGATTGCGAGCAGCGACGTGCCGAAAACCGCCGGCAGCACGTTTGAAATCGCGGCATACCTGTTCACCGACCAGTACCCGACCACGAGACCGAGCGTCAGGCCGCCCAGGGCGAGAAGTGCGAGACCGCCGATGAGCATGGATTCGAGCGTGACCCACCGCGCCAGGAACGCCGTCCCGCGCGACGCCTTCCGGTAGCCCTCCCGCACGCCATAGAGGTGGCTCGCAACCGCCAGGATCGCTGTGATGTGCGCGACCGAAAGCATCGCCCCCGCCGCGATCGTCCAGTAGTTACCGATCGTCGACAGCCCCGTCGCCCCCGACATCGCGACAGACAGCGCCTTGCCGAAAATTGCGACCGCGAAAAGCGCCATCAGCGCGGCCGGGATCGCGAACAGCCACGTCGGGCTCAGCATGAAGAGGTAGCGCAAATGCCGCCATCCGTCGCGCCAGGGCCTCAGATGCGGCGGTCGATCGCGGAGGTCAGGTGAAAGCGTCGCGGGGCGCTCCGCAATTCGGCAGCCGAGAAGAGACGCCTTGATCACCATCTCTGAGGCGAATTCCATCCCCGAGCCGGTCAGTCCCAGCTTGTCGAAGCAGTCGCGCGTAAAGGCGCGCAGCCCGCAGTGCGCGTCCGAGATGCCCGTCCGGAACAGGATGTTCAGTACGCCCGTGAGAACCGGATTGCCGATGTAGCGGTTCTTCCACGGCATCGCGCCCGGCTTGATACCGCCCTTGAAGCGGGAACCCATGCACAGCTCCGCGCCGTCCACGAGCGTGGCGACCATTCCGACCGACTCTCGAAAATCATACGATCCGTCACAGTCTCCCATGACGATGTAGCGCCCGTTGGCTGCCGTGCAGCCGCCGATAAGGGCCGCGCCATATCCGCGCCGGCTGACAGGAACGACCCGCGCGCCGAGTCGCGCCGCCAGCGCCTGACTGCCGTCCGTGCTGCCATTGTCGGCAATGACGATCTCACCGATGAGACCGAGCTCGCTCTGCATCGCGGCGAGCGCTTCCAGGGCATTGTTGATGCAATGCTCGAGTGACAGGATCTCGTTCAGGCATGGCATGACGATGCTGACGTCGATCGTCTGCCGGAGCCTGTCTACGGCAGGCTCGTGGGAGGCCGGTGTCATGTGCCTTCTTTCGGTCTTGCGAATCGCCCCGAAAAATTAGCGCCATATTCGTTAAGACCTGATTTACGATCGCTCGGCAGCCCGGGAAGCTCTGCCACCGGCAGATTATCCGTTACATCGAAATGATACCGGACCGCCCCCGTTATCTGACCAGACGCACGAATTCGTCTTCGTGTTGCTGAAACCGGCGACCTGCAACGCGCCGGGCCTCATTGGTGATTTATCCGAGCCGATCGATCGGCAGCGTGTCGCCCTCGTAGACCAGTTGCGACAGGAACAGCTCGGCAAGCAGAAGCCCGTCAGAGTCCTTTCCGTCCGTGTCCACTCCCCGATCGCGCAACACCGTGATCATGTCCCTGTATTCGGTCTCGGAGTGAAATCGCCGCTGAACGAATGTGACGCTTTTGAGCTTTTCGGTTTCAAGGCCGCATTAATTCCATCGCTGCCGCCGAGAGTGGGAACTTCGATGGGTCTCCGCGCCTCTGGCAGGACGAGAGCGGGCGGGCCGCCGAAACGCGTAGAAGGCCGAGATCTTCGATCTGCCCGCGTCGGCGGAACGATCGGTTGAAATTGCTGCGGCGGCTCAGGGAACTGTCGCAACATGTCCCGGCGCCGGGTTTCGGGCAGCTACGCGCGCTGCGCACCCCTAAAACGCCCTGGCGCCGGGAAGGCCACTTGCAAATTGCGGCAGCCGCGAGCAAATATGTCATGAAACCGAGGGGCGCCGGGACACCGGCTGAGATCGCGCATGGGGCGCGAGCACCCTTAGAACCTGATCCGGGTCATGCCGGCGAAGGGACGGGAATGAAACGATCCAGTCGAAAACATTACGATCTGCGGCTCGACGGTCTGCGTTTTCTCGTCATCGACGAGGATAACCGGACGGGCCGTAGCCTTGCCATCGTTGACCAGTCGCATGTCGCGACAGTCGATCTGGCGACACTGTCCGCCACATTCTCGCGCCACGGACGATTCCGCCGTCCTTTCCGGTCGCGCAAGTTCCCGATGTCTATTCCTCACCGAAATACGGTCGCGTCGTCGTCGGTTTTGCCGATGCAGGCGCCGCCGTCCGATCACACAGCCTGTATTCTCACAAAATAGGAACACGCCCGTGAACAAACCGACCCGTCCATCCGAACTCGAGACGCCAAAAGTCACGACAGGCCCGATCCGGGCCTCGCGCAAGATCTACGACGCGCCCGACGCCCACCCCGACGTTCGCGTTCCTTTCCGCGAGATCTCGCTGACCGACAAGGACATGCCGACGTTTCGCGTCTATGATCCTTCCGGCCCCTACACCGACGCGTCCGCGATCATCGACGTCGAAAAGGGCCTGCCGCGCATTCGTGAGGCGTGGGTGCGCGAACGCGGTGGCGTCGAGCAGTATGATGGCCGCGCTATCAGGCCCGAAGACAACGGCAACGTCTCCGGACGTCAACTCGCCCGCGACTTCCCGAATAAGACGCGCCCCTATCGCGCTCTCCCCGGCAAGCCGGTCACACAGTATGAATTCGCGCGCGCCGGCATCATCACCAAAGAGATGATCTATGTCGCCCACCGCGAAAATCTCGGTCGTAAGGCGGCGCTCGCCCGCGCCCGCGAAGCCATCGCCGACGGCGAAAGCTTCGGCGCCGAAATCCCCGAACACATCACGCCCGAGTTCGTTCGCGACGAGATTGCCCGCGGCCGCGCGATTATCCCGGCCAATATCAATCACGCCGAATTGGAGCCGATGATCATCGGCCGCAACTTCCTCGTGAAGATCAACGCGAACATCGGCAATTCCGCCGTCACCTCGTCTGTTGAAGAAGAGGTCGAGAAGATGGTGTGGGCGACGCGTTGGGGCGCCGACACCGTGATGGACCTGTCGACGGGCCGTAACATTCACAATACCCGCGAATGGATTCTCCGCAACTCGCCCGTTCCGATCGGCACCGTTCCGATCTATCAGGCCCTCGAAAAGTGCGGCGGCGACCCCGTCAAGCTCACATGGGAACTCTATCGCGACACGCTGATCGAGCAGTGCGAACAGGGCGTCGACTACTTCACCATCCACGCTGGTGTGCGCCTTGCCTACATTCATCTGACCGCGAACCGAGTCACGGGCATCGTCTCTCGCGGCGGTTCGATCATGGCCAAATGGTGCCTCGCCCACCACAAGGAGAGCTTCCTCTACACCCACTTCGAGGAAATCTGCGACATCATGCGCGCCTACGACGTCTCGTTCTCGCTCGGCGACGGCCTCCGCCCCGGCTCGATCGCCGACGCCAACGACCGTGCGCAGTTCGCCGAGCTCGAAACACTTGGCGAGCTCACGCAGATCGCCTGGAAGAAGGGCTGCCAGGTCATGATCGAAGGTCCCGGCCACGTGCCGCTGCACAAGATCAAGATCAACATGGAAAAGCAGTTGAAGGAGTGCGGCGAGGCACCGTTCTACACGCTCGGGCCTCTCACGACCGACATCGCTCCCGGGTACGATCACATCACGTCCGGCATTGGCGCGGCGATGATCGGCTGGTTCGGGTGCGCCATGCTCTGCTACGTGACGCCGAAGGAGCACCTTGGTCTGCCGAACCGCGACGACGTCAAGGTCGGTGTGGTGACGTACCGTCTCGCCGCCCACGCCGCCGATCTCGCCAAGGGTCATCCGGCAGCCCAGCTCCGCGATGACGCGCTATCGAAAGCCCGGTTCGAGTTCCGCTGGGAGGACCAGTTCAACCTCGGCCTCGATCCGGACACCGCCTGCCAGTACCACGACGAGACGCTGCCCAAGGAAGCGCACAAGGTCGCCCACTTCTGTTCCATGTGCGGCCCGAAGTTCTGCTCGATGAAGATCACGCAGGACGTCCGCGACTACGCTGCCTCGCTCAACGACAAGGAGCAGGGCATGGCGCAGAAGTCCGCGGAATTCCTGAAAGGTGGTAGCCAGATCTACGTCGATGCGGAACGCGTGAAGGCCTCGAACAGTACGCTTTCGTCAAAGAGCTGAGACCGTACAGAATTGCTCGCACCGGGCAATCGGATCTGCCCTCTCCCTCCGGGGAGGGGGACGCACGCAAAGATGCCGTCACGAACACGCCGCGGGTGAGGGGACTTCTCTCTCACCTGCATAGAGACCTGATATGAGCGCAATCACGAAACAAGACCTGATTGCACGCGCCGCAGCCGCCCTTCCGCGCCTTCGCGAGCGCTCGCCGCGTGTGCAATGCCTGACGAACACCGTGGCCCAGCCGATCACGGCGAACCTTTTGCTCGCGCTCGGCGCGCGCGTCTCCATGGCCGCCCACCCCGATGAAGTCGTCGCGATGACGGAAACGGCAGACGCGCTTCTGGTCAATCTCGGCACTCTGGACGAGACCCGCGTCGCCGCCATCGGCCGCCTTCTGCAGTCACCGAAAGTGCGCGCCATGCCGGCTGTACTCGACCCTGTCTTCGTCGAGCACTCGCCGCTCAGGATGAATCTGGCGCGAGAGGTCCTTGCCTTCGATCGCCTCGTCGTGAAGGGTAACGCAAGCGAAATGCGCGCACTCGGAATTCAAGCCGGCTCCCAGTCGGCCGCACTCGTAAAGACGGGAGCCATCGACCGCGTCGAAGTGGCCACGAACGTGATCGAGGTATCGAATGGTGATCCACTGATGGCTAAGGTCACCGGTCTCGGATGCGCACTCGGCGCAGTGATCGCCGCCATGTGCGCCGTCGAAGCTGATCCGCTCGTTGCGACCACCGCTGCCCTCCTGGTCGTCGAAATTGCAGCCGAACACGCTTCCCATCGGTCGACCGGCCCGGGCACGTTCGCGGCCTACCTTCTCGATGCCGTCGCCAACCTCGAGGGTCGCGACCTCGTCTCCGAAGCCCGAATTGCAGTGTTGCCGTCATGACAAAGATTGATCGTCGCAATCTTCTCGGGGCAGGCGCGCTCGCTGCAGCCACACTCCCCACACCACACATCGCACGCGCGCAGACGCAGAGAAGATGGCGCTGCGTCACGTCGTGGCCGAAAAATCTGCCGGGCCCCGGCGTCAGCGCCGAACGTCTGGCCAAGCGCATCACCGATATGAGCAACGGCGAGATAGCCATCGAGGTCTTCCCCGCAGGCACCATCGTTCCCGCCTTCGCGGTCTTTGACGCACTCTCAACCGGCACCGTCGAACTTGGCCACACCGCGTCGATCTTCTGGGCGGGCAAGATGTCGGTCGCCCCGGTGTTCACGACCGCGCCGTTCGGTCTCTCGCCGCTCCAGCACCGCGCCTGGCTCATCTCCGGCGGCCAGACCCTTTGGGACGAACTCTACGCACGCAGCAACGTCAAACCGTTCGTCGGCGGCAACACCGGACCATCGGCCGCCGGCTGGTTCCGCGCGCCGATCCGCTCGCTCGCGGATCTGAAAGGCCTGCGCATCCGCGCCACCGGCCTCGGCGGTGAGATCTTCAACGCGCTCGGCGCGACCGCGACCGCCATTCCTCCGGCGGAAACCTACGCCGCACTCGAGCGTGGCGTCATCGATGCCGTCGAACTGCTCGCCCCCATGAACGACGCGCCACTCGGGCTCGCCCGAATCGCGCGCCACTACCATGTGCCCGGCTTCAACAAGCCGAACGGCGCCAGCGAATTCCTGATCCGCCTCGATCTCTGGAAAGCTCTTCCGGCGCATCTGCAGGCCATCGTGGAAGCCGCCTGCAGTGCCGAGCACGACATCGCGACCGCCGAAGCCGAAAGCCTGAACGACGCCGCGCTCCGCAGCCTCGTGGCGCAGGGCGTCGTGGTTGAAGCAATGCCGCCGGACGTTCTCGATGCCGCCCGCACCGCCGCCGCCGCCCTTCTGACCCGCATCGCCGCTCACGACGAGATTTCCGGCCGTATCGTTACGTCGATGCGTCAGGCGCAGGCGGATCAGCCGTCCTGGAGTACCATGGCCGGCCTCGGCCGCTACATCGCGCGCTGACGTGCGGCGCCTCAGGGTCGTCTCCACGTCCGAGCGCCGCTCTGTCATGCGGTGCCGGTCCTTGCTCTGACGGCGCCGTCGGGGAACATCCCGGGACCGCAGGATCAGCCCGGAGCGCAACCGCCATGACCAGACCCCTTACCGGCATCATGCCCATCGCGCCGACGCCGTTTCACGCCGACGGCCGCCTCGACATCGAGGGCAATTGCCGCGTCATGGACTGCATGATCGACCAGGGCGTCGACGCCATCTGCATCCTGGCGAACTATTCCGAGCAGTTCCTGCTGACCGACGAGGAACGCGATACGATCCTCCGCTCGACCATGGATCACGTGAAAGGCCGCGTGCCCGTCATCGTCACCTGCTCGCACTATTCGACAGACATCGCCTCGGCCCGTGGCAAGCGCGCGGCCGAACTCGGCGCGGCCATGCTGATGCTCATGCCACCCTATCACGGCGCACTTCTGAAGGCCGACGAGCAGGGCATGCTCGAACACTTCGCCGCGGTCGCAAAGGCCTCGAAGCTGCCCATCATGGTGCAGGACGCGCCACTCTCGGGCGTGACACTCACTGTGCCGTTCCTTGCGCGCCTCGCCCGCGAGGTGCCCGGCGTAAACTACTTCAAGATAGAAGTCCCCGGCACCGCCTCGAAATTGCGCGCGCTGATCGCCGCCGGCGGCGATAAAATTCTCGGCCCCTACGATGGCGAGGAAGGCATCACGCTGATGGCCGATCTCGACGCCGGTACGACCGGCACGATGACCAGCGCCCTGATCCCCGATCTCATCAAGCCGGTTGTCACGAACTATCTTGCCGGCCGCCGCGACGAGGCGATGAAGATCTATGATCGCGTCCTGCCGCTGATCAATTACGAGAACCGCCAGTGCGGCCTCCGTGCAACCAAAACGGCGATGATGGAAGGCGGCGTGATCAGGTCGGACTTCGTCCGCCACCCCCTGACGCCCCTCGATCCCGCGACCCGCAAGGGTCTCCTGGAACTCGCCCGCAGCCTCGATCCGTTGGTGCTGAGGTGGGGCAAGTAGGCGATTTCAGGGGACTTTCCGGCGCCACTTGCATTTCTGTCGGCGGACGCTAGGTTGCGACCCGTCCGTGCCTTCGTTCGTGGCGGCCGGCTCCCCGCAGGGGAGTCGCCACGAACAACTGGAATGTCC
>ERZ761609.2596-NODE-2596-length-13129-cov-7.772679_pt1 | contig 13129 bp, 14 predicted proteins | sample MGYA00511163_ERZ761609 | MGnify/ENA primary metagenome ERZ761609 (study PRJEB28899, sample SAMN02445070) | bioreactor sludge metagenome | biome: EBPR sludge | place: Australia: Brisbane, Thorneside Wastewater Treatment Plant | collected 2011-12-16 ... | reverse complement strand
CCGATGGTGTCCGTCAGCCCCCGGCGGCGCCGCGCGCCATCGCCGCCTTGAGCTCCCGGATCGCCGCGCCGAGGCCCATGAACACCGCCTCCCCGATCAGGAAGTGGCCGGTATTGTGCTCGACGATCTCCGGAATGGCGGCAATCGGTCCGACGTTGTCGACTGTCAGGCCGTGGCCGGCGTGACATTCGATCCCGAGCTTGGCCGCATGTGCCGCAGCCAGCCGTATGCGCTCCACTTCACGCTTCGCCTCCACCGGATTGTCGAGAAAGCGATGGGCGTACGTGCCGGTGTGCAGCTCGACGACCGGTGCGCCGAGGGCCACGGCGGCGTCGATCTGTCTGAGATCGGGGTCGACGAAGAGCGAGACGCGGATGCCGGCATCCCGGAGCCTTACGATCTGAGGCCGAAGCGCGCTTTCGAGACCCGCCGCATCGAGACCGCCTTCGGTCGTCAGCTCCGTCCGCTTTTCAGGCACGAGGCAGGCCGCATGCGGTTTTACCTCGAGCGCGATGCGGACCATCTCGTCGGTTGCCGCCATCTCGAAATTGAGCGGCTTCGAGATCTGTGCTTTCAGCGCGAACATGTCCGCGTCGCGGATGTGCCGCCGGTCCTCGCGGAGGTGTGCCGTGATCCCGTCCGCACCCGCTGCAATGGCGTGCAGTGCCGCCTTGACCGGATCTGGATGGGTGCCGCCGCGTGCGTTGCGAATGGTCGCGACGTGGTCGATGTTGACCCCGAGACGAATGGTCCGCGTCATGATCAGAAAGCCTTCTAGTTCTTCCGCGATTGAGCGATGTCCGCCGCCATTCGGATCGCGGCGACGAGCGAGCCGCAATGTGCCTCGCCTTTGCCGGCGATGTCGAGAGCCGTCCCGTGATCGGGCGAGGTGCGTACGATCGACAGCCCGAGCGTCACATTGACGCCCCCGTCGACGTCGAGCGTCTTGAGCGGGATCAGGCCCTGGTCGTGATACATGCAGATCGCCGCGTCGTATCCCGCACGCGCCCGCGCCGAGAACATGGTGTCCGGCGGCATCGGCCCGCGCGCGTCGATACCGGCGGCTCTGAGCCGCTCGAGGGCCGGCATTATGATGTCGATCTCTTCCCGCCCCATCGCACCACCTTCCCCTGCATGCGGGTTGAGCCCGGCGATCGCAAGCCGCGGCTTGACGATGCCGAAATCGGAAGCGAGCGCCCGCGCCGTCGCGGTCGCCTGTGCGACGATCAGATCGGCCGTCAGGCCCGCGATGGCATCCTTGAGCGAGACGTGGATCGTTACCGGCACCACACGCAGGTCCGGACACGCGAGCATCATGATGTGCGGCCCGTCACCGGGCGCGTGCGCGGCGAGAAATTCCGTGTGTCCGGGATACTTGAAACCTGCGTCGTAGAGCGCCGACTTCTGGATCGGGTTGGTGACGATGCCTGACGCCTGCCCGTCCTGCGCGAACCGCACGGCCATCTCGATCGAACGCACCACCGCCGCCGCCGTCTCCGTCGAGGGTTTGCCCGGCTTCGATTTAACATCGTGCCCGACCGGCAGCACCGGCAGTGCATTCGGAAACACCGCGGCGGCCTCCGCAGGCGACGCGATCGTCTCGATGGGAACGCGGGCCCCGACGCGCGCGCGAAGGTCGACGAGTCGCGCCGGATCGTCGATCACGAAAAACGCGGGGCCTGCCTTGTGCAGCGCGTCCCACGCGCCGAACGTGATCTCCCCGCCGATCCCCGCGGGTTCTCCCATCGTCACTGCCAATGGTGCCGAAGCCATCACATCACGTCCCGGTCACGACCGCCACCGCCAGCGCGACGAGCGCCAATGCGCCGACCCAGAGCGCGGCGGTGCGCCAGCGTCCCTCGCGCGCGTGCGCCTTGGCAAGTCTTTGTACCGTCGCATCGTCGAGCCGCCAGCCGTCGCGCGACATGACGGCCATCTCCTGCGCGGTCTTCTCGACCTGCTCGAGAAAGCGCGGCACCTGTGAGAGGACACGGCCCATCACTTCAGCACCTTCGCCCGCCTCCCTGAGACGCCCGCCGAAACCGAGATTGTCGTCGAGCCACGCCCGCGCCACCGGCTCCGCCGCCGTCCAAAGGTTGAGTTTGGGATCGAGCCCGCGCGCAACACCTTCGACGATCACCATGCTCTTCTGCAAGAGGATCAGCTCCGGCCGCGTCTTCATGTCGAACACGTCGGTGTAGGCGAAGAGCTGGCCCAGCAGATCCGCCATGGATATCTCGTCCGCCGTCCGCCCGTGGATCGGCTCACCGATGGCCCGCATCGCCTGTGCGAACACCTCGACCGAATGATGCGGCGGCACGTAGCCCGCATCGAAATGCACCTGCGCCGTTCTGAGATAGTCGCGCGAGATGAGCCCGTAGAGGATCTCGGCGAGAAAGCGCCGCTCCATCAGTCCGAGCCGCCCGACGATGCCGAAATCGACCGCAGCGATGGTGCCGTCTGCCTCGACCAGCAGGTTCCCCTGGTGCATGTCGCCATGAAAGAGGCCATCGCGCATCGCATGACGCAGGAACGTCCGGAGCACGGTGAGGCCGAGTCGCTCGAGATCGTGCCCGGCGGCTTTGAGCCGCGCCACATCCCCGATCGGAATGCCGTCGATCCACTCGACCGTCAGCACCCGCCGCGCCGTCCGCCGCCAGTCGACTTCGGGAACGCGCCAGCGCCCGTCGACGAGATCACGGTCTCCCTTGATGTTGTCGGCGAATTCCGAGATCGCCGCCGCCTCGAGCCGGAGGTCCATTTCGAGCGTTGTCGTCTGTTCGAGATTTTCGACGACCGCCACCGGCTGCAGCCGCCGCATCGGTGGGCTGAACTTTTCGACCATCTCGGCGGCGAACCGATAGCTGTCGAGATCGCGCTGGAACCGCCGCTCGACGTCCGGCCGCAGGATCTTGACCGCGACGAAGCGCTTCTCCCCGGTCGCCTTGTCGATGACCGCCGCCTTGTGCACCTGCGCGATCGACGCAGCCGCCACTGGTGGTCCGAACTCGACGAAATGGTCTTCGAGCCGGCCGCCGAGCGCCTCTTCGACGGCCCGCCGCGCTTCGGTCATGGAGAACGGCGGCAGCTTGTCCTGCAGGTGCGAAAGGTCGCGCTGCAGTTCCGGCCCGATCAGGTCGCCGCGCGTCGCCAGAAACTGCCCGAGCTTGATGTACGACGGTCCGAGCGCGGAAAACGCCCGTGACACCCGTTGGTCCTTGGGCTTGCCGAGGAACGGCCAGCCGAGCAGGGCGATCGGCAGGCTGGCCCATCGCGCGAGCTTGAGCGGCAGCGGTGCGGCCATCCCCTTCGGCACGAATCGGACGCCGTGCTGCGCCAGCACGATGCCGGCGCGGGCGAGGCGGAGCAGGTTGGAAACCGAGGAGGCCATTGCAACTCGAAGCAGATTGAGGTCGCCGCTCCCTACGCCGGATCGGCTCCTTCGGCAAACTACCAGACGCCTGCCGCTATCGGGTTAATCCGGTCCGCCTGCCCGCGACGAGCGTTAATCGGGCCGTATACGTGCTGCAACTCCGCATGGCCGCGTTGCGGGCCACAGGATTGCCGGTCTCCCGGGACCCTTCGAGCCTCGGGTTGGCCGCATCGAGAAGCGACCCCGCTCCCGCGGCCATCAGGAGGAACCCATGGGAGTATGTAAACTGGCCCGCGGCCTAGTCGCCGCCTTGGTCGTCACAGGCGCTTCACTGGTCTCGCTGCCGTCATCGGCGCAGACGCCACCTGCGCCGATCACGGTCACGCCGCAGACGGTGGAACTCAAGGACTTCACGTTCGCGTCAGGTGAAAAGCTAGACAAGGTCGTGGTCCAGTTCGCCACCCTCGGAACGCCGAAAAAGGACGCCGCCGGAAACATCACGAATGCGGTCGTGAACCCGCACGGATGGAGCGGCGACTACTCCCAGACGAGCAAGCTCGCCAAGGACATGCTCGGACCCGGCAGACTTCTCGATCCCGAGAAGTACTTCATCATCTTCCCGACTGCGATCGGCTCGCCCGGCTCCTCGTCGCCGTCGTCGTCCGGTCTTGGCACGAAGTTCCCGAAATACACCGTGGCAGACATGGTCACGTCCCAGTATCGCCTGGTGACCGAGCATCTCGGCATCAAGAAGCTCGCCGGTGTCGCCGGAGCAAGCATGGGCGGCTATCAGACGCTGCAGTGGATGACTCAGTATCCCGACATGATGACCTGGGCCATCCCGATCGCCACGCATTACCGTCAGTCCGGCCGCAACATCGGCATCTTCGGTGTCATGTCGCACACCATCCGCACCGACGCCGCATATATGAACGGCGCCTACAAGGAACAGCCACGCGAAGCGATGCGGCGCGCCTTCATGGGCACCTATCTCTGGTACTTTGGTGAAGCGCACTATGACGCGCAGTTCAAGACCGAGGAGGCCGCACTCAAAGGCCTCGTCAATGCCGGCCTCGGCAGCGACACGATGGACGCCAACGATATCGTCCGCCGCAACGACGCGATGCTCGCATTCAACGTCCAGGCCGATCTAGTGAAGACGAAGGCGAAGGTGATGGTCGTCGGCGTCGAGGAAGACGAGCTGTTCCCGCCGAAGGAGGCGACGCAGGCCCTCGCCGCCGCGATCCCCGACGCGAAGGTGTTCGTCTATTCGTCTCCGCTCGGCCATGTCGGCTGCGCCGTCCACATCGGCAAGGCCAATCAGGCGATGGTCGACTTCGTCCGCGCCGTCGAAGCCGGAAAATAGGCACCTGATACCCCCCGTCACCGGCAGCGGGGCGCGGCACTTTTTCGCCGCGCCTTGCTCCCGCGCTCCGGACACCCCTTTCCCACCCCCGGCCAGGTCCTGGCCTGACTTACGACGTGAAGGCCTCGCACCTGAGCAAAGGACAAACGCACGGGCATATTGACAACATAATGTCAAGTTGACATCATGAAGTCATGAAAGACAGGATCACTCTTACGACCGAATTGATCCTCGAGACGTTTCGCCTCAACGGCGATCTGCTCGACGCCGGCGACCGCCTCGTCGCCGACATCGGTCTGACGTCTGCGCGCTGGCAGGTTCTCGGCGCCGTGATGATGAGCCCGGTGCCGCTGCCGGTAGCGCACCTCGCCCGCAACATGGGCTTGAGCCGGCAGGGCGTACAGCGCATCGCCAATGAACTCGTCGCCGACGGGCTCGCCGATTTCGCCGCGAACCCTCATCACGCCCGGGCGCAACTCGTCATCGCGACGGAAAAAGGCCAGCGCGCCTACGACGAGGCGATGAAGCGGCAGCGCCCCTGGGCAGCGGATCTGGGCCGCAGCCTTGCCCGCGACGAACTCGCCGTCGCGCTGAAAGTGCTGCAGTCGTTCCGCGCGCACCTCTCCTCCTCGACATCCTCTGAAGGGAATGGACGCCATGGCGCTCAAAAGCACTCCTGATCACTACGGCTCCGTTGCCATCGCGATCCATTGGGTCAGCGCACTCCTTCTGGTCGGCCTCCTCGCCTCCGGCTTCCGCGCGTCCGGAACCGTGGATGCCGCCGCAAAATCCGGTCTTCTGCACGTCCATGTCATCGCCGGCTTCGCCGTGCTGGTCCTGACCGCTGCCCGTATTCTCTGGTGGCTCTTCGCAGACACGAAGCCCGCCGAGCTGCCCGGTACGAAAGCCTCCCATGCGGCCGCCAAGACCGTTCACGGGCTCTTCTACGTCGTCATCCTCGGCATGGCCGCCAGCGGCATCGGCATGATGGCGCTGTCCGGTGCAGGTGCTGTCGTGTTCTCGAACACCCCGGCCGCATTGCCGGACTTCCACGCCTACCTGCCGCGCGTGCCACACGGCATTGGCGGCCGTGCCCTCGTCGCACTCCTGATCCTGCACGTCGGCGGTGCGCTGTACCATCACTTCGTTCTGCGCGATCGCATCTTCGCGCGCATGCGGTTCGGACGCTGAGGGTTCTCCAATGAGATCATACAACCATGCCCTCCGGGCGACCGCTGTCGCAGTTGCCGGCATATTTTTCGGCATAGCCCTTTACATCAGTCTCGCCGAACAGCCGGCACGACTGGCCCTGCCGGCGGCTCCGATGCTGGCGCAATGGAAGATCAGCTTTGCCACCGGCATCGCCATCCAGGGAACGCTGGCGATCGTCACGGGGCTGCTGGGTCTGATGTCCTGGTGGCTGTCGCGCGACCCGCGCTGGCTGGTCGGCGGGCTTGCGAGCCTCGCCAACTGGCCATGGACGCTGGTCATAATCGCGCCGCTCAACGCCGCTCTCAACGCGACCGCCCCGGACAGCGCTGGCGCCGCCTCCGCCGTGCTCGTCGAGCGCTGGGGGCTGATGCACAACGTGCGTACGGTGCTCGGCCTGTGTGCACTCGTGATGTTCACCTGGGCATCGAGCCGCCGCGACGGGGAATAGTCGCCGCGACTTTGGCGAGCCCCATCGCGTCAGTCGCCTACCGCTCCGTCTTGCCGAGCGAGACGATCATCGAGATTGCGAAGATCACGGTCAGCACCAGCACCACCGCTGGCCCGCCCGGGATGTCCGCCGAGTACGAGGCGAACAACCCGAGCGCTACCGAAAGCAGCGCGAGGATCGTCGCAAAGAATGCCATCTGCTCCGGCGTTTCCGAGAACGGCCGCGCCGAAGCCGCCGGCATGATCAGGAACGCGATCGTCACGAGCGCGCCGACGATCTTGAGCGAGATCGCCACCACGACCGCGAGCAGCAGCGTGAAGATCAGCGACATCCGATCGACGGGGACTCCCTCTGCCGCCGCAAGATCCGGATGAACCGCAACATTGAGCAACGGCCGCCAGATCGTGAGCAATGCGACGAGCGCCGCCGCACCACCCGCGTAGATCCAGTAGAGATCCGCCCGCGTGACTGAGAACACGTCGCCGAACAGGATCGACATGACGAGATCGTTGCGCGCGGTGTTGATCTGCGTGGCTGCGACCACGCCGATCGCCAATGCGCCGTGCGCCATCACTCCGAGAATGCTGTCGAGCGGCACCTTGTTCTGCCGCCCCATGATGACGAGAAGAAGCGAAACCGTAAGCGCGGTGAGAAGAACGCTGAGCGTGGTGTCGATGGCGAGCGCGAGTCCGAGCGCGACGCCGATGAGCCCGCTCTGCGAAACGGTCTCGCCGAAGTACGCCATGCGCCGCCACATGACGAAGCAGCCGAGCGGCGCGGCGACGAGAGCGAGGCCCAGCCCCGCCGCCAGGGCATGTAGCATGAATTGTTCGGTCATGGTCTGTCCTTGCCCGTCACGATCGGATCGCCGGCGAGATCATGATTGTGGTCGTGGACGTGCGTGTAGACGCCGAGGCTTCGTGCCGCCTGTGGGCCGAAGAGGCGCGCATACTCCGGATGCTGCGACACTGCTTCCGGCACGCCCGAACAGCAGACGTGACGGTTGATACAGATGACGCGGTCGCTCTGCGCCATGACGACGTGCAGGTCGTGCGATACGAGCAGGATGCCGAGCCGCCGCTCGGATCTGAGTTTGGAGATGAGCGCGTAAAGCTCCGCCTCTCCGGTGAAATCGACCCCGCGCACCGGCTCGTCGAGAACGAGCAGACCCGGCTTCCGCATCAGCGCTCGCGCGATCAGCACCCGCTGCAGTTCGCCACCCGACAATTCCGAAAACTGCCGTTCTCCGAGACCCTGCGCGCCGACATCCGAGAGCGTCGCCTCGAGTGCATGCTCGTCCGCCGCGACACCGGATAGTGTGAGGAAGCGATGGACCGTCATCGGTATAGCGCGATCGAGATCGAACCGTTGCGGCACGTACCCCACCACCAGACCATCCTTGCGCCGGATAGCTCCGCCCGTCGGCGTCAGGATGCCGAGCAGCACGCGGACGAGCGTCGTCTTGCCCGCGCCATTGGGCCCGATCAGCGTGACGATCTCACCCGCATGAATGTCGAGATCGATGTGCTGCAGGATGCTGCGGCCATCACGCGCGAACGATATCTGCCGCGCGCTTACCAGTGCAGCGGCATCGAACGGCGCGGGCTCGCGCGCCTCGTGCCCGTGGTCATGGTGATGATCGTGATCGTGATGATGGTCGTGTCGATGTCCGTGCCCGTGGGAATGCGCATGACGCGAAGCCGTGCCGGCGCCGACGCCTGTGGTCGGTTCCTTCGTCATCGACGCTGCTCCCCGGCATCAGCCGGCAGGATCGCGCACGCAGCGCACAGGCCCGCCCCTTCCGCGACCGCCAGCCCGACCTTGAACCCGCACGCCTCGCCTGCGGCCTCGATCGCGGCGAAGATGTCGCCCCCGGGCACCTCGATGACGGTCGCGCACCTCTCGCACACGAGTGCGATGTTCCGCGCCGAGCCATCGTGCGGCGTATGGCACGCATAAAAAGCGTTCTTGCTCTCGATCCGGTGCACGACCCCCGCCACCAGCAGCGCGTCGATGGCGCGATAGACCGAGATCGGTGCCATGCGCTCGCCAGTCTTCTTGGCCATCCGGTCGAGGAGGTCGTAGGCACCGACCGCATCGTGCGATCCGGCGATCTCCTCGAAAACCTTCTGCCGGAGCGGCGTCAGCTTCATTCCCTTGTCGTCGAACGCTGCGCGCGCCCGCGTGAGCGCATCCGCCACGCAGACGGTGTGATCGTGTCCGGGCGCCTCGTGCCCATGATCGTGACCATGATCGGCCCCGTGGCCGGCCCCGTGCCGATGCCTGTGCCCACCATTGACCGTCGCCGGTTCTTTGCTCTCGCGGCCCATTCGGCTTGCCCTTGCGATTGACATACGTCTCGTCCGGTCGTCCGCCGACCAGGCAAGAGGAACATTCGTGCAACTTTGTAACGTATCGCCTTTCTAACGCGCCCTGTCGCAAAGCACCAGAGCGTCCCCGACCCTTGCGCCCGCTCCGCCACCGCGCGACCCTTCCGTCCTGTCGAGTCTCCAGATAGTTTTTGTGACGCGCGAGGCCCCTGAAATGACGACCGCTTCTGCCACCGCCGCTACCCCGTCCGCCGCCGAGGGGCCCATCGACCTCGCCGCCATATCCGGCGCCCTCGAGCGCGTCCTGAAACTCAGGAATCCGCCCTTCTCGATGAAGCTCTACGAAAAACGCGCCGACATGGAGGCCGTCGAGAAGATCCGCCGCCCGAAAAACGTCCACACGCTCGATCAGGTCGTCGGCCAGGCAGCCCGCCTCGGCTGGACCGTCGGCATCACCGCCGAAGATCTCGTCGGCGACCAGTGCCGCGCCGTCGTCGGCCTCGGCAACGCCAAGACCGAGAAATGGATGAGCGGCCAGCACACCGTCGGCGTCTGGCACGGCACTCTCGAAGACGCCGGGGCCCGCCAGCGCGCGCTCACCTGCGTGCCTGATGGCAGATACGAAGCCCTCGCTGTGAGCCCGCTCGCCTCCGGTCGTCTGGGCGAACCCGACATCGCCCTCTTCTACGCCACGCCCGGCGCGATGATGTACTTCATCAATGGACTGCAGTGGGTCGGCTACAAGCGCTTCGACTGGCACGTCGTCGGCGAGACCGCCTGCGCCGACAGCTGGGGCCGCGCCCTCACCACACGCGAGCCGTCACTCTCCATCCCGTGCTTCGCCGAGCGTCGATACGGCGGCGTGCTCGACGACGAGATGCTGATGGCGCTGCCACCGCGCTACATCGCAAAGGCCCTGACAGGCATGGCCTCGCTCGCGAAGTCGGGCCTGCGCTATCCCTTCCCGCAATACGGCATCCAGATGGACGTGCGCGACGGCATGGCGAAAAGCTACCCCGACCGCGCGAAGAAATAAGGCAGGCCAGAAAGCGGCGACCGACACCGGAACGACAGGCAGCGCTATCGGGGGGAAATCGGATGTATCTGTTCGTGGTCGCAGCCGCGCTGGTCGCGCTCTGGTTCGTCGCCGCTGCATTCCGAAGGCCGCGCCCGGCGGAATTTCTCGCGGCGATCCTGTGGTCGGCCTACGCGGTGTACGAATACTTCATCGCCAATGGCACGCTGTGCGACGCCAACTGCAACATCCGCATCGACCTCCTGCTGTTCCTGCCCGTATTGGCGGTGGCGACATGGCTCGCATCGAGCAGCACGCCACGCACCGGCGCCACCGCAGCTCTCGCCGTGATCTGCCTCCTGCTCGCCGCCGGTATCGCTTCGGCCCTCGGCAGCACGCTCATCGCCGCCGCGGCCCTTGTCGCCGCCCTCGCTGTTGTGGCGCTATGGGTGAAGGCGGGACGCGGGGTATGAGCGTGCCAGCAAATAAGAGACAAAAGATGCGCACGCACCCAGCATAAATAGCGCGTCCACTTCGTCTACTGCTGCACTCTCGTCGAAGACTAATGCATGTCGGGCTCCAACATTATCAGCATTCGAGTAGGCGTAGAGCTTGTCGAATGCTGCTTTAAGTCGACCGTGAACTTGTCCACGTTTCTCAAGCACCTTTAGCGCATCACCAAGTGTGTCTGCTTCGGACGCCAGTAGTTTTGCCGCCGCCTCAACAGCGTGAATGCTCTCGCGCACGCTTCCTGCCCAATCCGCGTTGCGAAGCGCCACGCCAGAGGCCACAAGGTGTCTGCGCGCGGCAGGAGCCCGCATTCCGTCCGTGTTCTCAAAGGCGCGCTCAACTGCCTCCGCTTGCTCTTCAGTTCCAATTGCAGCGATGAAGCGGCTATCAATAATTCGATATGCGGCGCGGGACATCACGAACGCGCTTGATAGTTCACGTTTAAGTTCGTCGCTGCATTTTGGGTGTCTCACAAGAAACTCTATGAGATCGAACAGCACGCCGATATCGGCCCGAGCAATTACCTCGTTGAGGCGGTTCAAACACTTGTAAGAGCCGTGATCAAATTTGTCGGCTGGTTGCCGAAAAAAGAGAACATGCAGATCTTTGGCGACCCGATTCCATTCTTCCTTGAATAGGCTTTCAGTATAAGTGCCGTAAGTCTCTCGGTCTATCTCGAGACTGATGTAGTAGGATAGAAGCCGACGAAGCTCTCCAGAAACCTCTCCCAACTTCAACTGCGGAGGCACCGGTGCAATACCGGTTCGCTGTGAAAACGGAACGTAGGGCGTCGAATCATGATCCATGCAGAAATCTTAGCAATGAAGGGCTACTTGAATATAGGAGCGGATTTGGCGGGGCGTGGCCGATTCCGCGAAAATTATAGTCGATCGTTGTTGTTTCAGAAAATTCGAGATGAACATCGTTCGTTCAGATATAGCCGTCCTGGCCGCGTAAGCGGCCACCCGAGCACGCCTCCGCGCACTCTGCGTTCCCGACGCATGCGAAAGCCTCGAGCGCTCAATTTTCCGAAAACCAACGCACCACCGGCCTGGGACGATCTCTATCGCAGCCTTGTCGATTGAGAGAGCGAGACGAAAACGCGCAGTGCTCGGAGAAATGGGTGACCGGCCCGGAGGCCGGCCATGACAATGGTGAAACTGTGGACCCACGACAGCTTGCGGCGTGTGCCCGTTTCGGTCGGCAACAGGGAGTTCAGCCGGAAATTGGAGATGTCTTGTGAGCTGCCGCGATCATAATTGTCATGGCCGGGCTTGTCCCGGCCACCCATCGTGCGGCGCATAGGACGGCAATTGTTGGTAAGGCTCGCGCTGCTGTCAGCCGGCTAAAATGCAACAGCCACCATTCCCGAACCGAAAATGGTGGCTGCTCCAATTCTGTCTGCCCAATTCTGTCTGCGTTTCTTACGCCACCGTCAGCTTCTGCAGCTGCACGAGTTCGCGAATGCCCTTGTCGGCGAGGCCCATGAGTTCGGCATATTGCTGCGCCGAGAATGGCACCGTCTCTGCCGTCCCCTGTATTTCGACGATCCCGCCCGAGCCCGTCATCACGAAATTCGCGTCCGCATCCGCCGAGCTGTCTTCCGCGTAATCGAGATCGAGCACCGCGTGCCCCCCGTAGAGCCCGGCCGAAACGGCAGCAACGTGATCGCGCAGCACGTCCGACTTGATCATGTCGCGCTGCTTCATCCACTGGATGCAGTCGTGCAGCGCGACCCACGCGCCCGTGATCGCCGCCGTGCGCGTGCCGCCATCCGCCTGGATCACGTCGCAGTCGATAGAAATCTGTCGCTCGCCGAGCGCCTTGAGATCGACGACCGCGCGCAGTGCGCGCCCGATCAGTCGCTGGATCTCCTGCGTCCGGCCGGACGGATGCCCCGTCGTCACTTCGCGCCGCGTCCGCTCGCGCGTCGCGCGCGGCAGCATCGCATACTCGGCCGTGACCCAGCCACGCCCCTGCCCTTTGAGCCACGGCGGAATGCGCTCTTCGAGCGACGCCATGCAAAGGACGTGCGTGTTGCCGAACTTGATGAGGCACGAACCCTCGGCATGCATGGAAACCGCCCGCTCGATGGAAATGCGGCGAAGCTCGTCGGGTCTGCGTTTGGAGGGGCGCATGCGTCTCTTTCGTCGGCTGGTGTGAAGTCGCGCGCAACCTAGGGGAGGGGCACGCGAAGGGCAATCACAATATGGCGGCGCTGCTCAGCCCTTCCGGCACACGATCATCTTGGAGAGGAACACCGCGCGTGTCTCGACCGGCACGAGGCCTACGCCGCGGAACAGCCCGTCGAGATCGTCGATCGCATAATGCCGGTAGTATGGCTCGTGAAACCGCACCGGAAAGGCTTCGAGCAGGCCGTCCCAGTCCGGCTTGTCCCCCATCTGCAGGCTGTCCATGAAGACGAGTGTGCCGCCGGGCTTCAGGACGCGTGCGAACTCGCGGGCAACGTTACGGCGTGCGTCCGGCGGCAGTTCGTGGAACAGGAAGATCGACGTGACCACGTCCTGGCTCGCATCGGATAGCGGCATCGCCTCCGCGTTCCCCTTGAGCCAAGTCGCGCTCCTGAGACCCTCGAACCCGGCCGCCGCCTCTCTCAGGTATGCTTCCGAAAGATCCAGCCCCGTCAGCCGAAGCGCCGGACAAGCAAGCCGCACCTGACGGAGAAAACGCCCCGTGCCGCAGGCGACGTCGAGAAGCGCGAGCTTCCTCTGGTCACGCCCCCGCAGCGCATCGAGTACCGGCCTGAGGCACGCGCGCCGCATCGGTCCCGCCGACCCCATGAACAGCGTCTCGACCTGCACGTCGTAGAGCCGCGCACTATCGTCCGTCAGATAGCCGCCCGACTGGAAATGGA
>ERZ761609.2595-NODE-2595-length-13131-cov-38.665723_pt1 | contig 13131 bp, 7 predicted proteins | sample MGYA00511163_ERZ761609 | MGnify/ENA primary metagenome ERZ761609 (study PRJEB28899, sample SAMN02445070) | bioreactor sludge metagenome | biome: EBPR sludge | place: Australia: Brisbane, Thorneside Wastewater Treatment Plant | collected 2011-12-16 ... | reverse complement strand
ACCATCCCCCACCATCCCCCATCATCCCCCATCATCCCCCTGCGTTACCTCGCGTCACCCAACGCATACCACACATACTTATACTGCCGTTTGTCCATGGCGTTATTCCGATATCCTTTTACGTACGGCTGTATAAACCGATAATCTTCATCGTGAAAGATCATAAGCATCGGAGCATCGGCCATGGCGACACGTTCTGCTTCAGCATAGAGTGCCATTCGCGCTGGACGGTTCGTTTCGCGAAGTGCTTTTTCAAAGAGTTCGTCAAACTTGGGATTACGGTAGCGCACTGAGTTGAGCGGGCTTGGTATCGATGGGTCTTTTGGTACTAGTTTACCATACCACAGGTTCAGGAATGTTTCCGGGTCTGGATAGTCTCCAATCCAGCCCAGACGAAAGAAGTGTGCTTGCCCATTATCAATTGCCTCCAGATGTCGCGCAAACTCAACCTGCGTGAGTGCAATACGGATGTTCAGCACTTCCTCAAGCATTCCCTGAATTGCTTCGGCAACACTGACATTCCGTCCACCACCTGCATTCAGTTGCAAGGTGACCTTTGGGAAACCTTGACCATTGGGATATCCCGCCTCAGCCAGGAGTTTACGTGCCATAACCGGATCAAAAGTGTATCCCTTGACCGAGTCCTGTGAGTATCCCGGCATTGCCGGAGGCACGAGTCCGTGTTCGGCCGGCGAGTAGGCTTGGCCCTTCAGAACGTATCGAATGATCCTACGTCGATCAATGGCATAGGAAAATGCTTGCCGAATTCGTTTGTCCCGAAAAACAGGATCCGTAGTTACCATTCCATAAAATTGTGTTGATACCGCCGGAACGTGGAGTAAGGTAAACTTCGACCACTTCCCCTTTGGTTTTTTCTGGTCATCAACCATTTCGGGAAAGAACTCCGTTGCAATTCGATAGGACTCCTCAAGGTTTCCATCAGCAAACTCGAGCATCTGAATCTTGTCGTCCTTTAAGAAGGTAAAGCGTACACCTTCAAGATATGGGAGCCTGTTTCCATCGTCATCGATCTGCCAGTACCGCGGATTTCGCTCAAGGAAACATTCTCGGTCCGGATGCCAGTGTCGAAAGATAAACGGCCCTGATCCAACAGGATGTTGGGAGAAGTCAATACCATAGTAGTCCACAGCCTCACGAGGATGAATGCCCATGGCCGTGAGTGCAGGAATATTCTCGAAAGGGGCAAAAGGGGCTGTTAGGCGGATCTGGAATGTTGTGTCGTCTACGACACTAAATCCTTCTACATGACGACGGGTCTTTGTCGTGTCAGTAGACCGTGACCAGGCATAGTATGCATCTGCACCAACAACCTTACCACGGAAATAGTCAAATCCCTTGGTTAATGTCCTTGCATCACATACACGCGTAAACGAATACTCGACGTCGTGAGCTGTCACCCTTCGCCCCTTACCATTCGCAAAACACACGTTGTCGTGAAAGAAGGCATCGGATCTCAGGTAGTACGTATAGGTCAGTCCATCGTCACTTACGGTCCATCGTTTCGCCAGACTTGGTATAAGATTGAGGTTCTCGTCAAACGAGACAAGATTGTCGTAGATATTCTCAGCAATGTGCGCACTCGATACATCATTGATACGAACGGGATCAAGTGAACTCAATTCACCCGTCTCGTTCACGCGGAAAATGCCACCGTATGTCTTGTTGCCACTGGCCGGGCGCAGGGTACCTTCAGGTCTACCAGGTTCACGACATGAAAGAAGCAAGAACAGTGGTAACAATGCTGCAAAGGAGAGGCGAAGTATCATGGTTCCGAAAATACGGATGGCGCGTGGTAACCATTTTACGATCTCGTTGTTGTTCGTAGTGGGCACAGCACACCTCTTGTGGCGTTGGCAACGCCAAGGATGGGCAACATGACGAAGGACGATGAACTGCATAGGCTCGTCCGTTCGATGACACCGTCGGAGAAGCGGCAGTTTACACTGCACGCGCGGCGTCATCTCCGGAATCCGCAGTATCTGCGGTTGTTTATGGCACTCGACAGACAGGAATCGTATGATCCTGTGGCAATTCGAAAGGCATTTGCAGGTTCGGCTACAGAACGACATCTGTCGGAGTTACGACATTCACTCCTGGAAGAACTGCTCGAATGTTTGGAGCGCCTTCCTTCTCTGAGTGGCATAGAGTCGCGCCTTCAGCGCGATTTGGCGTCGATTACCTTTTTAGCCTCACGATCCTGTATGGCAACCGCTGAACGTCGACTTCGACGTGCACTTGCCGTAGCTGAGGCTCACGAGCTTCCCACCATGATGCTCGATCTCTGCGCAATAGAACGCATGGTGGCGTTTGATTCACCGCGTGCTCTTCGTGCTGTTCTTGAGCGTGAGCAGATTGCTCTATCCTTGGCACAGGATGCAATTCGGGCTCAGGCCGACCTCGAAGAAGCCATCGAAGTAGCAACGAGTTCTGAAACTCCCCGTATAACATCCCATTCCGATGGGCTCGATCTCCGCGATGTTACGTCCGTTCTTGGCCGGATACGTGTGTTACACGCACGAATACTTCGAGCATCAAGTCGGCACGATATTGATGCATTCCAAAAAACCTATCAGGAACTTGAGTCCGTGATCATGACGCATCCATCGGTTGCAGAAGCCCATGATGTGGATGTAATGCTCGCGCGACGTGATGTTTGGTATGAAGGTCAGTTGCTGGGATGTGATATTCCGAGACCATCGGAACAACAATCACTGCGCCTTCCAATGTCGCCACGACACGACATTGCACAGAAGATTCTTCTTGCGATAGATCACGTTGTGTCTGGAGACTTCGACAGAGCAATTCGCGACGTACATCTTATCATCGACGATCCCCAGAATAAACTGATACACCGTCGATGGACTGCACAGGGTATCCTGATTTCTATCTCTGCACACGTCCTTCGTGGAGATCGGCGTATCGTTCCCTATCTCGTACGGAATGCACTTCGTACAGAGGATCGCAAGTTGCGATTCACTCCACTTGAACTACAGTTCTTACGATATGCAATGACAAAGAGGAACATGCCAGCTCCAAAACTCAGTACGGAGCAGAAGGACTGTGGTCCGGTTCTGCCCCGTATACTTCAACTCGTTGTGGACAACAAAAGTAACGTTACCGGATCGGCGTCTCGATCTCGATCTGTACAGTTCGTGAATAGGATCGTCCTTCTGGCAGATCGTTATTAAACAGCAGTCGATCACTTCCAACCGGTTCAATCGTCACACGATCGTCGGAGAGTCCAAGAACACGTTGAGCTTCTAGGCAACGTCGTTTTGCCAGCTCACGATTATAGTCTGGATTCCCCTGGCGATCTGCAAATCCCATAATCTTCACCTTCGACTCAGGCTGGATTCGCTGCTTTACTCGCTGCATCAGTCGCTGATTTGTAGCGTTGAGCTGGGCACTGTTAAAGTCAAACACAATGAGGGAGTATCGCTCAATTTGTTTGCCTTCTTCCTGTCGTGCCTTAATGACGCTCAGAGTAGCATAGTCAACCGGTATCGATGTCGTTCCACTTTTCGTTTGACCAATGGAGTTTCCAACGGTATAGATGGCACGAATGGCGTCACCCGAAGACGGCCGTGACACTTCAGGCTGGGTCTCCCATGATACATCCTTTGGCTGACCGTCACCGTCGGCCATGACGAGATCACGTCCGCCCTGCGTAATGTTTGCCGACCACGAATCAACGTCATCACCGTTTGTGACGGTTGGCCGTAAGATCACCTTTGATGGTGAAATTGTGAGATCACGATCGCGGAACTCAACAGGTTCGAGGATTGCCGGATCGTTTGTTGTGAGCTCAACACGCTGATTCTCCTGACGACCATCCAGCGTAGTTGGATTTGCTGGACTCGAAGGTAACAGGCGCGCTACGACGTCGATACGGTTTGACTCGATACCAAAACGCGACGTCAGATAATCTCGAACACCATCAGCACGCGACCTCGCAAGATCACGCGCATTCTTTTCTGATCCATCATTACTTGTACAACCCGTCACCGTGACCGTTGCTTTGGGATTCTTCTGTAAACGCTCACCAACGATGTTGAGGAGGTTACGGTAGACGTCAAACTGGTCACGACGTAATGACGACGTTGAGAAACTTGCTGCAGCAGAAGGATCGAGTAATGCTTGAGATGTCGACGTAGGCTCTGCAACGCCCTCACCATAGAATACTTGTGGAAGGAGAGGATAACTCTCAATGACGTCGAGTTCCTCAATACGAATCTTGTCCAACGGTAGGAGTGTGCCATCGTCGGCGGTACGGAAGGCAGCAACCCGAACATCCGGTGAGAAGGGACGTGGTGTTTCTCGTACATATGACTCGCGAATGGTTGTGGTGCGATATTCCACATCACCTTCACGGCGGCGTGATTCGTCCGACTCCGTCGACGCAAGAACAACACGATCTTCACGCAGGTTTGGCCTCTCAACAATTGTTGTGTCACGAACATAGATCGTGTCCGGAACAATTGTCGGATCAACCGGTGCATACACTCCATACCTAAGAGACACACTCAGTTGAAATGCATGTACGGTCCAATTCACCGCAGCCACATTTGTTAACGGAAGGAAGTATCGTACCTCTGGAACAAGGGAGAAATTACCGCGAGTGTTGAGTTCGTATCCCAAGCCAAATACAGCATGTACTTGCAGTGGGTTCGACTCCGGAATAGCGCCATCAAACGAATTGCGTACAGTTGTACCGTCAAGAAACGTATAACCGTCGGGTGATACGAGTGTTTCTGACTGTGTCATTCCGTCACCAAGCACAAAACCGCCACGGAGTCCAATCTGTAACCACAGGAGGTCGAGTGTTTGTAAACCAATCGTCGGTTCTAGGACAATCATCGGCAACCCTGTTTCCAACAAGTGCTCACTAAACACATCGCGCCTATCAGGTGTTGTAGGAACACCACCATCGTCAAGCACCGGTTCATTACCGATGTTTTCCGATGTGACAATGCGTCCACGTAAGGAAGAGTATCCTAAACGAGTTTGCAAACGCAACTTTGTCGTTAGGGGTAACTCAAACAAGGCACCGAAGGTTGGACCAAGTGTTGTAGCTGGGTTATACTCTGGGCAACACGATGGGATTCCGGGCAGTGCGCCAAACTCCGGTCGATGTTGATTGATTGTCAATCCCCCGTATGCACCGAGGAAATATTGAAGAGTCTCCTTTTGCCCCGTTTCCTCATTGATACGCTGCGACTGGGCAGTCAACGAAACGGCGCAAAGAAAAGTCGTCAGGAAAACAGCAATGATTGTGCGCTTCATGCGATGTCGGTGGTGCGGTCTCAATGAATGATGGTGAACGTGGCCGTACGCCGACGGGTTGGTGTTTCAAGAATGACGAGGTAGGTGCCTGATGCAAGCTCTCGACCATTCAGATGTATGACACGTGGTGCGGCACCGGTACTGTGACTCCACGACGTTGTCGTGATAACCTCGCCCGTTGCCGATCGGACTTCTACTCGATGCTGTCCACGTTCAAAGACCGATGCTTCAATGACTGCATCTTCCGTCGAAGGATTTGGCGTAACCCTAATCGATAACGAACCTGCCCGTGTGATGAGACGTGGTCCTCCATCATCACACACTTCCAGGCGTAACCATCCATGTTCCGGTCGAACTGAAGGCGTGAGTGTCGACGATGTTAACGTTGCTGCTGTCAGAGTAACATCGGTTGAATCGATCGGGCCAATCGTGGCTTGACCAAGGATTTCCGTGACAGTGGCTGTATCAGCCGAGGCTGCTACATTCGTTACACGTATTCCAAGGAAGGTCTCACCACCGATAACCTCATTTCGAACAATTGTACCGCGCGTTAATCCTTGCGCAACAAAGAGTGATGATCGATACCGGATCGTCACGTCAAGCACTCCATCCGTCATTTGTGCCGTTCCTACGGCAACAACACTTCGTATCGGTAGTGAAACATCATCGTCCGTAGGATCGAGGATTGCCTTCGGCATGAGTATACTCACCTCAACGTTGAGTCGGCCAGTACCTGTCACGGGAATGATACGATCATCCGTACAGGGTTGATCAAAGGCCAAGACAACACTGTCAACCACCGTGCCAGTTGCCGTTGGTGTAAATGACACGATTATGTCAAATCGTTGACCAGGAGCGAGTGTTACAGGTAGTTGGACAGACGAGGCAACGATAGATCCACCACTTGTGCCGCGCAAAGACAATCCAACGAGGCGCACAGCTGTAGGCGCAGTATTCACAATCGACACGGTTTGTGTTACCGTCGATCCTATGTCAACACTTCCAAATACGACGGCGATTGGTGTACTTGGCAGAGAGGTCCGACGCTCACCAACGAGTGCAGTTGAGAACGTGACCGGTTGGTTGTTGAGTCGAATACGCACGTTCACGGCAGCGTTCTTTGTACCATCGTTCGAAGATCGTGGATCAAAGTCTACATACAGTGTTGTCCGCTCGCCTGGTGCGAGTGTCACCGTCGTTGCCGCAGCCGGATTAACGATCGTAAAGAGGTCACGATCCGGTCCTACAAGGTTTACGTCGATAAGATCAACTGCTACACGGCTCGTATTGACATAGGTAATACTGTCACGCCGTGTCTCACAGTTGCTCAGATTACCGTAGGAGACAATGTTTGGAGCTGAGATCGAGCCGGTTTCGCCAATACCGCGAACTACAAACGGAATGGAATCAGAACATGGCGCGTCAACAATAAGCCACATTGTTGCTGTTGCCAGTCCCTCTGACTGTGGTGAAAACCGTACGTCGACATCAAACGTACCATTTGGTGTAATTGTACCCGTTTGTGGTGTTGCTGAGAAGACGGTTGTTCCGCGAACGGCAATGACGTTCACGGCTGTTGATGTTCCGTTCGTAAATGTCACACGCTGTGTTGTCGCTGCTCCAACAGCAACAATTCCGAGATCAACTACGTCCGGTGCATCAATGTCAATGTTAACGTGTCGTGCTTGTAACGGTACATCAATCTGCCGTCCATTTCCTTCCGTTGTTCGAATGGTAAGCGTAGCTGATCGTAATCCCGTAGGAGCAGAACCACCTACATAGTCAACAACGTACACTGCTCGTTGGCCCGGTGCTAACTCAAGGTCTACACTTGGCTGAGAGAAGATTGACCAAGCCTGTGCATCCGGTCCATTTAAAAAGGCCGGATAACGAACCGTCACGGGTGCCGTTCCGGTGTTTGTTACGACTACACTATCACGTTCTTGCGAACACGATACAACGTCACCATAGTCGAGTGATGACTTGTCCAGCGTTAGCGCTCCTTGAACGCCCCTTCCCGCAAGTACGAGTAAGACGGAATCAGGACAGCTCTGCGCCGTGGCTCTCGACGTATACAGGAGTGTTGCCGAATCATCACCAGTTCTAGTTGGAGTATAGGATATCGTCACGAACACGGACTCACCGGGTTGCAAAACTGCCGGGAGATTCGGTGTTGATGCAACAATGGTAAATGGTGCTGGGAGAGGGGGCGAAGGGGGCACATCGAGTACCGATGTTCCATTGTTCCGAAGCTCAATCGTTGTTGTGCTTGTAGATCCAACAACAACGTCACCAAACTGTGTCACACCCGTCGCAACAAGATCTGCGTCAACGGCTGTAAGCCGTACCCAGAGAGTATCCGGGAATGGACACTCGGCATTTGTGACAGCGATGGCAAATACAACTGGTCCAATACGTCGTACGTTGCCAACAAGCTGGAACGTCGTTGTTTGCCCAACAGCAACAACAGCAGGTACTGTAGCAGCCACATCAACAACACCGGGATTACCGGAATTCACAGACGTCACCGTCATGGGCAACGTACCGATATTCGTAATTGTTACATTTTCATTTACCGTTGCTCCAAGACAGCGAAGTCCAAGATCAATGGTATCAACCTTCTGCGACTGCCATGTAAAGTCAATGGCAATACGTTCTACACGAGCAGTGTGTCGAATACGGAACGGACTCCGTGTTCGTACCGTGTCATTGTTCTCCAGTACCAGTACGTCATTCACTACACCTAACGCGCCGGCCAACGGAGCAAACTCTACGATATAGATCGTTGAGTCAAATCTTGGAACGGTATCCGGAAACACCGTCGGTGAAACAAGACGATAACCATTTCCATTTTCGAAGAATGCACGGCTAATCTCAAGTGGCGACTCGCCCGTGTTACGAATTACGATTGTATCACGCAGCACGGTTCCTGGACACCGATGCTCACCAAGGTCAACGTCGGCAACGGATTGAATGACTGGTGGTCCGAAGATGCGGACGATGTTCCAGGCCGACTGCGACATAACCCATGTTGGCTCGGCATCATGAGCGCCAGTTCGAGGATTCGATACCTTCTGCTGCGCCAGGATGTAGTACAACGTATCCTGTCCAGGCAATGTGAGATCCACAGCCCATGATCGGCCAGCACCATATCCTGAGACAGTTGTGAGTCGTGTCCACCGCCCACCCGATGGTTTAGCCCAAATCTCAATGTCTTCACCATTACCAGCGCCCGTATACCGGAATCGGCGTAATGAAGCAGTTAGCGTATCCGTGACAACACCTGTGTAGTACTCAGGTGAAACCTCAGCTCGGGCATCATATCGTGCACGTCCTTGTCCACCACTGAGGAACGTCGTGGCTGTCTGTGAGGGGACCTGTCCAGCGACAAAGCTGTACTGTGGACCCGAGTTATCGATTCTGGACCCTGCAATGATGCCGCCACCGCTGCCTGCACCAGCTGAGACGTCTTCGCGTTGTGTACTCGACCCGGAGGCATAGATCGTAAACTCACTGAGTACTGTCCCGTGAATGCTGATGGCACCACCTCCACCACCGCCGGCACTGGCAACTTCTCCTACTGCTTCAGGATTTCCACTCGCTCCACCGCTTCCTCCGGCCAACGGTACGAGACAAGCATTACCGTGTAAACGTCCACCATTGTTGACGCCTACTTCGTCCGATCCGTCGGTACCAAATCCTCCACCGCCGCCACGCAAACGAAGTTTACCACCTGATGCGCCGCCATATTCACCGATAGGATTGCAGTTTGCCTGGTTGTCACAACCACGGCCACTTTTTCCGAATGGGTGACCAGTACCGCCACCGGCATTTTCGTACGCCGTTGTGGCATCACCACCTACAACACCATTTAAAGAGCGTGAACCAAATGTGTTGTTAACGTTTGCAGACTGCGTTTGACCACTTCCATCACCGGGCTTCTGGCGTGATGGCTGAATCAGTGGAACACTGAGATTGTTAAAACCACCTGGTCCGCCACCTGTGAAACCGTCACCACCGCGAGAACCACGAGCTGTGCCACCAATCGTTGCATTAGCTACTCCACCGCCTCCGCCACCGCCGCCTGGTCCACCGTCCTGGCCAACTGCGTCAACACGTAACTCCGTTGTGACAGCTCCCGTTCCTCCAACAATCGGACCGCGTGAGATGAACGTAAACGGAAGGTATCCCTGATTACCTGGTGTACCAGGATCCGTGTCCGTTGTGCTAACAACATATGTCCCACCTGCGGCAAGGATGGCTGAGTCGATCATCATCGCACCACGACGCGATCGTTTGCCGAGATCACCTTGACCAATGATACGTTGAGTTGAACCGCGTTTATCACCAAATGCAAAGGGTTTAACGATGTAGAACGTATCCGCTGCAGATGTTTGTCCGTTTGCATCAACAACAACCGGAATTCGCCACTGAGGGTCAAGTAGTGTCCAGTCATCACTGTTCGGATCGGCCTGCGGCGTAACAAAGATGAGAGTGGATGCAAGTCGTCCGTTCCAGCTTACAACAACAGGGCCAACCTTAATCCATGCCGTGTCAGCAGCACGTAATGGACGGATACGGACAACACTGCCCGGATTGTTGTCGTAAAAACCATCCGTACCAAACGAACCATTTGCATCATGTGGAGCAATAAACTCTACGTACGTCGCAAAACGATTCGAACCAATGTCGGGCAGGATGTAGGCAATTCGTGGCTGCGCCAAGGACGTGCCAAAACTCACGAAGAGTAGACCAAGTAGGAGGATGAGTCTGTTCATGCTGAGATGGCAACGATGACCTTGAGTTCAACGGCAATGGGCGTCGGCAGGGATCCGATTTCAATCGTAGTTCTACATGCCTGAACGTGCGAAAAGTGTTCGGCATAGAGTCGATTAAACGTCGAGAAGTCCTTCTTCATATTCGTCAGAAACACCTGTACGTCTACAATGTCTTCCCATGCAGCACCTGCATCTTCAATGATGTAGCGCACGTTGCGGAATACACTCAGTGTTTGTGCTTCAATGTCATAGTCAACAATATTACCAGCGTCGTCAAGTGTCACACCGGGAATCACCTTTGTGCCCCGTTCACGTGGTCCAACACCACTGAGGAAGATCAGATTACCAACACGTCGTGCATGTGGATATGCGCCCACTGGTTCAGGCGCTCGCTCACTGTTGATGATGGTGTTGTTGACGGTGTTGTTGATGGTGTTGTTCACGCTAAGTTCTGCGTTGCTTTTGGAGTTGTTGTCCGTTGTCAAAAGGGTCGCTGTCGGTTGTTCGTTATCAGTTGTCAGTACTGGATGGTAATGTTTTTTGGTTCCGTAAAGAACCTCAGCGCCTCAAAGCCCCCTTCGCGCCCTACCCCTGATTGTTTTACACCACCAAAGGGAGTACGAAGGTCGCGCACGAGCCAGCAGTTTGTCCAGACGATGCCGGTTTCGAGTCGAGCTGCTGTACGGTGCGCCCGCCCAACGTCGTTTGACCACACACTGGCAGCAAGTCCGTAGGGAACGTCATTGGCAAGCCGAACGGCCTCGTCTTCATCATCAAAAGGAATGAGGGTGGCCACAGGACCAAAGATCTCCTCCTGGTTAACACGATGGTCGTTCGACAATCCCTCTATCAACGTGGGTGCCACGAAATATCCGTTGGCACATCGTCCATCAACGTTGACGCGTCCACCGCCGGTCAGTATCGTGCCGCCCTCGGTACGGGCAAGGTCGATGTAGCCCAAGACCTTTTCCATGTGGGCTTCGTTCACCAAGGCACCGAGTTTTGATGTATCGATGAGCGGATCACCGACGGTATATCGTTGTGTTTCAGCGACGATAGCGTCACGAAGACGGTCATAGATCGAACGTTGTACAAGGATTCGCGAACCACAGAGGCAGATCTCACCCTGATTGGTGAAGGCAGCACGTACGACGTGCCGAGCGGTCCGCTCAATATCCACGTCATCAAACACAATCGTCGGATTTTTGCCGCCGAGTTCCAGCGACAGTTTTTTGAACATTGGCGCTGCGACGGCAGCGATTGTGCGGCCTGTTGTTGTGCCGCCGGTAAAGGAAATGGCCTTTACCTGTGGATGTTCAACAATTGCGGCACCACATTCAGCACCAAGACCGTGGACGATGTTTAACACTCCTGGTGGCAGTCCTGCTTCAACACAGATTTCGGCCAGTAAAAAGGCCGTCATCGGTGTGAGTTCGCTGGGTTTTGCAACGACCGTGTTACCTGCGGCAAGAGCCGGAGCAATCTTCCACGTAAACAAATACAGTGGAAGATTCCAGGGCGAAATACATCCTACAACACCGAGTGGTGAGCGTACCGTATAGTTCATGGTGTGCTCATCCGTCCGAAATGCCGGTGTTTCGGTATGGAGAATTTCCGTCGCAAAAAACGCCATGTTGTCTACGGCGCGCGGAATGTCCACAGCACGAGACAGCCAGAGTGGTTTCCCCTGATCGTTCGACTCGGCCATGGCCAGCTCTTCCAGACGCTCGCGGATACGGCGAGAAATAGAAAGTAGCACCTCCGATCGCTGTCGCGTGGGCATGGCAGACCACTGCGGGAAGGCGCGTTCTGCTGCGCTGACGGCAGCGGCAACGTCTTCGGCCGAGCTTCGTGCCACGAGGGAATAGACGGCTCCGGTGGCAGGATTTACATTCTCAAGCCACGAGCCGGACAGTGGATCGACAAACCGTCCGTCGTAAAAATTGCGGATGTGCAGCATGCTGGAAACCCCGGGAAGCCCGAAATATACCAGTATCTTACGGCATGACCTTGACGGACGGAATAGAAGCGTGGCTTGTAGCCCTTCACGTGGAGCGGAATGCCAGTGAGCATACCGTCACAGCATATCGTATTGCTCTAGCCCAGTTTGACGAGTTCTGTCGGGAAACCCTGGCTGACACCGTTGACGTAACGGAGATTACCGAGGCAGATGTTCGTCCGTTCCTTGGGTGGTTACATGACAAAGGACTTGGCAAACGGTCACTTCGTATGAAACTCACGGCCGTCCGTTCGTTCTTTACATGGCTCGTTCGCACAGGGGTGATCACAAAAAATCCTGCCCTGCTGCTGAGTGGTCCAAAACTCGACAAACCACTACCGAGTTTTCTTCAGGAGTCGGAAACAACGTCTGTTCAGACATCTATTGATACATCAACAGCGTCTGGCCAAAGAGACCTTGCCTTTATTGAACTTCTGTACGGATCAGGACTTCGTGTTTCTGAGGCCTTAGCGTTAAACATTGGTGATATCGATATACAGCGTCGTATTGTAAAAGTTCTTGGTAAACGTCGGAAGGAACGAATTGTTCCTGTTACAACAGCAGCTCTGGATGCACTTGCTGCCTATACACAACGCCGACATGAACTTGTGAGCGATATGAACGAGTCGGCATTGTTTCTTGGTGAAAGGGGCAAGCGGCTATCGCCGCAAGGGGCCTGGCGTCTTGTACGACGTGTCCTTGGTCCCATCACGGAAGCCACCAAGAAGAGTCCACACGTCCTCCGCCACACCTTTGCAACACACCTGTTAAACAATGGTGCAGATCTATCTGCTGTGAGTGAACTCCTTGGACATGCCAGCCTGCGTACAACGCAGGTCTATACACACGTCAGTGTTGAGCGTCTGAAGGAAGCCTATACAAAGGCCCATCCACGGGCTGAGGAAGAGTAACGTAGCGAACATGTATTGACGAATCATCCACACGTATTTTTGCCCACGAAAAACTAACAAGCGTGACACTGCCTCCCCACCATTAACCCCACCTGCCTCCCCACCGTTAACCCCACCATTAACCCCACCTGCCTCCCCA
>ERZ761609.2594-NODE-2594-length-13132-cov-5.545461_pt1 | contig 13132 bp, 10 predicted proteins | sample MGYA00511163_ERZ761609 | MGnify/ENA primary metagenome ERZ761609 (study PRJEB28899, sample SAMN02445070) | bioreactor sludge metagenome | biome: EBPR sludge | place: Australia: Brisbane, Thorneside Wastewater Treatment Plant | collected 2011-12-16 ... | reverse complement strand
TGGGGACCGCGGCCGAGGGCGGGGGATCCGGGTCGGAGTCGGAAGTCGTTGGTGAGGTTGACGAGGAGGGGATCCGCGGCCTGGTTGAGGTTGCCGGCCCATTCGGGGTCCGGGATGAGGCTATGGGTGACGGAGGGCTGGATGCTGGAGTACCCGGGCACGTCGTGCTGGTCGAAGGTTCTGGCGTTCATCCAGAAGATGTCGCCGGCCATGGAGGCGCCCCGGCCGGGCAGGATCGCGCGATTGGTGCTTCCGAAGAGGACGGCGGCGCCGGGGCTGCCGAGGTAGAGGTTGTGGTGGGAGGTGAGGAAGGCTCCGTTCTTGAGGAGCACGGCGTGGTCACAATCCACGAAGATGTTGCGAACCGCGACGATGTCGGCGCCGGCATCGGTGGCGATGGCCGCCGCCTGGCTGTCCCGGGGTGCATCCTGGCGGATGTGCATGAAGACGTTGCCTTCGATGTGGGCGTCGGTGCCGTCGAGATCGAGGCCGTCGTCGGAGCCGTGGGTGAAGAGGTTGTCGTAGGCCTGGAGGATGGGGCCGGGTCGTTTGCCGGCGGTGATGTCGACGAGGTCGGCGTATCCGGTGGTGCCGCCGAACAGGTTGCCGCGGAGGACCATCTGGCCGCCGGGGAGGATGCCGTTGCCGGCGATGGCCTCCGCCTGGTTCAGCCTGGGGAAGCGGCAGTCCTTCACCATGAGCGAGGCGTTGTTGAAGTGCAGGCAGGCGGCGGTGGTGATGAACTCCAGCCCTTCGAGCCAGGCCGCCGAGTTGTCGATCCAGAGGGCGCGATTGGCGGGATTCTCCAGGATGGCGTGCGTGAGCCGATTATCGCCGGGCGAGTTGGCGATGCGGATTCCGCCCCAGGGAGCGGTCGTGCCCGGCCGCGGCGCGAACCGGATCATGGCATCGGGGGTTCCTTCGACCCGGAGGGTGCCCTGGATGGTCAGTTCGGCGCCGGCCGCGAGGAAGACCGTGGTCCCGGCCTGGATGGTGAGGGTGCGGCCGGGTGGAACTGTGAGTGAACCGTGGACGAAGTAGGGTCCGTGGGCGGCGGTCCAGGTGCGGTCGTCGTCGAGGGTGCCGGCGAGGACCTCCGTTTCGCTGCCGCCATCGAACCAGACGTCCAGCGTGGCCTCGTCGGTGACGGTGCCGGAGGCGTCGAGGGACTCGATCCGCAGACGGTTCAACCCGGGCAGCAGGGGGAAGGCTTCGTGGGACCACCGGGCCTGCCAGGCGGTCCAGGAGGCGGGCTGGCCATTGATGCGGACGGCGCGGGTGGATGCGGCGTGGGCCTGGCCCTGGAGGGCGATGACGGGCTGGGTGGTGCGCAGCGGGGCTTCGGAGACCGGCAGGGGGTGCTGGACGGTGAGCCGGGTGGGGATCTGGGCTTGGACGGCGGCGGTGCGCAACGTCGCGTACTGCTTCATCTCATCGATGATCGCAGGCGGCGTGAAGCCGGTCAGCCACTGGTCGAGGGTGGCGTGGATGCGGGCGGGTGAGCACACGGTGTTCAGCAACCGCTGAAGCTCGGCGTAATAGAGGGGGGCGAACTCGGGGTGCTTCAGGAAGCGGGCGACGGGGGGCACGGCGGTGGCCTGGAAGATGCTGACGCCGACCGGCTGGGAGTTGGCGAAGCTGAGGATGCTGTCCCAATCATGGGCCACGAGGAGGAAGCGCGGGTCCGCCCGACCGCGATAGAGGTCGTAGTCATCGCCGACGCCGGAGGCGAGGCTGGTTTCGCCGTTGCCGAGGAGGCTGTTGAGGGCGAAGTAGCGCACCCATTCGAGCGGATCCAACACCTGGCGGACGGCCTCCGGGTATTCGGCATCGGGGGTGTTGTTGAGGACCTCGGTGAGGCGGATGAGATCGGACCAGTCCTCCTCCTCCTGATTGGACTCCTTGGAGTAGCCGGTGGCGCGGTAACGGGCGGGGTCGGTTCCGAGGTGGGCGAGGTCGGTGTTGGGGCGGCGCGCGAAGTACACATTGCCGTCCGGGTCGTTGGGGAAGAGGCTGGCCGCCCAGTCGGCGTTGATCACCTCCACCTCGACGTGGGCGCCGAAGGCGGAACGGTTGGTGCCGTTGAGATGGAGTTCGACGGCGCGGGCGCGGGCGGCGGGGATCCCGGCCTGGAGAGAGAGGACGCTGCCGACCACCTGGGAGTGCGCCCAGTAGTACGTGTTGAGGTTGACGGCGTCGACGTCGTGCCACCGCCGGTCGGAGGGGAAATTGAGGCGCAGGTTGGGAACGGGGATGGAGCGCGTGGCGGCGCCGCGGATGCGCAGGCCGGCGTTGTGGCGGACCTCGGTGCGGACTCCGTCGTCGGAGACCCAGGTGGCGTTCAGCTCGGCGTTGCTGAGGCGGTCGAGGGATTCCAGCGTGCGGCGCTCTGACTCCGTCAGGATCAGCCGGAACAAGGGGCGCAGCGTGTTCGGGGGCGAATCCACGACCTGCAGGTTGGCGTTGGCTTCCTGGACCGGGGTGCCGTGCTCGTCGAGCACCGCCGCGGGCCAGGTCCGTTCAAGCCCGGCATTGTCCCGCGCGGACACGTAGTACTCGAGGACGGTTCCGGCGGCGTGGGCCGGGATCTCCGCCGCGAAGATGCCGTCACCGGGCAGGCCATCGGCGCCCCGACCGTCGTCCGTCATGGGGATCATCTCGAAGCCGGAGGGCGGTGACACGGAGTGTCCGCGGTAGTGGAGTCGGACGTCCACGGGCAGGACGTCCTCATCGGTGACCAGGGCGGTGACGCGGATGGGCTGGGAGGGCGCGGGGACGATGGGTTGGTGGGCGACCTGCTGGATCAGGGGCGCCACGTTGTCGCGCTCGGAGGAGTTGGGGGCACCCGGGGTTCCTCCGGGCTGGAGGCTGGCGCTCCAGTTCTGGCCGGCGTCGTTGGGGAGGTGGGGTTGGACCAGTTCGAGCGAACGGCCGTGTCCGTCGTGTTCGGCGTACCATTCCCATCCGCGGGTGCCGCGATCGGGCGCGCCGCGGCGGCGCAGGGCCCAATCCCCTTCGTCGGCGTAGCGGACCCGATCCACCTCCCGACGCGAAGCGTCCTGGAGGACGAGGGCTTCGCCCGAGTTGCTCAACCTGCCGGTCCATGGGCCGAGGACATTCGTCGCCGCGGGGTGGCGGGCCTGAAGGATGGCGGGATCCGCCGCGACCACGAGGCGGCCTCCGGCGGGGAGGTTCAGGGACGGGAAGGCGAAGGCGATGCCGTCGGTGAACCGCCAGCCCTGGAGATTCACCGGGAACAAGCCGGTGTTGAGCAGCTCGATGAACTCCTCCCGGGGATCGCCCGACTTCGGGTGGTAGAGGATCTCCGAGATCAGGACGGTCGGGGTGCGGGGGGCGCGCACCGGGCTCGATCCGAGCTGGTATTCCTCGAGGTTGGAGATGCCGTCCCTGTCGAGGTCTCCCGCGGCGTCACGCGGGTCGCGCGGGTCCAGGCCGAAGCGCGACTCCCACGAATCGGGCATGCCGTCGCCGTCGGTGTCCGGCGGGAGCAAGGCCAGGCTGGCGACGATGCTGGTGACCGAGCCGAGGGCGTTGGAGACGGTGACAAGGTAGTCGCCGGCGTCGGCGGTGGAGACCGAAGGGATGAAGAGGACGGGACCCTGGGCGCCGGGGACAGCCTCACCCGCCGCGCGGTGCCACTGGTAGAAGACGGGCTCGCCCGCGGCGCGCACCTCGAATCGGGCGGAGGTTCCCTCGCGGCACGCCTGCGGGGTGGGTTGCTGGACGATCCAGGGTTCGGTGAGGGTGCGGCGCCCGGCGAGTTCGAGGCCGAAGGTGAGCCGGGCGCCGGAGGTGGAATCGACCTCGATTTCGACGGCCCACTGGTTGGCGCCGGCCTTCAGCCACGCGGGGTCGATGGGGATCACCACCTCGGTGGCGGGTCCTGGCGGGTTGGAGGTATCGCGGCCCGCGGGCGGGTTTCCAGGCGGCGGGTGACGGTGGATCTCGTGGCCGTTGAGGTGCACCACGCCTCCGGGTTCACAGAGCAGGCGTGCGACCAGGTGGGACCACGCTGCGGGATTGGGAACCACGAAGCCGTGGCGGAGGTAGATGCGGGAGACGGGGGCTGTGTCCGTGCCGGACAGCGCCACGACCGTCGCCTCGCCGCCGGAGCCATCCCCGATGCGGGCGGGTCCGGCGGGCCAGGCGGCATCAGGAAACCCCGCGAGCCGCCAGCCGGCGCCGGGTGTTTCGTGGGAGGCCAGGTAGCGCCAGACCGAGTTGGAGGCAACGAGCACCTCGTCGGAGGGGGCCGCGTTGAGGATGCGGACCGGGAGTTCCTGCGAGGTGAGGTCCGTGCCATCGGCGAGGGTGGCCACGGCGCGGAGAAGGACGGGTCCCGGCTGGGAGGGAAGCCAGGTGGCGAATGCCGGGGTGGCGGTGTTCTCCGCGAGCTTCTCCGCGTTGGCGAAGAACCGCACCCGCTCCCATCGCGCGGCACCCGGCAGCAGTGACGCCCCGAGTTCCAGCGGTGTGCCGAGGGTGGAAAGCCCCCGCAGGGCCCTGGTCGTGGTGCTGATGCTGCTGGTCTATGGGCTGTTTGGCATTTTTGCCAACATTGCCTTGATCCTGAACCTCATCATCATCGTCGGCATCATGACGGCGCTGCAATCGACCCTCACACTGCCCGGTATCGCAGGCATCGTGCTGACGATGGGCATGGCGGTTGACGCCAACGTGCTGATCTTCGAGCGCATGCGCGAGGAAGTGGCGCAGGGCCGCTCCGTCATCTCGGCCGTTGACGCCGGCTACAACCGCGCCATGAGCGCGATCATCGACGCCAATCTGACGACCTTGCTGGCGGTGCTGATTCTCTTCCAGCTTGGCTCCGGCCCGGTGCGCGGCTTCGCCGTGACACTGGGGATCGGCATTACGGTGTCGATGTTCACGGCCATCATGGTGACGCGCCTCTTCGTGATCTATTGGCTCTGGGGCAGAAAGCCAAAGGCCCTTCCGATCTAGGGGAAATGCGCGCCATCGCAGCCACGCTGGACAAGCGCGGCTGTTCGGCTAATTCTCACCGCTCAATCTGCATGGGGGAGCAATCATGGCTTCGATCCTTTCAAACCTCTATCGCATGGTGACCGCGGGCTTCGTGCTTGCCATCGTGCTTTTCGCTGTGGTGATGGCGCTTGGCGGCGGCGACTATGGCGTCACGCTTGGCGACCGCGGCTTCTGGTCGTTCGTGTTCCGCTGGCTGCATGTGCTCGCTGGCATCATGTGGATCGGCCACCTCTATTATTTCAACTTCGTGCAGATGATCCAGATGCCGAAGATCCCCGACGAGCAGAAGCCGGCGGTCTCGAAATTCATCGCCCCGGAAGCGCTCTGGTGGTTCCGCTGGGCGGCAATGGCGACCATCGCCACCGGCCTCGTGCTGGCGTGGCTCAACTATTACCTGGTGGAGGCGCTGAGCCTTGGCGCGCTGGGTGAATCGTCAGGCACCGGCACGATCCTGATTGGCGTCGGCATGTGGCTGGGCACGATCATGTGGTTCAACGTCTGGTTCATCATCTGGCCGAACCAGCAGAAGGCGCTGAACATCGAGAACCGCTATCCCAGCCTCTCCAAGGAGCAGAAGGCCGCCGCCGGCCGTACAGCGATGCTGGTCTCGCGCACGAACGCCATGCTCTCGGTGCCGATGCTCTTCGCGATGGTGGGCGCTCAAAATCTCGGGCTTTGATGGCCACGACGCCTGACAGGGCCGCTCCCGGAAAAGGGGGCGGCCCTTTCGTTTGGAGTGCGCATGCGTGATCTGGGACCGCTGGCGGAAATGATAGAGGCGCATGACCCCGTGCGCTTTTCATCTGCGTTGCTGGCGCCTGCAGAGCGGCGGCGCGGCCTTCTTGCCCTGTTGGCCCTCAATGTGGAACTCGCGCGTATCAGCGCCATGGCGCACGAAGCGATGATCGCCGAGATCAGGCTTGCGTGGTGGCGCGAGGCACTGGCCGGGCTGGCGCAAGGCCATACGCGCGGTCACCCCGTGCTGTCAGAACTGTTGATGCTGGCAGAGGCAGGAACAATTCAAGGCGCGGAGTTGGAGAGCCTGGCAAGTGCCCGGCAATTTGACATCAGCACCGACACCATGGCCGATGAGGCGGCCTTTGCCGACTATGCGCATGATGGGGCGGGGGGGCTGGCGCGCCTGAGTATCAGGCATTTGGGCGCAGAACTGCCTGACGATTTTGTGCAGACCGCTGCGCGTGCTCGCCTGCGCATCAATCATTTGGCCGGTCTGTGGGGCAATCTTGCGCGCGGCAAGCTGTTTCTGGGAGCAGTGCCAATTCTGCCGGTTGCTGATGCGGCGGCAATTCTGGCCGAACGGCCGCCGCACAATCAGGCGCACGACTGGTTCGCCGATCAGATCGCGCGCGCAGACAATGAACTCAATCAGGTTAAGGCGGCATGGCGGCGGGAATGGCGCGGCGCCTTGCCGGTCTTTGCCTCTCTGCGTCTGTCGCGCAAAGTGCTTGCGCAGATCAGGCGTGATCCCTTCCGGGTCCACCCGCAACCAGGTCCGGGCGCGCGGGCGCGCATGGTGGTAATGGCAGCCCTTACAGGGCGGCCACTTTGAAATTGCTGCCGGAAATCCACGCCTGAACATCATGCATGGCGCGATGCGCGATGGCCTTGCGTTTTTCTTTCGTGCGCTCTTTGCCCTTCACTTTCTCAAGCGTGATGTCAGGGAAAAGCCCGAAGTTTACATTCATTGGCTGGAATGTCTTGGCATCACCGCCGCCCGTGATGTGGTTGAGGAGGGCGCCCAGGGCGGTTGTCGCAGGCGGCAGGGAAAGGGTATGGCCCAGCCGTTCAGCCGCCGCAAACCGTCCGGCCAGAAGCCCGATGGCTGCGCTCTCCACATATCCCTCAACCCCTGTGATCTGACCGGCAAAGCGCAGGCGCGGCGCCGCCTTCATGCGCAGCGTGCCATCAAGCACGCGCGGCGAGTTGATGAATGTATTGCGGTGAAGACCACCCAGCCGCGCAAACTGCGCATCCTCAAGGCCGGGGATCATGCGGAAGATGCGCGTCTGTTCGCCATGCTTCAGCTTGGTCTGGAAGCCGACCATGTTGAAAAGCGTGCCCAGCGCATTGTCCTGCCGTAATTGCACCACGGCATGCGGTCGCTGATTGGTGCGCCTGTCCATCAGGCCCACAGGCTTCATCGGCCCAAAGCGGAGCGTGTCGTGTCCGCGCTCGGCCATCACTTCGATGGGAAGGCACCCGTCGAAATAGGGGGTATTCTTTTCCCAATCCTTGAACGACGTCTTCTCACCCGCCAGCAGCGCAGCGATGAAGGCATCATACTGCGCGCGATCCATCGGGCAGTTGAGATAGTCAGCACCATCCCCACCCGGCCCGGCCTTGTCATAGCGCGACTGCGCCCACACCACATCAAAGTTGATGGACTCGCGGTGCACGATGGGGGCAATGGCGTCAAAGAAGGCAAGACTGTCTTCGCCGGAAAGCGCGCGGATAGCGTCGGCCAGCGCGGGCGAAGTAAGCGGCCCCGTGGCAATGATGACATTGTCCCATTCTTCGGGGGGCAAGCCCGCAATCTCGCCGCGCGCCACGCTGATGAGCGGATGCGCCATGATTGCGCGTGTGACCGCATCGGAAAAGCCGTGCCGGTCAACTGCCAGCGCACCGCCCGCAGGCACCTGATGCGCGTCTGCCGCCTGAAAAATCAGGGAGCCCGCTTTGCGCATCTCGGCATGCAGGAGGCCCACCGCGTTCATCTCCCAGTCATCTGACCTGAACGAATTTGAGCAGACGAGTTCGGCAAGGCTGTCTGTCACGTGAGCGTCCGTCATGCGCACGGGCCGCATTTCGTGTAAGGTGACGGGCACGCCAGCGTTCGCGGCCTGCCAAGCGGCTTCACTGCCTGCAAGGCCGCCGCCGATGATGTGAAGAGGCTTCATGGAGGATGTGATCATGGCCGGGAAAATGATGAGGACCGCAGCAAAAGGCAAGGCGCTTGCGGCCGCCCTGATGTTGATTGCGGTTGGCGCAGCGCCAGCTGCCGCCGAAGGAAAAGTGGCTGCCGACTGCACCTGGAACGGCATTACGCTGAATGGCGACGTCAAAGTGGTCGAGAGCTTTGGCGACATCAAGGTGCAGATCGTCACCTCATTTGCCGACCTTCACGTCCAGAACGTGACCTCGTTCCCCGACAATTGCGGCCAGTGGCGCTTTGTCGAAAGCTTTCCGGATTTCACCGTCCAGTTCGTGGACAGCTTTCCCGACATCACCATTGAATATGTGACGTCATTTCCGGGCGTGAACGACTGATCCTCATGCCATTTCGATTGTCGTCGTCACCGAATTGGCGATGAAACAGTTTTCGTGCGCCGAATGATGCATGGCGTCAATTTCTTCGGCAGTGGGCTTGCGCTCGCCGCCGAAAACGATGCGGGGGCGAAGCGTGACCTTGCTGACCCAGAGCTTGCCCTTCTCGTTCTTGGTCATCACGCCGAAAGCCTCATCGACATATTCGTCCACAACAAACCGCTTGCGCGCTGCAATCGCGAGGAATGTCAGCATGTGACAGCTGGAGAGCGAGGCAACAAAGGCCTCCTCCGGGTCCACGCGGTCCATGTCGCCCTTGAACAGCGGGGCTGATGACGCGGGGATGACCACACCGCCATCCACGCGCCACTCATGTGCGCGGTTATAATGGTCATAGTCAAAGGAAGCCGATGTGCGCTTCCAGCTGATGGTCGCGTGATGCTCCGACATGTTTCAGTTCCAGATGGGGGGCTTGCGTGCCGCCCATGGATGCGCCTGTTCGATCTGTCCGGCAAGGCGGTAGAGTGTCGCTTCATCGCCCCACCGCGCGGTGAACATCATGCCGATGGGAAGCCCCGCCTCATCCCATTGCAGCGGCAGCGAAAGCGAGGGCTGCCCCGTCATGTTGTAGGGCGGCGTAAAGCCGAATGTGGCGGCCTGCCGCGCATCAAGCTCGCGCGGTTCCAGCCGGACCGGGTCTATAAAGCCGACGCGCGGCACGGGCGTGGAAAGCACCGGCGTCAGCAACACGTCAACATTGTTGAAGAACGCATAGATCTCGCGCGTCATGGCCTTGAGCGTCTGCCAGCCGCGCAGCGCTTCATGGCCCGGGATGTGCTCGCCGCCCTTCCAGTTGCGCCAGGTCAGCGGCTCCAGCTCATCCTGCGCCGGCTCACGGCCCATCGCCGCCACACGCGCGCGCATGGAAGCGGCAAAGTTCGCGCCCAGCACGGCAGTGCTGGCGGCATAGAGCTTGCGCCAGTGAATGGCGAGATTGCGCTCCTCCACATGATGGCCTAGCCCCTCCATCTGCTTGGCGGTGCGGAGCAGGGCTTCACGGATCTGCGGGTCAATCGGCCGGCCGCTGGGCGTTTCGCTGGAAAAGGCGATGCGCAGGCGGCCCGGCGGCGTGTTCACTTCGCTCAGGAAGGGCCGCGCCTTGGGCGGATGCGGGAAGGGGCTGTCTGCCTCCGCCATGTCAGTGGCATCCAGCATGGCGGCAGAGTCACGCACCGAGCGCGAAACCACGTGATGCACGCTGTAGCCATGGCCGATGTCGCTGTCATGCGGTCGGCCCATCGGCGTGCGATATTGCGTCACCTTCATGCCGACGAGACCACAGCACGCTGCCGGAATGCGGATGGAGCCAAGCCCGTCGGAAGCGTTTGCCAGCGGCACAATGCCCGCCGCCACCGCGGAGGCTGAACCACCTGATGAGCCGCCCGTGATGTGATCCGTGTTCCACGGCGAACGGCACGGGCCAAGCCGCGCACTTTCCGTGGTGCCGGTAATGCCGAACTCTGGCGTATTTGTTTTGCCGACGATCACCACCCCGGCGGCCTTGTAGCGCTGGGTCAGAAGATCGTCGGCCGCATCCGGCTGGTAGTTGATGAAGCGCGTGCCATCGCTGCGCGGCATGCCCGCAACTTTCAATCCCAGATCCTTGATGAGGAAGGGCACACCGGTAAACGGACCGCGCGGCAAGGGCGCCTTGGCGGCTTTGCGCGCCATGTCATAGGCCTTGTGCACGACCGCATTAAGCTTGCCATTGTGCCACTCAATGCGCGTGATCGCGGCTTCAGCCAGCTCTGCGGGGCTGACCTCTTTCTTTTGCACCAGGGCTGCAAGCCCAAGCCCGTCATAGTTGGCGTATTCTTTCATGGCGCCACCTCAATCCCACACCGGCGGGCGCATGCCGCTCCACGGCGCCGCCTTTTCCAGCTGGGCCGCAAGCCGCAGCAGCGTCGCCTCATCACCAAACCGCCCGACAAATTGAACGCCGACAGGAAGTTTTTCCTTGTTCCAGTGCAGCGGCAGGTTGATGGCAGGCTGGCCGGTGGCGTTCTGATAGGCAGTAAACGGCACATAATCGATAACGGGCGCGAACGCCTTTTCGACATCAGATTCATTGGGGTCGATCACACCAAGTTTCACGGGCGGCTTGCCCAGGGTCGGCGTCAGCCACACATCATACTCCAGATGGAAACGCGCAACCGCGCGGCTGGCCATCTGCAGCATGGCGATCGAGATCAGATACTGGCTTGCAGTGATGGAACGGCCGCGTTCGACCATGGCGCGGGTCAGCGGCTCCAGCTCGTCGGCGTTGGGCGCACGCCCAACCAGCAGCGATGTGGCGTCAACAAGAGCGGCCTGGCCTGCAGCCCACAGAGCCATGAAGGCAGGCGTCATGATCGCCAGATCAATCTGCGGCGATGCCTCTTCGACGATATGCCCCTGCTTTTCGCACAGCGTGGCAGCGCGCTTGACGGCCGCCACGCAATCCTCGTGAAGCGCCGAACCGTCCAGCGCTTTTGTCGCAAACGCGATGCGCAGACGGCGCGGCTTTTTCTTCATGTCAGCAAGGTAGGAGCGCGGCGCAGGCGGCGCAGCATAGGGATCACCCACATCCGGCCCGTGCGTGGCGTCCAGCGCTGCGGCCGTGTCGCGCACGCTGCGTGAGACAACGCCCTCGCACACAAGCCCGCCCATGATGTCGCCAATGTCAGGCCCGAGCGGATTGCGCCCGCGCGTGGGCTTCAGACCCACAAGGCCGCAGGCAGATGCCGGAATGCGGATGGAGCCGCCGCCATCATTGGCATGAGCCAGCGGCACGATGCCAGCCGCCACCGCAGCCGCCGAACCGCCGCTGGAACCGCCCGTTGAATGGGCAAGATTCCACGGATTATGCGCAGCGCCATAGAGATTGGACTCGGTCGTCGGCAGCATGCCGAATTCCGGTACATTGGTCTTGCCCAGAGGGATGAGACCCGCCGCCAGAAACCGCTCCGTCAACGTGGCGTGATGCGGTGCGGGCATCGGCGGAATGTAGCGCGAGGCCTGGCGTGTTGGCACACCTTTATAGAAGCCCAGAATGTCTTTCAGCAGGAAAGGCACGCCAGCCAGCGGCCCCTTGGGCTGACGACCCTTGGCGAGGCGGCGCGCCTCGTCAAACATCGGATAGATCACCGCGTTGAGCGCCTTGTTGTGCTTCTCAACGCGGCTGATCGCTTCCTCGACAAGCTCGGACGCAGACACTTTTTTCTTGGCAACAAGGGCGGCAAGGCCAATGCCGTCATGCTGTGCGTATTCGCGAAATGCCATGATCCGGGCTCCGTTCGATGGAAATTCAGTTACCGGCGTCGATGCCGGCCTGCACGTGGTCAATCGCCTCATTCACCAGGCGGATGGCTGCCACGCGGTGGCCGCCCTTGTTGTGTGATGCAGCCTGAAGATAGTCGCGCGCTTCGCGCAGGTGGTCGAGCGCATTGCGCATGTTGGGCTGATCGGCGATCGCCATGCCTGCCAGCATGCCCGCCGAACCCGCGACCAACACGGCGGCCGCCAGAACCGATTTGCCGAACTTCATGTCATGACCCTCAATTGGCGCGCGAACCCGATGCCCGCGAGCGCGGGGAAGGGTAAGCCCATCCGGTTCTGGCGGTAAAGTGATGGCGCGGCAGGAACGCTCCCGTACCGGCCTGCGTTGTCAGAACGTTGCGGATAGTCCAACATGCAACCCTGAAGCGTTCGTGCTGCACCTGCACATGAACGGCAATAGGGGGATCGAATGTCTGATACCGTCCGCCACAGCCTGCCCATCTTCGGCACGATCAAGCGCACATTCTTTTTCGTCGTTCAGGACATCGGACCGATTGTCCGCCTGACGTGGTTTCCCTTGTTGCTGGCGGCTGCCGTGCAGAGCTGGGCGGGCCAGTTTCAGCTGACTCGCCAGCTTGAGGGTCTCGCCCAGAATAAAAGCCCGCTGGCGCTCTTTACGGGGCAGGAAATCGGAATGATTGCGGCGGCCGGCATTCTGGCCTCTTTCTTCACGGCGGTCGCCGTCGTCGCTCTTCTGCGCATCGTCCTTTACGGGGATCGCAAGCCATCGGCATACATCCATTTCGCGGTCGGCCGCGCGGAATTCTTTGTGTTCCTGTTTCCGGTCCTTCTCGCGCTGGTGTTCTTCTTTGCGATGATCATTCTCGCGATTGCCGTCTTTGGCGCCGAGGGCGCGCGCGAGCTTGCCAATTACGCAGCGCTGCTTGGCACCAATGGAAAGAGTCTCTCAGCGGCGATGGCAGGCATATTGCTGGTTATGCTTCTCCTCGTCTGGATATTCGTGCGCATCTCGCTCTATGCCCCGTCTATTGTTGCCCAGCGCCGCATTGATCTCGATGACATTGTAGGCGTCACGAGCTGGAGATTCTGGCCGCTCCTTGGAACCTATCTGCTGATGGGCCTTATCATCGGCGCGATCTTCATCTGCATCGCGCTGGTGGCGCAGGTCGCAGGGTTCAGTATCCAGCAGATCGGCATTTTCGACACGATGCTTCAAGCCAGAATGCAGGGACAGCAGGGCATGATGACTGCCGCGCTGAAATATCAGCTCGATCATCTCTATACGTTCTCTGCTATCAATTTTGGCTTCAGCATCATTGGAACCGCCATCGGCGCCGGCCTGACCGGCTTTGCCTATCGCGCGTTGAAGGGCATCGCGCCGGATCAGCGTTTGCCGGAGTAGGGGAGGGCAAGGCAGGACTCACCCCGCCTTGCGTCTCTTCTCCGCCGCGTCCGGTTTGGTGCGGCCGCGTTTCAGGGGGGG
>ERZ761609.2593-NODE-2593-length-13132-cov-22.541791_pt1 | contig 13132 bp, 9 predicted proteins | sample MGYA00511163_ERZ761609 | MGnify/ENA primary metagenome ERZ761609 (study PRJEB28899, sample SAMN02445070) | bioreactor sludge metagenome | biome: EBPR sludge | place: Australia: Brisbane, Thorneside Wastewater Treatment Plant | collected 2011-12-16 ... | reverse complement strand
GATCTTGGCGCCGTCGAAGGCGCAGCCGCCGGCGGCGGCGCCGGGCGTCAGGCTCTTCGCCGAACAGCCCGTCTTCCGCTCGGACGCCGACTTGTCGCGGTTGGTGGCACAACCGGGCTCGTCGAACGCCTTCGTGACCTTGTGCTTCCAGGCGGCTGGGGACATGGATCTGAAGCCTCGCCGGTATGCTCGCCGGTCCGGCCCCTCCCCCGGCACTCGGCCGGGGGAAGGGGCCGTCCGGCCGGAGGTCAGCGGGTGAGGTCGTAGCTGACGTCGTTGACGCCGGCGACGTTGCTCTTAGCGTCCAGCTCGTCGAAGACCCTGTCCAGGATGCGCACCAGCACCTGCAGGCCGCCCTGGTAGCCCCAGGTCGGGAAGCGGTGGTGGTGGTGGCGGTCGAAGATCGGGAACGTCAGCCGGATCAGCGGCGTGCCGCAGTCGCGCTCGAGGTACTTGCCGTAGCTGTTGCCGATCAGCAGGTCGACCGGCTCGGTGTGCAACAGCGAGCGCATGTGCCACAGGTCCTTGCCCGGCCAGACGGTCGCCTTCTGGCCGTAGGGCGAGGCTTCGAGGATGCCCTTCAGCTTCTTCGCCCAGGGCTTCGTGCCGTTGGTGGCGAGCACGTGTACCGGCTCGCAGCCGAGCTCCATGAGGAAGCGGACCATGCCGACGCAGAAGTCGGGGTCGCCGTAGACGGCGACGGTCTTGCCGTGGAGGTGGCTCATCGAGTCGGCGATGGCATCGACGAGCCGGCCGCGCTCGAGCTTCAGCGCGTCCGGGATCGGCTTGCCGCTGACCTCGGACAGCTTCATCAGGAACTCGTCGGTGGCCTGCACGCCCATCGGGTAGTTGAGCTTGACGACCTCCTGACCCTTCTCCTTGGCCATGGTCAGCGACCGCTTGGTGCAGTACTCCTGCATCGAGACGGTCGCCTTGGCGTGCAGCGACGCCTCGGCCTCTTCCACCGTCGTGCCGCCGGCGAACATCCGAAAGGTGCCGTCCGACGGCGTGTCGAACGCCTCGGACGCGTCCGAGATCAGCCGGTGCTCGACGCCCATCATGTCGAAGATGCGCTTGAGCTCGCGGTTGTTGGCGACGCAGTAGCCGTCGAAGCCGGGGATGACGTTGATGCTCTCGTCGGCCACCCGCTCCTTGCCCGCCCAGAAGTGGGTGAGCATTCCCTGCAGCATGTTGTCGTAGCCGTCGACGTGGCTGCCCTGGAAGGCCGGGGTGTGGGCGAAGGGCACGTGGTAGTCGTCGGGGATCGAGCCCTTGGCGCGCGCGTTCTCGATGAAGGCGTGCAGGTCGTCGCCGATGACCTCGGCCATGCAGGTCGTCGAGACGGCGATGACCTTCGGCTTGTAGAGGGCGTAGGCGTTGGCCAGGCCGTCGATCATGTTGTTGAGCCCGCCGAACACCGCGGCGTCCTCGGTCATCGACGAGGAGACCGCCGAAGCCGGCTCCTTGAAGTGACGCGAGAGGTGCGAGCGGTAGTAGGCGACGCAGCCCTGCGAGCCGTGGACGAACGACAGCGTGCTGTCGAAGCCGGCGGCGCAGAACACCGCGCCCAGCGGCTGACAGGCCTTGGCCGGGTTCACGGTCAGGGCTTCACGGGCGAAATTCTTCTCCCGGTAGTCCCAGGACTTGGTCCAGTCCGAGATTTCCTCGACCTTGGTGACCGGGTGCGGGCACTCGAAGTTCTCCTTCTTGTCCCGGAACATCTCCTGATATTCCGGCTCCTTGAAGAGCTCCGCGTGGTCTTTGATGTGTTCCGCGTTCTGCGGCATGACGTGATCTCCTCGCGACGGGTAGGCCCTCACCCCGTCCCTCTCCCGCTTCGCGGGAGAGGGGGCCCGCGGAGCGGGAGGGTGAGGGGGTTTACCTTCCTGGCCTGCTTCGACCGGCCGTGGTTCAGGCTTCGGCGGTTGCCGCGGCCCAGGGCGCCTTGAACAGGCTCCAGACCGGGTTGTTGACCGCCATGTCCATGTCGCGGGCGAAGATGGCGAAGCCGTCGTAGCCGTGGTACGGGCCGGAGTAGTCCCAGGAGTGCACCTGGCGGAAGGGAACGCCCATCTTCTGGATCGGGTACTTCTCCTTGATTCCCGAACCGACCAGGTCCGGCCGGATCTTCTCGATGAACTGCTCGAGCTCGTGGCCGGTGACGTCGTCGAAGATCAGCGTCCCTTCCTTCACGTAATCCATGGTCCGCTGATAGTCGTCCTTGTGGGCGAACTCGTAGCCGGTGCCGACGATCTCCATGCCGAGATCCTCGTAGGCGTTGACCATGTGCCGGGGGCGCAGGCCGCCGACGTAGAGCATGACCTTCTTGCCGGCGAGGCGCGGCTTGTAGCGCTCGACGATCGCGTCGGCCATCGGCCGGTACTTGGCGATGACCGCTTCGGCGCCTTCCTTGATCCGGTCGTCGAACATCGCCGCGATCTCGCGCATGGACTTCTCGATCCGCGAGGGACCGAAGAAGTTGAACTCCATCCACGGCGTCGCGTACTTCTCTTCCATATGCCGGGCGATGTAGTTCATCGACCGGTAGCAGTGGATGAGGTTGAGCTTGGCCTTGGGCGCCCGCTCCAGCTCGGCCAGGGTCGAGTCCCCGGTCCACTGGGCGATGACCCTGAGGCCCATCTCTTCGAGCAGGCGACGCGACGACCACGCGTCGCCGCCGATGTTGTAATCGCCGATGATGACGACGTCGTACGGCGTCGTTTCAAAACCGGCTTCTTCCCCGTCGTCCTTGAGCACGTAGTCACGGATCGCGTCGTTCGCGATGTGATGGCCCAGGGACTGGGACACACCGCGAAAGCCTTCGCAGCGGACCGGCACGATCGGCTTGCCGATGTCCGCCGCCTTCTCCTTGGCGACCGCCTCGATGTCGTCGCCAATGAGCCCGACCGGGCACTCCGACTGGATGGAGATGCCGTTGGCGAGCGGGAAGAGCTGCTCGATCTCGTCGACGATCTGCCTGAGCTTCTTGTCGCCACCGAAGACGATGTCGCGCTCCTGGAAGTCTGAGGTGAACTGCATCGTCCCGAAGGAGTCCACCCCGGTCTCGCCGTTGTAGTAGTTGCGCCGCTGCGCCCAGGAATAGTGGCCGCAGCCGACCGGGCCGTGGGAGATGTGGACCATGTCCTTGATCGGTCCCCACACCACGCCCTTAGAGCCGGCGTAGGCGCAACCGCGGATGGTCATCACGCCCGGCAGCGACTTGACGTTGGACTTGACCGCACACTCGGAGGTCGGGTCCTCGGTGGTCACCGCCATGTGCTTGCGCCGGCGCTTGGCCGCCTTGTCCGGATAGGCCTCGAGGACCTCCTCGATCACCCGCTCGTGGAACTCGCGGTCGTTCTTGTATGCAACGCTCATCGTCGTCTCCTTGACCGGCAGCTCTTGCGCCGCGTTACGCAGACACCGCGACGCGAGCCGCCGCCGCTTCCTTGGCTTCCAGCTCGGCCAGCATCTGCTCGTCCGACTTGAGGATGCCGAACTCCATGAGCATGTCCTCGAGCTCGTCCATGCCGACGGGGGTCGGAATGACGCCCTTGCCGGAGTTCGCATGGATCTTCTTCGCCAGCATCCGGTACTCGTCCGCCTGGGCGCAGTCGGGCTTGTATTCGATGACCGTCTGCCGGCGGAGTTCGGCGTGCTGGACGACGTTGTCGCGGGGCACGAAGTGGATGAGCGTGGTGCCCAGCTTCTTCGCCATCGCGTCCGACAGGTCGATTTCCCGGTCGGTCATCCGCGAGTTGCAGATCAGCCCGCCGAGGCGGACGGTGCCGTTGGTGGCATACTTGAGGATGCCCTTGGAGATGTTGTTGCACGCATAGAGCGCCATCATCTCGCCGGACATGACGATGTAGATTTCCTGGGCCTTGTTCTCGCGGATCGGCATGGCGAACCCACCGCAGACGACGTCGCCGAGGACGTCGTACGAGATGTAGTTCATGCCGTCGTAGGCGCCGTTCTCCTCAAGGAAGTTGATGGCGGTGATGACGCCGCGGCCGGCGCAACCGACCCCCGGCTCCGGGCCGCCGGACTCGACGCAGTGGATACCCTTGAAGCCGACGCGGATGACGTCCTCGATCTCCAGGTCCTCCACCGAGCCCTGCTCGGCGGCGAGGTGCAGCACCGTCTGCTGCGCCTTCGAGTTGAGGATCAACCGGGTCGAGTCGGCCTTCGGATCGCAGCCGACGATGAGGATCTTTTGGTCGAGCTCGGCGAGGGCCGCGAGTGTGTTCTGGCTGGTGGTCGATTTACCGATGCCGCCTTTGCCATAGAACGCTATCTGACGAAGACCACTCATCGAATACTCCTCTCGCTTAGCAGCTTGTTGGGCAGGAGTGCCCGCAGGAACGGCTGCTGCAACGGCCGTGCCAGAAGCGTCCGCGATCTGGCTCCCGCCAGAATTGTTGCTTTTGTCTCATAGGGTTGTCCGAATGCACGGCGCGGCAGACGGGGCCGGCGGGGCTCTGTTCGGAAGGCGACAATCCTCGACACTTTGTCCGGTCCGGCACACGGATCCGGTCGCCGCCTTCGCAGATGCAGCATGCGCGGGGTGGAACGGATGTTGCTTCCATAACCTGAACGGTCCCAGCGAAGCCGACGAGGCCGGAGGATGGACAGCGAAACCCTGCGCGGCGCCTGGCAGTACGGTGACAGCACGACCCTGGTCGGGGTCCCCTCGGCACGCCTCAACAGCGCCGCGTTCAACGACGCGCCGGTGCCACTGCATATCGCCGGCGTGCGCGAGGCCAACCGGACGTTATTCGTGCTCCTGTCGCTGGCCCAGGACCCGGCGCTGGCCGCCACTGCCTTCGAGGCGTACATGACGACGATGTTCGGAGTGGCGCCCACGTCGGAGCGCAAGCGACGGCCCGCTGCGGCATCGGAGGAGCGCGACGCATCCGAACCCCCCGAGCGGCGGCACTACCGGGCGAGCTACCTCCGGCTGCTCCGCGGCTGGGCCTACGACAGCAACGGCCCCGAGGGCGCGGTGCTCAAGGGCTGGGTCGAGAGCCGCTTCGGCCTGGTCCCGACCTACCACAAGGAGCCGATCCGCCGCTTCGCCTCGCCGCAGTGGATCCGGTACGTCGAGGAGAAGATGTCGAGCCGGTTCCACAGCAACGCCATCTGGAGCCAGCTCGACCTGCTCTACGAGTTCGCCCAATGGGTGCTGGCGCGGCGGGCTATCGAAACCAACCGCCGCCACCTCGTGCTGTTTCGCGGCGTCAACGACTTCGACGAGCACCAGATCATCGAGCGGCTGGAGAAGCGGGCCGTGATCGTGCGCCTGAACAACCTGGTTTCGTTCACCGCCGACCGCGACATCGCCGGCTGGTTCGGCGACATCATCATGGAAGCCGCCGTGCCGTTCGAAAAGATCCTGTTCTTCAACACCTTGCTGCCGCATCACCCGCTTAAGGGGGAGGGCGAGGTGCTGGTTGTCGGCGGCGACTACAAGGTCCGCGCGACCTACGGCTGACTTTTTCCGATCCTCGCAACGGCGGCCGCTTTGGCCGCGCAACGCAACGGGTATATCGAGCAACGATGGCCGATGCCGACCTCCTCGACCGGGCGCTTGGCGCCTATCTCGGCTTCGCCGTCGGCGACGCGCTGGGGGCGACCGTCGAGTTCATGACGCCGCGGGAAATCCGCGCCCAGTACGGGATCCACTGCCGGATGATCGGCGGCGGCTGGCTGAAGCTGCGCCCCGGGCAGGTCACCGACGACACCGAGATGAGCCTGTGCCTCGGCCGCTCGCTGATTGCCCACGGCGGGTTGGACGTCCGCGACGTCTGCGAGCATTTCGTCGGCTGGCTCAAGGGCGGCCCGGCCGACGTCGGCAACACGGTGCGGCGTGGGATCCGCCGCTACATGACGGACGGGACGCTGGAGACGCCGCAGAACGAGGGAGACGGCGGTAACGGCGCCTGCATGCGGATGCTGCCGGTGGCGCTGGCGACCCTCGGCAGCCCCGACACCTACGCCTCATGGGCGCTGAGCCAGGGCCACATCACCCACAACCACCCGCTGTCGGACGCCGCCGCCATCGGCCTCGGCCGCATGGTCCACCGGCTGATCGAGGGCGGCGGCGTCTCCGCCTGCCGCGAAGAGGCCAAGGCGCTCACCGCGGGCCATCCGCAGTTCCGTTTCGAGCGCTTCCGCGGACCCTGCTCGGCGTTCATCGTCGATACCGTGCGCACCGTCCTGCACGCCTATTTCCTTGGCGACTCCGTGCGCGCCTGCATCACCGAGACGGTCAACTGGGGGGGCGACGCCGACACCGCCGGCGCCATGGCCGGCATGCTGGCCGGCGCGACCTATGGCGCCAGCACCATCCCCGACGCCTGGCTGAAGCGGCTCGACGGCAAGGTCGCCGCCGAGATCCGCCAGCAGGTGCCGGCGCTGCTGGCGATCGCCGCAGCGGGCGTCGCGAACTCCGAGGCTTGAACCGGGACCGCCGCCTCGGAACTACGTCTGCGCAAAGACGGCGGCTCCTCGATCCGCCCTCTCCGCCTCGACCGGCCGGCCGTCGACGAGGTGAGCGCCGGCGAGCGGCGCCACCGCCAGCAACAACTCGTATTCCGGCGCCAGCAGCCCGGCCAACCGCTCCCGCTCGCGAGCGCCGGGTTCGTCCACGCCGCCGTAGCTCGCCTTTTCCGCGAACGGGCGCAGGTCGAGTTGCAGGAGCGACCCGAGCCGCTGCAGGTGCTGCGAGAAGCTCTCCGTCATCATGATGAAGTTCATCTTCCTGATGTTCTCGGCGGCTTCCGCGACGTCCATCCTCTCCGAGAACATGTAAAGCTGACGCATCAGGTGCTTGCGGGGCACGCGATCGAGGAAGTCGGCGAACGAGGTCCCCAGGTAGCCCACCTCCTTCGCCTTGGCCGGATGATCGATCCCGTTGTTCTTCCAATGCATCAGCATCCGGTAGTGAGACAGGATCCGCCTGAGCGGGTCGCGCAGGATCGTGAGCATGAAGGTGTTGGGCGGGATGTCCACCTCGTGGAAGGCGGCGTGCCCGTCGCCGTAGAAGTATTCGCCGCGCTCGATCAGGTATTTGTTGTGCGTGATGTAAACCCTGCCGGCGTGGACCGCCCAGTTCCTGCGAAAGAACTCGGCGTTTTTTTCGGTCGCCGGGAAGCCGTCGAGGATGGCGTTGCGGAAGGCGAAGTTGAGGCTGGAGCCGGCGGTCTTGCGGATATGGAAGTGATAGATGCGCTCGTAGCCCAACGGAATGGGCGCCGACTTGATGTGGGCGAGTTCACGACGATCGCTCAGCATGAACTGGGCGTGCTGAACGAGCCTCCTGGCTTTCGCCGGGACAAGTGCGTTGGCAACCTTCGCCAGGTGTCTCATGTCCGTCTCCATCGCTCTTTCGCCAAAACAGGCACGGCCCGCCGCTCGCCCGCCGCCGCCCGATTACCAGCCACCTCTCCCAAGGCGCGATACCGGTAGAGTAATAGCGCGTAATTTGCACCTAGGGTAGTATTTTCTGCATTCCGGCCGACACTCGGGTAGCCGTGGCCATCGCCTGCCGCCGGCTGACCGTCCGCTTCTCGGACCCACGCAGGACATCGGGAGGGCGAAACGAAATCTTAAGTACGATCGGGCAGGCTGCGCCGGTTTGCTTCTCCACGAAGGAAACCGCTCTTCATGACGCCGCCGCTCGCATCGAGCCGCGCTCGCAGGTCCTGCCGAGCATGGCGTGCGAACCCGTCGGTCATTTCCCCGCTCGTCCTGGCGGCGGTCATCGCGGCTGCGCCCGGCTCTTCGCGAGCCGAAGCTCCGGCGGTGACAAGCTTCTCCGAGCTCAGCCTCGAGGAGTTGATGAACGTCGACGTCGTCGAGGTCAGCTCGGTGAGCCGGCAGACCCGGCCGCTGGCGTCGGCGGCTACGTCGATTTCGACGCCCGGCTGACCCTCCGCTTCTGACGGAGCGGCCTCGGCAGGGGCGCGAAAGAGAATCTTAAGCCCGATCGGGCAGGCTGCGCCGTGTGCTTCCCCCAGGAAGGAACCCGGTCTTCATGACCCCGCCGCCCGCCTCGATCCGCGACCGCAAGCCCCGCCGGGCACGGCGTGCGAGCCCGTCGGTCCTGTCCCCGCTGGTCCTTGCGGCGGTCATCGCGGCTGCGCCCGGCTCTTCGCGGGCCGAGGCTCCGGCGGACGTGGACTTCACCAAGCTCAGCCTGGAAGAGCTGATGGACGTCGAGGTCACCTCGGTGTCGAAGCGCCGCCAGCGCGTCGCTGATGCCGCGGCTGCGATCTTCGTCATCACCCAGGAGGACATCCGCCGGTCCGGCGCCACCAGCGTTCCCGAGTTGCTGCGGATGGCCCCGGGCGTCGAGGTGGCGCGCATCGACGCCAACAAGTGGGCGGTGTCCATCCGCGGCTTCAACGGCCGCTTCTCCGGCAAGCTCCTCGTCCTCATCGACGGCCGCAGCGTCTACAGCCCGCTGTTCTCCGGCGTGTTCTGGGACGCCCAGGACGTGATGCTGGAGGACGTCGAACGCATCGAGGTGATCCGCGGACCCGGGGCGACCGTCTGGGGCGCCAACGCCGTGAACGGCGTCATCAACATCATCACCAAGTCGGCCCGGGACACGCAAGGCGTCCTGCTGTCCGGCGGCGCCGGCACCCAGGAACGCGGCTTCGGCACAGCCAGGATCGGCGGCAGGATTAGCGACAAGCTCCACTACCGGGGCTATGTCAAGTCGTTCGCCGTTGGCGACAGCCCGGTGGCGTCCGGAGATCGCGGCGCCGACGCGACGCAGCAGGTCCGCACCGGCTTTCGCATCGACGCCGACCCGACCGCGCGCGATTTCTTCACCCTCAGCGGCGACCTTTACCGCCAGGACTACGGCTCGACCGCCGTCACCCAGCCGCTGACCACGCCGCCGTTCTCGACCACCTTCGACGACCACGGCACGGCCAGCGGCGGCAACGTGCTCGGCCGCTGGACCCGCCGGTTCTCCGAGACCTCGAGCGCGTCGCTGCAGGGCTACTACGACCGGTTCGAAAAGTCCGAGCAGGGCCTCGGCGCCACCGTCGATATCGCCGACGTCGACTTCCAGCACGAGTTGGAGCCCTTCGCCCGCAACCGCGTGGTCTGGGGATTGGGCTACCGCTACACCCGCACCTCCGTGGACGACAGCGCCTTCGTCCGCTTCAATCCCAACCACCGCATCGACAACGTCTTCAGCGCCTTCGTCCAGGACGAAATCGAGCTGATGAAGGACGAGCTGCGCTTCACCATCGGCTCTAAGTTCGAGCACAACGACACGACCGGGCTCGAGATCCAGCCCTCGGCGCGGGTGCTCTGGTCGCCGACGCCGACACAGTCGGTCTGGGCCGCCGTCTCCCGCGCCGTCCGGGTGCCATCGGCGGGCGAGGAGGGCGCGGAGCTCACGGTCGACGTCATTCCTCCGGCGCCGCCGTTCGTTCCGTTTCCCACCGAGGTCGCGTTCTTCGGCAATCCGGACTCCCGGGCGGAAGAACTGCTCGCCTTCGAGGTCGGCTACCGCGCCCAGCCGATCGAGAAGCTCTCCTTCGACGTCACCGCCTTTTACAACGAGTACGACAAGACCAGGGCGACCGCCACCGAAGCGCCGTTCTTCGCGCCGACGCCGGTGCCTCGGATCGTCGTCCCGATCCGGTCGGTGCCCACTGAGAACACCGAGACCTGGGGCGTCGAGGCAGCGGCTGACTGGGAGGTGCTGCCCTGGTGGCGGCTGAAGGCCGCCTACACCTTCCTCAATTTCGATGTGCCGGCCCCGGCGCCCGAGCACGGGATGAGCCCGAAGCACCAAGCCTCGCTGCGCTCGATGATGGACCTGGGCGACGGCTGGGAGTTCGACCTCTGGCCGCGCTACGTCGACAACCTCCCCGGCGCCAGCATCGACAGCTACGTCGATCTCGACGTGCGGCTCGGCTGGCGGCCGACCGACGCCCTTGAGTTCTCCCTCGTCGGCCAGAACCTGCTCGACAGCCGGCGCAAGGAAGGCCTGTCCGAAATGCTGCCCGTGGCCGCCACCCAGGCCGAGCGCGCCGTCTACGGCAAGATCACCCTGCGCTTCTGACGGTCGGGAGCCGGGGCCGCGAAATGCGCAAGTCGTCGAGAAACTGGATCCGGTCCCTCCTGCGGCGCTGGCCGACGCTCGGTGCGGTGGCGTTCCTCTCCGCCCTGCTGCTGGCGCTGCCGGCGACCGCGGCCCACGCCCAGTCGGCCAAGGACCGCGAGCTGCTGCTGAAAGCCGCGTTCATCTACAACTTCGCCAAGTTCGTCGAGTGGTCGCCTGCGGCCTTCGCGACAGCCGACGCGCCGCTGACCATCTGCGTCCAGGGCGGCGAGCAATTCGCGGCCATTTCCCGGGCGATGAGCGGCAAGACCGTTGGCAACCGGCCGGTGTCCGTCGTCAACCGGCCCCGCTCCCCCACGCCCGCCGCCTGTCACATCGCCTTCATCGGCCCGGACGAGGACGAGAGCAGCTACGTCGCCCTGTTGAAGGCGCCCCACACGCTGACGGTCGGCGACCGGAACCGGTTCGCCAGGACCGGCGGCATGGTCGGCCTGGTCATCGTCGACAACAAGATCCGCTTCGAAGTGAACCTGCGGATGGCGCGCGCCGCCGGCCTGCACATCCAGGCGGCCCTGCTGCGGCTCGCCACCGAAGTCATCGAGTAGCCCGAGGACCCGAGATGAAGTCACTGAAAAGAATGTCCATAAGAACCAAGATAACGGCGGTCATCCTCGGCGTTGCCGGTGCGGCGCTCCTGTTGTTCTCGCTGATCATGCTGCTGTACTCGGCTTATGCGGCGACGACGGCGAAGATGGCCGACTACAGGACGGACGCGACGATCCTGGCAAAGACGATCACCGCGGCGGTGGCCTTCGACGACACCAAGGCCGCCTCCGACATCCTCTCGGCGCTCTCGGCCCGCTCGGACGTGGCCGGCGCCGTCGTCTACGACCGCTACCTCTACTTCTTCGCCGCCTACACCGGCGACGCGAGCGTCCCCTTGAGCGGCAACGAGCCGCGCCGCTCCGCCCTGCCCGACAAGATCGAGCTGCCGCCGCTGGGCGACGTCGAGGGCGTCCTGGTCCGGCACGTGAAGTTCGACCAGGTGGCCGTGTTCGCGCCGATCGAGCTCGACGGCGAAACCATCGGGATGATCGAGTTCCGCATTGACCTCTCGGGGTTGGTCGCCTCCATCGAGCGATACGCCCTGGTGACGGCGGGGATCCTGCTGCTGTGCCTGCTCGCCGCCTCCGGGCTGTCGGAGAGGCTGCAGCTCGTCGTTCTCCGGCCGATCCAGATCCTCACCGAAGGCATCCGCCTGATCGCCCGCGACAAGGACTATTCGGCGAGGGTGATCAAGACCAGCCACGACGAACTCGGGACGCTCATCGACCACTTCAACGCCATGCTGGCCGAGATCGAGAAGCGGGACGCGGTCCTGGCCCGTCACCGCGACGAGCTGGAGCGGGAGGTCGCCGTCCGCACCGCCGAGCTTCGGTCGATGGTCGAGGATCTCGCCCGGGCGAGGGACGCCGCGGAGGATGCAAGCCGGGCCAAGTCGCAGTTCCTGGCGAACATGAGCCACGAGATCCGCACGCCGATGAACGGCGTCCTCGGCATGGCTGAGCTTCTTGCGGGCACCTCGCTCAACGAACGCCAGCGCCGCTTTACCCAGACCATCCGCGCCTCGGCCGAAGCGCTGCTTTCCATCATCAACGACATCCTCGACTTCTCCAAGATCGAGGCCGGCAAGATGGAACTGAGCGCCGCCGCCTTCGACCTCCGCGACCTCGCGGAGGACGTGAGCGAGTTCTGCGCCGAGAGCGCCCACCGCAAGGGCCTCGAGATCGCCTGCTGCCTCCCGCCCGACCTGCCGCGCTCTTTCGTCGGCGACGCCGGCCGGCTGCGCCAGGTGCTGGTCAACCTCATCGGCAACGCCATCAAGTTCACGACGGTGGGCGAGGTGTCGCTGCGTGTCGCCGTCCTGGAGGAGGCGGGCGAGGACGCCGTCATCGAGTTCGCGGTGAGGGACACCGGCATCGGCATCAGGCCGGAGCAGTTGCCGCGCATCTTCGAGTCCTTCCGCCAGGCCGACGGTTCGACCACGCGCCGCTTCGGCGGCACCGGCCTGGGGCTCACCATCTCCAAGCAGCTCGTCGAGCTGATGGGCGGGCAGATCCGGGTCGCGAGCACGCTGGGCAAGGGCTCCACCTTCCGGTTCACGGTCCGGCTGCAGCGCATCCCGGAGCAGCAGCGCCCGGCGGTCACGCCCAGCATCGCCGGCGCCCGGGTGCTGATCGTCGACGACAATGCCACCAACCGCGAGATCCTCGAGCACCAGCTCTCCCGCTGGCGGGTCGATCATGAGAGCGCCGCCGACGGGCCGCAGGCGCTGACCCGCCTTGCGGACGCGTCCCGGCGCGGCCGGCCGTTCGAAATGGTGGTGCTCGACCATCACATGCCCGGAATGGACGGCATCGAGGTCGCCCGCCGCATCCGCCACACCTCGGAGCACGACCCGATGCGGCTGATGATGCTGAGCTCGGTCAGCGACCAGATCGACGCGAACGAGCTGGCGGCGGTGGGCGTCGCCGCCTGCCTGAACAAGCCGGTCCGCCAGTCCGCGCTGTACAACGCCCTCGTCACAGCCTTCGGAAGCGGACGGCCGCTTGAAGCCGGCAGGACCGAGGGCCCGGCCGGGCATGGCAGCGTCCACGAGGTCGCCTTCTCCGGCCACGTCCTCCTCGCCGAGGACAACGTGGTCAACCAGGAGGTGGCGGTGAACATGCTCGAGGCCCTGAACTGCCGAGTGACCGTCGCCGGCAACGGCGTCGAAGCGCTTGCGGCGCTGGAGCGGGGCCGCTTCGACCTGGTGCTGATGGATTGCCAGATGCCGGAGCTGGACGGCTTCGCCACGACCATGGAGATCCGCCGCCGCGAAGCCGCGGCCGGCTCCTCGCCGCGGCCGATCCTGGCGCTGACCGCCAATGCCATGGAGGGCGACCGCGAGCGCTGCATCGAGGCGGGGATGGACGACTACCTGAGCAAGCCGTTCACCCGCGAGGCGCTGGCGGCGATGCTTTCGCGCTACCTGCCGCAGGC
>ERZ761609.2590-NODE-2590-length-13148-cov-52.790804_pt1 | contig 13148 bp, 14 predicted proteins | sample MGYA00511163_ERZ761609 | MGnify/ENA primary metagenome ERZ761609 (study PRJEB28899, sample SAMN02445070) | bioreactor sludge metagenome | biome: EBPR sludge | place: Australia: Brisbane, Thorneside Wastewater Treatment Plant | collected 2011-12-16 ... | reverse complement strand
GAGATTGGTCAGTGACTGGAGTTCAGACGTGTGCTCTTCCGATCTCAGGGCGCGAGCGAGCGGCCCTGCATGGCGGGCGGTGGCGCGAGGCCCGCGAGTTCGAGCATGGTCGGCGCGCAGTCGATGTTCAGCGCCATCTGCTCGAAACGCGCGCCGCGGACGGCGCCGGGGCGCGGGTCGTGGATCACCAGCGGCACCCGCAGCGATTCCTCGTGCATGAACCACTTGCCCGCGAGGCCGTGTTCACCGAGGTAGAAACCGTTGTCGGAGGTGTAGATGATGACGGTGTTGTCACGCAGGCCGCGTTTTTCAAGGGCGGCGACGAGTTCGCCTACCGAGCGGTCGATGCCCGTGATCATCCGGTAGTAATTGCGGACGGAGCGCTGGTACAACTCGGGCGTCGAGAAGCGGACGGCGAAACGGCGGCGGGCCTCGGAGCCTTGCACTTCGATGGGCAGGTTTTCGATCGAGCGCGAGTCCATCGTCTTGGGGATCGGCATGCGCGTGTCGCGGTAGAGGTGTTCGTCGCGGGGGTCGGCGAGGAACTGGCGCGGGTCCTGGTCCTGAACGTGGGGCGCCTTGTAGCTGATCGACAGGCAGAAGGGCTGGTTGGGCGATTGGGCCTCGATGACGCCGCGGGCCTGATCGCTCATGATCTGGGTCAGATGGGGGCCGGGTTCACCCTTGGGGAAGAAGTGGCCCTGGCCGAGGAAGCCATGCCAGTCGTCGAACTTGTCGCGCGGTTCGGGCGGTTCATCGAGACCATATTTGCCGACGAAACCGGTGCGATAGCCGGCCTTTCGCAGCATTTCCGGGTAGGTGGCGGCGAACTGCGTGGGCGAGAAGCGGCGGCGGAAGGTGTGGATGCCGTGGCAGCGGGCGTAAAGGCCGGAGAAGATGCTGGCGCGCGAGGTCACGCAGATGGGCGTGGTCACGAACATGTTCGTGAAGGTGGCGCCCTGGCGCGCGAGGGCGTCGACGTGCGGCGTCTGGATGATGCGATTGCCCATGCAGCCGAGGGCGTCCCAGCGCTGGTCGTCCGTCAGGAGGAACAGGAAATTGGGCGGGCGCTGGGCGCGTTGGGCGCGGAGGACGAACGGCGCGGCGGCGGCGGCGAGCAGTTGGCGGCGGTTAATGGTTGAGGAAGTCATCGTTGTGGGCTTTCATCCAGCGTTCGAGTTCGGAGCGGAGCGCGCGGCGGCGGTCCTGGCGGCCGGGCGCGGAGGCGAGGTTGATCTCTTCGCCGGGGTCGTTGCGAAGGTCGTAGAGTTCTTCAAAGCCGCCGTCGCGATAGCGCGTGTACTTCCATTCGGAGGTGCGGATCATGCGAATGGGCTCGGTCCACTTCTGCTTGCCGTGGTATTCGGCGAAGACGGTCCGGCGGCGGCGGAAGCGCGGCGAGCCTTCGAGCAGGGGGCGGAGCGAGAGGCCGTGCACGGGCGCGGCGCCGCCGCCGCCGGCATAGTCCAGGATCGTGGGCGCGAGGTCGATGTTGACGGCATGGTGGTTGGATTCGCGGCGCGCCGCGATACCGGGGCCGCGAATGAGCAGCGGCACGCGGACCATCTGTTCGTACATGAACGGGCCCTTCCAGATCAGGCTGTGGTGCGAATCCATGTCGCCGTGATCGGAGGTGACGATGGCGAGGGTGTTCGACTTCTGACCGGACTCGTCGAGGGCGCCGAGCACCTGGCCAAGACCCCGGTCGTAGAGATTCACCTTGTCGCGGTAAACCTCGCGATACACGCGATATTCCTCCAGTGGCTGGCCATGAATGCGGCGGCCCTGATCATCCGTCATGAACTTGAGTTGCGGCGCGGGTTTCAGGCGTAGCGCATCGGGCCGGCAGGAGGCGGGCAGGCGCGTGGCGGGTTCGGGTTGGGCGACGCCGGGGCGGTAATGGTAGACGTCATGGGGGTTGTTGTAGCAGACGACAAGCGCGAAGGGCTGGCCCGTCTTGCGGGCGCGCAGGAACTCGACGGCGCGCCGGGTGGTGGCTTCGTCGTCGTCGTGGCGCTTGTCCTCCTCGTGCCAGCCTGCGTTAGCCGTGGGATCGCCGCCGAGATGCCACTTACCGAAGTAGGCGGTCTGGTAACCGGCCTTCTGGAGGGCGGGGCCGAAGGTGGCGGAGTGAAGAGGATCGCCGCCGGTCATCCCCACGTTGCCGCGGACGCCCGTGGTGGTGGGATACAGGCCGGTGAAGATGGACGAACGGCTGGGCGAGCACTGGGGCGTCGAGCAGAACGAGTTCTCGAAGACCGTCGCCTCGCGGGCGAAGGCGTCCATGGCGGGGGTCCGGAAGAATGGATCCTCGAAGCCGCAGGCGCGCCAGTGTTGCTGGTCGGAGATGACGAGCAGCAGGTTGGGGCGCGGCGGTTGCTGGCCCCTCGCGGCGGCGGCGAAGGCGGAGCCGAGAAAAGCTCGGCGCGGGATCGGCATGGCTGTCATCTTATTCGATGTGGGTGAGGGATTTGAGACTGTGATTGTGGTGGACTGGAGTGCGCGGTCGTGTCCGGCACCCGCGCGGCCGTGCCGCGATGCGCTCTGGTGGTGCCGCGACGGCGAGGCGCCTCGCTATGAACGAACCAGGCAGGCACTCGAAGCGGGGCTGATCCGGATGATCGAAGGCGCGCCGGGGCGCGTGTTACTGGGGATCGATTTCTCCTTCAGCTACCCGCGGTGGTTTCTCGACGCGCTCGGTGTGGACTGGCGGGGGTTGTGGTCGCTGCTGACGGCGATGACCGCGGATGCACCGGAGCAGAACAATCGCTTCGCCGTGGCGGCGGAGTTGAACCGGCGTGCGACCGGCGGGCCGGCGCCGTTCTGGGGGACGCTGCAGGCGTCCGTGCTGTTGCCCGCGCGCAAACCGCTTCTGCCGGCGGGGTGCCCGGAACTGCGCGCGTGTGAAGCAGCGCTGCGGCCACGGCCCAAGTCCGGGTTCCAGTTGTGGGGGGCGGGCAGTGTGGGCTCGCAGACGCTATTGGGGATTCCGGTGCTCGAACGGTTGCGGCGGCGGTTCGGGGCGGAATTGTGTGTCTGGCCCTTCGAGGCGCCCGGCCGGCGGATCGTGCTGGCGGAGGTGTATCCGTCGTGCCTGCCGAAAGTTCTGTGGAGCGGACATCCGATTCCGGACCGGGAGCAGGTGCTGCATCTGGCGGCGGCGTTCCGCGGGGGTGTGGACTTCGCGCGGCAGCAGACGGGCGAGGAAGGGGGAATCCTGCTGCCGGCCGCGCTGGACGGCATCGCGCCCGGCAAGGCATGATAATGGCATGTCCACCGGCCCCATTCTGATCCGGCACGAAGGCGAGGCGCCCCGCGAGAGGTCCACCTGCGGCTGGCGCGACCGCCTCATCAGCCGGGAGGACGCCGGTTCGGGCGCGGCCGCCTGGGCGCACGCGGTGGACATTGAAGGCGCGAAGGAACATTTTCACAAGCGCGGGACGGAGCTGTATTACGTGTTGGATGGCGCAGGTTCGGTGGTGCTCGATGGCGTCGAGCATCCGGTGAAGAAGGGGTCGCTGGTGCACATTCCGCCGGGCGTGGTGCATGGTGCGCGGGGGCGGATGCGCGTGCTGGTGGTCGGCATTCCCGACATCAGCGACGATGACCTGTTTTTCCCGGAAACGGTGGAAAGTTAGGCCCAGTTTGCGCGCGATTTTCCTGGTTCTGGTCCCCGTTCTCGGGTTCGGGCAGGCGGTGGGGCCCGCAGTTCACGAGCATCAACTCCACGGCTGGTATATGTACTTTGGCGACCACCCCGTGAAGGGGCGCTGGGAACTGCACCTCGAAAACCAGTGGCGGCGGCATGACGGCATCCTGCGCTGGCAGCAGAATCTGTTCCGGCCGGGCGTGAATTATCAGGTGAGCGAGCGGGTTTCATTGACGGCCGGTTACGCCCACATTCGGACATTTCCATACGGAGACTACCCGGTGCCGCGGCGTTTCGATGAAAACCGCCTCTGGCAGCAGGTTGTGTTGACTCAACGCTTCGGCCGGGTGCGCTGGCAGCACCGTTTGCGGCAGGAGCAGCGCTGGATCGAATCTACAACTCAGGACGGGCTGTGGCGCTACACCAACCGGTTCCGCTATTTCGGCAAGGGTGTGGTCCCGCTGAAAAACCGCTGGTTCGCCGCGTTCTATGACGAGGTCTTCGTCAACCTGCCGCCGCTGCGCGGGCCACGAAAAGCGGACCAGAATCGGGCCTACGGCGCCATCGGCAAGCGCATTGGCCGGCACAATTCCCTTGAAATCGGCTATTTGCACCAACTCGTGGCGCAAGCGAACGGCCGGGTCTTCGAGCACAACCACACGCTCCAGATCGGCTTCTTCTCCCGGGCGCCCTTCGGCCGCTAAGGGGGGATGTTACGATCGCGAGTAAGGGGTTCTTCATGAGATTGCGGGTCTTTGGGATTGGTCTGCTGGCGGCGCTGCCGCTCGCCGTGCTGGCGTTGTCTCCGGCCGAAGAGAAGATCGCCGCCGCCGTGAGCGCCGATTCGATGCGCGGCCATGTGTCGTTCCTCGCTTCGGACGCGCTCCAGGGCCGTGATACACCCTCGCCGGGCCTTGAAGTCGCGGCGGAGTACATCGCGGCGCAGTACCGCCGGTTCGGATTGCAGCCGATGCCGGGGGGGAGCTACTTTCAACTGGCGCCCCACACGGTGACGCGGCAGTCGATGGACGGCTTCCGCTTTGAATTGACCGGCGGCGAGAAGCCGTTTTCGATCGATCCGGCGCGGGCGCTGCTCGTAGGCGGGGAGCAAGGAAGCTTCGAGGGCGTCGAGTGCGTCAAGGTCAGTTTCAAACAGGAGGACTCGCCGGTCCCGGAGCGGACCCTGGTCGAGGGCAAAGTGGTGCTGCTCGAATCGAGCCTGTTCCGGACGCCCGCCATGGCCGCCAAGCGGGACGCGCTGCTGGATTTGGGCGCCCGGATGGTGGTGATGCCCGGTTTCGTGATGCAGGGTCCGCGCCTGACGGCGGGCGAAGCGGCGGCGACGGCCGGCCGTTCGCCGCTGCTGGTGACCAGCGATCCGGCGCTGCGCGAACTGATCGGTCCGCTCGCGGACGGTCCGTTGACCCTGAAGGCCTCGGGAACGCTGCCCGCAGCCGAGCGGGAGACGGTCCAGTTGAAGAATGTCATTGGCGTGCTGCCGGGCTCTGACCCCGAGTTGAGCAAGACCTTCGTGCTCCTGAGCGCCCACTACGACCATGTCGGCGTCAATGTCCGCGTCCAGGGCGAGGACAAGATCCACAACGGGGCGAACGACGATGCCAGCGGGACGGCCGTCCTGCTGGAACTGGCCCGCGCCTTCGCAGGTGCAGGGCAGAGGCCGAAGCGGACGCTGGTGTTCGCCGCCTGGTTTGGCGAGGAAAAAGGTCTTCTTGGCGCGCGTTTTTACGCCCAGAACCCAGTTTTTCCGCTCAGAAGCACCGTCGCGAACCTGAACTTCGAGCACATGGGGCGCACCGACGATGTCGAGGGGCCGCAGGTGGGCCGGTTGACCGCTTCGGGCTTCGATTACACCAGTCTGGGTGATCTGCTGATCGAGGCAGGGAAGCAGACGGGCGTCGAGGCCTGGAAGCACGAGCGCAATTCGGACTCGTTCTTCGCCCGGAGCGACAATCAAGCCTTTGCGGATCAGGGAGTTCCGGCGATCACCCTGGCCGTCGCCTGGATCTTCCCCGATTACCACCGTCCGGGCGACCACTGGGAAAAGCTGGATTATGACAACATGGCGCGGGTGACGCGGACCTGCGCGGTGGTGGTCAGCAGAGTTGCTGAGTCGGTCGAGGCGCCGAAGTGGGTGCCGCAGGGTGACCGCAATCAGCGCTATATCGACGCCTGGAATGCGTTAACTGGCCCGCAAACGGCGCAGTAAAGGCCGCTAAAGCTCAAGTTGGCCCTGGTATTCGAGTTTCTTGAGCAGGAAGCGCTCGGCGAAGCGGAGAATCTGCAGATCGACGTCGATCTGAACGAATTCGTCCTTCACTGTGAGGGGCTCTCTGCGCGGGAAGTGAATGAAAACAGTGGCCGAAGTCCCACCGATCCGGACATCGGCGGCGGCGGGTTTCAGTGTCCGCCCGGACTTCGTCCGGAGCACGGCGCCACCCATTGCGATCGCCTGGACATTCTCGGGGCCGAGATGGGCGATTTCGACCGGCAGGCCGAAGATCTCCAGCGTGTAGTAAGCGCCGAATTCGTCAACGCTCTCCGGTTTCTTCGTGTAGACGGCTTTGGCCTGGCGGACAGGGAGGGCGCTGGCCCAGCGGACGATCAGATCGGCTTTGTGCGGAAGAGTGTCCTTGGGCGGGGCGCCGATGCCGCCGAGGGGGCCGAGTCCGCTGCCGGTGCGCTCGCGGACGGGGTCCGCGCCGGGGATGTCGCGGTGGGTGGCGACACGGGGTTGGTCCTTGCGCCAGGTCAGCGGCACGGTCAGACGCTGCGCCCAGGGGGAGTTCGTCACCGTCCGGATGACCTGCTTTTCGCTCCATTTCGGCAGTGGCGGTTGGGCGGCCAGGGTAGCGGCGGCCGCAAGGAAGAGTAGAACCCTCACCCTTCCTTTGTACCAGCACGAGGAAGGCGTGGGGCGGCGCGGCGGAAAAGAATCAGGAATTTCCTAGGACGAATGTCCTAGATCGATCTTGACTTCAACCCCAGAACAGCCTACTGTGAAGTGGGTCTCGGAGGACCCCCAAAATGAGGATGCAGGCTTTGGTTCTGCTGTTGTTAACGGCCGTGTCGGTGGTGTGGGCCGGGCCTGTGACGTTGATGTTTGACGACGTCATCACTTCCTCGGCGGTGCCGATGCCGTCAGGTTATGGCGGTCTGAATTGGGAGAATATGCGGGTGGTCCGGGGGGAATTCGTGCCGGACAGCGGGTATGAGCGGGGGGTGGTCTCGGCATCGAACGTGGCGGCGAATCCTCAGGGCAACCCGGCAGCGTTCTCACTGGCATCGGGCACGTTTGATCTGACGGGCTTCCATGCCACGGCGGCGTGGAGCGAGGGGCTGGAAGCGACCTTTACGGGTTTCCTTGGAGCGGTGCAAGTCTATCAGCACAATGTACTTCTGAGCACCCTCTCGCCGGCGCTGATCGAACTTAACTGGAGCGGGATCAACCGGGTGGAGTTCTCAGGCACGGGCGGTGTGGACGACCCCGGGGATGGCGGGACAGGCCCGCACATCGTCCTGGACAATCTGAGGTTCGCCGATCTGCCGGTGTCGCAGGTGCCCGAGGCAGGGACCGTGTGGCTGCTGGGGGCGGGGTTGATTGGCCTGCTCTGGCGCAGGAGACCGGTCTAGGCGGTCAAGCACCGGGGGGGACTGTCGCGAGCGTCCGCGAGGACGTCCGGAGCGGGCGCGGTGGTACCCTGTAGGTTTCCACCGCTCATGCGCCAGCTTTGCTACACCACCCGCTCCGGGATTGACGTCACCCGGACCCTGTCCCGTCTTCCCTACCGTCGTGGCTTGCGCCACCTGCTGCGGGACCTGGACCGGCACCGCGGCATTTATCTCTCGTCGGGCTATGAATATCCGGAGCGCTACTCGCGCTGGGACGTGGCAGCGCTGAATCCACCGCTGGAAATCGTCGGGCGGGGCCGGGTGATCGACTTCCGGCCTCTCAATTTGCGCGGCGAGATGCTGGTGAAGATGCTCGGCGCGGTGCTTGGCCAGCACGCGCACTGGGAGAGCCTGGAACCGGTCGAGGGGGGACTGCGGGGGACACTCAAGCCGCTGCCGGCGCTCTTCCCTGAGGAGGAGCGGAGCAAGCAGCCGTCGGTGTTTTCGATTCTCCGGGCGCTGGTCGAGGAGTTCCGGCATCCGAAGGACTCCCGCCTCGCGCTCGTCGGTGCGTTCGGCTACGACCTCCTGTTCCAGTTCGATCCGATCGAACTGAAACTGCCACGCGGCGAACAGAAGGATCTCCACCTGTTCCTCTGTGACGATATCCACTTCATGGACCGGAAGCGCGAGGTGATCGAGCGCTACCAGTACGATTTCGACTTCGACAGCCTGTCGACGTTCGGTCTGGACCGCAAATCGAAGCCGGTTCCGCAGTCCGAGGCCCCGCCCCTGCCCGCGGCGGAGATCACGGCCGACCACACGCCGGAAGAATACATGGCGAAGGTGGAGACGGTCCGTGATGGGATGAAGCGCGGGGATTACTACGAAGTCGTTCTGCGTCAGACATTTGCGGCGCCATACAGCGGGTCGGCGGCGGCGCTGTTCGAGCGCGTGCAGAAGCAAAGCCCGAGCCCTTACGAATTCCTCCTCCAACTCGGCGACGAACAACTGATCGGGGCCTCGCCCGAAATGTTCGTCCGGGTGGAAGGCCAGCGGGTGGAGACATGTCCGATTTCGGGCACCGCGCGACGGACGGGCGACCCGATGATCGACCACGAAGCGATCCGGGAGTTGCTGAACTCGGCCAAGGAAGAGTCGGAGTTAACCATGTGCACCGACGTGGACCGCAACGACAAGTCCCGGGTCTGCGTGCCGGGGTCGGTAAAGGTGATCGGGCGGCGGTTGATCGAAAGTTACGCGGGCCTGTTTCACACAGTGGACCACGTTGAGGGGACGCTGGACGCGGGCTACGACTCGCTGGACGCCTTTTTGTCGCACATGTGGGCGGTGACCGTGATCGGGGCGCCAAAAAAGGCCGCCGCGCAGACCGTGGAGAATCTCGAAAAGGATGCCCGGGGCTGGTATGGCGGCGCGGTCGGGATGTTGTCGCTGAACGGCGACATCAACACGGGCATTCTGATCCGGACGGTGCATCTGAAGGACGGAATGGCCCGCTATCCGGCCGGGGCGACGCTGTTGTACGACTCGAATCCGGCGGCGGAAGAGCAGGAGACGCGGTTGAAGGCGACGGGCTTTTTCCGGTCGCTGGCGGCGCCGGGCGCCGCGGCCGTGCAGGAGGCGGAGTCGAAACCGGGCGCGGGCGTCCGCCTGCTGCTGGTGGATCACGACGACTGTTTCATTCAGACGCTGGCGAACTATGTCCGGCAGACCGGCGCGGACGTGGTGACCTACCGGGCCGGATTTCCGCTCAGTCTGATCAGCGAAGTGAATCCGGACCTGATTCTGCTGTCTCCGGGGCCGGGCCGGCCGGAGGAGTTCGGCGTGCCTGCGCTGGCGCGCCACGCGGCGGAGCAGGGCATTCCGGTTTTCGGGGTCTGTCTGGGGCTTCAGGGCATTGTGGAGGCGTTCGGCGGCGTGCTGGACGTGCTGGACTACCCGATGCACGGCAAACCGTCGCTGGTGGACCACCGCGGCGTGGGCGTGTTCGAGGGACTGCCGCAGAAGCTGAAAGTGGGGCGGTATCACTCGCTGTACGCCCGCCGGGCGGCGCTGCCGGAGTGTCTGGAGATCACGGCGGAGAGTGATGACGGCATCATCATGGGCGTCCGGCACCGGACGCTGCCGGTGGAGGCAGTCCAATTCCACCCGGAATCGCTGCTTTCGCAGCATAACGAGTATGGGCTGACTCTGATCCGGAATCTGATCCGGCAGTATGGGCGGGTCCGGCAGGGATGACCCCGGGGAAGGCATCCGCGGCGGCGGCGCTGTTCGCCATCGGCCTGACGAGTGTCTTCTTCATCGACTTCTGCCATCTGGTTTTTCAATGCGGCTGCGACCATTTGTGGGCGGGCGCGGACGCGGAGTGCAACATTCACAACGCGGACGGGCGGCATTGCCCGTTTTGCTCCTTCGGTTGGGCCGGTTACGGCATCACATACGGAGGAATCGTCGTGCCGCAAGCGTTGCTGGCGCTGCGGCCGAAGCGCTGGACGCTCTGGCGGCGGTTGAGTGCGGCGGTGCTGGCATTTCCCTTGATTGGCGGCCTGGAGGCGCTTGCGCTGGGTTGGGCAACGGGGTACTGGAACTAAGGGAGGATTGCGGGCGGCCGGTTGCTGTCCGATGATGAAGATTCCCATGAATATTTCGGATCTCACGTATATTCTTTTTCTCGTCATCTGCTGCTGGCTGGCGGTGTTCTATGACGCCGGCGGCGGCGGGGGCGGGAAGCGGGCGCGCGTCCCCGTGGCGCGGTAGGCGATGGCGCGGGTTCTGGTCCTCGGGGGAGGACTTGCCGGTATGGCCGCGGCGGCGGCTTTGGGCTCGTCAGGGCACGAGGTGACGGTGCTGGAGGCGAAGCCGTTCGCGGGCGGGCGGGCCACTTCCTACCTGCTGCCGGGCAGCGAAGAGCCGGTGGACAACTGCCAGCACATCCTGTTGCGCTGCTGTGTGAACCTGCTCGACTTCTACGAGCGGCTCGGGGTCCGGGACCGGATTACGTTTCATTCAGAAATCAACTTCATCGAGCCGGGCGGGCGGCGGTCCGTCATGAAACGAGGCAAGTTGCCGGTTCCATTGCACTTTCTGGGTTCGTTCACTTCAATCCGGTTCCTCAATCTGGGGGAGAAGGCGGCCGTGGGACGGGCGCTGCTGGCGCTGAAAGCCCAGCGTGGGCGGCCGGATCTGGACCGGATCACGATGCTGGACTGGCTGCGCGAGCAGAAACAGCCGGAGCGGGCGATCGAGCGGTTCTGGCGGCAGGTGCTGGTGAGCGCGGTCAACGAGGAGCTGGAGCACATGGCGGCCGCGCACGGCTTCCAGGTCTTCTGGCTGGGCTTTCTGGCGGCGGCGGATTCGTACGAAATGGGGATTCCGAACGTGCCGCTGGGCGAATTGTACAGCGCGGAGGCGTGGCGGGGGCTGCCGGGGGTCCGGTTCCGGTTCCGGACGCCGGTCCGGGCGGTGGAGGTGGCGGCGGACGGGCGGATTGCGGCGGTCCACAGTGAAGACGAGACGCTCACGGCGGATCATTATGTCTCGGCATTGCCGTCGGAGCGGGTGGCGGCGCTGCTGCCAGACCTCGGGATCGAGCGGGAGGCGTTCGCGCCGTCGCCGATCACGGGCATCCATCTGTGGTTTGACCGTCCAGTGACGGATCTGCCGCACGCGACGCTGCTGGAGCGGACGATTCAGTGGATGTTCAACAAGGACGAGGGGCGGTATGTGCAACTGGTGGTGAGCGCGTCGCGGTCATTGACGGCGCTGAGCCGGCAGGAGGTGATCGACCTGGCGGTGCGCGAATTGGGCGAGTTTTTTCCGGCGGCGCGGGAGGCGCGACTGGAGCGGGCGCAGGTGATCAAGGAGATGCACGCGACGTTTTCGGCGCGTCCGGGGCTGGAGGCGCGGCGTCCGGTGGCGGCGACGCGCTACGCGAATCTGTCGCTGGCGGGGGACTGGACGCGATCGGGGTGGCCGGCGACGATGGAGGGGGCGGTGCGCAGCGGATACCTGGCGGCGGGGCATGCCTCGCGGGCGCTGGGGGCGCCCCGGGTATACCTGCTGCCCGAGATTGCGTAAGATTGGAGTATGCGATCGCGTCTCGTAGCCGTCCTGGCTCTGTTCGCCTTTGTCCTGCCGGTGTTCGGCGACCCGCCGATGACCAACCTGCAGGTGGAGGTGCGCAACCTCAACGACAAACCCATTGAGCGCGCCAGCGTGGTGGTGAAGTTCATCAAGGGCCGCTCGGCGATTAAGCTGGGCAGGAAGCAGATCACGACCTGGCAGCTGAAGACGAACCAGGACGGGATTGCGAAGCTGCCTTCGATTCCGCAGGGCGACATCCGCGTGCAGGTGATCGCGAAGGGGTACCAGACCTTCGGCGAGACCTACGAGATCGAGGAAGCGGAGCGGACGGTGCTGGTGAAGCTGAATCCGCCGCAGCCGCAGTATTCGTCACATCAATAGCCGATCCGGCTACATTTCCCGGCGGTTTTCCAGTGATTTGGACATGGTGACCTCGTCGGCGTACTCGAGGTCCGAGCCGACGGGGATGCCCATGGCGATGCGCGTCACTTTGAGCCCGAGGGGCTTGAGCAGGCGGGCGAGATAGACGGCGGTGGCTTCGCCCTCGACGGTGGGATTGGTGGCGAGGATGATCTCCTCGACGGCGCCTTCCTGAATGCGGGTGAGCAGTTCCTTGATCCGGAGTTGTTCGGGTCCGATGCCGCGCAGGGGGCTGATGGAGCCGTGGAGGACGTGATAGAGGCCGCTGAAGGTGCGGGTGGTCTCGATGGGGATCAGATTGAGGGGGTCCTCGACGACGCAGATCTTGGCGGGATCGCGGTGGGGATCGCGGCAGTAGAGACAGAGTTCGGCATCGGCGATGTTGTTGCATTTGGCGCAGAGGCCGAGGTTGTTCTTGACGTCCAGCAGGGCGGCGGAGAGGCGTTCGACATCCTCGCGGGAGGCGCGGAGGACGTGGAAGGCGATGCGCTGAGCGGACTTCTGGCCGATGCCGGGCAGGCGTTTGACTTCCTGGATCAGGCGGGCGAGGGGTTCGGCGAAATCGGGCATACAGCGGCCGGGTTAGAACAGGCCCGGGGGCAGGCCCATGCCGCCGAGCATGCCGGAGGTCTTTTTCTGGGCTTCCTCGTCGACGAGGCGGGTGGCTTCATTGAAGGCGGCCTGGACCATATCCTGAAGCATTTCGGCATCGCCGGCGGCTTCGGGATCGATGACGACGCCGAGGCAGTGTTTCTGGCCATCCATCTTGACGGTGACCATGCCGCCGCCCGCGGAGGCTTCGACGCGGATGGCGGCGATCTCTTCCTGGAGGCGCTGCTGCATCTGCTGCGCCTGCTTCATCATGGACTGGAGGTTGCCTCCACCGGGGAATTTCATGCCGTTCTCCTACTCTTTCAGATTACGGACGCCCATGACACGGGCGCCGGGGAATACTTCTTGAAATCTTCGCACGGCCGGGTGGGCGAGGGCGCGCTGGAGGGTTTCCTCGTCATCGGCGGGCTTTGGGGGGGGCGGGGGTTCGGCGGCTTCGCCGTTGCCGGCACCGGGGGTCAGTTTGATACGCGGGGCGCGGCCGAGAACCTGGGCGAGGGCCTCCTCGATCTGTTTGTTGCGGAGGGCGAGGAGTTGGTGACGGGGGGCAACGAACTCGATGCCGGCGGGGGACTGGATGATTTCGGAGTGATCGACGGCATCGAGGGTGAAGGCGGAAGCGCCGAGAGATTCGAGGGCGGCGTGGAGGCGCTGTTTGAGGGGGCCCGAAGCGGGCGGGGGAGGCAGATCGGAAGAACGTCGTGTAGGGAAAGAGTGTAGATCTCGGTGGTCG
>ERZ761609.2588-NODE-2588-length-13151-cov-58.076970_pt1 | contig 13151 bp, 11 predicted proteins | sample MGYA00511163_ERZ761609 | MGnify/ENA primary metagenome ERZ761609 (study PRJEB28899, sample SAMN02445070) | bioreactor sludge metagenome | biome: EBPR sludge | place: Australia: Brisbane, Thorneside Wastewater Treatment Plant | collected 2011-12-16 ... | reverse complement strand
CGAGATCTACACTCTTTCCCTACACGACGCTCTTCCGATCTCTTGCCCGCGACCTCCGCCGCGCCGGCCTCGCCGTCGAGGTCTCCACCGACGCCAAACTCAAACGCGCCCTCGAGACCGCCAACAAGCTCAACGCCCGCTTCACGCTCATGCTCGGCGAAAATGAGATCGCCGCCGGCACCTTCACCGTCAAGAACATGACGACCGGAGAGCAGCAGACCCTCTCCCGCGATGCGATAGAGGAGGCCGTCCGCCCTCCGTCCCGGCAGGTGTAGACCCGCTCACTCTCCGTAGAAGTTCTTGTCCCAGGCGTGTTTGTGCAGCAGGGCCAGGATCGGCTGTGAGAGCGCGCCCTTCGCAGGCACCGAAAGGTTGTCATCCACGTTCCGGACCCGGCGCATTCCCGGGATCACCGTCGACACCGCCGGATGCGACAGGATATAGCGCAGCGCCGTGTGCGGCAGAGGTTCATCCAGACCCGCCGCGCGCAAATCGGCCACCAGCGCGTTCACCCGGTCAAACACCTGCTGCTTCCGGTCGCCCGCAAAATACGCGTAGCGAAACTCACCCGGATCAAACACCGTCTCCGGCGTGATCGCTCCCGTCAGCGCCCCTTCGTCGAACGGCACCCGCGCCAGCACCCCAATGTTCAACTCGCGGCACAGTGGCAGCAAATGGCGCTCCGGACTCTGGTCGAAGATGTTGTAGATCACCTGCACTGTGTCAATCAGCCCTGTCCGGCACGCCTCCAGCGCTGAATCCGGCTGATGGTCATTGATCGAGATCCCGAAGTAACGGATCTTCCCCGCGGCCTTCAGGTCCTCCACCGCCCGCCGCCATTCCTCGCGTTCAACCCACTCGGGGTTCCACACGTGCAACTGCTGCAGATCAATCGTCTCCACGCCCAGGTTCCGCAGACTCGTCTCCGTCGACTCGCGAATGTAGTCCGGCGGGAACACGTCCTCCAGCGGAATCCCCAATCGCGCCGGCCACAGCCGGTTCTTCGGCGGAATCTTCGTCGCCACCCACGCCTGCGCGCCGGTCTCCCGCAGCACCTTCGCGATCAGTCGCTCACTGTGCCCGTCGTTATAGGCCAGCGCCGTGTCGATGAAGTTCAATCCGAGTTCCAGCGCTCGACGCAGCGCGCCCAGCGAGTCCTCGTCGCTGTGCCCGCGCCACTGATTTCCGCCAATTCCCCAGGCGCCATAGCCCACCTCCGTCACGCTCCAGCCGGTCCTTCCAAGTGTTCGGGTATGCATTGCTCCTCCATCATAGAGAACTGCCAGGCTCTGGTGCGCGATGATGAAGACATGAGGCTCCTGGCAATCCTGCTGCTCGCCGCGGGGCTCCTCTCCGCGCAGCAGATCCGGCTCTACCTCAAGGATGGCGGCTTCCATCTCGTCCGCGAGTACGAAGTCCTCGAAGACCGCGTCCGGTACTACTCCACCGAGCGCCGCGACTGGGAAGAGATCCCCTCCGAACTCGTCGACCTTCAGCGCACCCGCGCCGAAATCACCCAGAAATCCCAGCGCGAGATCGAGCAGGCCAAAATGGCCGACGCCGAAGACGAGTTCGAACGCCAGCAGCGCCGCGAAGTCGCCCGAATTCCCGCCGAACCCGGGGTCTATCGCGTCGTTAACAGCGAGGTCCTCTCGCTCAAACAGGCTGAACTCAGCGTGGTCAACAACAAGCGCCGCAGCGTCCTCAAAATTCTGGTGCCTGTCCCCCTTGTCGCCGGAAAGGCCAGAGTCGAGTTGGCCGGAGAACAGTCAGCCTTCTCTGTCGAGGAGCCCCGTCCCGTCTTTTACTTCCGCCTCGCCGCCCCTGAACGCTTCGCCCTCGTTCGCGTCAAGCCCCTCAAAGGCGCACGCGAACTCGAGATCTGGAACACGGTCCCCGTCACCAAGGAAGTCTTCGCCGACCGCGAAGAGGTCGATATCTTCCGCCAGCAGGTCGGCGACGGCCTCTTCAAAATCTGGCCTGTCGAACCGCTCTCGCCCGGCGAATACGCCGTCATCGAATACACCGAGGGCCAGGGCAATACCCAGGCTTGGGACTTCCGGGTCGCCGCGAAACCGGCAAACTAGCCCGCGGCCGCCGGCGCCGCGTGACTCTGATACGCCGCCACCACCCCGGCCGTCGGCCCGTCCATCACCACCCGTCCGTGATCCAGCCAGATCGCCCGGTCACACAGCCGCAAGATCGTCGCAAATTCATGTGATACGCAGACCAGCGTCCGCCCCTCGCCCCTCAGGTGGTCCAGGCGCTCCGCGCACTTCTTCTGGAAATCCTGATCGCCCACCGCCAGCACTTCATCAATCAACAACACATCCGGCTCCACGTTCGTCGCCGTCGCGAACGCCAGTCGCATCACCATCCCCGCCGAATACGTCCGCAGCGGCTCGTCGATGAACTCCTCCAGCCCTGCAAACTCCGTGATCCGCGGCAGCGCCTCCCGTGCCTCCTTGCGCGACATCCCCAGCAGCGCCGCGTTCAACACCACGTTCTCCCCCCCCGTCAGGTCGCCGTGAAAACCCGAGCCCAACTCGAGCATCGCCGCCAGCCGGCCGTTCACCACCACCTTCCCCGTGTCCGGCTGAGCCAGCCCCGCAATCAGGCTCAACGCCGTGCTCTTGCCCGCGCCATTGGACCCGATCAGCGCCACCGACTCCCCCTGCGCCACCTTGAATGACACGTCCCGCAGCGCGTAAAGCGTGTCCTTCGGCTTCCGCCGCGCACCCATCATCGCTCGCAGGTGCCCTGCAATCAGCGCCCGCCCCTGATGCAGACTGAAGGTTTTCGATACGTTTTCAAAGCAAATCGACGTCATTTGATCGGGTTTTTGGCCTCTTCTCAGTATCTCACCCGGCTCCTGCCAGGGCCGCGAACAGCTTCCACGACTCCTCCGCGCTTCGCCGCCACCGGAACCGCTCCGCTCGCTCGATCCCCGCCGCGCTCAATGCCGCCCGCCGCCCGCCATCATCCAGCAGCCTCCTCAGCGCCGTCGCCAGGTCCATCGCACTCCGCGGATTGACGTACTCGGCCGCCTCCCCCGCCACCTCCGGCAGCGAACTGACGTTGCTCGTCACCACCGGCACACCCGACGCCATCGCCTGAGCCACCGGCAATCCGAACCCCTCGTATAACGACGGATAAACGAATACGGTCGCCCTCCGGAACAGCCCTGGTAACTCAGTTTCCGGCACATAACCCAGCCGCCGGACCCCCTCCGCCCCCCGGATTCGCGCCTCCGTCGCCTCCGACCGCCACCCCGCCGGACCCGCAATCCTCAATTCAAACTCCCGCCGGTAGTCCCGAGGCAACGCCAGCCACGCCTCCAGCAGCCGGTCCAGATTCTTGCGTGGCTCCACCGCGCCCGTGAACAGCAGGTATCGCTTACCGCCCTCCTCCGGTCCCGGCTTCTGAAAATAGGCCTCCCCCACGCCCGGATAGATCGTGTGGACTCGCGAAGGCTTCAGCCGGAGCACCCTCAGCGCGTCCCGCCGGGTGCTCTCGCTGATCGTCACCACGGCATCCGCCCGCACCAGCACCCGCTCGGCGAACTCGTGATCCGCCGCAATATTGCCGCGTGCATGATGCTCCGGCATCAGCCAGCACGTCAGATCATGCAGAGTCGCCGTCGTCCGTCCGCGCCGCGCCATGCCGCGCGTCAGATTCGAAACATGAAAGACATCCGCCCCGCGCGGAGACCACCCGGCATAGCGCGCCAGCGCGGCCCGCAGCAGATGCGCCGCCGTCCGCCCGGCCGGCAATGGACTTCGCTCGTGGTTCAACGCCCAGTCCGGCGCAATCCCCGGCCACGTCTCCAGTTCATGCTGCCCTGCCGTCTCGCGAAGCGCGCCAATCCAATGGTGCAAATAGCTCTTCACCCCCGCGCTGCGCACCAGCAATGGCGTTGCGTCGATCGTCACCTTCATGGCTTCTGATTCACGAACAGATACTTTCCGCCGCTCTCCTTCACCAGATAGAACCTGTCCGGCGCCGCCAGCCTCTCGATCCGCCCCACTTCCGGCTTCTCCACCAGAACGTACGTCCGCTCCCGCTCCTTCCACAGCCGCCGGAATTCCTCGTCATCGATGAATACCTCCGGCGCTCCCGGCGCGTAAGACCCGTACTCCAGGTTGTTGACCCGCCCGTTCAGCAACCGCGCCTCCTTCAGACCGGCATAGAAGAACACGCTCGAGAACGCGTAATACTGATTGTCCACCACCACGCGCCCCGGAGGCGCCTCGCGCAATGCCATCGCCAGCGCATGCGAACCCAGGTACGGATCAAACGCCACCATCGCCACCCTCGCCGCATTCAGAAACACCACCATCATCAGAGCCAGGCCCAGATACGCCCACCTCCCTCGCAGCCGCCACGCGGCAACAACCCCTACCAGAAACGCCACGCCCGCCAGCGCCAGCGGCGTCCGCAGATACGCAAATGAGTGCAGCGTCAGGTCGCCCATGTGCCCCAGCGACAGCGTGTACAACTCCGGATTCTGCGTCAGCGCCCCCGAAATATCGCCCGGCGCCGGCAGATCCCACACCTTCGCCAGAATGAAAACCACCGCCCCCAGCGCCAACGCCGCCACCCCCGCCACCACCCGGTTTGCCCACTCCGTCCACCGCGAACCCTCCGCCATCACGCAACCCAGCAGCAGCGCCAAAGCCGGGTAAGCGGGCATCGAATAGTACTCCTGCGTCGTCGAAAACGTGAAAAACACCAGGATAAAGCCCGCCCAGCACAGGCACATCAGCCGCATTCGCGACGCCCGGTCCGCCCCGCGGTACCGCAACCGCGCCAGCCCCGGAAAATAAGCGCTCCAAGGGAAGAACCACAACAGATGAAACAGCCAGAACAGATACCGCGGCACCGTGTTGTAATCCCGTGGCCAGCGCCGGTCCAGAAACCGCAGAATGTGCTCGTTGAAGAAGTAAAACCAGAAAAACCCGCGATACTGCCCCGGTCCCGACTCCATCGCAAACTCAAAATACGGCGGATTCCGCAGCGTCGCCAGCACATGCCACGGCGCCGCCACCAGCAGAATCAACGCCGTCCCGCTGAACGGATGCAGCCTCTGCCACGTCCGCCGCACGAACAACTGCCCCGTGAAGAGCAGCCAGAGCCCCCCCGCCGCCACCGGAAACACCAGCGCAATCAGCCCCTTCAGCAGCAAGCCCGTCCCCATGCTCACAGCCATCACCCCCGCCCACAACCGCGGCCTCCCTTCCTCCTCGTCCAACGCCCTCAACAGCCCCCACAACGCCAGCGCGATCGTCCCCGTCAAAATGACGTCCGGAATCAGAATCCGCGTGAACAGAAACAGCCCGATTGACGTTCCCAACGCCAGTCCCGCATAGAACCCCGGCTTCTCCCCGAACGCCCACTGCCCCATTCGCACCACCAGAAATACCAGCGCCAGAATCGACAGCACCACCGGCAATCGCGCCGCCCAATCACTCACCCCCAACACCGCGAAGCTCACCGCCATCATCCAGTACTTCAGCGGCGACTTCTCCAGATACGCCACGCCATTCAGCCGCGCCGTCACCCAGTCGCCCGACTCCAGCATCGTCCGCGCGATCTGCGCCTGCACCGCGTCCACATCATCCATCAAATGCGGCGGCGCCATCAGCGTCGCCCCGTAAATCAGCGCCGCGATGGCCACCGCCGTCAGCGCCCGGTAGCGGAATCGATCTTCCATTCCTTCATCCACAAAAAGAGAATCAGCAAGCCCCACAGCGGATAGCCCAGGTTGGCCCGCCTCCGCGCGTGATCCTGTTTGACCCGCGCCACCGCCTCCGGCCGGAACAACCCCGCCTCGCGCACCGCCCGCTCCGACACCACCTCCTCCAGCATCGGCCGCAATGCCCCCCGGAACCATTGATGCGCCGGAATGTCGAAGCCCTCCTTCTTCCGGCTCAACACGCTCTCCGGCAACTTGCCGCGCATCAACTCCCGCAGCAAATACTTCAACACCGGCCCGCGCACCTTGAAGTCCTCCGGCAGCGTCGCCGCGAACTCCACAATCCGGTGATCCAGAAACGCCGGCCGCACCTCCAGCGAATGTGCCATGCTCATCCGGTCGCTCTTCGGCAAAATGTCGTCCGCCAGATAATACCGCTGGTCCAGCCACAAATACCGGTTGATCTCCCCGCACCGGAACGCCTCCGTCGGCAGCGTGTTCATCAACTGCCGCGGATTCGGATACCGCTCCGCTTCGTACAACCCCCGCTTCACCTTGTCGTCAAACGTCCCGTTCCAGTAAACGTGCGCCTCCGCCGGGTCCAGCAGCGAACCCGCCAGAAACCGCTTCGCCTTGTACTCAAAACTGATCTTGTCATCCGACACCGGCCACAACCGCAACGCCTGCAAACCCGCCCGCCGCACCCACGCCGGCGCCCGCCGCGCCCGCGCCGCCAATGCATCCGCCCGGTACGTCAAATACCCCCCGAACAGTTCATCCGCGCCCTCCCCACTCAGCGCGACCGTCACGTGCCGCCGCGTCATCTCCGCCAGGTACCACACCGGCAGCGCTCCCGCGTCTGCCGTCGGCTCGTCCAGATAATGCACCATCCGTTCGATCGTCGCCGGCAAATCCTGCTCCGGATTCAAATCGAACTCGTGATGCTCCGTCCCATACTTCTTCGCCACTTCCCGGAACCACGGGCTTTCATCGTGACTCGCCCCCCGGAACGACACGCTGAACGTCTTCAGCCCCGGCGCCTCCTCCGCGGCGTAATGCAGGATCGTCGACGAATCCAGCCCCCCGCTCGACCAGATCCCCAACGGCACATCCGCGATCAGATGCTCCCGCACCGACGCCCGCAACAACTCCTCCAGCCGCTCCTTCGCATCTCCCACCGTCCACCGCGACTCCGGTTCAAACCGCAACGTCCAGTACGGCGCCCGGAACAGTTCGCCATCCTGCCACTCGACGAACTCCCCCGGCCACACCTTCTCGATCCCCTCCACCAGCGTGTACGGCGCCGGCGTCCAGTTCAGCGACAGATACAGGCTCAGCCCGTTCAAATCCAGCCGCCGCGGGATCTCCGGATGATGCAGAATCGTCTTCAGCTCGCTGCCAAAATACAGATCCCGCCCCCGGTGCGCGATGTACAGAGGCTTGATCCCCATCCGGTCCCGCGCCAGCACCAGCCGCCTCTTCGATTCCGTCCACAACGCAACCGCGAACATGCCCCGCAAACGCCCGAACGCCTCCGTGTCCCACTCCAGAAACGCCCGTAACACCACCTCCGTGTCGCAGCGAGATCGAAACCGGTGCCCCCGCTTCTCCAGGTCCGCACGCAATTCCCCGTGGTTGTAGATCTCTCCGTTAAACGCGATCACCACATCGCCGCCGTTCGCGAACATCGGCTGATCGCCATTCTCCAGATCGATGATCGACAGCCGCGCCGCCCCCAGCGCGACCAGTTCCGACTCGTGAAACCCCTGCTGATCCGGGCCCCGGTGGCGAATCGTCCCCAGCGCGCCCGCGATGCGTCCTCGCGGCACGGCGTGATCCAGCGTCGTAAATCCAGCAATGCCGCACACAATCTCTCAGAATACCGGATTCCTCCAAACCACCGCCGCGCGTCCTTCAGCGTTTATGCTGGTCTACAGGCAATGGAAGCGGACTATCGCGTCAATGGCCGGGTCCTTGCAGTCGTGGGCCTCACGCTGCTCGGACTTCTCACCGCCGCGCGCGTCACCACCACCTCGGCTGAACACCGCAAGGAGGAGGCCCTTGCCTCCCTCCTCGCCGACGCCCAACACGCCGCCGCCGCCCAGCGTGATGACGACGCCGCCCGCGCCTACCGCCGCGCCCTCCAACTCGACTCCGGCTCTTTCCCCGCCCGTCTCGGCCTCGCCCGCGTCCTCGTTCGCATGGAGCAGTGGACCGAAGCCCAGGGCCACCTCAGCCAGCTCCGAACCACCGACCCCGCCTCCAGCCAGGTCAACCTCCTCTCCGCCCGCGCCGCCTGGCAGGAAGGCCGCCTCGAACTCGCCTCCGATTACTTCCACCGCGCCGTCTACGGCTATTGGCCCCCCGAGCAGATGGACCAGCGCGCCAGCGCCCGCATTCTCATGGTCCGCCTCCTCGATCAGCGCCAGGACCGCGGCGCCCTCGTCCCCGAACTCCTCCGCCTCCAGCGCGAACTCCCCGAAAACTCCCCCTACCGCCGCGAAACCGCCCTCCTCATGCTCAAATCCTCCATGCCCGACGAGGCCGCCCACGAACTCCGCCGCCTCCTCCCCCAACACCCCGAGGACCTCGACCTCCACCTCGCCCTCGCCCGCGCCGAATTGATGCTCGGCAACTACCTCACCGCCCGCACCCAACTCCGCTCCCTCGCCCGCAAGCATCCCGATGACCAGCGCGCTGCCCAGCAACTCGCCCTCGTCGAACGCGTCCTCTCCCTCGACCCCCTCGGCCGCCGCCTTGGCCTCGCCGAGCGCCATCGCCGCAGCCGCCTCCTTCTCGAAGCCGTCATGCACCACGCCGAATCCTGCGGCGGCGTCGACGCCATCGGCGAATACCTCGAACAAGCCCGCAAGGATTCTGAGGAAACCTACCTCCGCGCCACCGCCGAAGCCACCCTCGAACGCAACCTCCAAACCGCTGAACGCCTCTGGTCCCTTCTCCCCGCTGCCTGCCGCGCCCCCGAGACCGGCTCCGAACCCCTCCACCATGTCTTCGCCCGCCTCGAAAGGGAAGCCCGGTGAAAGACGCCCTCCTTCGCTTTCTCAACGGAATCCGCGGCGACGAAGCCCATCGCTTCTTCCTGCTCTCCGTCCTCATCGGCGTCTGCGCCGGCCTCCTCATCGTCTGCTTCCACAACCTCATCGAACTCGTCTCCTGGGCCGTCCTCGGCCTGCCCGCCGGATCACGCCACCTTGGCACTCTCCTCGGCCCCATGGCCGGCGCCGTCCTCTCCACCTTCCTTGTCGCCCGCGTCTTCACCTCCGCCAAAGGCAGCGGCGTCGTGCAAACCAAGGTCGCCGTCGCCCAACCTGAAGGCCTCATCCCTACCTCCGGCGTCGCCGGGAAACTCGCTGCCTGCTCCATCTCCATCGGCAGCGGCAATGCTCTCGGACCCGAGGACCCCTCCCTCCACATGGGCGCCGGCGTCGCCTCCGTCCTCGGCCGCGCCTTCCGCCTGCCCCGCGACCAGATGCGCCTCATCCCCCCGGTCGGCGCCGCCGCCGGCATCGCCGCCGCCTTCAATACCCCCATCATGGCCGTCCTCTTCGTCATCGAAGAAGTCATCGGCGCCTGGAACGCCATGGCCCTCGGCTCCGTCGTCCTCGCCTCCGTCTCCGCCGTCGTCACCAGCCGTTACTTCCTCGGCGATAACCCCCTCTTCCGCGTCCCCCCCTTCGACATCATGCACCCCTCCGAGATGGCCGTCTTCGCCGTCATCGGTCTCGCCGCCGGCCTTCTCGCCACCCTCTTCACCCGTACCATCATCGCCATTCGCGGCCGCATTCAGGCCATATCCAGCACCCGCCTCACCCTCGTCAAACCCGCCCTCGCCGGACTCCTTGTCGGCATCATCGGCCTCTGGCTCCCCGAAATTCTCGGCGCCGGCTATGGCCCCGTCGATGGCGCGCTCCACGGCCGTTACACCTGGCAGATCCTCATTGCCATCGGCCTCCTCAAGATGCTCGCCACCACCGCCTGCTTCTCCGCCGGCGTCCCCGGAGGCATGTTCGCCCCCACCCTCTTCATCGGCGCCATGGTCGGCGGCGGCCTCGGCGGCCTCGCCCGCCTCTTCTGGCCCATGCCCATCAGCCCCGACTCCGTCTTCGTCCTCGTCGGCATGGGCGCCTTCTTCGCCGGCGTCTTTCGTGCCCCCATGACCAGCGTCTTCATGGTCTTCGAAGTCAGCGCCAGCTATAAGATCATCGCCCCCGTCATGGTCGCCAATATGCTCGCCTACATCATCTCCCGCCGCCTCCAGCCCATCCCCTTCTTTGACAAAATCGCCGGCTTCGAAGGCATCCGCCTCGATTCCCAGGAGGAAATCCGCGAACAACGCTCATGGCGCGTCGAAGATGCCATGCAAACCCCCTCCAGCCTCCCCCACCACCACCTCATCTGGTGCGGCCCCCGCCGCTGGCGCACCGAACCCGCCGCCGACCACCCCGGCGACCCCGTCCCCTGCCTCTACGCCGATCAATCTCTCGAAGCCGCTCTCCCCCTGCTCGGCCGCCATCCCGCCGTCCCCATCGTCGACCGCCGCGACGAAAGCCGCCTCCTCGGTGTCCTCACTCTCGATGCCGCCCTCGCCCGCTACGGCATCACTCGTAACGCAGTGTCTCCACCGGCAGGATCCGTGCCGCCGCCCGCGCCGGATACAGCGTCGCCAGAAAACTCACCCCCAACGCCATCGCCGTGATCCACAGCGCGTCCCACGCCCGCGGCTCAAATGGCACATAGCTCATCGAATACACCTCTTCATCCAGCGCAATCCACTGCTGCGCGTCCGCCATGAAACTCAATCCATACCCCAGCGCCAATCCCAACACCAGCCCCGTCACCCCGATCATCAACCCCTGCGCGATGAAGATCCGCGCGATCTGCGCCCGTCGCGCCCCCATCGACACCAGCACCGCGATGTCCCGCTTCTTCTCCATCACCGACATCACCAGCGCCGTCAATATGTTCAATGCCGCGATCAGCTGAATCAGGCTGATCGTGATCACCGACACCCGCTTCTCCAGTTCCAGCGCCCCGAGCATCTGCCGGTTCTGTTCCATCCAGTGCGTCGCTCCCAGCGCCTCGCCCCCCACCTTCTCCGCCTCCGCCGCAATCGCCGGCGCCGACCGCAGATCCTTGATCCGCATCTCCAGCGCGTTCACTACGTCGCCGGTCTGAAACAGCGCCTGCGCCGCATCCAGCGACACGAACGCGAAGTGATTGTCCAGATCGTAAAACCCGCTCTCAAACAGCCCCACCACCCGGTACCGCACCTGTAGCGCCCGCGGTCCGAACGGCGTCATCTCGCCCTGCGGGCTCACCAGCGTCACCCACGAATTCAGCAGCATCCCCGTCCGCCGCGCCAGTTGCGTCCCCAGCAGAATCGTTCGCGGCTCTTTGAGCGCCTCGATCGACCCCTCCCTCAAGAACCCCTTCATCATCCCCATCCGCTCCAGCGGCACCCCCTTCAAAGTGCTTTCCGACGACTGCAGCGGCCCGCTCAGCAACACCTTCCCATACAACGCCGGCGACGCCTGCTCCACCCCCTCCAACCCCTCCAACCGCTCCGCCAGCGCACGCCACTCCTCGATCCCCCCTGATGGCGCCTTCTCCAGCAGCACCACGTGCGGCGTCGCCCCCAACAAATTGCGTTCCAGGCTGTTCCGGAATCCGTTGTTCACCGCAATCGCAATCACCAGCGCCATCACCCCCGCCGCCACACCCAGCACGCTGATCACCGTGATCACCGAGATGAACGCCTGCCTTCGCTTCGCCCTCAGATAGCGCGCGGCCACGAACACTTCGAAGGCCCGCGTCATCGCCTTCTAGCCCTGCCGTTCCGCCGCGCTCCGCAGCCAGTCCGCAATGCCGATCGGCCCTTCCGGCCGCAGCAGCGGGAACAGTATCACGTCCCGGATCGACTTCGCTCCCGTCATCAGCATCGTCACCCGGTCGATCCCGATCCCCTCGCCCCCCGTCGGCGGCAACCCGTAGCACAGCGCCCGCAGATAATCTTCGTCCATCTGATGCGCCTCTTCATCGCCCTTCTCGCGCATGCTCAACTGCATCTCAAACCGCCGCCGCTGCTCTTCCGGATCGTTCAACTCCGTGAACGCATTCCCGATCTCCATCCCCGCCGCGAAGATCTCGAACCGGTCCGTCATCGACGGATCCTCCGCGTTCTGCTTCGCCAGCGGCGAGACCTCCACCGGGTATTCATAGATGATCGTCGGCTGCACCAGCGCGTCCTCGCAATGCCGCTCGAAAATATCCACCAGTTGTTCGCCCGCCGTCCCCTTCGTCGAATGTTGCGCCAGCCATGCCGGATCCTTCACCTGGTCCAGCGTCAGCTTGTCGCCGCCTTTCCAGAACTCCACCACCGCCTCGCGAATCGTGTACGTCCGCACGTTCCCGAAATCCAGTTGCTGCCCCAGGTACTCCACCACCGTGTTCCCCGTCGCGTCCAGTGCCACCTGCTTCAGCAACTGCCGCGACAGCTCAATCAGATCCCGGTAGTCCGCATACGCCTGATAAAACTCCAGCATCGTGAACTCCGGATTGTGCCGCGTCGAGATCCCTTCATTCCGGAAGTTCCGGTTGATCTCGAACACCCGCTCCATCCCGCCCGCCACCAGCCTCTTTAAATACAACTCCGGCGCAATCCGCAAATACAGGTCAATGTCCAGCGTGTTGTGATGCGTCACGAACGGCCGCGCCGCCGCCCCCCCGTACAACGACTGCATCATCGGCGTCTCCACCTCGATGAAGCCCCGCTCCTCCAGTTGCCGCCGGAAACTGCGCACCACCCGCGCCCGCGTCTCGAACGCCTGTTGCACCTCCGGATTCGCAATCAGATCCAGATACCGCTGCCGGTACCGGATCTCCACATCCTCCAGGCCGTGATACTTCTCCGGCATCCCCAGCAGATTCTTGGACAAAAACGCCAGCTTTTCCACATGCACCGACAATTCGCCCGTCCGCGTCCGGAACAGATACCCTTCCACCCCAATAATGTCGCCCAGGTCCAGCAACTGATACAGCGCGTACTCCGTCTCGCTCACCACATCCTTCCGCACGTAAATCTGCAGCGCCGCGCCCGCCTGCTGCACGTGCAGAAACCCCGCCTTGCCCATCCGCCGGATCGTCTTGATCCGCCCCGCAATCCGCACCGCCGGCTTCTCCGCCTCCAACTCCTCGCCCGTCTTCTCCTGCCACCCCGCCAGAATCGCCGGCAGCGTGTGCGTGGGCTCGTATCGATGGCCGTAAGCCTTGTAACCCAACGCTTCAATCTCGCGAATCCGCGCAAAGCGCTGGTCAAACAATTCCTGTTCGAGGGACAACCGGGGACTCCTTGGGTAAACCTCCATTATAATTGGCTGCTTGGACTCGCTTTCCATCATCATCCCGGCCTACAACGAGCAGCAGCGCCTGCCCGCCA
>ERZ761609.2586-NODE-2586-length-13160-cov-45.911713_pt1 | contig 13160 bp, 11 predicted proteins | sample MGYA00511163_ERZ761609 | MGnify/ENA primary metagenome ERZ761609 (study PRJEB28899, sample SAMN02445070) | bioreactor sludge metagenome | biome: EBPR sludge | place: Australia: Brisbane, Thorneside Wastewater Treatment Plant | collected 2011-12-16 ... | reverse complement strand
GTCGCCGAACTCATCGCCCGCTCCGCCCTCGCCCGCCGCGAAAGCCGCGGCGCCCACCGCCGCCGCGACTTCCCCGAACCCCTCCCCGGCCCCGCCCTCCACTCCTGGCTCGCCCCCGGCGCCGAAGTCGAATTCCGCTAACCCCCCAGCCCTGCCCCTCCGGGGTACGATGTCCTCATGACCACCACGCGCCGCGGCTGGCTCGCCTCCCTCGGCGGCGCCTCACTCGCGCTCGCCCAGCAGCCCAAGGCCCCGCCTCTCGACATCAACGACTATCAGCCGAAGAGCATGCTCTCGGTACCCGAAACCCCCATCGAGACCGCCCGCTTCCCCGTCATCGACTTCCATACCCACCTCACCTTCGCCCGCGAAGGCGCCACCCGCGTCAACTTCTCCCTGCCTCCCGCCGAACTGCTCGCCGTCATGGACCGCCGCAACGTCCGCACCATGGTCAATCTCACCGGCGGCGCCGGAGCCGGCGTCAAGCCCTTCGTCGATGCCCTCGACCGCGCCTACCCCGGGCGCTTCCTCACCTTCACCCAGCCCCTCTACCGCCAGATGGCCGAGCCCGGCTACGCCAAACTCCAGGCCGACGCCATCGCCGCCGCCCGCCAGTCCGGCGCGCGCGGCCTCAAAATCCTCAAATCCCTCGGCCTCGTCGTCCGCGACAACGACAAGCGCCTCATCAAAGTCGATGACCCCCGCTTCGATCCCATGTGGGAAGCCTGCGGCGCCCTCAACCTCCCTGTCGCCATCCACGTCTCCGACCCCGTCGCCTTCTTCCTCCCCACCGACCGGTTCAACGAACGCTTCGAGGAGCTCAACAACCACCCCGATTGGTCCTTCCACGGCCGCGACTTCCCTTCCAACGCCGAACTCCTCGCCGCCCGCGACCGCGTCTTCGCCCGCCACCCCAGAACCCGCTTCGTCGCCCTCCACGTCGGCCACTTCTCCGAAAATCTCGCCCATGTCGGCGAATCCCTCGACCGGTTCCCCAACATGTACGTCGATATCGCCGCCCGCGTCGGCGAACTCGGCCGCCAGCCCCGCACCGCCCGCCGCTTCTTCGAGAAATACCAGGACCGCATCCTGTTCGGCACCGACGCCGTCCCCATGGGCTTCTCCACCCCACAACAGATCTTCGGCGACGAACTCTACCGCATCTACTACCGCTTCCTCGAAACCGAGGACGAGTACTTCGACTACGCCCCTGCCCCTGTCCCGCCCCAGGGCCGCTGGCGCATCTACGGCATCGGACTCCCCGAACCCATCCTCCGCAAAATCTACTACGACAATGCCGCCCGCCTGATGGGCCTGCCGGCCCTCGGGGCCTGAGTTATCCAAAGAGATAAGTGCGGTTGTCCTTTTGGATAACTCCCGCTCTGCCCCCGGTCGTGGGCGTTCGCTCGAAGCGCCATTTCTTCAACAACTTACGTCGTCCGCCCGCCGCCGTCCAGCATTGGCCCCCGCCATGCACTCTTCCCGAACGATGGCTGCCAGATGCGATCACCGGAAAACGGATTCCACCAGCCCGCGAAGCTGCGGCACGTGGAATCCGGGCTCCGGCCGCAGGCAGCCAGACAAAGGAGACCCAGACCATGAAATGCGCGGTTGTTCTCACCCTTTCGCTGCTGTTGGGATTCCTCCCGGCCGCGGCTGACGATCTGAAAGGAACGGCGGAAATTCCCTTCCCCTTCATTGTGGCCGGGAAGACCCTGCCCGCCGGCGAGTATGAAATCTACAAACCAACTTCTTTGAGTCGCTATGCGCTCTGGCTTCGCGAGATCCGCACTCATCAAGCGGTGATCTGCCTGGTGAATATGGACGACACTGGAATCCACAAGGAGTCCAAGCTGGTCTTCAACCGCTATAACGATCAGGTGTTCCTCCGCACAGTGGTCCTGGACGGCGAGGCCAGCACGTTATTGAAGTCCAAGGCCGAGAAGACCCTGATCGCGGCCGGCGCCGGTCGGGCGACTGAGACGGTGATGGCCTACCACAAGTAAGGACGGAACCCCTACATGGGCGTGATCGCATGAAGGCAGCCTGGGCCGGATGCTCGGGCTGCTTTTCTTTTTGTCCCCGGAAGAGGTCCGAGGGGAGGGCCGAAGTCCTCCCGCATGACTCCGGGATGGACTTCTGGCATCCTATGTGGCATGCCGGATCAGACCAGCACACGAAGCACCGTGATTCCCGGGATGCATTACCGGAACGCACCGGAGGCGATCGAGTGGCTTTGTCAGGTTTTCGGATTTGAGAAACACGCCGTTCACGCCGGGTCGGACAACACCATCCTGCATGCGGAACTTACGCTGGGCGGAGGCATGATCATGCTTGGTTCAGTGAATGAGCAGGCCCCTCAGCGGAGCATGAAACTGCCGCGGGAACTGGGCGGCGCGCAGACCCGTGGTGTCTATCTGATTGCGCAAGACGCCGATGAGATTTTTACCCGGGCCAAAGCCGCCGGCGCGACGATCGTGGAGGAGATCGAGGACAAGCCCTTCGGGGGCAGGGGATTCGCCTGCCTCGACCCCGAAGGCCATATCTGGCACATCGGCACCTATAATCCGTGGCCGGTCAAGTAGACCGCCGGGGTTCGACAGTCCAAAGTTGTGCCTGCCTGCCCGGCCGGCGCCGTTTTCCCATCCCAACGGCGATGATTCGTGCGCCGCAGTGCCGGATCAGAGAGCAGGGCCAGCCGCCTGCTGATCCACCCAGTTTTCCACCCAGTTTTGCCTTGCCCCCGCCACCCCCGAAGTGTACACTCACTCCAGCGGAGCATGGGCTCCACCAGGAGGGTATATGGGTGAAGTCACCTTCGAGTTTGGCACCCTGATTCATGGCCGGCAAAACCAGATGGGTACGTTCGACGCGGACCTCAACCCCGATGTCCGCAACGCCACCACCAACGCCGACCTCACGTTGTACATCCGGATCAACTTCCAACGGATCGACCCCACGCCCGGAAGACCCGCCACCTACCGCGACTACGACGGTACCGCCGTCCCCATTCGCGCCTGGCGCGATGCCGAATGGACGCAATGGAAGTCCCGCTTTCTCAGCGACTGCCGCACCAAGTGGAATGGGAAGTTCTGGTTGGTGACGCCGGCCACTTATAACCGGCTCAACTGGCCCGAGCAGAACCCGACGCACCGCTGCAATCTCTATTGCCGCTTCGAGATCTCCGAACAGGGCAACTCGCAGGGCGCGCATGCCGTCATCCCGGTGGTGCGCGTCAATGGCCGGCACTCCTTCCGGTCGCACATGCTGCTCTATTCAAACAACGATATCCGCGCCGAGCAGCTCACGCGCGGTTCCAACTTCTTCACGCACGTCCATGAGATCGGACATTTGATCGGCCTCCAACACCCCGGTACCGGACGCCCCGGCTGCGTCGGTGGCGGCGAGGCGGTCTGCTACCGCAGCGCCGATGGCGACGAACGCGGCGCAATGGGACTGGGCAGCGAAATGCGAACCGAATACGCCCGCCCCTGGACCCGTGCCGCCTCCATTTTCACCGGCGTCCCCCAGGCAAGCTGGACCGTCTCCCTCGTCCGCAGATACCCCCAGCGCCTGGCCGCCCGCTAACCCGTCGCCCGCGGCGCTCACGCCCCCAAACTTGGCCCGTCAGGGCGAGGGCAGCAGGAGCTTCCGAAGCGGAAAGGCGCCGGAGGGCCACATTGCGAACAGTCGCAATCGTCCGGCCGGGTACGCCGCAAGGCCGGCGCGCAGGAAAAGTGGCCTCAATGGTTGAGCGCGGGGCGAAAGTTGCAGTATAATTGGGTGGTAGCGACCACAACTAGTTGAAATCAAGCAAGTTAAAGACGGAGAGGTGGCTGAGTGGTCGAAAGCAGCGGTTTGCTAAACCGTCGTAGGGCTTAAAACTCTACCGGGGGTTCGAATCCCCCCCTCTCCGCCAGCCAGAATCACCTCCAGGCGCAACCCGCACCTATCCAAAAGCCTCGCGCCTTAACCTGCCCGCCAAAGCTGCCCTACCCGCCTGAGGCGCATGTGGACCGCACACGCAAGTCCGGCATGCATCCGGAGCGATCTGTGAGCGCAGGAGGTCAGGCACTCCGGCACACCGTTCAAAGTTCAATCCGCGGCTGAATGCAGACCGGTCGTGCTTGTTCCGGAAGTAGTTCCTCCGGCAGTGGTCACGGCGTTGCGTTTGGTGGAAGAGAATCCGTTCACACGATTTTTGGGACGATATTCCAAACCAGATCAACCACTTGCCGGAACCTATGGTTCGGACGCCCGGCCCCACGTGGTTGAATGAAACCGGAACCTCAGAAATGCGCCCCACTTCCGATATGACGAACAACCCATTTTCAATCAATGGTTTACAGCATGTCTGGGTTCGTTCGGCAGAACCGCTTATCCGCCCCCGCCGGCCGGCCGCCCCACTGGCTCAAAGGCCCGCTGACGGAATCCGTCAAAACGAACCCAGACCGGGTCTAAGCTTCTGACAAATAGAGGTTTATTCGCCAGCCGGAGGAACCTGGCGGGCTTCGGCGAGGTCGAGGATCAGCAGGCGAACCCGGAGCGAGGGGTGTTCCAGTCCGAGGCGCGCAGGGTCGATGTGGTGTTCCCGGAGGTATTCGGCGAAGGAGTAGATGATCTCGCCGGGGCTGTCTTCGCCGTCAAAGTGGTCGCAGGCGGCCGTCTCGCAGTGGAAGGCGAGTTCGAAGGTCTCGGCGAGCATTTGGGCGGCCACGGCGGCGCGCGGGGTATCGCCCGCGTCGAGAAGGCGGCGGGCGAGCATCGACTGGGCGAGCAGGCGGTCGGTCCAATCCTCGAGCCGCGCGGAGAGGTCCAGAGCCTCGCTGAGGATGGTGAGCCGGCGCCGCCCGTTGTCTTCGAGGTCCATGATGTGCATGAGCAGGTCAAGGGCGGCCGCAGGGTTGCGTTCCTTCCGGGCGCGGAGGAGGATGTCGTCCGGGGTGAGCCCGTCGAGCGAGGGCGCGGAGAGAGAGAAGAGGTTCAAGCCGTTGGACGCCGGCTTTTCCGGCACTGGGGGTGCGACGGCACGGGCGAGGAGGCGGGCCGCGAGTTCGGGGTGGGTCTCGGCGATGCGCCCGGCGAGGCGCTGGAGGGCATCAGATTCGGGGCCATTGAGGGGACGGATGGGGAGGGCGCCGGCCAGGCCGGTGAGGGCCAGTTCGGCGGCGTTGGAGTCGAGGGGCATCTGGACGGCGAGCCAGCTGCACAGTAGATGAACGCGGGTAGGCAGGTGAGTGAGCCCGGCGATGCGGGATTCGGCGAGGCGCAACAGCCGGCTGGCTTCGTCCGGTTGGCGGGCGGCGATGGCCGCGGCGGCCCGGATCTGGGTGTCGATGCCCAGCACGGGCGGTTCGGCGGCGGCTCGGGTTTCGATCTCCTCAATCAGGCGGACGGCGGGCGGCTGCCCGGCAGAGACGGGCCAGAGTCCAAGGCAAAGGGCCAGGATGACGATACGGCTGAGCATCCGGGCATAGGAGTCCCGCCCGGGCGAAAGGGTTTCAGCGACTAATTCCCGGCGGGCGCGCCCAGGATCCTGGCAAGCCAGGCCTGGACTTCCGCGACCTGCTCGGGGACGATGTTGTGGCCGGTTTCAAGGGCCAGCAGCAGTTTCTTTGGTCCGGGGATCACGTTGTAGGCCGAATACATGGACGTGGGCGGGCAGGTCTCGTCATTGAAGCCCCAGGAATAGAGGCCGGGGACTTTGACGCGGCGGGCGAAGTTGACCACGTCGTAATAGCGCGAAGTCTCGATCTTGTCCGGGGAGCGGTGGGAGAGCGGTCCATCGGCGGCGCGGAACATGTGGGGCCAGCCGCCGGCGCGGTTGTGCAGGTAGCCGGTGACGTCGGAGAGCGCGGGGTAGTAGGCGGCGAGAGCCCGGACGCGCGGGTCGAGAGCGGCGGTGATGATGGCCAGCGCGCCGCCCTGGCTGCCGCCGGTGACGGCGAGGTTCGCGCCATCCCACTTGGGGTGAGCGGCCAGAAAGTCGTTGGCGCGGACACAGCCGAGATAGACGCGGCGGTAGTAGTAGCGGTGGCGGCTGTCGAGTCCGAAGGTGTTGTAGCTGGCGAGCGCGCCGGCGCCGAGCGAGTCGTACACGGACTGGTCCATGGTGACGGGGATGCCGTGGATGCCCACCTGGAGCGTGATGATACCGCGCGCGGCCAGGTCGGCGAGGCCGCGGTAGGGACGGACGCCCGCGCCGGGGACGCTGAGCAGGGCGGGGTACTTGCCGGGCGCTTTCGGTTCGCAGAGCACGCCATAGAAGCGCGAAGCGGCCGTGCCCGTGCCGACGTTCTGGAGGTTGACGTGGTAGCAATCGGCGGCGGCGTTGCCGTAGTCGGGCAGGGGGGTGAGGCGGGCGTCGATGGGGAGTTTGGCGAGCGCGGCTTTGCCCTCATCCCAGAAGGCGTCGAAATCGGACGGGTCCTGCTGGGTGGGCTGGATGGCATCGGGGCGGAAGGCGGCGGTGGCGAGTCCGCGGTAGGTGCGGCCATTGTGCTCGACGGTGGCGATGCAGCGGAGGAAGCCCGGCTCCTTCAGGGTCCCGCCTTCGACGACGAGGCCTTCGGCGGGGAGCGCCACGGTCTGATCGATCACGGGGGGCATCATTTCGGGGCCGATGCGGTAGGTGACCTTGACGCCGGTGAGCGGATGGCCATCCTGCACGGCGACGATGCGGAAGCGGACGGGCTGGCCGGGTTCATAGCGCCAATCGGCGCGGTCAGTCGAGACGCGAACCTGGACGGTTCCGATGCGGTCCTGCGCAAAGACCGGAAAGACGAGGGCGGCAAGCAGTAACAGACGGAGCATGGCTGGAAACAAGATACCGCAACGGTCAGGGCGCGGCCCACTGGAGGAAGGCGGCGATGTCCCGCTTCGTGGCGGCGAGCGAGGGCAGGTGGATGTAGTACATGTGGCCGGCTTCGTATTCGTGGATGCGGATGTTCGCTTTCACCTCGGGGGCGAGGCCCATGTGGTCGAGGGTGTAGTAGGCGGCGAAGTAGGGCGTGGCCATGTCATAGAATCCGGCGCCGAGATAGAGCTTCATGTGGGGATTCCGGGCGAAGGCGGCGCGGAGCGAATCGGAGACGTTGACGAATTCGCCTTCGGAATTCGAGTTCCAGCGGCCGATGCCGCCTCCGAGAATGTGGTATTCGACATCGGATTCATAGCCGAGTTCAGCGCGGACGTAGTGGTTGAAGGCCGCGGTGTAGGGCGGGCGGATGGCGCTCATGGAGGGGTCGAATTCGAAGGTGGCCGCGAGGTTGCGGGGCCCTGGTCCAGTGAGGCGCGAATCGAGGCGGCCGACGAGGAGATTGCTGTCGCGCAGCAGCGCGCGGTTGAAGTAGGGCAGCGAGATCCGGAGTTCGCCCTGGTCGATGGTTTTGGGATCGAGGGCGGTGTAGGCGGCGAGGCGGTCCACAATGGCTTTGCGCTCGGCGGCGGCAAGCTGATCGCCCTTGGCGAGCGCCTCGGAATAAGGACCGAGGGCCCACTGTTCCACTTCCTTCAGCAGTTCGCGCAAGGGGCGGCGCTGGAGGTTGGCGGCGAGGCGTTTGTGATAATGCGCGGTGGCCGTGTAGGTGGGCAGGATGAGCGGGTAGGGCAGGTCGTTGCCATCGGTGAAGCGGGCGGTCTGGAAGTTGAGGATGGTGGAGACGAGCGCGATGCCGTTGAAGGCGATGCCCTTGTCGATCAGGTACCCGGCCAGACCGGCGGCGCGCGTCGTCCCATAGCTCTCGCCGACGAGAAACAGGGGCGAGAGCCAGCGCTTGTGGCGGGTGAGATAGAGGCGGATGAACTCGCCGACGCTCTGGATGTCGCCATTGCGGGAGGCGAACTTGGCGAGCAGGTCGGGCTTGACGGGGCGGGAGTAGCCGGTGCCGACGGGGTCGATGAAGACGAGGTCGGTTTCGTCGAGCCAGGTGTCTTCATTGGGGATGAGCTGGTAGGGGGCGGGCGGAAGCGCGCCATCGTCGAGCATTTTGGCGCGTTTGGGGCCGAGCGCGCCGAGGTGGAGCCAGACGCTGGAGGAGCCGGGTCCGCCGTTGAAGCTGAACATCAGGCGGCGCTTCGAGGGGTCGGTGACGCCATCGAGCGTGTAGGCCATGTAGAAGATGTGGGCTTCGGTTGTCCCCTCGGCGTTGCGAATGGGCATGAGGCCGGTGGTGGTGGTGTACTTGAGCGGGCGGCCCTTGATGGTGATCTCGTGCTGTCGGACGACGGGGGTTTCGTCGGGGGGCTTGGGGGTGGCGGGAGCCTGGTTTTGCTGGGCGAGGAGGGGGAGGGCAAATAGAGCGAACAGGTAGCGGGCCATGAGCGTTATTGTAGGCGGTGTGACGAGGAAAAGGCTGCTTCGCGCGCTCGGGATACTGGCCGGATTGAGCCTTCTGGCGGCCGCGGCGGTGCTGGGCGAAATCACGGTCAGTTCACGGGCGCACCTCGCACCACTGGACGATGACCGGGAGGCGGAGATCCAGGCCAGCGATGGAGTGACTTTGCGCGCGGATTGGTGGCCCGAAGACAACCGTCGTGCGGCGGCGGTCATGCTGCTACACGGTGTTTCAGACACACGGCGCGGCATGGGCGGGCACGTTCGGTTTCTCCGCGAGGCCGGTTACGCCGTGCTGTCGATGGACGCGCGGGGCCACGGCGCCAGCGCAGCGCCGCTGATCAGCTATGGAGTGCTGGAGCGACGGGATGTGGCGGAATGGGCGGCATGGCTGCGCGCGCAGCCAAACGTGGAGCGCGTCTATGGGCTTGGGGCCTCAATGGGCGGGGCCATCCTGCTCCAGTCTCTGCCGCTGGCGCGAATCGACGCGGCGGTGGCGGAGTGTGCGTTTTCGAACTTCCCCGCCGTGGCCTATCATCGCGTAGGCCAGCGCGTGGGGCTCAGCGAGCGTACGGCACGGTGGATCGTGTGGCCGCTGGTGGAACCCGCTTTGGCCTGGGTCCGGTTGCGGCACGGACTCGATCTGCGAAGCGCGTCCGCGGAGATCGGCCTCCGGGAAAGCACGACGCCGGTTCTCTTGATTCATGGCACACGGGACACGAACATCCCACCTGAGCACGGTGAGCGCCTGGCGCGGGCTCGCCCCTCCGCTGTCGAGATCTGGCGCCCCGCGGAAGCCACGCACGTCGATGCGCTGAGTGCGGCGCCGGAGGAATACCGGCGCCGCGTGCTTGAGTTCCTTGTCCGTCAGGGCAGGTAGCCCGGGTCTTCCGGCAGGAAGGACGGGGATTCGAACAGATCCACGCCGAACAAGGGCCGGAGGAGGGGGTTGACGTCAGGGACGGCGCTGACGCCGCTCATAAGGAAGCCGATGGCCTGAGTGAAGGTGGCGGCCCCGATGGGCGCGGAGACCGGGCTGAGCTGGAAGGCGAGGTAGGCGTGAGGGTCAGCCGGGAGGATGGGCTGCACGGCACGGGCGAGATCGTGGCGGTAGAGAGAAGTGGTCTCCCAGGAGAAGGCGGCGCGGACGAGCGAACTGGAGGCCGGGTTCGGAATCCACTGGTCGCCGCGGGCGATCTGGAAGAGAACGCGCTTGGGTACGCCGTTCAGCGGGGCCACCCAGAAGTGGGGGGCGTAGTTGACGGGCGCGGCGGGGGCTTCGATCCAGGCGAGGCGTTCCATCACTTCCTGGATTTGCGCGGCGCCGGGCTTGTCGAGGATGGTGACGGGGCGGAAACGGCCCGTGTACTGTTCATCGAAGTCGGGGAAGGAGTTCAGCAGCGGAGGCTGGCGCAGGCCGAGGTAGGCCTGCAGGAAGGGCCGCAGAATGGGGCTGAGGCGGGCGGATTCGATCACGCTGCCGCCGCCGACATTGAGCACCGCGGCTTCGATGGAGGGCTCGACGGCGGTGAGCAGCGACCCATAGAAGGCGCCGAGCGATTGGCCGACATAGAAGAGACGGTCGGGGTTGAGCGTGCGCTGGCCGCTGCCGTCCAGGTCGAGACCGGCGCGGATGTGGCGGATGAGGAACATCCAATCGAGGGCCGTGAGGCGGAGACATTCGCGGGCGCCGATGGGGACGCCGGGCGCGAGCACCACGCAGCCCTCGCTGGAGGTGATGATGCCGTCGTTGTTGAGGTCCAAGCCGCGGCCGGGCGCGGGGATGTCTACAACACCTGCCGTGGTGGTGAGGCGGAGTCCGGATAGCGGCCCGTACCCGTGGCCCACGGCGTTGAAGGCGACTACGGCGAAACCGCGGGCGGCGGCGTTGGCGGCGACGAGCGTGGGGATGCCGAAGCGATTGTCACCAATACCGTGGCCAGCGAGGATGACGGGATAGCCGCCAGGAGGCGGGGGCGTGGCGGGCAGCAGCACGTGAAAGGGCTGATTGACGAAGGCGGGCAGCATGGGGCCGGCGGGCGTCGAGAAGGTGCCGAAGGCGATGCGGCCGATGCCGGAGCCGGCGAAGAAGCCTGGGGGCAGGGGGAGGGTTTCGTCGTCGAGTTCCGCGCCGGGTGCAGTGCGGGTTTGCCGGCGCAGCGTGACGCTGGCGACGGTGGCGGCGTTGACGACGGGGCCGCGCACGAAGTTGACGGGGGCGCTTTGCACATCGCGCCAGGCGAATTCGAGCGGCGCGGAGGCGGAGAGCGTGGTGAAGACGGAGCCGCCGACGACGCGGGCGCCGCCGAGGTTGAAACTGGCGAGTTCGGCGGCCTCGGCCATGGCTTCGCAATAGCCGCCGCCGATTTCACGGCGCAGGCAGTATTCGAAGCCCTCGTCGGCGATGACGGGATGGCCGGCGGCGTCGGTGACGGCGTCGGTGACGATGATGGCGTAGCGGCGCGCCTGCTCGAGGGTCTCATCGGGATGGGCCCAGGCGGTGTTGGTGACGGGGTCGTACACGACGCGGTTGACCACGGTGATGTGGCCGCGCAGACCGATGGAATAGGGGCGGGGCAGAACCTGGTCGAGCCAGAGAATCCGGAGACCCTGGCGGAGCGAGTGCGGATTGATGGGCGCGCTGAATTTGACGGTGATGCGGCCCTGAGGATTGAAGCCGTCGAGTTCGTTAATGGCGCGAATTTCCGCGCAGGCCGCTGGGCTGGCGTTGCAGTCGGGCAGAGGGAGATTGACCTTCTGGCCCATGGGAGTCAAGGGGACGGTGAGGAAATCGGTGGGGAATGGGCCGATTTCCGGGCGGTTGGGGTCAAATTCGACCCGGACATTTTGCGCGAAAAGCGGAATTGTTACCAATGTCAACAGAGTGAAAATTCGCATCAGAAAGAGCCCTCCTCGGGGATTGCTTCTACAGAATACCCGTTCGCGCGCCAGGCGTCGAACCCTCCTTCGAGAGGCCGGACGGAGCGGAAGCCGAGGGGGGCGAGTTTGAGCGCCAGCCTGGCGCTGGAGGCTTCGTTGGGTCAAGTGCAATAGAAGACGAGATGGTGGCCGCGGGGCGTGGCGCGGAGGTGGAGTTCGGCGTCGGCGGGGTGCATGACGAGCGCGCCGGGAATCTTCCTGCCGCTGCGCGCGACCTGGATGGCGGAGCGGAGGTCGATGATGGTGAGCGGATCGCGGCGCTCGAGGTGGGCGTGGAGTTCGGCCGGGGTGATGCGGACGATGCCGGAGAGTTCGGTCTGGCGGCGCCGCCAGAATTTGACGGCGATGTAGGCGGCCAGGGCGGCGGCGAGAGCGGCGGTCAGCCAGCCCCCAAAGTCGGCCAGCAACAGCGTCGCGCGTTCGAGTTGGTTCCGGAAGAGGAAGCCCGCGCCGAGGCCTCCGCCGGACCAGAGCAGAGTTCCGGCCGTATCGTAAGCAAGGAAGCGCGGCAGCGGCATGCGGGCGATGCCGGCCAGCGGCGGGGCGACGGTGCTGAGGCCGGGAATGAACTTGGCGAAAAGCAGCGTGGCGGGGCCGTGGCGCTCGAAGGAATGGGTGGTCTGGGAGACGCACGAATCCGGTTCGAGCGAGAAGCGGCAGAGGAAATCGAGAGCGGCGTGGCCGCGCCGGCGGCCGAGTTCAAACCAGAGCCAATCGCTGAGGATCGCGGCGGCGAAGGCGGCCGACAAAGCGCCGGCGAACGAATAATGGCCGAGGCCCGCGAAGGCCCCGGCCGCAAGCAGGATGGGCATGGCCGGGATGGGCGCGCCCATCTGTTCGATGAAGACCGCGGCGAAGACCGACGCGTACCCGTGATTTTCCAGGATGGCGACGATCTCCGCCATGGCTAAGAGTCTCGCACAGCGGGCAGGATCAAGCGAGGTCGAAGACGAGGATTTCGGCGGGCGCGGCGGCCGTGAGCGCGAGCGCGGACTCGGCGGAAACCGCGGCGCCGTCGCCTTCGGTCAACGCCTGACCATTGAGCACGACGTTGCCCGTGCCCACCTGCACCCAGGCGTGGCGGCCTTCGGCCAGGGACAGCTCGACGCGCGCGCCCTCATCGAGCAGCGCGGCGTACACGCGGGCGTCCTGGTGGATCCGGGCCGATCCGTTCTCGGCCGTGGGCGAGGCGATGAGACGCAACTGGTTGCGGCGCTCGGATTCGGGGAAGTGCTTGTCCTCGTAGCTGGGCGCGAGGCCGTCGCGCTCCGGATGAAGCCAGATCTGGAGCAGGCGGACCGGCTCGGTTTTCGAGGCGTTCGCTTCACTGTGGAAGATGCCGGTGCCGGCGCTCATGCGCTGAAGATCGCCGGGGCGGATCTCGCCGCGGGCGCCGGTGGAATCCTCGTGGGCCAGCGCGCCGGAGAGGATCCAGGTGAGGATCTCCATGTTCTCATGCGGATGGGTGGGGAAGCCGCCGCCGGGCGCGACGATGTCGTCGTTGATCACGCGGAGGCTGCGGAAGCCCATGTAGTCGGGGTCATAGAAACGGTTGAAGGAGAAGGTGTGGCGGCCGTCCAGCCAGGCGATCCTGGTGCGGCCGCGGTCGGCGGCGTGGCGGACTTTGATCATGGGTTCGCTCCTTACTGTTTTGACAATAGTTGTTATAACAACTAAGCCGTCTTTATGGATGATCGGGAGGGAGGAAAAGTTTCAAGCCGCGGATGAGTTCCTGGAGGCGGCGGGGCGGGAAGGCGGCGAACTGGGCGCGATGGAGTTCGAGCATGGGCTGGTCGAGGGCAGCGAGCAGATCGAGGCCGGCGGGGGTGATGGCCACGTGGACGACGCGGCGGTCGGCGCGGGCGCGGGCGCGGGTCGTCAGGCC
>ERZ761609.2584-NODE-2584-length-13163-cov-6.899832_pt1 | contig 13163 bp, 10 predicted proteins | sample MGYA00511163_ERZ761609 | MGnify/ENA primary metagenome ERZ761609 (study PRJEB28899, sample SAMN02445070) | bioreactor sludge metagenome | biome: EBPR sludge | place: Australia: Brisbane, Thorneside Wastewater Treatment Plant | collected 2011-12-16 ... | reverse complement strand
GCCGACGCCACGGCGGCGGCGAAGGCGGCTGCGGAGGCGATCAAGGTCGGTGATCCCGCTGCGGAAGGTGTCGACATGGGGCCGGTGGTGTCGGCCGCGCAATGGGGCAAGATCCAGGGCTATATCGCGAAGGGCATCGAGGAAGGTGCGACTCTGGTGACTGGCGGGACAGGCAGACCCGAGGGTCTCGCCAAGGGCTATTACGTCAAGCCGACGATCTTCTCTGACGTGAAGAATTCGATGACGATTGCGCAGGAGGAAATCTTCGGACCGGTTCTCGTCATCATTCCCTATTCGGACGAGGCAGATGCCGTCGCGATCGCGAACGACAGCCCATTCGGTCTCGCTGCGTATGTGAACAGTGGTGACCGGGAGCGTGCGAAGCAGGTGGCGCGGCGTATTCGGGCAGGCATGGTGCACATCAACATGGCGGTCGCGGATTCGAAAGCGCCGTTCGGTGGTGTGAAGCAATCCGGAAACGGCCGAGAATGGGGCCGTGCGGGGATCGAGGAGTATCTCGAGACGAAATCGGTGATGGGGTTCAACGCTGCGTGAGGCGTCGCCTCGCGTTCGGGGGGCTCCGATACGATGTCGGTGTGTTCGCATTTGCACGCCGGCATCGTTGACATCGACGCCGATCAGCGCAACACTTTCATTGATGGCAGGCTTTGGCCGCGTTGACTGCGACACCATCGAAGGTCCGGAAATCAGCGACGTCTGTCGCGATCGTGTTTCCGGAAACCACGTGATGTGGAGCGCTCACTGCGCGCCGATGAGTGGCGCGTACCGCCCGCGAGGCATGCCATCGAGAGTGCATGACGAGAGCTTGAAACTTCAAGGAGGGAGGATGACTCCACCGGCAAGTCACAAAGGGTCTCCGTCACACGAGGCCCGCCCTGCAGACGCAGCGTGACGGACTGTCGTGCGTAGAAATCGCGCGAGAGCTGCAGGTTCACAGCACATAACGACACATTGGCGGGCTAGCCCCGCAGACCACCCTGATGACATCAGGGACGAATGACACCAGACGGTGTTTGAAATGATCGACCCCGTGCTTCCCACGCTTCGCTTCGGCCGCGTCGGGACACGGGGTTTTCCATTGCGCGGGGTTCCGGCTTCGCGTGGCTGGCAGCCCGGCGTAGCCTTTACGCCGTCGCGGTCGGGGCTCAAGTGACGATGATCGTGCTGGCTGTGGTGGCCCGGACGAGATTTTGTGGCTCGATCGGAAAGACGCTTTCGGGCGTTCCGGCTGCCGCCCACACCGTGGGATGCGCCATCAGGTCCTGATCGATGTAGGTGGCGAGGCGCTCGGCATGTCCGAGGGGTGGAATTCCGCCGATAGCGAATCCGGTGATGTCTCGGACGTACTGGGCATCGGGTCGGCTCAGGTTTTCGCCGATGTGCCGCGCCACGGCTTTTTCGTTGACGCGGTTCGAGCCCGAGACGAGCAGCAAGACGGGGCGGTCCGACGGTTTCAGGCGAAAGACCAGCGACTTTACGATCTGGCTGACATGACAGCCGGCTGCTGCGGCGGCCTCTTCGGCGGTTCGGGTCGATTGCGTGTGGACAGCGATCTCGATCGGGATGCCGATGGCCGCGAAGGCGTCACGGACACGGAGATTGGCGGGTTTGAGTTCGGTCATGGGTCTCGTCAATTCCGGGGTTTGTCGGAGGCGCAGCGAAAGCCGATGTACACTGCGGGGAAATCGGGCGGCTTGTCGTAAATCGCGTCGGCACGCATCTGGGGCGCGCCGTACCACCAGGAGCCGCCGCGTGTTCGCTTCTGGCCGGCGGTGTCGTGATCGACCCATTCCCAGACGTTGCCGCCCATGTCGTAGAGGCCGTTCACACCTTGCGCCGATGTCCGGACGTTGACGGCGCCACGGCCCTGCCGGATGTCGCGGGCCACACCTGCGTCATGGGGGACGGGCAGGGTCGTCTCGTGCGTCCCGTTGGCGCCGGTTGCCGTGGCGCCGGTCGGGTAGGGGTAAGTGACCCCAGGTGCGAACGGTGCGGGCGGGTTCGCACGGCGTTCGGTGTAGGCGGCCTCGACCCATTCGGAATCTTTGGGCAGGCGGAGCCCGGCCCAGGCGCAGTAGGCTTTCGCTTCGTCGAAGGTGACGTGGGCAACGGGTTGCTCGTCCGAAGCCGGTCGGCCGTATGGTGTCCGCCAGGTCCAACCCGGCATCTTCTCCCAGCCATTCCGGTATTGGCGCCCGCCGCCTTCGCGCTCGGCCTGCGTGACGAGGGCCGTGGCTTCTGTGAAGGCGCGGAACTGGCCGATCGTCACTTCGTGACGGTCTATGGCGAAAGTCGAGACGACGACGAGGTCATGGCTATTCGCCGGGGCCGCCGCGGGGGTATCGGCAGTAACCCCGAGGAGGCAGCAGGCTGCAAAAACAGTTCGCAAAGTCAGCGCCTTGTCCATTTCCTGCCTCAGGCCCCTAGCCAAATCTCCCGCACTGCACTATAGCCCGGGTTTTAATGACCAAACGCACCGACATCCACTCCATTCTGATCATCGGCGCCGGCCCCATCATCATCGGGCAAGCCTGCGAGTTCGACTATTCCGGAACTCAGGCCGTCAAGGCGCTCAAGGCCGAGGGCTACCGGATCGTCCTCGTCAATTCCAACCCGGCCACCATCATGACGGACCCGGAGTTGGCCGACGCCACCTACATCGAGCCGATCACTCCGGCCATCGTAGCCAAAATCATCGCGCGGGAGCGGGCCGCGCGGCCCGACGAGAAACTCGTCGTGCTGCCGACGATGGGCGGGCAGACCGCGCTCAATACGGCACTCGCGCTCGCGCGTGACGGCACGCTCGACAAGTACGGTGTCGAACTGATCGGTGCGAACGCCGATGCCATCGACAAGGCGGAGGATCGCCAGCGGTTCCGCGAGGCGATGACGAAGATCGGTCTCGAGACGCCGAAGTCGGCCATGGCGCACAATCGCGAGGAGGCCCAGCGCGCACTCGATCTCGTCGGGCTGCCGGCCATCATCCGGCCGTCGTTCACGATGGGCGGTACGGGCGGCGGCATCGCCTACAACCGCGAAGAGTTCTTCGCAATCGTCGAGAGCGGGCTCGACGCGTCACCGACGACGCAGGTCCTCATCGAGGAGAGCGTGCTCGGCTGGAAAGAGTTCGAGATGGAGGTCGTCCGCGACAAGGCGGACAATGCCATCATCGTATGCTCGATCGAAAATATCGATCCGATGGGTGTGCACACGGGCGATTCGATCACCGTCGCGCCCGCGCTTACGCTGACGGACAAAGAATACCAGATGATGCGCAACGCCTCGATCGCGGTGCTGCGCGAGATCGGTGTGGAAACCGGCGGATCCAACGTGCAGTTCGCCGTCAATCCCGCCGACGGGCGCCTCGTCGTGATCGAGATGAATCCGCGCGTTTCGCGGTCGTCGGCGCTGGCGTCGAAGGCAACGGGCTTCCCGATTGCCAAGGTCGCGGCAAAGCTCGCAGTCGGCTACACGCTCGACGAAATCGAAAACGACATCACGGGCGGGGCAACGCCGGCCTCGTTCGAGCCGACCATCGACTACGTGGTGACGAAGATCCCGCGTTTCGCCTTCGAAAAATTTCCCGGCGCAGACAACACGCTGACGACGGCGATGAAGTCGGTCGGCGAGGTCATGGCAATCGGCCGCACGTTCCACGAAAGCCTGCAGAAGGCGCTGCGCGGGCTCGAGACCGGACTATCCGGGCTCGACGAGGTCCAGTTCGAAGGGCTGGGTGAAGGCGACGACAAGAACGTCATTCGCGCCAACCTGGCTCGGCCGACCCCAGACCGTCTCCTCAAGGTGGCCCAGGCTATGCGGCTGGGCGTACCGCATGACGAAATCTATTCCTACTGCAAGATCGATCCGTGGTTCCTCCGGCGGCTGCAGGAGATCGTCGATATGGAGGCGCGCGTCAGTGCGCACGGGTTGCCGAAATCCGCCGATCAGTTGCGCGTTCTGAAGGCGATGGGTTTTTCAGACGTGCGGCTCGCCAAGCTCGCGAAGGTCGCCGAGGGCGACGTCCGGAAGGCCCGGCACGCGCTCGGAGTGCGGCCGGTCTTCAAGCGCATCGACACGTGCGCTGCCGAGTTCGCGGCGCCGACGGCGTACATGTATTCCACTTACGAAAAGCCCATTTCGGGCATCGCGGGTGACGAGGCCCGTCCGTCGGACAAGACCAAGGTGGTCATCCTCGGGGGCGGGCCCAATCGCATCGGGCAGGGGATCGAGTTCGACTACTGTTGCTGTCACGCCTGTTTCGCGCTGTCGGACGCAGGCTTCGAGACCATCATGGTCAACTGCAATCCCGAAACGGTCTCGACGGACTACGACACATCCGATCGGCTCTATTTCGAGCCACTGACCGCAGAAGACGTCCTCGAAATCCTCGAGACGGAGAAGAGCAACGGGACGCTCAAGGGTGTGATCGTTCAGTTCGGCGGGCAGACACCGCTCAAGCTCGCACATGCACTCGAAAGTGCCGGCATCCCGATCCTCGGGACGTCACCTGATGCCATCGATCTCGCCGAAGATCGCGACCGGTTCAATGCGCTCATCCAGAAGCTCGGCCTGAAACAGCCGGAAAGCGGCATTGCCCGCTCGCCGGGTGAGGCGCGTGTCGTTGCCGAGCGGCTCGGATATCCAGTCGTCATCCGGCCATCGTACGTGCTTGGTGGTCGCGCAATGGAAATCGTTGCCGACAGTGCGGGGGTGGATCGTTATGTCGCCAACCTTTCGGCGACGCTCGACAGGCCGTCCGAACTGCTCGTCAACGAGAAGCGGCCGCTTCTGGTGGATCGGTATCTCACGGGTGCTATCGAGGTGGATGTCGATTGCCTGTCCGACGGCAAGGATACCTACATCGCCGGTATCATGGAGCATATCGAAGAGGCGGGTATCCATTCCGGAGACAGCGCCTGCTCGCTCCCGGTACACAGTCTCGACAGCTCGGTCGTGGTGCGCCTCGAGAAGCAGGCGCGCGATCTCGCACTGGCTCTCAACGTCGTCGGGTTGATGAACGTGCAGTTTGCCGTCAAGGACCGGCAGATCTACATTCTGGAGGTCAATCCGCGGGCGTCGCGAACGGTGCCGTTCGTCGCCAAGGTCATCGGGAAACCGATCGCGGGTATCGCTTCTGAAGTCATGGCGGGCAAACCGCTCAAGTCATTCGGGCTGAAGCCGATCAAGCATTCGGTGGCCGGGCTCGGTCACGTCGCGGTCAAAGAGGCGGTTTTCCCGTTCGGCAGGTTCGCTGGGGTCGATCCGGTGCTCGGGCCGGAGATGAAATCGACGGGCGAGGTCATGGGGCTCGACCGGGATTACGCGACGGCTTTTGCGAAAAGCCAGTTGGGGGCCGGCACGGTTCTGCCGATGTCGGGCACGGTGTTCGTTTCGGTGCGCGACAGCGACAAGGACGATCTGCTCGGGGCGTTGCGCGACCTGTCCGAAATGGGCTTCAGGATTCTCGGGACCCGCGGCACGAAGCGTCATCTCGAGGCCCACGGCATCGCATGTGATCTCGTGAACAAGGTTCTGGAAGGGCGCCCTCACATCGTCGATCAGATGAAAGACGGGCAGGTTCAGCTCGTTTTCAATACAACCGAAGGGGCAAAGGCGCTGTCGGATTCCAAGGATATCCGTCGGACAGCCTTGTTGAACAAGATCCCATATTATACAACCTTGGCGGGGGCTGTCGCGGCCACTCAAGCCATTCAGGCGCTCAAGGCAGACACGCTGGACGTGGCGCCGTTGCAGGAGTACCTTTCTGAACGTCGTTGAGTGCTTTTTGCACAGGCTGACGCTGAAGCGGGTTCTTGCGTTCGGTGTCCGAGGTCCCCACACTCATATGACCATCATGCGCTCCGCTCCAGCGGTCGCGCTTGTGGGTTACGGCGCAGCCTAGGGGTTGCAAGTCTTGCTTACGTGGCTGGGCTCTCGTCCTGTCGCGCATACTGACGTTGGAGATTCGCATGGAACGCGTTCCTATGACAGTCGAGGGGTACAATGCACTCCAGGCGGAGCTGCATCGCCTCAAAGCCGAGGAGCGGCCGCGCATCATTCAGCAGATTTCGGACGCCCGCGCGCTCGGCGATCTCAGCGAAAACGCGGAGTATCATGCTGCGAAGGAAGCACAGGGTCTCAACGAGGCGCGTGTCGCGGAGCTCGAGGACAAGCTCGGCCGGGCCGACGTCATAGACACCACGAAGCTCTCGGGCGACACGGTGAAGTTTGGCGCGACGGTTACGCTCGAGGACGAGGACACCGGCGACAAGGTCAAATACAAGATCGTCGGCGAGGGCGAGGCCAACGTCAAAGACGGGAAGATCTCGATTTCCAGCCCGATTGCGCGCGCACTCATCGGCAAATCGAAAGGTGAGACGGCTGAAGTGACGACCCCGAAGGGGGCGCGGTCGTACGAAGTCCTGAAGATCGAGTGGCGCTGAGGCACTGGCTCTCGCGGCTTCAGGTTGCGGCCGAAGTTCAAACGGTCTGTTCGGCTTTCGCTGCGACGCGGTCCGTCCTGCGCGACGGCTCCGGAATGGCCGTCGGTTGAAGGTCGCCTGGCTTCAGCGCTTCGGTCGGCAGGGGACAGCGACCGCGATGCAGCGAAACCTGCTGCCACTGCGGTCCCAGCTGCAGGTGACCGTGCGATCGCCCGAATAGTTCCAGTTTGCAGCGCGGCGACCGTACGTCCGTTCGGCCTGGTACTGCCACGCTGCAATCGCGGCATCACGGGCGCCGGCCATGGACGAACGAGCATCACTACGGGCCTGGATGCCCGGATAGTAGCACTTGTCACCGAAAGCCTGAGCCGGTGCCGTCGGGGCTGCGGCCACGAGCACCGCGCCGATCATCAGTGTGGGAACTATCGTGAAACGCATCTATATACCCGATACTTAATTTGTTCTTTGAAGAGACTGATTTCAGGTGGGGATCATTGCCTCGCCGGGGTGAAGTGCGCAATGGCAAACGGGCAGAGTTGCTGGTTATGGCAAACGGCTGATGCAAGTTTGCCAACCCTGTGGGTTTCGGGCGTAAACTATGTCCAAGAAGCGGACGGGCTCGAAAACACCCGTCGAGTGGCGTAAGCGCGAGGGATGGGGCATTTCGACAAGATGACAACAGGGCAGACGGCCAATCGGGTCGTGACGATCGGTTCGGTCGAGGTGGGCCTCGAGGCGCCGCTGGCGGTGTTTGCGGGACCTTGCCAGCTCGAAAGCCGGGCGCATGGGCTCGAGATGGCGTCTGCGCTGAAGGAATTGTCGGAACGGTTAGGATTCGGGCTCGTTTTCAAAGCGAGCTTCGACAAGGCCAACAGGACGTCTCTCGGTGGCAAGCGCGGGCTCGGATTGTCCGGCGCATTGCCGATCTTTGCCGAGATCCGCGAGACGCTCGGACTGCCCGTGGTGACGGACGTCCACGAAGCGGCGCAATGTGCCGAGGTCGCAGCGGCGGCGGACGTGCTTCAGATCCCGGCGTTTCTGTGCCGGCAGACGGACCTCCTCGTGGCTGCGGCGCGAACAGGACGGGTGGTCAAGATCAAGAAGGGGCAGTTTCTCGCGCCCTGGGACATGAAGAACGTCGTTGCCAAGGTGACAGGCTCGGGAAACCCGAACGTGCTGGTGACCGAGCGCGGGGCGAGCTTTGGATACAACACGCTGGTCGTCGACATGCGGTCGCTCGTGCAGATGCGGGACACCGGTGCGCCGGTGATCTTCGACGCGACCCATTCGGTGCAGCAGCCTGGTGGACAGGGAACGAGCTCGGGTGGTGATCGTCGCTTCGTCGCGCCCCTGGCGCGGGCGGCGGTGGCGGTCGGGGTGGCGGGCGTTTTTATCGAAACGCACCAGGATCCTGACAATGCGCCGTCGGACGGACCGAACATGGTTCCGCTCGAATCGTTTGGCGAATTGGTGGAAGAGTTGATGGCGTTCGATGCCTTGGCGAAGGGACGCAGGCGTTCGACGGCGTCTCAGTGAAGCAGGTGCCGAGGCTTGGCCATGGATTTCAAGGGAGAGGGCAGATGTTGAAAGTAACGGGAACGGGAATTGCCGTCGCACTGGCGGCGCTGATTGTGCAGGGCGGGCGCACCCCTGCGGTCGGTACCGAAGCCAGCGGACAGCTGCCGCAGGCCGTGGCAAAGGCGGTTGCCGAACTCGTCTACGCCTGCAGAGCGGCAGGACAGGCGATTGTCGCGCCGGCGTCGTACATCAGCGCAGCCGACATCGATGGTGACCGCGTGATGGATTACGTCGTCGATGCGTCGAAAGGATGCGAAGCGAACAAGGCGGCACGGTGCAATGCAGATGGCTGCAATATCGCCGTCTATCTCAGTTCGAAACAGGCAGGCGGCGCGATTGCCCTTCGCGGCAGCCAGTCGTCGATCGAGGTTGCGAGCGGGCAGACCTCCGTCAAGCTGGTGCGGAACGCTCCGGAGTGCCAGGGGGCCGCAGCGCCTGCGCATTGCCGTGAAACCCTGAGGTATTCCAACGGCGCGTTCGCGAAGGTTCAGCAGTAAGCGCTACGCGGCATTCGGCACAGGTGTGCCGATGCAACCGATACGAAACAGAAAACGGCCCGTGCGTCGCACGGGCCGTTTTCCGTCAGCAGAGCCGGCGCATGCCGGTCGGGGAGGGGGATCAGCGGACAGTCATGGCAACGGCCACCGGCTTTACCGCTCCCGGGGCGGTCATTGCCGGGGCGAGGGCGAGGCCAGGAGACGTCTTCCGGGCGGCGTCGATGCGGCAGGTCTGGCAGTCGTAGGCAAATCGGTAGTTGAGCGTGCCGGCCACACCGATGACGAGGCAGAGGCCCATGGCGCTGGCGACGGCGAGATTGGCGAAGATCTGGACTGCGTTCTGAATGTCATTGAGCAGCATGGTGGTGACCTTTACGCGAGACAAGGGAGGTGACCGTGGCTGCCGGTGACGACTGAACCGGCGAGGCGTTCATCTTCCGACAATACTGGTTAAAGCTCCGTTAAGGTTGACGGCTCGTTAAGCTGCCGTCATGCGTGTCGGGTCGAGAACGTAGGCGTGTGGCGCGCTGTGAGCGGTGTGGCGCGCGGGTTATGAGTTGAACGCATCCGATCGCAGGGGACAGGAAAAGGACCATGACCGACGAAAAGCACAGTCTTCGCACGCGCCTCGTGCAGCGGAGTCGTCCCGAGAAGGGCAGCCGCCGTTCGGTCAATCCGCCGGTCGTGCGCGCTTCGACCGTGCTCTACGAGAACGTCGAGACGTTGCGCTCCGTGCGAGCCGAAAGGGCAAAGCGCAACCGCACCTATTCCTACGGCACGCACGGCACGCCGACGACGTTCGCGCTCGAGGATATGATCACTGATCTCGAAGGTGGCTACCGGACGCGGGTTTCGGGCTCTGGGCTCGCTGCGATCGCGTTCGGGCTCATGCCGTTCGTGCGGCCGGGTGATCATTGCCTGATCACGGAATGCGCCTACGAACCGGTCCGGAAATTCGCTGCGGCGTTTCTCGAGCCGTACGGCGTGACGTGCGAGGTCTACAAGGCCGATGGCTCGGATATCGTGTCGCGGTTCAAGCCGAACACGAGGCTCGTATATGCGGAGGTGCCGGGTTCGCAGACGTTCGAGATGCTCGATCTGCCGGCGCTGGCGCGGGAAACCAGGAAGCGCGGGATCACGCTCGCGGTCGACAACACGTGGGGATCGGGGATCCTTTATCAGCCGCTGAAACTCGGCGCCGACGTGTCGATGATCGCGGGTACCAAGCACATCGTGGGGCACTCCGATGTCCTGCTCGGCGCAGTGACGACGACGGAAGCGGCGTGGGGTCCTGTGCACGACATGCACGACGCCTTTGGCATCTGTGTATCGAGTGACGACGCCTACCTCGCGCTCCGTGGCGTGCGCACGATGGCGGTGCGGATGCCGGCGCATGCGGAGTCGACAGCGAAAGTCTGCGCCTGGGCGAAGGGTCGGCCGGAAATCGCCGATGTGCTCTGGCCGGCTCTGCCGTCGCATCCCGGTCACGAGATCTGGAAGCGGGACTTCAAGGGTGCGTGCGGCCTGTTCTCGATGGAGTTCAAGGCGGAACAGGCGAAGGTCGACAGGTTCATCAACGCGCTCCAGTGTTTCGGGATCGGTGCGTCCTGGGGCGGCTATGAAAGCCTCGTGATGCTCACGAACGTGCCGCCGCTCCGGACCGTCACGGACTGGTCGAAGCGGGGGCCGATCGTGCGCTTTCACATCGGTCTAGAGGATCCAGACGATCTGATACGGGATCTCGAACAGGCGATGCAGTACCTTCGCTGAGGACAAGAGGGCATGGATAAGCTGACGCTCGGGCAGATCGCCTTGCTGCTCGCGGCTGCCGCGATCGCGGCTCCGCTGGCGAAGGCGCTCAGGATCGGCACGGTGCTCGGTTATATCTTCGCCGGCATCCTGATCGGGCCCTATGGTCTCGGGCGGCTCGCCGGGCTCGGTATCGGGGACAAATACAGCGTCGAGGAGGTCCTGCACGTCGCCGAATTCGGCGTCGTGCTGTTGCTGTTTCTGATTGGGCTCGAATTGCGTGTTCAGCGGCTCTGGACGATGCGCGCCTCGATCTTCGGAGCGGGGGGATTGCAGGTCGCGATTTCCGGTGTCGTTATCGGTCTCGCGGTTTTCCTGCTCGGCATGGGGGCATGGGCGGCACTGTTCATGGGGCTGGCACTGTCGCTGTCGTCGACCGCATTCGCGCTCCAGGTCATGGAAGAGAACAACGAACTCACGCAACGGCACGGCCGGCTCGGGTTTGCAATCCTGCTATTTCAGGATCTTGCAGCTATTCCACTTATTGCGCTGGCATCGTTGTTCGCGGCCAATGCTGGCACAGGGCCGGCGCAAGAGCTGGGGATCACGCCGATCCTGATCGCGCTGGCGGCGATCGCAGGTGTGCTGCTGGCCGGACGTTTCCTGGTCGATCCGTTCTTCCGGTTCGTTGCCGGGAGCCGTATGAATGATGCTCTGACGGCCGCGGCGCTGCTCGTCGTCGTCGTGGTCGTGCTCGTCATGCAGAAGGCCGGGCTCAGCGCGTCACTCGGGGCCTTCCTTGCCGGCGTGGTGCTTGCCGACAGCGCATACCGGCACGAGATCGAGGCTGACATCCGACCGTTCGAGGGGCTGCTGCTCGGCGTGTTCTTCACGGCGATCGGGATGTCACTCGACGTGCTGCTGCTCGTGCGGTCGCCGCTGCTCGTTCTCGGCCTCACAGCCGGGCTTCTGGTCGTCAAGTCACTCGTGATCTACGGCGTGGGCCGGCAGTTCGGGCTTTCCGGACGTCCGGCGCGGCGGCTCGCTTTCTCGATTTCGCAAGGCGGCGAATTCGCGTTCGTGCTGCTGTCTGCCGGGGTCGCGTCGTCGCTGCTGCAGCAGGATCACGCCGCACTCGCGGCCGTCGTCGTCACGCTTTCCATGATGGCGACGCCGGCGCTGCTCATTGCGGAACAGACGCTCTGGCGCAGGCCCGAAAGCGTATCGTCGTCGTTCGACGACATGCCAGAGAATGACGGCCATGTCATTGTCGCCGGGTATGGGCGGGTGGGGCAGATCCTGTCGCGTGTGCTCAGGGCACGAAAGATCCCATTCACAGCGCTGGACGTGGACGCCAAGCAGATTGCGACCGTCAAGCGGTTCGGTGCGAAGGCGTACTTCGGGGATGCGAGCCGGCCGGACATTCTCGAAGCGGCACAGGCCGGCAAGGCGCGGGCGTTCGTACTGGCGATCGACGATGTCGAGGCGTCGCTGAGAACGGCGCGCGCGGTCCGGGAACATTATCCGGCGCTGCCAATCTATGCACGGGCGCGCAACCGGCGACATGTCCATGAACTCATGGATCTCGGCATCAAGATCATTCACCGGGAAACGTTCGGGTCGTCGCTGGATCTGACGCGCGACCTGCTTGTCGGGCTCGGTGTGCCGAAGGAACGTGCCCTGTCGACGCTGGAGATTTTCCGGGAAACTGACGAAAAACGGCTGAAGCTCGATTACGCGCACTTCACCGACGAGGAAAAACTTCGTGAACGGGCCTTGGCTGCATCGGAGGAGCTCGAAAAGCTGCTCGACCAGGATGCGGCAGCGCAGGCCGTAGCCGAAGGCACGGCGTCGCCGCTGAAGCCGACGTTGGAGACCACGCGGGCGTCGCAATCGTAACCTCGCGATCAATCTCGGTTTCTGCCCCGTCGAAATATCGCCTAGGGTCGGGGGCAGCCTCGATCTGCCGCCACACGAACCAGCCCCCGTAGGGATCGCTTCATGCCGCCGCCTCGCCGTATTCTCTGCATCGGACATTCGGCGCTCGATCGCATCTACCGGATCGACAAGTTCCCGCCGGAGCCGAACAAGGTGCGCGCGCTGGAGCATGTCGAGGCCGGTGGCGGGATGGCTGCGAATGCCGCTGTCGCCATCGCGCGCCTTGGGGGACGGGCGGAGCTATGGAGCCGGATCGGCGACGACGTGGCCGGGCAGACGATCAAGGCCGGACTGAAGGCCGAGCGCGTCGATGTGCGCTATGTGCAGGCGTTCGAGGGCGCGCGATCCTCGACCTCGGCGATCATCGTCGACGACAGGGGTGAGCGGCTCATCGTCGGCCAGCGCGATGCGGGAATGCCGTCGTCGACGTATTGGCTGCCGCTCGAACGCATCCGGGACCAGCATGTCGTCCTCGGTGACGTCAGGTGGCTCGAGGGAACGCGGGCGGCGTTCACGGAAGCCAGGGCGCAGGGGGTGCCGACGGTGCTCGACGCCGACGTCGGTGCGCGCGAAGCCTTGCCGGATGTCCTTGCGCTGACGGACTACGCGATCTTCTCGACGCCGGCTCTGCGTGAGTTCGCGGGCCTGGCTCCGGATGCGGCCGATTTTTCCGGGGCGCTCGATCGAGTGCTCGATCTCGGGGTTCTGCATGCCGGCGCGACGCTCGGGGAAAACGGCTACCTGTGGCGAGAGCGGAGCGCGGTTGGAGCGCGGGTGTCAGGGTCGGTGCCTGGATACACGGTCGACGTAATTGATACGACGGGTGCGGGGGATGCGTTCCATGGTGCCTTTGCACTGATGCTGGCCGAGGGGGCGGCGATACGGAAATGCGCCGAGGTCGCGGCCGAGGTCGCGGCGCGAAAATGCACGCGGCTCG
>ERZ761609.2583-NODE-2583-length-13167-cov-27.479637_pt1 | contig 13167 bp, 8 predicted proteins | sample MGYA00511163_ERZ761609 | MGnify/ENA primary metagenome ERZ761609 (study PRJEB28899, sample SAMN02445070) | bioreactor sludge metagenome | biome: EBPR sludge | place: Australia: Brisbane, Thorneside Wastewater Treatment Plant | collected 2011-12-16 ... | reverse complement strand
GCGGTCCGAGCCGAGCGGGCCGTCTCCACTGGTGAGCGTGACGCGCACGCGGGCGTCGGCCAGGCCGTTGGCGCGCGCCACTTCCCCGATCGCGCTTAGAAACTCCGCCTCCGTCATGCAGGGCAGCCCCATGCGCGCGCAGGAGCGCTCCAGCCTCTGCCAGTGCTCATGCCCGCCGATGACACGCCCGCGCAGCATGACCAGTGTCTCGAAGACTCCGTCACCCACCAGCAATCCATGCTCGAATGGCGAAATGCGCGCCTCCGCCGCCGGGAGGATGACGCCGTTGAGCCAGATGTGCGGTGTTTTATTCATGGCAGTTTATTCATGGACCGGGCGCGTTTCTTTTGCATCCGGGTTTTTGCGCGGGGCGGCAAAGACTGCCCGTTTTGAAATTCGAACCTCGAATTTCGCAAGACATCGGATGGGTGTGGTGGCAAAGCAGCGCCATGCTCCGCTTCGAATCCTTTCACGGCTCCGCGCTGGCTCCGCATCTCGACGCCCTCGGCGCGCTGCGCATCTCCGTTTTTCGCGACTACCCTTATCTTTATGACGGTTCTGTGGACTATGAGCGCGAGTATTTGAAATGCTACCTGGACTGCCCGGAAAGCCTCGTCGTGCTCGTCTTCGACGGAGGGCAGGCCGTCGGCGCCACCACAGCCATGCCGCTGGCGTTTGAAGGTCCGGAGTTCCAGGCGCCTTTCCTCAAGGCCGGAATGGATGTGGCGGAGATCTGTTATTTTGGCGAAAGCATCCTGCTGCGCGAATGGCGCGGGCGCGGCATTGGCAGGACCTTCTTTCAAATGCGCGAGGCCCACGCCCGCGCCCTGGGGCTGCGCCGCGCCGCATTTTGCGCCGTGGACCGCCCGCCGGAACATCCCTTGCGTCCGGCGGACTATCGTCCATTGGACGGATTCTGGACAAGCCAGGGTTACACGAAGCATCCGGAACTGCGCGCCACCTTTGTGTGGAAGGAAAGCGGTGAGCAGGCCGAGTCGCCAAAAACGCTGACCTTCTGGCTCAAGGAGCTGCGTTGACATGCCGGCGCTCCATGCGCCGGCCTTCCGCTGGATGCGCTCATGCCGGAGCATTGTGCCGCGCAAGTCCAGGCGGCATCCTGGCTCAGGCAGGCGGTAGGAGGATCGTTTTCCCCGAATCTGCGGAGTTGTGTGAAAACCGCTTGTCATTTCCCCGCCAGGATCACACTCCAGTCCGCATGGAACGCATTGCCCATCGTGACGGCCCGCGCGCTGGATTCCGCATTCTGCCGGCGGCGGCCTCCGCGGCGCGGAAAGGCCTTGCCGTGGTTGTGGTGTGCGTGTCGGGTTACGCGCTGCTGCCGCGGACGGAGCTTTACCCGCCTGAGTTCCGGTTTTCACGCGCATTGGAGGACAGGGACGGCCGGCTCCTGCATCTGGCGCTGACGCCGGATGGCAAATACCGGCGCTGCACGCCTTTGGCGGAGATCAGCCCGGCATTGATCGAAGCCACGCTGACACTGGAGGACCGGCACTTTTACGGGCATCCGGGAGTCAACCCGCTCTCGCTGCTGCGCGCGGCCTGGGGGGCGGTGTCAGGCTCGGCAAAGGGCGGCGGCTCGACGATCACGATGCAGCTCGCGCGGCTGCGGCACGGTCTGCGCACCCGCACGCCCTGGGGCAAGGCCTGGCAGATCGTGCGCGCGGTGCAAATGGAGCGCCATCATTCCAAGGATGAAATCCTGGAAGCCTACCTGAACCAGGCTCCCTACGGCGGCAATGTGGAGGGCGCGGGAGCGGCCGCCCTGCTTTGGTGCGGCAAGACCGCGCGCGAGCTGACTCTGCGCGAGGCCGTGACCCTGGCCGTGCTGCCGCAGAGTCCCACCACGCGCCGCCCGCGCATGTCGGGTGAAAATGCCAGCCTCGCGGCCGCGCAGCACCGGCTCTGGGAGCGCCTGCGCGTGGAGCGCGGACTGCCCGCCGACCCGCTCGACGCGGTCTTCACTCTCTGGCAGGCACGGCCCGCGCCGCGGGAGGCGCCGCATCTGGCTCGGCGGCTTTTCACCCTGCACGAGCCGCATGACCGCGCGGCTTCCGGCGCGCCGGTGCGCTGCACTTTGAGCGTGGAAAAGCAGCGCGGCGTGGAGAGGGCGCTCCAGGATTATGTGGAGCGCAAGCGCGAGGTGGGCATCACCAATGCCTGCGCGCTGCTGGTCCACGCGCCCTCGCGCGAGGTGCTCGCCTACGCGGGTTCCAGCCGCTTTCTCGACCCCTCCATCCAGGGCCAGGTGGATGGAGTGACGGCGCGGCGCTCGCCGGGCTCCGCGTTGAAGCCGTTCATTTACGCGCTGGCTTTGCAGGAGGGCTTGATCCACCCGCGCACGCTCCTGCGGGACGGGCGCACGGCCTTCGGAGCTTACAACCCGGAGAACTTCGACCGCAACTTCGCCGGCCCCATCTCCGCCCAGGACGCGCTCTTCCACAGCCGGAACATTCCCGCCGTGGCGCTGGCGCAAAAGCTGGCTCCTCCGGGATTGTACGGCTTTCTCAAAGCGGCGGGTGTGGCCCTGCCGCGGCCGGCTGGACACTACGGCCTCGCTTTGCCGCTGGGAGGGGGCGAGGTCTCGATGGAGGAGCTGGCGGAGCTGTATTCGCTGCTGGCGGATGACGGCCGCGCCCGCCGCCTGAGCCTGCAGCCCGGCGGAGAGCTGGAGCATCAAAGCCGCCCGCTCATCACCGCGGAAGCGCGCCACCTGACGCGCATGATGCTCAGCGCGCGCGAGGCGGACCCGGCCATGGACGACCCCTCCGTGATGTGGAAGACGGGCACCTCCCACGGCTTCAGGGATGCCTGGGCGGCGGGCATTCGCGGCAATTATGTGCTGGTGGTGTGGATCGGGAATTTCAACGGCAAGGCCAACCCGGCATTCATCGCGCGGGAATGCGCCGCGCCCCTGCTCTTCGAGGTCTTCCGCCATCTGCGCCTGCCCGCGCGCGCCGATCCGCCCCCGCCGGGTGTCGCCCGTGTGGAGCTCTGCGCCGTGTCCGGTCAACTGCCCGTGCCGCACTGCCGCCACCGCGCGCGCGGTGGCTTCATCCCCGGAGTCTCGCCCATCACGCCTTGCGCCATCCACCGCGAGGTCCTGGTGGACGCGGCATCGGGCCTGCGCGTGGCGCGTGATGACGGCAGCCGCGCGCTGCGGCGGGAGGTCTTTGAATTCTGGCCGCCAGATCTTTTGGAAATGTTCAGGCAGGCCGGCGTGCCGCGCCGGACACCGCCGCCGCTTGAGTTCGACTCGGACTCCCTGGCCGCCGCCGACATCGCCGCGCCGCCGAAAATTTTGTCCCCGCGCGCGGCGCTGGTTTACACTCTGCGTGCATCGGAACCGGCCCGGCAGACGATCCCGCTGCGCGCGGACACCGCGCCCGGGGTGGCCCGCGTCTTTTGGTTCGCAGGGCCGCGCTTTCTGGGCGCCAGCGATCCCGCCACACCCCTGCTCTGGAGCGCCTCCCCGGGCAGATGGCAGGTGCATGTGCTCGACGATCACGGGCGCGGCGCGGCGGTGGAGGCGCGGGTGGAGATGGTGCCGTGAGGGTCGTGGGGAACGGGCGTCCCGCTTGTTCAAAAACACGGGCGGTTTATCTCCCTTTCCTTGCCTTGCAGACATCCCGCGAGCGCAAAAGCCCTCGCCCCTTGCCAAAGCGGCCATCCGCTTCATTGTCCCCTCCCTTTCCGCCCGGGCGGCGGCATTTCGTCTTTTCACCCTCTGTCATGTTTAACTGGATCATCAAAAAAATCATCGGCACCAAAAACCAGCGCACCGTGAGGCGCCTGCAGCCGGTCGTGGCCGAGATCAACCGCATCGAAGCCGAACTCCAGAACCTGCCTGATGAGGCCCTGCGGGAAAAATGCGCCGCCTGGAAAGAGCAGTTCCGCGCTTTCCACACCCCGCGATTTCTCGGCGGCGTCTCCCTGCGCATCGCCTCGGAGGAGGAGGTGGACGCCTGCCTCAGGCATGTGGCCGGCTACTTCGCCGCGCTGCAAAAACACTTCCCCTCCCTCGCCGGCGACTACCTCGCCGAATCCTCCTGGAACGGTTCGGACCTGGATGACAAAAAGGCCCGCATTGACCGCGGCCGCGAGGACTGGAATGAAATCCAGCCGCGCTTTGCCGCCATTGAGGCGAAGATGCTCGATGACCTCCTGCCCGAGGTCTATGCCGTGGTGAAAAACGCCGCCCGCCGCCTTTGCGGCCAGGAGCACAGCGTGTGCGACACGCCGCTGAAGTGGAACATGGTCCACTTCGACGTGCAGCTCATCGGCGGCGCCGCCCTGCATCGCGGCATGATCGCGGAAATGGCCACCGGCGAGGGCAAGACGCTCGTCGGCACCCTGCCCGTCACCCTCAACGCCCTCACCGGTCGCGGCGTCCACGTCATCACCGTCAACGACTACCTGGCACGCCGCGACTCGGAGTGGATGGGCTATTTGTACAAGTTCCTCGGCCTCAGCGTCGGCTGCATCCAGAACGACCAGCCCTCGCATGTCCGCCGCGAGCAGTATGCCTGCGACATCACTTATGGAACCAACAGCGAGTTTGGCTTCGACTACCTGCGCGACAACGGCATGGCCTCCAGCCGCGAGCAGCAGGTGCAGCGCGGGCACTACTTCGCCATCGTGGACGAGGTGGACTCCGTGCTCATTGACGAGGCGCGCACGCCCCTCATCATCAGCGGCCCTGTCGCCGGAGCGGACAGCACGCATCAGTACGAGCGCTACAAGCCCCTCGTGGAGCAGCTCGTGCGCCGCCAGCAGACCCTCTGCAACAGCCTCGTCACCGAGGCCAAGGAACTCGCCGCCGCCGGAGACCTCGAGGAGGCCGGGCGCAAGATGTACCAAGTCCACGTCGGCCAGCCGAAAAACCGCGCCCTCATGCGCTGCATGGAGGACCCCGAGCTGCGCCGCGCCATGGAGAAGGCCGAGCTGAAAATGTACGAGGACACGCAGAAGAAGGAGCTCTTTGCCCTCAAGGAAGATCTGTTTTTCTCCATGGACCCGAAGTCCCACGACGCCGACCTCAGCGAGAAGGGCCGCAATTTCCTCAATCCAAACGAGCCGGACGCCTTCGTGCTGCCTGACCTCGCCACACTTTACTCCGAGATAGACGGCGACACCTCGCTCACCGACGCGCAGAAGCTAGCCAAGAAAAACGAGCTCCAGGACCGCCTCTCCCACCAGGGCCAGCGCATCCACCAGATCAGCCAGCTCCTGCGCGCCTACTGCATCTATGAGAAAGACGTCGAGTACGTCGTCGAGGAAAACAAAGTCATCATCGTGGACAGCCAGACCGGCCGCAAAATGCCCGGCCGCCGCTGGAGTGACGGCCTGCACCAGGCCGTGGAGGCCAAGGAGGGCGTGCAGATTGACGCCGAGACCCAGACCCTGGCCACCATCACCATCCAAAACTACTTCCGCCTCTATCAAAAGCTCGGCGGCATGACCGGCACCGCCGAGACCGACGCCGCCGAGTTCCACGACATCTACGGCCTCGACGTGCTCACCATCCCCACGAACCGCCCGGTGAAGCGCCTGGACCAGAACGACAGCATCTACAAAACCCGCCGCGAGAAATACGCCGCCGTCATCGCCATGATCCACGAGCGCCATGCCAAGGGCCAGCCCATGCTCGTCGGCACCGCCAGCGTCGAGGCCTCCGAGACGGTCAGCCGCATGTTGAAGCTGCAAAAAATCCCCCACTCCGTCCTCAACGCCAAATACCACCGCCAGGAGGCCGAGATCGTCGCCCGCGCCGGCCAGAAGGGCGCCGTCACCATCTCCACCAACATGGCAGGCCGCGGCACTGACATCAAACTCGGCGAGGGCGTGCCAGACCTCGGCGGCCTCTTCGTGCTCGCCACCGAGCGCCACGAGTCCCGCCGCGTGGACCGCCAGTTGCGCGGACGCTGCGCGCGCCAGGGCGATCCCGGAGAGAGCAAATTCTTCCTCAGCTTCGAGGACGACCTCATGCGCAACTTCGGTGCCGCCGACCGCATGACGAAGATCATGGAGCGCTTTGGCATGAAGGAGGGCGAGGAACTCCAGCACCCCTGGCTCAACCGCAGCGTCGAGACCGCGCAGAAGCGCGTCGAGCAGCGCAACTACACCTGGCGCAAGCGCGTGCTCGAATACGACGACGTGATGAACCAGCAGCGCGAGGTCATCTACGAGCGCCGCAACGACGTGCTCAACAGCAACGACCCCCGCCTTTTGATCAACGACGCCGTCAAAGAAGGCATCGAGGAGCGCCTCGAGGAGTTCCTGCCCAAGGACGCCGGCAACGACATGGAGCCCGACCACGCCGGCCTCCTGCACTGGGTGAACACCACCTTCCCCATCGGCCTGCGCGAGCTGGACGACGCCTTCAAAGCGCTCGACTACCAGGCCCAGTGCGACTGGATCCGCGAAAAAGTCCTCCACGCCTACGACGCCAAAGTCGCCGGCGCCAACCCCCAGGCGCTCCAGGAGATCGAGAAAATGATCCTGCTCAACGCCATTGACCGCCTCTGGCAGGAGCATCTCTACGCGCTCGACGCCCTCAAGGAGGGCATCTCCCTGCGCAGCTACGGCCAGAAAGACCCGCTCATCGAGTTCAAGCAGGAGGCCTTCTCCATCTTCTCCGAACTCATGCGCAGCATCAACGGCGAGGTCCTCGGCAACCTCTTCAAAAGCACCCAGCAGCTCGCCGCCTTCGAGCAGTTCCTGGCCCAGCTCGCCATGCAGCAGCAGCAAGGCGGCGCCGCAGCCGGCCAGCCGCCCCAGCAGCGCAAGCCCGCCGGAGAACCCCGCCCGCATGATCCCGCGAAGGAAGGCCCCAAACTCATCCTTCCCAGCGCCGCGCCCGCCCCCCAGAAGCCCAAGTACAGCGCCGGCCGCAACGACCCCTGCCCCTGCGGCAGCGGCAAAAAATTCAAGCAATGCTGCGGGCGCGTCGCCTGAGCCTGGATGCGGCCCCATCCGCGGCAGGCACAGGCATGACCACCGTCCAAATGAGCCGCCATCCGCCGCCGGGTTTCCCCAGAGCGGAAAAAGCGCGCATCCCCAACCCGGCCCACCAGGCACGCCGCCACTGAGGGCGTGACTGGCTGGAAATGAAGCGCCCCCGACTCCGGCGCAGCACCGCCGAAGCGGGAAAACATTGCACTGTTTTGCCAGAACAGTGAACCGTCGCGGAAAAACTTTGCATCGTTTTGCCAGGACTTTGCAAGGTTTTGCCAGGAAAGGGTGCCATCGCGGGAAAACGGTGCGCTTTTTTTCTGCTCAAGCGTGCCTCGTTTGCGTGCAGGCGCGCTTTTTTTCCTGGGTGGACGCCGGTTTGCGGCTGCGGTTGTAGAAGGTCTCGATGTAGTCGATCGGTGTGAAATTGAGCGATAGGTTGATCTTCAGCGAGTTGTGATTTTGGCATCTCATCATTCGATTATTCACAATCCCTTGAAAGAATAGCTTGCTGACAAAACTCGGCTCACCTGCTATAAAGCCGCTGATATTTGGATAATTCAAAAAAGTATTTCATTCGGAAAGGAAACACTTAACGCGAATCTCTCATGAACACTCGAATCAGTCCGTCTGGAACCTTTTTGCGGGACTTCTCAAGCTGGTTGAACCGTTACCGAATTTTAACCGCAGGCATTTTGATCATGTCAGCGCCTGCCGCGCTCTCGGAGATCACATTGGGCAGCACGTCGTGCAGCTACCTGCCTGCCAAGTCCTTGAAGACGACAACCCAGTTGAGCAGTGTCCTCGCCTCGTCTCCACGCATCAGGTTCGTTGGCAAGGTGGGTGGAGTGGCTTTTGACGCGGTGGCTGTTCCTGATTCCGGTCTCGTGATCAAAAGCCTGTCTCTTGACTTGGACACTGCGAGACCGGATGGTTCAAGGCTGGTTCTGACCGTAAACGGTCGTCCGGTCAAAACGCGGATTCATGATTGGGAACTCCTGCCCACCATCCGTTACGCTGACAGTGACTCGACAAGCTGCTTCACTCTCTTTGGCGAACTTCAAGATGAGGAGGAGGGACGAAGGCTGCGGGGTGACGGCGCCCGTATCTTAAATTATGACGACGCATTCCAAGACTCTCTCATGGGACTGAGAATGTTCCAACTCGACATCCTCCTGCTCGGTGACGACTTTGCCACCGACCTGCCGAAGGAGGACGGCGAATACATCCTGGGTGCGGGTGAAAAGTCCCCCGACCTTTCAACGGCCAAGTCTTTGCATGAAAAATATGAGGAAGCACGCCTCGAACTGGATTTGAAAGGCATCCGGGAGGACTTCGACACGGAGTTTCAATCTTACGTCATCACCGATCAGTCGGTGGACATCCGGTTTGTCATCAAGGACGGGCAGCTTGAGATCACGGGCGAGCCTTTTTATTATTTTTGGAAGGATGACGAGGACGATTTAAATGGCCGTTACCAGGCGGCCCAGGCCGAAGAGGCTGTCAAGGCGGGCGTGCTCAAGCCAGGGGATGGGTTTGATGAACTGCGTGCCATGATCATCAAGGAGCGCAAGGCTGATCAGGAGCGAAAAGACTCCGTCAAACTCAAAGTCGCGAGAGAATTGAAAGTAATCTCAGACACCGGCACTCTGGAGGACTTGGAACAGATGGAGACTGAGGCGGACGAAAAGTATGAAGCGGCCCTGAACAAGGCTGTTTATGAAATCGCCAAAGCGGAAGGCAAAGTGCGCGAGGGGGAGACTCCCGAATCTTTTGCGGAACGCATCTTCGAAGAGTACATGGAAGCGGACGCCTCAGTGGAAAACGCCATCCTGGAGCGGAACCAGAATTGGAGGAACAAAGCGGCTGAGAACATTCCGGAGAAGAAAGCCGAGCACGCGGCTTTCAAAAAGCAGATGGACGACATCAATGTCCAAGTCGCTGGGATCAATGCCGGGCCTGATGCGGCGTATGCGGCTTTGGAGGACAAACTGGATGAGATCAGGGACAAGGCCAGGCAGACAGTCTCGGAGTTCCAGGACTCGGACGAGGCGACCGGCAAGTATTTGAAGGAATTCAGCGCCGCTCATGCGCAATTCGTGGATACTCTGGCTGCGATGAATCCCGCCGTTTGGAACGCCGGGCGCACGGTCATGCGTTACGGTGCCTTCTTCCGCTACTGCAGGGCGCATCATTCTGATGCCTGGTCCGCTTTCATGCAGAAGTTGGGGGGGAATGAAGGCAAACTGGAGACCAAGCCTGCGGTCAAGACACCGACGGTGATGAAATTCAGCCCTCCGGCGGGTCAATAATCACGCCATGAGTGCTGAGAGTCGCACGGAGCCTCTCGTGTTTGTCAGTTTCGCGTCCGGCGATGACGAAGCGCGCGAGGAGTTGGGACGTGAACTGCACAGGCAGGGTATCAAGGCCTACGACTACAGCATCCCTCACGAAGGCGACCAAGTGGGATTGGAGATCGTGTCCCAGCTTAGCGAGAAAATCGAACAAGCGCCGTTTTTCATCGCGCTGGTCTCATCGGCCAGCACCAATCCTGTGAAGCACATTGTGCATGGAGAGGTGCGGCACGCTTTTCGCCGCACATCTCTGCCGGAAAAAAACAGATGCGTTTGCGTGGTACTGCGCGGTCGGCGAGGGGACGGTTCTTCCTATGACCCGCCGAATTATTGGAAGCTGGCGCTTGCCGCCCTTAACAACTACAACGCCAGTTTCCCCGATTTTGCCATCAAGGTTCGCGGGCTGAACAAAACCGACCCGAACTGTCATGGCGTGGTCTGTTTTCGCTCGCGGGGAACAGTGGCCGATTTCGATTTTTCCGGAACACTTGAAGACAAAGAGGCATGGCCGGCGGTTTGCCATGAGGCGGAACTTTACTTTGAGGATGGGACATGGAATTCGCTTCTGGCCGCGCTGCCGCCCACTTCATCTTTTGCCCTGGGTTCCCTGGCCAGAAAGAACGCTTGGATGGGCATTTACAGCCACGTTCAAGGCCGCGCGTGGCCTCATGTGGACAATGTCGCGCCAGGCTGCTTCAACCGTGTGGTGATGACAGTCTGCAACCGGCTGGGAGTTTCCTACACAAGACCCGTTTCGCCGGACTCAAGGCTGCCTTTCTACGACCAACTCAAGAAGGAGGTGGCGGCCATGCCGCTGAATCAGAGCATCAGCGTGCTGGGACAGCTCGACTACTTCGAGTCGCGGATCATGGTCGGCTCCTGGCACGACGCGCTGGTTCACATACGATCCCTGCTCGCGCTGTTGCGTCAAAACAACGCGCGCAGCCGTTTCGCCGAGATTATTGAAGGAGTCTGCCTTCTGCGCCTGGGGCGCTCGAAGGACGCGCTGAGCATCTACGAGGGGCTGATGGACAGACCGGATGAAAACATCTGCATCATGCGAGCGAAGGCGCTGACCGCCGAGGGCCGCCATGCCGAGGCGCTCGCCGCCGCCAGGCGTGCCGTCGAGATCTGCGATGCCAAGCACGATCCCGCCGCCCTGGCTCATCAGGAATGGCTCACGCTCGCAGTGGGCAGCCAAAACCGCGCGGGCGCGGAAAGTTTCCTTGCCGATGACGCCGCCTGGCTTCGGGAGGTGAGTCTGGCCAATGCCAGGGCACCCCATATTTTCCGAAGCGCGCCTGAAAATCTTAAAACCGAGGACCGTCTGAAACTGCGTTGTCTCGAAGCACACTGGTTGAAGCTCGCGGGAAGACGCTCCGAGGCGTTGACGAAACTCGAAAATCTGCTTGCAGAACCCGTCGTTTCAGAAGTCGTGAGGCTGGCTGCGGGAGATCTTGAAGGGCTGCCGGACCAACTGACCAACCGCTTTTATGCCAGGCTGGCTGATGCCGGCATTTACCTGGACAGCCCGCTGGAGGAACGGATTGGAGAGGACGGCATGACACGCATCACCGCCAACGGCAACCGGGAGGAATTCTGGCTGCGCGAGCAGGACCGGGTATATTTTTTCAAGCAGCAACAGCCCTGGCACTACACCATCCGTTACCTCGACAAGGGGACCGCCATGCTGCGCTATGAATTGCGTCTACTTCCCCGCCGCGAGGATGACATGGCGCTCTGGCACGCCGCGTTGCTGGAATTGGAAGACACGCTGGAATGCCTGCAGGACCTGCACCTTTGCCGCCATGTCATCAGAGAGTGGGCGGAGTTTGGCGGCCTCCACGCCGCGTGGCGTGTTTTCCTTCGCTCCCGGCTCTGGTTCCCCGACGATCCCTATCTGCTCAATGATGGCGCCGCGATCGCGGCGGCAGCGGAGGATGGGGAGGCATTGGAGCATCTGGCGTCCGAGGCGGAGCGCGCGGCCCGTGCTCGGTTCGCGAGATGCCAGCCTGCCGGGACTGAGTGGACTCCGGCGGAGCTTTTGCAGGCTTGGGCGGAATCTCAGAATCTCCTGGGCCGGGACGCTTTGTCCGCTGCGGTTCACCGCTTCCTGAATGACGCATGATCCAGCCTTGATTCTTGCCTGCTTGTTCCAAAACCAACCAGAAGCCCAATCTTATGATTCGTACAGAAGTTCATTCCCGCTCTCGCACTTCTTCGCCACCAGCTCGCCCTCCTTCACCGGCAGCTTCGGCAGGCGAACCGTCTCCGGCAGGTGTTCCTCGAACACGAGGCCGAACTTCTTGTTCTTCTTCAGTTCCCGCACTTCGGCCCCGATGGCCTACTTCAGCCGTTCGTCCGGGATTTGAGCGATGAAATCTTCGATCTTCGCCATGTCAGCGCGCCCATCCCGGCTGAAGATTTTTTCCGGTGGAGGAATTTTTTTCTCGACGCTGGAGGCGGGATTCCTTTATTTTTTTCGGTAAATTCCAGCCATGAACAGGAGTTTGCCTTCGGGCTGCCAGACGGCTTTCAGCCGCCAGCCCCGGCTTATGGCTCAACGGCCAGCGGCCAAGAGAGGCGCTAAGCGCGGTCAGGGGATTTTATCGGGGAGGCATGGCGCGCCATTGTGGGCGGTTGCCGGGCTGGCGCAAGCGGGGATGAACTCACGGGGGGAGGGTAGGGGCGGTTTCCCCGGCGCTGGAGAATTGTTCTCGGGCACTGGAGAGTCGTTTCCGGGCTCTGGAGAATCGTTTTCAGTCGCTGGAGAATCGTTCTCGGGCGCTGGGAAATCGTTCTCGGACTCTGGAGAATCGTTCTCGGGCTCTGGAGAATCGTTTTCGGGTTCTGGAGAATTGTTTTCAGGCTCTGGAGAATCGTTTTCGGGTTCTGGAGAATCGTTTTCGGGTTCTGGAGAATCGTTTTCGGACGCTGGAGAATCGTTTTCGGGCGGCCTGAAAGGCATTTGGAAACACGGGAGGAGCCTCGTTAAATCCATGAAAATCAACATTTTGCCATGCCGACCTGGTCCAGCGGAGTGACTTGGTCCTCCGGCGCCCTTTGGGGGCCGGCCACGGGGCCGAATCCCTTTCAAAACCGCCAAAAGCTGCCAGGCATCTGCGTCACGGGTTCGGGAACTTCTCCTGGACGGGCGGCGGGGTTTTTCGGCTCATCCGGGAAGTGGGTGCGGAGTTTGGGTTCCGCGCGGCAGCCTTTGGACTGCGGCAGCCTGCTGCCGCTTTCGGAGGAAGACGTGAGTCTTCCCGGATGGGAGGCGCGGGCGGAATGGGGCGTCTGTGCCGGGAGCGGGGCAAACTGACGTTTGCCTCTACGGGCGGCGCGGGGGCGCGTGTAGAGGAAGACGTGAGTCTTCCCCGGATGGGAGGCACGGGCGGAATGGGGCGTCTGTGCCGGGGGCGGGGCAGACTGACGTTTGCCTCTACGGGGGGGCGCGGGGGCGCGGGTAGAGGAAGACGTGAGTCTTCCCGGATGGGAGGCGCGGGCGGAATGGGGCGTCTGTGCCGGGAGCGGGGCAAACTGACGTTTGCCTCTACGGGCGGCGCGGGGGCGCGGGTAGAGAAAGACGTGAGTCTTCCCCGGATGGGAGGCGCGGGCGGAATGGCGCGTCTGTGCCGGGAGCGGGGCAAACTGACGTTTGCCTCTACGGGCGGCGCGGGGGCGCGTGTAGAGGAAGACGTGAGTCTTCCCCGGATGGGAGGCACGGGCGGAATGGGGCGTCTGTGCCGGGGGCGGGGCAAACTGACGTTTGCCTCTACGCGGGCGGCGCGGGGGCGCGGGTAGAGGAAGAGGTGAGTCTTCCCCGGATGGGAGGCGCGGG
>ERZ761609.2582-NODE-2582-length-13168-cov-9.105010_pt1 | contig 13168 bp, 12 predicted proteins | sample MGYA00511163_ERZ761609 | MGnify/ENA primary metagenome ERZ761609 (study PRJEB28899, sample SAMN02445070) | bioreactor sludge metagenome | biome: EBPR sludge | place: Australia: Brisbane, Thorneside Wastewater Treatment Plant | collected 2011-12-16 ... | reverse complement strand
ACGGCGACCACCGAGATCTACACTCTTTCCCTACATGACGCTCTTCCGATCTGCGTTTTTATTTTCATGAATCAAAACAAGGAGAAATAATGATACGTATTGGATTTTTATATACCCGTTTACGCGCTGAAGAAAAATATTTATTAGATGAACTTGAAAAACATAATGATGTAGAAATCGTCCGTATTAACGATGGCGATACCTTCTTTGACATCAATCAACTTCCCCAAGAAATTGACGTTCTCTTTGAGCGTTCCATTTCTTATTCACGCGGACTGTACATCTCTCGCATTTTTGAAGCGCATGGAATTCCAGTTATGAATTCATCGCTTGTGGCAGAACGATGTGGCGATAAATATGTCACGAGTCAGATTCTGTCAAAAAGCGGAATCCCAACTCCACGTGTGATCATGGCTTTTGACGCTGAATCAGCTTTACAGGCGATTGAAGCGATGGGATATCCATGTGTGTTGAAACCAGTTGTTGGGTCATGGGGAAGATTGCTTGCAAAAGTTGAAAACAGATCACAAGCTGAATCATTGATTGAACATAAATCTTCACTTGGAGTCAATCATCAAGTATTTTATATTCAAGAATACATCAACAAACCTGATAGAGATATTCGCGCATTCGTTATCGGTGATGAATGTATTTGTGCAATTTATCGTTCGTCTGAAAATTGGATAACAAACACAGCACGTGGTGGGGTTGCTACAAATTGTCCCATGACAGATGAAATTGCAGAATTGTGTAAACGCGCCGCAGGAGTCGTTGGTGGCGGATTGCTTGCATTAGATTTATTTGAAACAGAAAATGGATTGACGATTAACGAAATTAATCACACGATGGAATTTCGCAACAGCATTTCAACAACGGGAGTAAACATTCCACAAAAGATGATTGAATATGTTTTGCAAAATGTAAGACAAAAAGCTTAACATTTCATAACACATGTTGACTAGACAATTTATCAGCGGTACAATCTCGGCGAATTCACTATGCCGATTTATAAATTTCTTGTCCACACAAAAATCACCGACCCGCGTAATGCTTCCTATTTAAAAAACGCGCATGCCATTGGCTTTTTGCAGTTAAAAACAATAACAATAGCAGACCTCTACTTTATAGAGGGTCAACTGTCGCAGGAAGATTTGCAACAGTTGACCCTCAAACTTTTAACAGACCCTGTGACTCAAATCGCTTCTTGGATTGAACTGCCCACGCCTCTTTCTTCGGGTGAACCTGATTCAGTGATCCTCGAAGTTTCTCTTCGCCCCGGCGTCACTGACCCCGTTGCAGAACAAATCGTTCGTGCCTCACACGAATTAAAAATTAACGGAGTCCACCGCGCCGCTACAGGTTCAAGATTTCAAGTGGAAGGTTTGAATGTTGAACAAACACAGCAATTAGCAAAATCATTGCTTGCAAATAACGTCATCCAGCATTGGACAATTGGTGAAATCACACCATCATTTCCACAAGAAGTTGAATCCAGTGGTGAAGTAGAAATTATTCCCATCACAAAATTATCTGACGATGAATTACTCACGCTTTCAAAAGAACGTCGCGCCGCCTTGGATTTGGCAGAGATGAAAGCGATTCAAAATTATTTCATCGCAGAAAAACGTGAACCCACCGACGTTGAATTTGAAACCATCGCCCAAACGTGGAGCGAACATTGTGTTCATAAAACCTTCAAAGCAAAAATTACTAAAGATGATGGGCAAGTAATTGACTCGCTAATCAAAACCTATCTCAAAGCTGCGACAGATAAAATCAATGCATCATGGGTTATCTCTGCATTTGTCGATAATGCAGGCATCATTGATTTTGACGATGAATTTGAAATTTCATTCAAAGCTGAAACGCACAATCACCCATCCGCAGTCGAACCATTTGGTGGTGCCAATACAGGCGTCGGCGGAGTGATACGTGATGTTCTTGGCGTAAGTGCAAAACCAATTGCAAATACAGATGTTTTATGTTTTGGTCCACAAGATATGGATCCAAAATCTTTACCTGAAGGCGTCTTACATCCACGACGGATTCAATCAGGCGTGGTCGCAGGCGTGCAAGATTATGGAAACAAGATTGGTATTCCAACTGTCAATGGCGCGATTCTTTATGATGAAGGTTATACAGCCAATCCATTAGTCTTTTGTGGTTGTGTTGGCATTGCACCTAAAGGAAAACATAAAAAGAATCCGCAAGTTGGTGACAGAGTCGTTGTGCTTGGTGGAAGAACAGGTCGTGACGGATTACGTGGTGCAACTTTTTCTTCCATGACGATGGATGCACAAACTGGCGAAGTCTCTGGTGCTTCTGTTCAAATTGGTGACCCGATTACAGAAAAAGGTTTGATTGATGTCATTGTCCGTGCACGTGATTTGGATCTCTACAACGACATCACCGATTGTGGCGCAGGCGGATTATCTTCCGCAGTTGGGGAAATGGCTTCGTCCATTGGTTGTGATGTTGATTTGACTCGCGTGAAATTGAAATACGCAGGCTTGGCCCCATGGGAAATTTGGCTCTCCGAAGCACAAGAACGCATGGTCTTCGCTGTTGCACCAGAAAAAATTTCGGCATTTCAAACATTGTGTGATACTTTCAATACTGAATTAACAGACATTGGCGCATTCACTGGCGATGGAAAACTTATAGTTCGTTACGGTGAAAATATCGTTGTGAATATGAATAACGAGTTTTTGCATGAAGGGATTCCGCAAAGACAATTAAGAGCAGAGATTAGAGAACAGAGAGTAGAGAACAGCGGCATCGTCCAACGTCCACTGTCCACCGTCATTGTAAAAGAACATTTGCTCTCTTTACTTTCTTCTCCAAACATCGCAAGCAAAGCATCAACAATTCGTATCTATGACCATGAAGTGCAAGGCGGAACAGTTGTCAAACCTTTAACTGGTCTTGAAATGGATGCACCATCTGATGCGGCAGTGATTAAACCAATTGGCACAAAAGGAACGAAAGGTATTGTGCTTTCCAACGGAATCAATCCTGAATTTGGAAAGCGCAATACCTATCAAATGGCGTGGTCTGTGATGGACGAAGCGATTCGCAATGCCGTTGCAGTTGGCGCAGACCCTGAAAGAATTGCTGTACTTGATAATTTTTGTTGGGGCGATCCACTTCGTCCAGAAACATTGGGTTCGCTTGTAGAAGCCTGTCGAGGATGTCACGATGCAGCGTTGTTTTACAACACTCCGTTCATCAGTGGAAAAGATTCACTCAACAATGAATATCTCGGTGCTGATGGATTACGTCATGCCATTCCACCTACATTATTAATTTCAGCCATCGGCATTGTGCATGATGTTAATCAAGCTATCACGATAGATTTAAAAGAAGCAGGCAATCTTATTTATTTGATTGGTGATTTTTCAACTGAGCAAAAAAATGTTCCTGATGTTCCAAACTCTGCATTGCAAGTTTATAAAGCATTGCATCAAACCATCAAAGATAATTTAATCCGCTCTGCTCATGATTTAAGTGAAGGCGGACTTGCTGTTTCAATTGCTGAAATGTGTATTGGTGGTCGTCTCGGTGCAGAAATTAATTTTGAGGAATCAAGTTTATTCAATGAAGTCAATGGATGTTTACTCGTTGAAGTAACTCCATCAAACAAAACTATTTTTGAAAAACAATTTGCTAATTTGCCATTCAAAAAAATTGGCGAAGTTATAACCGAGCCGATTCTAAAAATCAACGAAACGGAAGTCGCTGTTGAAGAACTCGTGCAAGCCTTCAACACTGCTTATTAAACTATGAAACCAAAAGCTCTCGTCCTCCAAGCGCATGGCTCCAATCGCGATTTCGATGTCATGGATGCACTAACTCTCGCAGGTGCAGATGCGACTGGTGTTCCATTAAATGAATTGCGGAATCACAAATCGCTTCTCGCGGACTTTCAACTGCTCGTCCTCCCTGGTGGCTTTTCCTACGCAGATGCATTAGGCGCAGGCAAATTGCTTGCATTAGATTTAGCATCTTACTTTGCAGATGAAGTCTCTGCATTTGTGGAAGCAGGCAAACCTGTCATTGGAATTTGCAACGGGTTTCAAGTCTTAGTCAAAGCTGGGATTCTGCCTGGGAAACAGAATCAAGTATCCGTTAAGAATGAAGCGACATTGACATTTAATGCAGAAGGTCATTTTGAATGCCGTTGGGTCAATCTTAAATCCACATCCCAAAATTGTGTTTGGACAAAAGACTTAGATGAAATCATCACCTGCCCGATTGCACATGGCGAAGGAAATTTCCAAAGTATAGAAAATATTTCAGCAGAGCATATCGCATTGACGTATGTCAACGCAGACGGTTCATCTGCAAATGGAATCTATCCGACAAACCCAAATGGTTCGGCGATGGATATTGCTGGAATTACAAATGCAAAAGGCAATGTGCTTGGCTTGATGCCACATCCTGAAAATCATATTTATACATGGCAACATCCACGCCGCACACGCGGAGAAACAAGCGGAAGTGGATTGAAGTTGTTTGCAAATGGCGTGAACTATGCAAAGGAAATGTAAATGATTTCGCAAAATGAATTGTTGAAATTAATTCCGCAAGCGTTGAATGAAACAAACTTGCCACTTGCAGGAAAACAAACAGGCAAGGTGCGCGATTGGTATGATTTGCAAAACGGACAACGATTGATTGTGACCACAGATCGTTTATCTGCATTTGACAGAATTCTTGCGCGAGTTCCATATAAGGGACAAGTATTAAATCAATTATCTGCTTGGTGGTTTGAACAAACAAAAGAAATGATTCCAAATCATTTGATTTCTATTTCAGACCCGAATGCCGCGATTGTTCAAAAAGTGAATCCGATTCAAGTGGAAGTTATTGTGCGCGGATATATCACAGGCGTAACATCTACTGCATTGTGGCATCGTTATTCTTTAGGTGAAAGAAATATTTACGGATATGATTTTCCCGAAGGCTTGAAAAAGAATCAAAAATTACCTGAACCGATTATTACGCCAACCACCAAAGGCGGCGAAACAGGACATGACGAACGATTAACTTGTGCAGAAGTTGTTGAGAAAAAAATTCTCGATGAAGCAACTTGGAATCAAGTACAAACCGCCGCATTGGCAATTTTCAACCGCGGACAGGAACTTGCCGCTAAAGCAGAATTAATTTTGGTAGATACAAAATATGAATTTGGTTTAACAGATGATGGTCAAGTGATGTTAATAGACGAAGTCCATACGCCAGATTCATCACGTTTTTGGAAATCGAATGGCTACCAAAAACTTTTTAATGAAGGCAGGGAACCTGAAAATTTTGATAAGGAATTTATCCGCTTGGCTTATACAGAAAAAGGGTATCGCGGTAATGGAGAAATTCCATCCATGCCTGATGATTTATGGACATCCGCTTCGCGAAGATATATCGCCATTTATGAAATGCTAACAGGAAAAACGTTCAAGCCTGGAAGTTATCCCATTGAAGAGCGATTGAATAAAAATTTAGAACAAGCTGGTATCAAATGAATCCATTAATTGCTATCATCATGGGTTCCAGGTCCGATTGGGAGACGATGGAACACGCCACAAAGACTCTTGATGAATTAAAGATTCCATACGAAGTCAAAATTATTTCCGCACATCGCACGCCTGATTTACTTTTTCAATTTGCAGGGTCTGCACATGAGCGCGGCATTGAAGTCATTATTGCAGGCGCAGGTGGTGCCGCGCATCTTCCTGGCATGACCGCCGCGAAAACACATCTGCCCGTTCTCGGTGTTCCTGTTCAATCCAAAACGCTCAATGGAATGGATTCGCTTTTATCGATTGTGCAAATGCCTGCGGGCATTCCTGTTGGCACGTTGGCAATTGGCAAAGCTGGCGCTATCAATGCAGCGTTGCTTGCCGCATCTATCATCGCAAATAAACATAACGAATATCTCAAAGCACTTCTTGATTATCGTGTCAAGCAAACTCAAAATGTTTTGGATAACCCTGATCCGCGAGAAGATAAGGGATGAGTCACATTGGCGTTTTGGGAACAGGTCAACTTGGACGAATGCTTGTACTAGCAGGATATCCACTCGGACATCGCTTTCGCTTTTTAGACCCCGCTTCGGACTCACCCTCCAGCCTGCTTGCTGAACATTTGGCATTTGATTACGCTGACAAATCTGCTCTGGAAAAATTTGCGGATGGTTTAGATGTAGTTACCTATGAATTTGAAAATGTTCCAGTGGAAATAGCTCGTTATCTGGAAAAATTTGTGACTGTTTATCCGCCACCCATTGCATTAGAAAAAGCACAAGATAGATTTATTGAAAAATCTTTTTTTTGTGAATTAGGGATTCCAACACCGAAATTTACAATTGATTTATCAAAAGCAAATGACATTGGCTTTCCCGCGATATTGAAAACTCGTCGTATGGGATATGACGGAAAAGGTCAAAGCATTGTGCATTCACAAGCGGAATTAATCGCTGAAAAGTCAAAAGATTGTATTTTAGAAGAATTCATTTCATTTGACCGTGAATTATCTATTATTGCGGTACGAAACAAATCTGGTGAGACAAAGTTTTATCCGCTGATTGAGAATCAGCATCGTGAAGGCATTTTGCGATTGTCAATTGTAGATGGAAATATTCCTTCTAAATTACAAAAACAAGCAGAAGAATTTGCAATGAAGGTTTTGTCTGCTTTAAATTATGTCGGTGTATTGACGATTGAGTTTTTTGAGAAAGATGGTCAATTGCTGGCAAATGAAATGGCACCACGAGTCCATAACAGCGGGCATTGGACGATTGAGGGTAGTATCACGTCTCAGTTTGAGAATCAGGTTCGGGCGGTGACAGATGCGCCGCTTGGGAGCACGAATCCGCTTGGTGTGTGTGGAATGGTCAATTTAGTAGGAACAATTCCAGATGTGGAATCCATCTTAAAAATTGAAGGTGCACATTTGCATTTATACGATAAGAGTCCGAGACCGAAACGAAAACTTGGGCATATTACGTTTGTTGAAAAAGATATGGAAACTTTGCAAAGAAAAATTGATTTGGTAAAGGAAGTGTATGAACTATTTTGATGAGTCACCAAAAGAAGAATGTGGCGTGCTTGGCATCTTCGCACCGAATGAAGATGTAGCACGCATGACATTTTTTGGATTGTATGCTTTGCAACATCGCGGACAAGAAGCGGCGGGCATGGCAGTTGCAGATGGACAAACAATATCCATGCACAAAGGTGTGGGATTTGTTTCGCATGTGTTTACGCCAAATGCGATGGCTGAAATGAAAGGACATTATGCAATTGGGCATACGCGTTATTCAACAACAGGTTCTTCGTTTTTGCGCAATGCACAACCATTTATGATTGAAACGATTAATGGTCCATTGGCGTTAGCACATAATGGAAACTTAATTAATTCAGCAGAATTAAGAAATGAATTGATGGAACAGGGTGTGGGATTTTCATCCTCATCGGATACTGAAGTGATGACGATGATGTTGGCGCGCAATGGTGGCACAACTTGGGAAGAACGAATCAAAACCGCGATGGCAAAATGGATTGGCGCATACTCATTAGTCATTTTGACTCGGGATTGTGTATATGCAGTTCGTGACCCGTGGGGATTCCGTCCATTATGTATCGGATTATTGCCAAATGGCGGACATGCGGTTGCATCTGAAACTGGAGCATTACAAACATTGGGATGTGAAGCCATCCGCGATGTAAAACCTGGTGAAGTGGTTTCATTATCAAATAGCGCATTGAAAGTGATGCAAGCACTTCCATCTATCAATCCTTCGGCGATGTGTGTATTTGAACATATTTATTTTGCGCGTCCAGACCAAGTGTGGGATGGCATTAACGTTCATAATGTGAGGCAACGTTTGGGCGAAGAGTTAGCATGTGAAGTGATGAATCAAACAGGCAATGATTTTGGTGATGTCGTCATCCCTGTTCCTGATTCATCTGTTCCAGCGGCAATTGGTTTTTCGCATGTGACAGGCATTCCATATAATGATGGCTTTATCAAGAATCGTTATGTGGGACGAACATTTATCGAGCCAACGGACTCACTTCGTAAACGTGGTGTGGCTTTGAAGTTCAATGTCATCAATGAAAATGTGCGTGATAAACGAGTTGTGATGATTGACGATAGTATTGTGCGCGGAAATACAACGGGTCCGTTAATTAAATTACTGAAAAACGCTGGCGCAAAAGAAGTGCATGTCGCAATTACTTGTCCGCCGATTGCTCATCCATGTTTCATGGGTGTAGACATGGGCAGACATGAAGATTTAATCGCACACAAAAGAACAGTCGATGAAATTCGAGAATATGTCAATGCAGATAGTTTGTATTATTTATCTGTGGATGGCATGATGCGCGCACTCAAACGCAATGATGGATTTTGTCAGGCGTGTTTTACTGGAGAATATCCAATCCCTGTAGATTTATCTTCGGTGAAGACTGGATTTGAAAGGATGACAAAGTAATGAATGTTTTGGTCATCGGTTCAGGCGGACGCGAACATGCACTTGCATGGAAGCTTAAGCAATCCCCCAAGCTGACGAAGTTATATGCATTACCGGGGAATCCAGGTATCGCAGAGTTTGCAGAAAACGTCAGTGGAATTGCTATAGATAATCATGCAGAAGTGATTCTTTTTTGCAAAGAGAAGCACATTGATTTGGTGATTGTCGGTCCAGAAGTTCCACTGGCTGATGGCGTTGTAGATTCTTTATCAGCGGAAGGAATCCGCTGTTTCGGACCGAGTCAAGCTGCGGCGGAGATTGAAGCGTCAAAAGTTTTCTCCAAAAATTTCATGGCGCGCAATCAAATCCCAACGGCGAGATATTCTACATTTTCTGATTTTGAAGAAGCTGTGGATCATGTTCATAAAATAGATTATTCCGTTGTGATTAAGGCATCTGGCTTGGCAGCTGGCAAAGGTGTGATTTTGCCTGAGACGTTGGAAGAAGCAATTTCCGCGTTAGAAGCGATGATGGTGAAAAATGAATTTTCTTCTGCAGGTGCAGAAGTTGTAATTGAAGAAAAGTTGATTGGGCAAGAAGTTTCTTTGATGGCTTTTTCGGATGGAGAACATTTCGTTCCGATGATTCCTGCGCAAGACCATAAACAATTATTAGATGGAGACAACGGACCAAACACAGGTGGGATGGGAACGTATGCACCTGCTCCGATTTTGACAAATGAGTTATTGAATGAAGCGATTGAAAAAGTGTTGAAGCCAACGATTGATGGAATGCACAATGAAGGCAGAAAATTTGTTGGCATTTTATATGCAGGACTGATGCTCACCAAAGATGGAATTCGCGTGTTGGAATTTAACTGCCGCTTCGGTGACCCTGAGACTCAAGCGGTGCTTCCGTTACTTGAAACAGATTTGATAGAAATTATGGAAGCATGTATTGATGGCAAATTGAAAGATATCAACATCAAATGGAAAGATGGCGCAGCAGTGTGTGTAGTCTTAGCAAGCAAAGGATATCCTGAAAAATCAGAAGGTGGAAAACTTGTCACATTTAAAGAACTGCCCAACGATTTGATTTGTTTTCATGCGGGCACAAAGTTTGATGGAAATAAAATCATTACATCAGGTGGACGTGTGTTTGGATTAACTACTTGGGGAAAAGATATTGCCAACGCTGTAGAAAAAGTTTATTCCAACATCGATAAAGTTTCATTTGATGGCATGCAATACAGAAAAGATATTGCACAAAAAGCATTGCAAGGTGCAAAATGACAAAATCCGATTACGCAGCTTCTGGAGTAGATATTGATGCGGGTAATCGCGCTGTTGACTTGATGAAGGATGCAGTCAAATCTACATATAACGCTTCTGTCTTAGCTGGCATAGGTTCATTCGGCGGATTATTCGATGTTTCATTTATAAAAGAAATGAAACATCCCGTTTTGGTTGCTTCCACTGATGGTGTTGGAACCAAAGTTAAACTCGCCGCATCGGTTGGACGATATCGTGGCATCGGACATGATATTGTCAATCACTGTATCAATGACATTCTTGTACAAGGTGCGAAACCATTATTTTTTATGGATTATTTTGCGACATCAAAATTAAATCCCGAACAAACTGCGGAAGTTGTCACTGGTATTGCTGAAGCCTGCAAAGAATCAGGTGTTGCATTGCTTGGTGGTGAAACTGCTGAAATGCCTGGGGTCTATCAGCCAAATGAATTTGACGTTGCAGGAACAATCATAGGCGTGTTGGAAAAAGATGCGATTCTTCCAAGAAAAAATATCAAGGCGGGTGATGTTTTAATTGGATTAAAGTCCAATGGACCACATACAAACGGTTATTCTCTCATCCGCAAAATCTTTGAGAATACTCCGTTAGATACTTTTGTCTCTGAACTCAATTCAACTTTGGCAGATGCTTTACTTGCTCCACATCGTTCTTATTATCCTGTTCTTCGTTCTTTACTTTCTGATATCAAAGCACTTGCTCACATTACAGGTGGCGGATTCATTGAAAATATTCCACGTGTGTTGCCAGAAAATGTAGATGCAAAAATTCAACTTGGCTCATGGGAATCTTCTCAACTGTGGAATTTGATTCAACAAACAGGAGAAATTGACTCTGAAGAAATGTATCGTGTCTTCAATATGGGTATTGGAATGATCGTGATTGTAGATAAAGAGCAAGCCTCTAAAATACAAAAAGAAATTTCAGAAGAAGTTTTTATCGTTGGTGAATTAATCGAAGGCGAACAAAAAGTTCAACTTATTTAATAAGGAATTATTCATGTCATCTTCTCTTTCGCTTCGTTATGGTTGTAATCCTCAACAAACTCCTGCACGGGTTTTTATTAAAAATGGAGACTTGCCGATTACAGTGCTTTCATCATCGCCTGGGTATATCAACTTATTAGATGCACTTAATTCTTGGCAATTGGTAAAAGAGTTGAAGTTAACTACTGGATTACCAGCCGCTTCTTCCTTTAAACATGTCAGCCCATCAGGTGCGGCAGTTGCGACTCCGCTTTCAGATGTTTTGAAAAAAATATATTTTGTAGATGACCTTGAACTTTCTCCGTTAGCAACGGCTTATGCACGCGCACGTGGTGTTGACCGCATGTCTTCTTTTGGTGATTGGATTGCTCTATCAGATATTGTCGATGTGCCTACAGCAAAACTTATCAGCCGCGAAATTTCTGATGGCGTGATTGCTCCAGCGTATGAACCCGAAGCATTAAATATTTTGAAAGAAAAGAAAAAAGGCAAATATGCTGTTGTTCAAATTGACCCAACCTATGAACCAGAACCAATTGAAACACGTGATGTGTATGGCATAACTTTTGAACAACATCGCAATGACCGAATCGTTTCACAAGCAGATTTTGCAAACATTGTCACCAAAAAGAAAGAACTATCTGAAAACGTAATTCGTGATATGACCATTGCTTGGGTCACTCTCAAATATACTCAATCCAATTCTGTTTGTTATGCTGTAGATGGACAAGTGATTGGTGTGGGAGCAGGTCAACAATCGCGTGTGCATTGTGCAAGGCTTGCAGGAGCCAAAGCGGATATGTGGCGTTTACGTCAACATCCACATGTTTTAAATTTGCCATTCAAAACTGGAATCAAACGCCCAGACCGTGATAATGCCATTGATCAATTTCTACAACCCGATGTCACCGATGCGGAAAAAGCCAACTGGAAAAATATATTTTCAGAATCGCCGCACCAACTTTCAACACAAGAAAGACGCGAGTGGTTGGATGGAATGTCTAATGTTGTCTTAGGTTCCGATGCGTTTTTTCCATTCCGTGATTCAATTGATCGCGCGGCAAAAAGTGGCGTGCATTATGTTTTGCAACCTGGTGGTTCAAATCGTGATGAAGATGTCATCGCCGCGTGTGATGAATATGGCATGACGATGGTCTTCAGTGGCGTGCGTCTCTTCCATCATTAAATGAAAACTCGTCTTGTTGTTTTAATTTCTGGAAACGGTTCTAACTTGCAAGCCATTTTGGATGCATGCAAATCTGGCGAGCTTGATGCAGTTGTTGTCAGTGTGATTTCAAATAAAGCAGATGCCTATGGACTCGTCCGCGCAAAAAATGCTGGAGTAGATGCGATTCATTTTGCGAAACTTGAAAACGAAACACGACAAGAATATGACACACGCCTCGCTGACTACGCCTCTGCCTGTTTGCCCGATTTCATCATTTTAGCTGGCTGGATGCGAATCCTCACCTTTGCATTTCTGAATCATTTTCCAAATCGTGTGATTAACATTCATCCCGCTTTGCCAAATACTTTTCCTGGAACACATGCCATCGAACGCGCTTATGAAGCCCATCAACGCGGCGAGATAACTCAAACAGGTGTGATGATTCATCTTGTCCCCGACGAAGGTGTAGATGATGGTCCTTTACTTGCTACACAAGAAATTAATTTTATTCAAAATGAATCGCTTGAAGATTTTGAATCAAGAGTTCATCAAGTTGAGCATGAATTATTAGTGAATACACTTAAAAAAATTATCAAAGAAAAACAATAAGGAATATTCTATGCCCATTGCTATTCTCTCCGTCCACGACAAAACTGGAATTATCGAATTCGCCAAAGGACTCGCCTCTCTTGACTGGACTCTGCTTGCCTCTGGCGGCACAGCCAAACTTCTTCGTGATAATGGTCTCGCCGTCACCGAAGTTGCCGATTACACCAAGTCACCTGAAATTCTCGGTGGCAGAGTTAAAACTTTACATCCCGCAATTCATGGTGGTTTACTCGCTCGCCCAACAGAATCTGATCACAAAGAATTGTTAGACCTTGGCTGGGATTACATTGATTTGGTCGCAGTTAACTTATATCCTTTTGAAGAGACGATTGCCAAACCGAATGTCACTTATGCAGATGCCATTGAAAATATAGACATCGGCGGCGTTACATTAATTCGTGCGGCGGCGAAGAATCATGAACGAGTCACATTGATATGCGAGCCAACAGATTACAACTCTGTATTACAAGAATTGCAATCAGGCAGTATTTCTGATGAGACTCGCAAAAAACTTGCTATCAAAGGGTTTGCTTCTACTGCAGATTACGATACAGCAATTCATACATATCTGAAAGAACAAATAAAATAAATTTCAATCGTAGGGGCGACCCGTCAATGG
>ERZ761609.2581-NODE-2581-length-13168-cov-23.105620_pt1 | contig 13168 bp, 18 predicted proteins | sample MGYA00511163_ERZ761609 | MGnify/ENA primary metagenome ERZ761609 (study PRJEB28899, sample SAMN02445070) | bioreactor sludge metagenome | biome: EBPR sludge | place: Australia: Brisbane, Thorneside Wastewater Treatment Plant | collected 2011-12-16 ... | reverse complement strand
TGCCCACATGTCTTCTTCCGGGCGGGAAAGTTTTTGTGACGGCGGATAAAACTGAAACATCTCGGGAATTCCATGCGAAGTATTGCCGCCCCACACATAGCGCAACCCCTGCTTTGAAGCCATGCGCTCTAAAATAGTTTTTTTATCGGGCATTTTCTTTGAGCGGGGCTGAAGCGGTGTTTTTGAAAGCGAAACAAAACGGCTGTCGATAAAAAGCCCGGTTTTTTGCGGAGGATAATCCGCCGTGTTGACCTGATACATAAGCGCGCCGTTTACATTGAAAGCATTCTCAATATAAAACACTGTGCCGGGCAAGGCGATGAATTCTACGGCTCGAATCAGCCCCTGAGCGTCGCGTGCCAATGTTTTACCGTCGGCGCCGCCGAAAGCAGATCGAAAATCAGGTGTGTTAAGAACAGGCGTTGGCTTTTCCGCGCGGGCATAACGTGGCGGGTCATTTGGTGTTTGCGCTGTAGCGCATGCGGTTAAGGTGAGGGTCACAACCAACGCACCTAAAAACGCCCGTCCTAGTTTTTTCATAAAATTCAGTTTTGGCATGGAGACAATTTACCATAAAAATCAAAATTAAAGATAAGCCGATTGATTTGTATGCGGAGGAATGGCTAGAATGCACCCCAAAAGGAGGCGTTATGAACCACAAGCTCTCAAAAACATTGATTATTTACGGCGCATTTTTGATTTTAGCCGGTGTCGCGGGATTTTTATCCAACCCCGAAAAAGCCAAAACAGCATTGATGTCGGGCGGAACTTTCGGTACGCTTTCGATTGTTTGGGGCGTTTTAGCCTTGCGTCAAGTCGGCTGGAGTTTAAAAGCCGGATTGATTACCACGGGCTTTTTGACTTTTATTTTCGCGTGGCGTTCGGCCGCAACATGGCAGGCGTATATAGGCGGAAACACGGAGAAGCTTTTTGCCGCGTTTTTGATTAGCTCGATGTTGGCAGCGTCTATTTTAGTGCTTTTTGCTTTTTTTAAAAGCCGGGGACAGAAATAAACACGCGTTTATTTTGAAGGCCGGAGAGTGAGAAAGGTTTTATGAGGGAATTATTAACCGCGATTGAGGAAATGCTGAAAAATTCGGCGAATTATCTGCCGCTGGAATTGTCGTCTTTTTTAGGAGGGCTTGTTGAGGAAGTGATTGCGCCGATTCCTTCGCCTTTTGTGATGGCGGCGGTGGGTTCCGCGGCTTATGCACAGAGCAAAACTTTTATCGCGCTCGCGTGGCTGGCGCTGGTCGGTTCAGCCGGTAAAACGATTGGCGCATGGTTTGTTTATTTTGTCGCCGATAAAATGGAAGATGTGGTGATTGATAAGTTCGGAAAGTTTTTGGGCGTTTCGCATGAAGAAGTTGAAGGTATCGGTAAAAAAATGAAAGGCAATTGGAAAGACTTGCTCGTGCTTTTTGTTTTGCGTGCTTTGCCGATTGTTCCAAGTACGCCTGTTTCTGTGGTGAGCGGTATTATCAAAGTGAAAATGCGTGTTTACCTCATTGCCACTTTCGCCGGCAATTTTTTCCGTAATCTTTTTTATATTTATGTCGGCTATTCCGGAATCTCGGCATTGGAGTCGATGATGGGCGGGCTCGATAGCATGGAATCAATCGTGCAAATGGTGATTTTCGGGGGCCTCGTTGCTTGCGTTGGCTGGATTTATTGGAAACGTCATCAAAATTCGAAAAAGTAATTTATTTAAAATCAGGAGACTCTATGACCACAGCTACTTTAGTGAATGACATTTCTTTGGAACAAGCCCGCGCGGCAGTAACGGCCGCGATTGAAAAAGCCAAGCAAATTGATACCAAAATGAATATTGCGGTGGTGGACGCGGGCGCGAACTTGAAAGCTTTCGCGCGCATGGACGGAGCCTGGCTGGGTTCGATTGATATTTCAATTAAGAAAGCCAAAACCGCGCGGTTTTTTGACATGAACACCGGCGTGATCGGTTCTTTGTCTCAGCCGGGCGGCTCGCTTTTCGGTATTGAACACTCCAATCAGGGTTTGATTACTTTTCCGGGTGGAGTCGTGATTAAGAATAAAGAAGGCACGGTCATCGGAGCTATCGGTGTTTCCGGCAGCGCGGTTGAAAATGATCACGCAGTTGCCGAAACCGGCGCCAAAGTCTTTGCGTAAAAACAAACTGCCTGAAATAAACGGGGGGTCATCATGAGCGCGACACGAGTGGATAAATTAGTGGTGTCTTTTGGGGCTGTTTTCGCGAGCTATGTCTGCTATGTGCTGGTGATGATGAATGACCCTGCCGTGTTGTCGTGGAATATCGCTTACGGTATTTTGTTTGCCGCGCTTTGGATTTGTGTTTGGGGGCTTTTGCGTTTAAAAAAATGGGCTTATATCCTCAGCTTTGTTTTTGCCGGTTTGGGGCTTGGTCTTGGCGCGTATTTGGCTCATTTCGCATGGACTTTTTGGATTTTCAAGGAACCAACCTTGGCCGAAAAAGTTTTAGCAGTGATTCATCCCCGTATTTCCGTTTTCACTTTGGCGCCCGCACTTTGGCTGGGTTATTTTTTAAAGTCGTCTGTCCGGGCACGGTTTGTCTCTTGAAAAATTTTGAAATAAATTATGCGCGATTGATTTGGGCGTATATACTTTAGATATGAGCACAGCAGCTGAATTAGACCCTCAAAAGTCGGTACGGAAGATTATTTGGACGAATCTCCTTTTCTTCATCGGAACCACTTCTTTTGGAGTGATTGGTACCGCTATTTATCTTTACCATTTTGGCATTTCGGTTTACGAAGTGATGCTTTTTATTTTCTACACGCTTGCGACCAGTTTCAGTATTACCGTGGGTTACCACCGCTTGTTTTCCCATGTTTCTTTTAAAGCCACACGTCTTGTGCGTTTCCTGGCGCTTTTTTTCGGCGCGGCTAGTTTTGAGCAGTCCGCGTTGACCTGGGCGTCCCAGCACCGCAAGCATCATCGGTATGTTGATACTGATTATGATCCCTACAGCATCGATAAAGGTTTTTTCTACGCGCATTTGGGATGGATGATTTTTTGGGAGCATCCGGTTGAATTTGATAATGTGCAGGATTTGAAGAAAAGCCGGATGATTATGAGCCAGCATCGTCACTATGCTTTGTGGTCGATCGGTTCGGGCATAGTCCTGCCTGTTTTAATCGGAGCTTTGGGTGGATACGCGCTCGGAGCTTTTTTGATCGCTTTTTGTTTGCGTGTGACTTTGGTTTATCACACGACCTGGGCGATTAATTCTTTCGCTCATACTTTGGGCAAGTCGACTTATGACATTGATTCATCGGCGAAAGACCATTGGTTTACCGCCTTGCTTACCAACGGCGAAGGTTATCACAATTATCATCACCGTTTCCCCGGCGATTATCGTAATGGCGTGCGCTGGTATGACTGGGACCCCACTAAGTGGGTGATTCGCTTTTTAGAATGGGCCGGTTTGGCGCGTGATTTGATTCGCGTTTCTAAGTTTAGAATTTACGCGGCCCGAATCGGCGCAGAAAAGCAAAGGCTGGAGCGCGAGATATTGAAAAAAGAATCCGAGACGGAACGCAACGCGCTTCAAAATTTAATCAAAGATCAGTATGAGCGCCTGAAGCAGACTTTGCACGACTGGGAAGTTTCCGCGCAGGCGTACCGCGATGTTTTGCAGGGTAAAATTGAACGGCAGTCCGAAGCGGAGCGCCTCGCGGCGATGAAGTACTTTGAAAGCAAAAAACTTTTCCGTTTTTATCTCGCTCAGTGGAAAATGGCCTACCAAAAAATATAAAAAGCGCGACCAGCACGGTTTCGGCGCGACACTTTAAAAAAAATAAAATAAAGCCTTTTCCTGAATAAAAAGGAGCAAATTTTCATGGCGGAGCTTTTTTAGTGGGTATAATTTGGATAAGAATGCATGCGGTGGGCTTACGGGGGTAATGCTCGCTGGAGATGAGCGTGATGAACGTAAGGAGGGGGGATTCTATGACAGATCAGTTTGTTTATGAAGAGATGACCGAGGATGGCGGTTGGAGAGTTCGGGTGATGAGAAATGGCGAGCATGCCGGCACCATTATTAAAAATTCAAATAGCGGCAGTTATGAGTATTTTCCGGGAGCGCATAACTACCTCAGCTTTAGCCTGCAGGATAAAAACCTCGATGCGTTGAAGAAAAAGATCGAGAAGTCCTTCTAGGTCTCGCTTATAGTTGTATCTAAAATAAGGGCTTTCTGTTACCCTGAGAGCGGATCGGCCGTGTCTGTTTTCTTCCTTTCCCGCATTACGCAGGCTTTGCGAGCGTTGCGAATGGTTATCAGCCGCAACAATTAAAAAAGAATTCATGCTTAAAAAAATCCGTAAAAATGATTTGATGTTTCATTCTGTTCACGGCCTTTGCCGTGTGGCTGAAATTCCGAAGGCTGGGGCGTTGCCCGCGGACAATTACTCATTCGTGCCTGTTTTTCAAAGCCGGTCTAAGGCCCGCTTCACGGTAGCGCGCGAATTTTTGGAAACCGCGGGTTTCAATAAGCTGATTTCCGCCAAAGAGGCGAATGAGATTTTAGAGTATTTCAAAACAGGCGCGAAAAAAGCTTCGGCAACGGGCGGGGCTTGGGAGCTTGCGGTATTGCTGCGGGAAGAATCCCTGAGTAAAGAACCCATGCGCGATAAACGCCGGGCTCAAAAAGTGAATCATTCCGCTAAACGCTTATCCAGCGAAATGGCGATTGTGCTTCAGTCAACCGTGCGGGAAATGGCGGATAAAATTCGGGAAAACTTGGAAGCCGTCGCAAAAACAAATCCCATGGTGCTTGCCGCGCTCGAGAACGTTGACGCCCTTTAAGTTTTTGTTTTCCGCAGAGACTTCAGATAAATCAAAGCCGAATTAAGCGCGTTCTCAAAAGGTTCGGCATTCCGTTCCGCTTTCGCCATCCACAGTCCGCCCTGAATGATCGTGTAGCAAAAATCCGCCAGCGCTTTAGGCTTAATGTTTTTTTTCATTCGGCCCGAGGCTTGCTCTTTATTAAAAAAAGCGGCGACATAATTTCTGCGCCATTCAAAGATTTCATGCGCGAGTTTGCGTGCTTCGGGGCAACTGCCGCCAAGGTCATGGCTGATAGTGCCGATAGGGCAGCTTAATTCATAATCCACATTAGCTTGCCACTTCGTGAATCCGCGCATAAAGATTTCGAGCTGTTTCCAGGTTTCAATTGAGGGGAAGGGCGAATACGCTCCTTTCAGCATTTGCTCGCGGAAATAATCGAGCGCTGCCAAGATCAGCCCATCTTTGTTTTTGAAATAATGCGCGAATTGACTTTTGCCCGTGCCGGAGCGTTCCAGAACCGCGTCCACGCTTGTGGCGTGAATGCCTTTCTCATGGAACAGCCGAAGGGCGGCTTCAACCATTTTTTGGCGCGTGCTTATTTTTTGCATAAATTGTTTTTGACCTTTGCCGATACAGATTGTACACTGACTGTACCAATTGGTACAGTTATCTTAAAAACAATAAGGAGATTTTATGAAATCAGGATACGCGGACGGATTCGTCATTCCCGTTTTAAAGAAAAACCTCAAAGCTTATTTTCAAATGGCGAAGAAAGCGGGTAAGGTTTGGAAAGACCATGGCGCGATTGATTATAAAGAATGCGCGGGCGATGATTTGAATGTGCAGTGCGGGCTGCCTTTCACAAAAGGCATTAAGCTGAAAAAAGGTGAAACGGTTGTTTTTTCGTGGATTACCTATAAATCACGCAAGCATCGCGATCAAGTGAATGCCAAGGTGATGAAAGATCCGCGGCTTTCTTCGATATGCCCGGCACAAAGCGGCAAAGAAATGCCCTTTGATATGAAGCGCATGATGTACGCGGGTTTTAAAGTCATCGTCAGCGCCTAAGGAGAGAAAATGTTTAAAATTATTTTAATTGGATTGGTTATTGCTATTGCGGGTTTCGCGGCAGCAGCCGCGATGCAGCCGAATGAGTTTCGCGTGGAGCGCAGTCTGGCGATTGATGCCCCTGCCGAAAAGATTTTTCCGTATTTAAATGATCCGCGAAAGATGAATGATTGGTCTCCCTGGGCGAAGCTCGACCCGGAGATGAAGCAAACGTATGAAGGCTCTGAAATTGGCGCGGGGGCGATTTGCTCTTGGGTTGGCAATAAAAAAGTGGGCGAAGGCCGACAAACCATCACGGAAAGTATTCCGAATGAATTAGTGCGTACGAAACTGGAGTTTTTCAAACCGATGCAAGCCGTGAACACGGCCGATTTTTTATTGAAAAATGAAAATGGCCAAACTGTAGTGACGTGGAGTATGTACGGCCCCAATAATTTCATCGGAAAAGCGATGGGTTTGCTGATGAATTGTAATAAAATGGTGGGTGATCAGTTTGAGCAGGGGTTAAATAGTTTGAAAGCTATCACGGAAAAATCGTAATCTTCTGAAAGGAAGGGATCATGCTAAAAAATCTTGCTTGCTGTTATAAGGCTGTTCCGCATTCGACCTTCGGTTCGATTGCGCTGTTTTTATTGCGCGTTTATACGGGTGTTGCATTTATTTTTCACGGCTGGGGAAAAATCCAGAACCCGTTCAGTTGGATGGGGCCGGACGCGCCTGTCCCCGGAATTTTTCAGTTTCTTGCCGCGTTTTCTGAGTTCGGCGGCGGCATCGCTCTTATTCTCGGGCTTTTGACACCGCTTGCTGCGTTAGGGCTAGCGTTTACGATGGCGGTGGCGGTGCATATGCACGCGATTGTCCGACAGGACCCATTTGTGAATATGACCGGCGGAGCGTCTTACGAACCCGCTTTGGGATATTTGGTTATTTCGATTCTTATTATCGCGATGGGGCCGGGAAAGTTTTCGCTCGACGCAAAACTTTTCGGCACGCGTTCTTAAGTTTGCCTTAAAATACCGGGCCGGAAGCGGATGGGCTTCCGGCCCGGTTTTTATTTAAAGGCAAATGGAATGGCAACGACTCCAGAAAAACAATTCGTCGAACGTCGCGCGCACGATAAGTTTCGTCTGCTTTTTGAGCATTCCTCCGACGCGCATTTCATCATGATTGATGAAAAAATTACCGATTGTAATGAAGCCGCAGTGAACCTTCTCAGGTGTTCTTCCCGCGAAGAAGTGCTCGCGATCAGGCACCTTTCCGAGCTTTCGCCTGAATATCAGCCTGACGGAACCCGGTCACTTGAAAAATCCGCGGAAATGGACGCGCTTGCGCGTAAAAACGGCTATCACCGTTTTGAATGGTATCACCGCAAAACAAACGGCGAAGTTTTCCCGGTAGAAGTGACTTTGAACGCGATTGAAATTAACTCTAAGCCGGCTTTGATTGCCGTGTGGCATGACCTAACCGAACGCAATAGGCGGGAAGAAGAACTGCGTTCCGCGCACCGCAAATTGAAAGAAGATCTTCAGGCTGCCGCGGTGATTCAGCAATCCCTTTTGCCGCTTAAATCACCTTTCATCAGCGGTATCCGCACGGGCTGGAAATTTCGTCCGTCCGATGAGCTGGGCGGCGACAGCCTAAATGTTTTCATGCTGGATGAAAAAAATGTCGGTTTTTATGTTTTGGATGCGGCGGGGCATGGCGTGGCGGCATCGCTTTTGGCGGTTTCGGTGGCACATTTCCTTTCGCCTTTTTCAGAGGCATCGCTTTTAAAAAGCGGCGGAAAAATTTCAAGCCCATCGCAAGTGGCGCGCCAGCTGAATCAGCATTTTTGCTCCAATCCCGAGGCGACTCAGCTGTTTACTTTGATTTATGGAATACTAAACAGAGACACGCTCGAATTTTCTTATGTGAGCGCGGGGCATTTGCCGCCCGCGCTTTTGCGCGGAGGACAGCCAAGTTATTTGGAAGCCGCTTCCGGCCCGCCGATTGGCGCTTGGGATGGCGCTGATTATCAGGATACGGTGGTTTCAATGAAAGCGGGCGACCGGCTTTATTTTTATTCGGATGGTTTGATTGAAGCCAAAAATCGAACAGGCGAGCTTTACGATATGGAAAAATTTCTGGAGCTTTTAGCTTCGCAATGCGGTACCGCGCTCAGTGAAACCGCGGAAAAAATTGTGCGAAAAATTGAAGCGTGGTGCGAGCCCCTGCCGCCCTCAGATGATATTTCTTTGTTAGCATTTGATCTTTTGGGAGCAAAAGGCTGTGCTCCCGGTTATGAACCACGAGAGGAAAATAAAGTATGATCCGAGTTTGCACATTCATTTTTTTAGGAATGCTGATTTTAGCAGGGGTTCTATCGGCACAAATGACTGATGATTCGCAGCCGGCGGAAATGAACGCGGTTGACTATGTTTTGAGTTTGCACCGGGATGCGGATCAAGTTCAGGAATGGACGGATGAGGCGGGAAAAAATCAAGAAAGCGCCAAGTTCTCAGAGTTAAACCGTCGGTTTTCGGAATTAAAGGGCTTGCTTAGTGTTTTGGATCAAATGCTTGAGGCGGGTCCGGAAAACTACGATGAACAGACTTTTACTTTGGTGAACGCGCGGTTTAATCGAACTTTCCGGGAAGCGGAACAAATCGAAAAACTAGAAGAAGCCATGATCGCCCAAATGAAAAAAGTGGATGATGAAGCGCTGTTAAACGAAGGGTTGGAAGATTCAAAAGGGCTTTATGCTTCGGAAAGTCTTTCGTACGATGAGTTTTCGGATTCTGATGCCGCACGGCAAAATGTTTGGTAAACGGGGGAAGTATGGCAAAAATGACAAGCGGGCCGGGCTGGAGTCTCAGCTCCGACCAAAAGCCAGAGTCGGTTAAAAAAGCAAATCCGGATTCACCCAAGCCGCAATTCCGAATTGAGAAGAGAAACGGCAAAGCAGTGACCGTGATTGCAGGTTTGCATACTTACGGCGCCGAGCGCCTCGAAAAAATTTCCAAAGAATTAAAAGTCCGTTGCGGCACGGGCGGTACGGTAAAAAATGGCGCGATTGAAATTCAGGGCGATAAGATGGCGCAAATAAAAGAGTGGTTTGCTAAAAAAGTTTTGTGATTGCTTTCGTTTTGTCATTCCCGACTCGATCGGGAATCCAGAAAGCTCAAAAAGAAACATCTCGCCGACTCAGACAGTCCTCGGGCTTCGCCCTGCGGAATTCGCCTTCGAAATGTTTCTTCTTTGAGCCGTTCGCGCTAAGGTGGGGTGGGGCTGTTAGTGGAGAAACTTTTCTTCGAAAAGATTTCGCTATTTATTCGCAGCTTCGCCTTGCTCTGCTGCGGCAAGAACAGGATATTCAGGATAGGTTGTTATTATGAGTAAAGCCAAAATGGCTCAGATCGAAAAATTTTATAAAAAGAGCCCCAAAGAATTGCTTTCAGACCTTTATGTTGAACAAGGCATGTCTTGCCCCCAGATTTCACAAGAAATCAAAAAAAATGCAAAAGTTTCAATTTCAGAAAGAAATGTAAGGCGATGGGTTGTTAAGTTTAATTTGGGGCGGACGCAAGAGCAGTCCATGGTTCATCGTGTTATCAAAGGGCGGATGAATTATGAAAAAAGAAAGCCAGCAAGATTTCGTTCGACTAATTATGAAAAAAGAGATTATGAAACGCGAGGAGAGCTGTGGGCTGTTCGGCTTAAAGCGTTCATGGTAGCAACTCTTTTTAATAATAGAAGCTTTGCTCAAGCGGCAAGATGTAACGAAGAAAACATTGTTGCGTGGAAATATAAGAGACGAAAGGTCTCTAAGCGTTTTCAGCAAAGCATAGCGGATGTTTTTGGTGTTGCAATAGAAGACATTTTTTCAAAAGACAAAGGCGAAGAGATTCCCAAGCTTGGTCCTGGCGGTGCCTCGGATGTTAAGGGTCGGTTGATTAAGGCGGGATGGCGTTATCTTCCTAAAAATAGTAAGAAATTTTCATATCAAAGTCGAGCATGGACAATTAACGAACTGGCTAAAAATGCAAAATTAAATTCGCAACGACCGGGAGTCTCTAATATTTTAAATGGGAACCGCTTGGTTAACCCCAATTTTCAAATTTGGTTGTCGTGCAATTTATCCGTTCCTATAAAAATCCTTTTTCCCGACTTTGATGCTGTTGTGATCAATGCTGTGCTTCGTGAAATGAGCGATGAAGAGCGTAATAAGTTTCGGTTAGTTATCGATGAATTGAGCAAAGAATGATTCAAATATACGTGGATGCGGATGCTTGTTCCGTAAAACAGGAAGTATTGAAGGTTGCGCGGCGTCACGGAATTCAGGTGACCTTTGCCGCGAATTCGTTTATGCGGATTCCGGATCAGGGCGATGCTCGTTTGCAGGTGGTCGAGGGTCGCGATATTAATGCGGTGGATGATTGGATTGAATCTCAGGTTGCCGCAAACGATATTGTGATTACCGCTGATATTCCGCTTGCGGATCGTTGTCTCAAAAAAGGGGCGCAGGTTTTAGATCAAAAGGGCGGTATTTTTACGGCCTCGAATATCGGGAATATGCTGGCCGCGCGCGAACTGATGTCTCAATTACGCGACGCGGGCGGGCAAATGGGTGGCCCGCCACCATTCTCTCCAAAGGATCGCTCCAGGTTCCTCCACACGCTTGATCAGGCGATACAATCGATCAAACGCACTCTTTTGTAGACAATTCAACCTTTTAGAAGGCTTTAATTCACGTCTCAAAAAAAGGAGTTGTAGCTATTTTAAAAATATGTGCTAGTCTTACTGCATTGTTAACCGCTTCTAAGAGTGTCTGTCGGGTAAGATTTTTTTTGCCCATGTCCTCTTCAGGGCCCCAAAACCTAAGAGGTATTTATGGGTAAAAAACTATATGTAGGTAATCTTCCGTACTCAGCTACGGATTCAACTTTGAACCAGCTTTTCTCCCAAGCAGGAACCGTTGGTTCCGCTCAGGTGATCATGGATCGTGATTCTGGTCGCAGCAAGGGTTTCGGCTTTGTCGAAATGTCTTCTGATCAGGAAGCTGCTTCAGCTATCGAAAAGTTCAACGGCAAAGATCTTGATGGTCGCGCCTTGACTGTAAACGAAGCTAAGCCCCAGGCTCCCCGCGAAAACCGCGGTGGTGGCGGATTCGGTGGCGGACGCAACCGTTATTAAGCTTTAATTTTTGCTCTGAGCCGTCTTAGGACGGCTCAACCGCAAGTGATCGGAAAGCCCGGATCAGAAATGATCCGGGCTTTTTTCTTGCCCGTTCTTGTTTCTTTCTCTTCGTCCCGATAAACTGTCGCCATGAAATTTCCTCAGCTCACGCCATGGCAGTTCTATGAAACCGTTTATGCGCAATATCCCGTGTCCATTTTTCTGGATAGCGTCACTTTCCGCAAACCGAACCAGCGTTATTCCATGATCGGCTATGACGTAAAGGCCGAGCTGGAACTCAGCGAAAAAGATTTAGCCGATATTTCCAAGAGCCGGAAACAGATACAGACTTTTTTTGATAAAAACAGCGGACAAGTATTCGGGTATTTTAGTTACGAGGCTGCGGGCCTTTTCGATTCTGTGTGCTTTCGTTCCAAAAAATCCCTGGCTTATCCCGCGGTTTATTTGGTTTCTTTTAAGAAAACAGCCCGGTATGACCATAAACTTTGCCGATGGATCGGCAAAGAGACCAAAGACCAAAGACTAAAGACCAAAGACACTTTTAAGAAGTTTCGGATTGCAAAATTTAAGTCCGAGATTTCAAAGTTAGATTTTTTAAGAAAAGTGAAGCGAGCCAAGCAATATATCGAGCAGGGCGATATCTATCAGGCGAATTTTTCGCAGAAGTTTTTATTTGATTACAAAGGCTCGCCGCTTTCCATTTATGAAAAATTGCGCAAAATCAATCCTTCGCCGTTTTCTTCTTTTTTAAAAATCCGTGATTTGGAAATTGCCTGCGCGTCACCCGAGCGCTTAGTTCAAAAGCGCGGGCAGTTTTGCGAAACGCGCCCGATAGCAGGGACTTGTCCGAAAGGCCTCAGTGAAGAAGCGCTTAAAAACTGGCGCAAGAAATTATTGGGTAGCAGCAAAGAGCGCGCGGAACATTTGATGCTTGTCGATCTGGAGCGCAATGATCTGGGACGGGTTTGCGACTTTAAGTCCGTGAAGGTCGAAGAGTTTATGACTTTGGAAAAATATTCGCATGTAGTGCATTTGGTCTCCAGCGTGAGCGGAAAATTACGGAAAGATAAAACGGCTTTGGATTTGCTTGGCGCGATGTTTCCCGGCGGGACGATCACGGGCTGTCCAAAAATCCGCTGTATAGAAATTATTGATGAGCTTGAGCCGTCGCGGCGCGGGCTTTATACGGGCTCGCTCGGTTATTTCGGTGCGGGAAAAAAAATGAATCGCGATATGGATTTAAATATTGTGATTCGCACTTTGGTCTTCAAAAACGGCAAAGGCAGTTTTCAGGTGGGTGCGGGGATTGTGCATGATTCGGTGCCGGAAAAAGAATACTTGGAGACGCTGGCTAAGGGCGAGGCGATGATGCAAGCATTAGCTGAAGGAACCTGTTGAAAAAGGCCGATCACGGCGTTGCAAAACTCACTTCCTTGTGCGGCGTAGGTTTCACTATGCCTCCGCGGGCGTTCGTTTGCGCCTTGTGCTCGAACCTTTTTGATCAGGTTCAATAAAGACAAAAGTTTTTTAGTTGAAATATTATGATTACATTTAAATGTTACTTGGATGGTAAAGAAATTACGGATCAGAATTTGATTCGGGCTTTGAATCAAAATGAAATCTCTGTTTTTGAATCGCTGCGGCTTTATAACGGAACGGTGTTTCGGTTTAATGAACATTTGAAGCGATTTGCGGAATCGGCGCGTTCATGCGGCATCGATTTGCCTGCAATCCCTGTTTTGATAGCAGCTGTTCAAAAAGCCTTAAAGGCGCACGGCGGCGCAGATGGTTTTATTCGTATCACTTTTCATGCGGAAAAAATTTTTGTAATGATCGGTGAGCGCAAACATAACCCTGCGATTTATAAAACCGGTGTCGATCTCAAAACTTCGTCTTTTCGCATGCCTTCACCGGGCGAAACGGATGTTCAGGCGAAAACAGGTAATTATCGCCTGCAGCTTTTGGCGGGTAAGCCCGAAGGGGCATATGAGTGGCTGTTTCTCGATGAGAGTCATTTTGTGACCGAGGCGCGCGTGGGCAATTTTTTTATGGTCAAAAAAGGGTCGATTTTGACCCCTCCGGCTGTTTCCGTGCTGAATGGAATCACCCGTGAGGTTG
>ERZ761609.2580-NODE-2580-length-13171-cov-30.336231_pt1 | contig 13171 bp, 12 predicted proteins | sample MGYA00511163_ERZ761609 | MGnify/ENA primary metagenome ERZ761609 (study PRJEB28899, sample SAMN02445070) | bioreactor sludge metagenome | biome: EBPR sludge | place: Australia: Brisbane, Thorneside Wastewater Treatment Plant | collected 2011-12-16 ... | reverse complement strand
ATGAAGCCCGCGCTGGAGTCGCTGCGCGCCTGCCTCGACGGCGCGATTCCCGCCGTGATCGCCACCTGCGCGCCGGACGGCACCCCCAACGTGGCCTACGCCTCGCAGGTACATTACGTCGACGCCGAACACGTGGCGCTGTCGTACCAGTTTTTCAGCAAGACGCGCGAGAACGTGCTCGCCCATCCTTACGCGCAGGTGCAGGTGGTCGAGCCGGGCAGCTTTCGCCACTATCGTCTGCGCGTGCAGTACTTGCGCACCGAGACCGGCGGACCGCTTTTCCAATACATGAAGGCGCAGCTCGCCGGCATCGCCGCGCAAAGCGGCATGGGCAAGGTGTTCGTGCTGCGCGGCGCGGACATTTACCGGGTGCTCGACATCGAGGCGGTCGATCCCCGCTTGCCGCCCGCGCCGCCGCCGCCCGATGCGCTGCTGCGCCTGCGCCGCAGCCTCGACCATCTGGGCGCGTGCGACGAACTTGCACAACTGGCCGACCGGGCGCTCGCCGCGCTCACGCCCGGCTTCGGCATCCGCCACGCGCTCCTGACGATGCTGGACGAGACCGGCGCGTCGCTCTACACGCTGGCAAGCCTGGGTTACGGCCATTCCGGAATCGGCGCCGAGGTGGCGCTGGGCAAGGGCATCATCGGCGTGGCGGCGCACGAGCGGATTCTCGTCCGCATCAATCACCGCACCGGCGATTACGCCTACCATGCGGCGCTGCGCACGGCCGCGACGAACGAGCCGCGCATCCCGTTGCCGGTGCTGGCCGAACCGCACAGCCAGATCGCGGTGCCGCTCATGCACGCCGACCGCCTGCTGGGCGTGCTCTACGCCGAAAGCGAACACGATGCCTTTTTCAGCCACGCCGACGAGGACGCGCTGGCGATCTATGGCCGCCACCTCGCCGCACTGGTGGCGCAGCTGGCGGCTCTGCCGGACGATGCCGAGCCCCTGCCGGCCGCGGCCACACCAGCCCCCACCGGCGCGCCGCTCGCGGTGCGCTACTTTCCCGATGACCACAGCGTGTTCATCGACAATGACTACCTCATCAAGGGCGTTGCCGGCAGCATTCTGTGGACGCTGCTCAACGAACACGCCCAAAGCGGCCGCCGCGATTTCTGCAACCGCGAACTGCGCCGCGACCGGCGCCTGCCGCTGCCCGACGGCGACAACAACCTGGAAACCCGGCTGATCCTGCTGCAACGCCGGCTCGCCGAACGCTGCCCGGCCATCGCGCTGGAAAAGACCGGGCGCGGCCGCTTTCGCTTGGTGCTGGAGCGCCCGCTGGCCTTGCACGCAAGCATCTAGCGTTGGCTGGCCATCGGCGGCAGGTTCTTCGGCGTGAAGTCGAAATACGGCGTCGCCACCTTGCCGCCGGGCGGCACGTAGGCTGGCGCAGGCGAGCCCTTCACGCCGAGGCTGCGCACGTAACGGTAGATCGCCTTGAGATCGGCATCGCTCATGGCACGCAGCGACGGCGACGGCATCGGCGGCCGCATCGGCTGGCGTGCCCGCGCCAGCCAGGCCTGCTCGTCCATCTGCTGGAACAGCAGGCGCAGGTTGGCGGCGTAAGTCGTGCCCCACGGCCCCTGCCAGCCCATCGAGTCGCCGGTCAGCCATTCGGTCTCGGGCACCTGGCCGTTTTTCTGCATGTAGCCGGCGGTATGGCAATCGTTGCAGCCCGAGGTCTGGATCAGATAGTGGCCGTGGCGGATGTCGGCGTCACCGGCGGGCGGCTGCGCCCCTGCCAGCCCGGCCCAGCCGGCAAGCAGCGCGCTGGCGATTTTCATGGATGTCTTCATGGCAATGCTCTCCTGTTTCGTTGCGGGACGCACGATGCGCCGAGCGACCGGCAGCTTAGGCGGATTGCCAGGCGCCCGTTGATAAGTCTTTGCTAGCGAAAGCCTAAATTTTTCCTAAGCGGCTAGAATCCCCGCATGACCGACTTCACCGCCCTCCTGCCACGCATCGAACGCCTGCTCGACCGCCTCGACACCCCCGCCGCCGCACCGGCGCTGGACTGGAAAAACGTGCGCGCCGCGCGCTGGTCGGCGCAGGCCGGCGGACTGAAGCCGATCCTGCACCCGCAGCGGACGGCATTGAAAGACCTGCTGGCGATCGACGAGCAGAAGCAGCGGGTGGACGCCAACACGCGCCAGTTCGTCGCCGGCAGGCCCGCCAACAACGTGCTGCTGAGCGGCGCGCGCGGCTGCGGCAAATCCTCGCTGGTGAAGGCGGTGCATGCCAAATACGCGGCGAAGGGGCTGCGCCTGATCGAGGTCGACAAGGCCGGGCTGCCGAGCCTGCCGGACCTGTTCGAACTGCTGGCGGATGCCGACTATCGCTTCATCGTCTTCATCGACGACCTGACTTTCGCCGAGCACGAAGCCGGCTACGCCAGCCTGAAGGCCGCGCTCGACGGCTCGCTGGCGGGGCCGAGCGACAACGTGCTGATCTACGCCACCAGCAACCGCCGCCACCTGATGCCGGAATACATGGCGGAAAACCTGGAAACGAAACACCTCGGCGGCGAGGTGCATCCGGGCGAGGCGACCGAGGAAAAGATTTCGCTGTCCGACCGCTTCGGGCTGTGGGTGGCGTTCCATGGCATGGACCAGGAGACCTATCTGGCGATCGCCCGGCACTGGGCCGGGCGCCTTGGCGCAACGCCGGACGAAGCATTCGAGCGGGCCGCGCTGCAGTGGTCGCTCGGACGCGGCGCACGCAACGGGCGGGTGGCGTGGCAGTTCGCGCGCGACTGGGCAGGGAAGCAATGAGTCAGCCGCCCATCACGGAAGTCGTCGCGGCGGTGCTGACCCAGTTCGACGGCCGCGTGCTGCTGGCGCAGCGGCCGCCGGGCAAGGTCTATGCGGGCTACTGGGAATTCCCCGGCGGCAAGGTGGAGCCGGGCGAAACGCTGGAGGCCGCGCTCGCGCGCGAACTGCACGAGGAACTCGGCATCGTGATCGACCGCGCCTGCCGCTGGATCACCCGGGTATTCGAATACCCGCATGCCATGGTACGGCTGAATTTTTTCCGCGTATTCGAATGGCAGGGCGAGCCGCATCCGCACGAAGGGCAGGTTTTCTCCTGGCAGTTGCCTGGTGCGGTCGAGGTCACGCCGCTGCTGCCCGCCAATTTTCCGATCGTGAAGGCGCTGTCGCTGCCGCCGCTGCTGGGGATTTCGCACGCCGAATCGCTCGGTGTCGACACCTTCCTGGCGCGGCTGGATGTCGCCCTGCATAACGGCCTGCGGCTGATCCAGCTGCGCGACAAGACGCTGCCGGAGGAGGTGCGCCTGCAACTCGCGCAGGCGACTGTGCGCCGCGCCCATCAGCATGGCGCACGCGTGCTGGTCAACGGCAGTCCAGAACTGGCGCGCGCGGCGGGCGCCGACGGAGTGCATCTGGATTCGGCCGCCGCCGCCACCTTGACCACGCGCCCCGATTGCGTATGGGTAGGCGTGTCGTGCCACGACGCCGCCGAGCTGGGGCATGCCGCCGCGATCGAGGCCGATTTTGCGCTGTTGTCGCCGGTGCTGCCCACACTCACCCATCCGGGCGCCCCGACGCTGGGCTGGGAGACGTTTTCCAGTCTGGCGGCCGCCAGTCCGATTCCGGTTTACGGGCTGGGCGGGCTAGCGCGCAACGACGTGGCGCTGGCACAGTCGCATGGCGCGCACGGCGTGGCGCTGCTGCGAGGCGCATGGACATGAAGCGGGCGCTGTTACTGGTTGTCGTGTTGGCGGCCGCCGCAGTGACCGGCTACTGGCTGAAGCGGCCGGCCGCAGCGCTGGCGGTGAGCTGCACCGACCCGCTCGCCGGCTGCACGTTCGACCACCGCGGCACACCCGCACACCTGCGCTTTTCGTCGCAGCCGGTGCCGCTGGAGGCTTTCGAACTGAGCGTCCGCGCGCCGGGCGCCGGCCGGATCAGCGCAGAATTGCAGATGAGCGGCATGGACATGGGCTTTAACCGCTATGATCTGCGCCTAGCCCCGGGCGGCGCGTTTGGCGCGAAAGTGACCTTGCCTGCGTGCGTCAGCGGACGGCGCGACTGGGTGCTGTATCTCGACATCGACGGGACGCGCTACGCACTGCCCTTCAGCACCCGGTGAAACCTGCCGTACATGCAATGGTCACAATGCTGGGCCTATGCGGAACCTATAATTAGAAGCGAATGACTGGAGGGTCAACACGATGTTAACTGAACACACCTACAAGCAGTTTGACACCGAGCTGGAAGCCGTGCGTGCCAACGTGCTGAAGATGGGCGGCCTGGTCGAAGAACAGATCATCAACGCGATCGAAGCGCTCATCAATGGCGACCTGAAACTGGCCAGCCAGGTGGAGGCCAATGACCACAACGTCAACGCCCTGGAAGTCGCCATCGACGAAGACTGCACCCACATCATCGCGCGCCGCCAGCCCACCGCGTCCGACCTGCGCATGGTGATGATGGTGGTGAAGACCATCACCGATCTCGAACGCATCGGCGACGAAGCCGCCAAGATCGCACGCATGTCCCGGCTGATCCACCAGTCCGAGCGCATCAGTCTGCCGCGCTTCAGCGAGGTCAAGTACATGGCCGACCTGGTGCTCGACATGCTGCGCAAGGCGCTCGACGGCTTTGCCCGCCTGGACGCCACTCTGGCGGTGGAAATCGCGCGCCAGGATCAGTCGGTGGACGAGGAGTTCCGCCTCAACCTGCGCCACCTCATCACCTTCATGATGGAAGACCCGCGCACCATTTCGGTTTTCATCGACATCCTGTTCGTCACCAAGGCGATCGAGCGGATGGGCGACCATGCCAAGAACATGTCGGAATATGTGGTCTACATGGTCAAGGGCAAGGACGTGCGCCACACCTCGCTGGAGGAGATCGAGAAGGAAGTGCTGTAGTTTTCAGTCGCATCCATGCAAACGGGCTCCCGCGGGAGCCCGTTTGCATGGATGCGTGCCGTGCCTACCTGGCAGGCGGAACGTAGCCTGCGGCAGCGTCGACATTGCCGCCGCCAAAGAAGTAGCGCTCCATCTGTTCCATCAGATAGCTGCGTGCCTGCGGGTCGGCCAGATTGAGGCGGTTTTCGTTGATCAGCATGGTCTGGTGGCGCTGCCAGCCCGCCCAGGCCTCTTTCGATACGTTCTCGAAAATCTTCTTGCCCAGGTCCCCCGGCACCGGCTGGAAGGCCAGACCCTCGGCTTCTCGCCCAAGCTTCACACAATTCACCATCCGAGTCATTTGCTGCTCCTGAAAAAGTTGATCGCCGGATTCTAACTCAAGCTGGAAACTCCCGCCGGGTGCGCCAGCGGGCGCGCAGCGGTTCAATCTTGCAGCCGCTTCTCGATTCGCCGCGCAAATACGCTCATTTCCTTGGCCGCCTGCTTGTCGCCGCGCGCCTCGGCCACCGCGATGCCCTGCCGGTACGCGGCCAGCGCCTCGCTCCAGGCTGCGCTGTCGGTGAGCGCCTTGCCCAGCAGCTTCCAGGCGGCGGAATACTGCGTGTCGTGTTCGACCGCGCGCCGCAGGTGTTCGGCGGCACGGGCGGCATCGCCCTGCTTGAGGTATTCGTTGCCCAACGAAAACCGCAGCAGGGCATTGTCGCGCCCTTGCGCCAGCATGGCCTCAAAATTGTCGATGGCAGACATCACTTCCTCCAGAACGCCGGGGTCAGCACCACCAAAAGGGTGAACAATTCCAGCCGCCCGAGCAGCATGGCGAAGCAGCACACCCAGATCTGGAAATCGTTCAACGCGGCGAAGTTGCTGGCGGGACCAACCTGGCCCAGGCCCGGTCCGGTGTTGTTGATCATGGCCACGACGGCGGTCAAGGCGCTGAAGATGTCGAGTCCGGATGCGGACAGCAGAAACGTGAAGACGACGATGCAGGCAATATAGACGAAGAAAAACGCCAGCACGGCATAGATGATCTTGTTGGGCACCGCATGGGCGCCGATCTTGGTGTGGATTTCGGCATTGGGATGCACCAGCTTGACCAGTTCGCGGTAAAGCTGCTTCCAGAGCAGCATGGCGCGCATCATCTTGATGCCGCCGCCGGTGGAGCTGGAACTGGCGCAGAAGCTCGACAGAAACAGCATCCACAGCGGGGCGAAATACGGCCAGGCATTGTAGTCGGTGTTGGAAAACCCCAGCGTGGTGGCCACCGAAATGGTGTTGAATGAGACGTAGCGCAGGGCATCCGGCAGTTCAGGATAAACGCCCTTGAGCCACAGGTAGCCGGTGACGCCGGCAACGCTGGCGCCCAGCACCGCAAAATACCAGCGAATTTCCGCATCGAAGCGGTAGGCCAGCAGGCTGCGGGTGCGCAAAGCCATGAAGTGGGTGGAAAAACTGATGCCCGCGATCAGCGCGAACACCATGATGATGATTTCGAGCAGCACGGAATCGAAGTAGCCCATGCTGGCATCGTGCGACGACATGCCGCCCAGCCCCATCACGCTGAAGCCGTGCACCACCGCGTCGATCCAGCTCATGCCGCCCGCCCACAACGCCCCCATGCACATCAGCGTGACCAGAACATAGACCTGCCACAGCCCCTTGGCGGTTTCGGCCATGCGCGGCGTGAGCTTGCTGTCCTTCATTGGCGTCGGCGTTTCCGCCCTGAACATCTGGCGGCCGCCGACCCCTAGCATCGGCAGCACGGCCACCACCAGCACGATCACGCCCATGCCGCCCAGCCAGTGCATTTCGGTGCGCCAGATATTGATCGATGGCGGCAGAGCGTCCAGCCCCGAGAGCACGGTGGCGCCCGTCGCCGTCAAACCCGAGACGGCTTCGAAATAGGCATCGGTGAAGCTGAGTTCCGGCATGTAGGCCAGCAGCGGGATCGTCGAAAACACCGGCAGCACGGTCCAGATCATCGCCACCAGCAGGAAGCCGTCGCGCGTTTGCAACTCGCGCTTGCCGCGGCGCGACAGCAGCCAGAGCCCCGCCCCGGAGAGGAAAGCCGTCAGGATGGCCTGCTTGTAAGCGAACTGCGCCCCATCGTCGAGCGCAGTGGAAACGCCCAGCGGCAGCAGAAAGGCGAAAGCGAACAGCATCAGCACTTTCGACAGGATGTGGACGACAGGCAGTATCTGTGACATTGAACGTTCCGCCAAACCGGAATCGGCATGCGCGCGATGTTACCAGCGCATCCCCTCAGACACGCCGGAACACAGCCGTATGGCCACGTGATGAGGAAGAGCCGCACTCATCCAGGTGCGATCGGGCGTCGGACGGCTCTTGGGCGGCATTCAGAAAAACCCGAAGCCGACCTGGAACAGCTTTTCCACCTTGGGGATGATGCGCTTGTTGAGCGCAAACACGATGAGGTGGTCTTCCGTCTCGATCAGGGTGTCGTGATGGGCGATCAGCACCTCCTCGCCGCGGATGATGGCGGCAATCGCCGCCCCTTCGGGCAGGGCCACATCGCCGATGCGGCGTCCCACCACCTTCGAGGTTTTGAGGTCGCCGTGGATGACAACCTCGAGCACTTCGGCCGCGCCGCGCCGCAACGAATGCACCGCCGCCATGTCGCCGCGTCGGATCTTCGACAGCAGTGGGCCGACCGTGGCCTGCGCCGGCGAAATGGCGATGTCGATCTCGCCGCCCTGCAGCAGATTGACGTAGGCCGAGCGGTTGATCAGGGCGATCACCCGCTGCGCGCCCATGCGCTTGGCCAGTAGGGCGGACATGATGTTGTCCTCGTCGTCGTTGGTGAGCGCGCAGAACACGTCCATCGACCCGATGTTTTCCTGCTCCAGCAACGCCTCGTCGGTGGCGTCGCCCTGCAGTACCAGGGCACGGTGCAACTGCTCGGCCAGCAGCGTGCAGGTGGCCTTGTTGTGGTCGATCAGCTTGACCTCGTAGTTGCGTTCCAGCGCGGCCGCCAGCCGCCGTCCGATGTTGCCGCCGCCGGCGATCATCACGCGTTTGACCGGCCGCTCCATGCGGCGCAGTTCGCGCATCACCGAAGGGATGTCCTCGCGGCGCGCCAGGAAAAATACTTCGTCGCCCGGCTCGATGACCGTGATCCCCTCCGGCACGATGCCGCGGTCGCGCCGGTAGATCGCCGGGATCCGGCAATCAACATCCGGCATGTGACGCTTGATATCCTGCAGCTCGTGTCCCATCAGGGGGCCGCCGTGATAGGCGCGCACCGCCACCAGCCGTACTTTGCCCCCGGCAAAGTCGAGCACCTGCAGCGCCTCGGGGTGCTCGATCAGGCGGCGCAGGGTGTCGGTCACCTCCTGTTCGGGGCTGATGACGTCGTCGACCCCGAAATGCTCGGCCAGAAAGTCCGCTTCCTGCCCCATGAAATCGCCGGAACGGATACGCGCAATGCGCGTGGGGAGGTTGAACAGGGTGGACGCGATGCGGCATGCCACCAGATTGGTTTCGTCGCTCTGGGTGACGGCGACCAGCATGTCGGCGTCTTCGGCGCCAGCCTGCTTCAGGATCGAGGGATGCGCCGCGTGACCGCGCACGGTGCGCAGGTCGAAGCGGTCCTGCAGCAGCGCCAGGCGCGAGATATCAAGGTCGACGACGGTGATATCGTTGTCTTCGGCAACCAGACTTTCAGCCAGGTTGGAGCCGACCTGGCCGGCACCGAGGATGATGATTTTCACGTGCCGGCCCTGCGCTTACAACTCTTCATCCAGGCGTCGCCCATGCCGGATATTCAGCTGTTTCAGCTTGCGGTAGAGATGGGTGCGCTCCAGTCCGGACTTGTCGGCAACCCGCGTCATGCTGCCGCCTTCTTTCTGGATCAGATGTTCGAAATACATGCGCTCGAAGGCGTCGCGCGCCTCGCGCAGCGGGATGTCGAGCGGAATGCCGTGCGCCACCGCCGGCACGGACAGCTTCATCGGGGCGAGCACGCGGTTGACCTCGACGGCGTCGATTTCATTCGCCAGCGCGGTGACCGCCAGGGTGCGCACCACATTGCCGAGCTGCGGCAGATTGCCCGGCCAGTCGAAATTGCGCAGCTGGTTCAGGGCCGGCGTGGTCAGCCGCCGTACCGGGCTGACGCCTTCTTCCACCAGTTGCGCCAGCATGAAGTTGGCGATATCGGGCACATCCTCGCGGTGGTCGCGTAGCGGCGGCAGCTGGATGGCGAGACTGGACAGGCGGTAAAACAGGCGGTTGTCGAATTCGCCGGCGCCAACCATGGCGTCGAGGCTACGGCTGCTGGCGCATACCAGACGCGCGCCGCTGCCTTCGATGCGGTCGAGCAGCAGCCCCAGGCCTTTTTGCTCCAGGCGCGCCAGTTCCCACACTTCGGGCAGGTAGAGGGTGCCGTTGCCGAGCGCTTCGACAAAGCTGAGCGGCTCGGACACCAGGCGCGCGCGATCCTTGATTTCAACCCACGCGCTGGCGGGCTGGTGCAGAAAATGCGCGCAGATTTCAAAGCCGCTGCCGGGCTCGCCCTGCAACAGGACCGGTGCGGTGTTGCCGGCGATCTGGGTAAGGCGTTTTTTCAGTTCAAGGATCAGCGGGCTGCGCCCGAGCGCCGACAAATCCATGCCGGGCGTGCGCCGGGGAAGGGACGCGCCGCGCTTGATCGCCTTGTTGACGGTATCGATCAGCTTGGCCAGCGCCACCGGTTTTTCCAGAAAATCGGTGGCGCCAAGCCGGGTGGCCTCAACCGCGGTATCGATGGTGCCATGGCCGGACATCATCACCACCGGCATGGTGAGCTGGCCGCCTCCCGCCCATTCTTTCAGCAGCGTCACGCCATCGGTATCGGGCATCCAGATGTCCAGCAGAACCAGGTCCGGACGCCGCAGGGTGCGAAAGGCGCGTGCCGCCTCGGCATTTTCCGCCAGATGCACGTCGTAGCCTTCGTCGGTAAGGATTTCCGACAGCAATTCACGAATGCCCACTTCGTCGTCGACGACGAGAATATGCCCGCTCACGTGTTCTCCCCGGCTACCGCAAAAATGGGCAATGCAATGCGGATGGCGGCACCGCCCGATTTGATATTTTCGATTTGGATTTTGCCGTGGTGCTCTTCCACGATCTTTTTGACGATGGCCAGGCCCAGGCCCGTCCCCTTGGCCTTGGTCGTTGCATAGGGCTCGAACAGCCGCGTCATCAGATGTTCCGGAAACCCGGCTCCATTGTCCGTTACGGTCAAACAAACTGCATTGCTATCAAGCAGGTGTGTGCCAACCTCGACCCGCGGTGCGGGGTGGCCGGCCAGCGCATCCTGCGCATTTTGCAACAGATTATGTATTACTTGACGCAATAATGTGGAGTCGCCCGCAATCCGCGGCGAGTCAGCGTCGAGGTGCAGCTGCAGGCCCAGCGCTCTGGCATCGTAGAGCGCCAGTACTTCGTATACCAGTGCATTCAGATCGAGCGGTTCGAGTTTGGCGCGCGGCATCCGCGCATAGCCGGCAAACGCGTCGACCATGCTTTTCATCGCGGCAACCTGGCTGACGATGGTTTGCGTGGCGCGCGCCAGAAACTCGGCGTCTGCCGGCTGCAGGCGGCCATCCAGCTTGCGGGCGATGCGCTCGGCCGACAGCTGGATCGGGGTGAGCGGGTTCTTGATCTCGTGCGCCAGCCGCCGCGCCACCTCGCTCCAGGCGGCGTTGCGTTCGGCATCGATCAGCTTGGTGACGTCGTCGAACACCAGCACATAGCCGCGCTCGACGCCCGACGGCAGGCGGGTGCCGCGCAGCAGCAGCGACTGGTTGCCACCGGGCCCGGCGTAATCGATCTGCTCCTGCCATTCCCCTTCATACTCGCCGAAACGCGCCGCGACCGTCGCGCCAAACCCGTGCAGCACCTCGCCCGCCTGACCCAGTGCGGCAAGCGGCTGGGCATCCAGCGCCGATGCATGCACCCCCAGAATCTGCGCCGCCGCGCTGTTCATGGTGCGGACCCGCAGCGCTTCGTCCAGCACCACCACGCCGGACGATAGGTTGGCCAGCACGCGCTCCAGAAAGGCCTTGGCCTGCTCGGTCTGCTGGTGGTTCTGCGCGACCTGTTCGCGGGCGTCGGAGAGCTGGCGGGTCATGCGGTTGAACGACTGGATCAGCACGCCCAGCTCGTCACGGCTCTTCACCGACGGCATCTGCGAAAAATCGCCTTTGGCCACGGCGCGGGTGCCGCGCGCCAGCGTGCGCAACGGCGCACCGAGACGTTCCGACAGCAGATACGCGATCACCAGGGTCATCAGCAAGGCCAGCATCAGGGTGAGGGTGAGCGCGACGCCGTAGATGCGCTTCAGCCCCAGCCGCGACACCGCGATCTGCTGGTATTCCTGATACGCCAGTTGCACGGCCTGCGCATCGCGTGCCAGGCCGGCCGGCACCGGCTGCACCAGTTGCAGCACGCGCGTTTCGCCGGTCAGCGTGCTGGTGTATACCGGCACGATGACGTGCATGACGAGCCCACGGTCGGCCACTTCCTCGATCCGGCTGTAGGGCTGCTGCTGCCGGACCTGCCACAGCACGCTGCGCTCGGGCAGCACCGGCAGCAGGGTGCCGCGCTCGCCGCTGACGTGGGCAATGACGCCGCCGCGTTCGTCGAACAGGGTCAGCTCCTGCACCGCGCTTTGTTCGCGCAAGGTGGAAAGGCTGGTGATGATCGAGCCCATGCCTTCATCCGACAGCGCCAGCGCCATCCGCTGGGCCTTTTTGTCCTGCTCGCGCAGCAGGTCGTCGAGCGCGGCCTGGCCGAGGTTGACGCCGGAGGCCAGCGCGTTGTCGACCCGCACGTCGAACCAGGTTTCGATCGACCGGTTGAGGAAAAACACCGAGGCGCCATACACCACCAGGCCGGGCAGCAGGGCGACGACGCCGAACATCAGCAGCAGCTTGAGCGTGAGCTTGGCGCCGAACACGCCGCGACGGATGCGCTTTTGCAGCCACCACATGCGCCACCCCAGCAGCGCCAGCAGCGCCGCGCCCAGCACGCCGCCGCCGATGAACAGGCTGGGCAGGGTGTCGGAGAATGCGCTGCTGTCGCCGCTGGCATAAAACAGCAGGGACAGCAGCACGATGCCCATGATCAGGGCGGCGGCAATCAGACTGCGCATCAGGGCAAGGACGGTGAGGAAGCGGGCGCGGCGGGTGCCTCGAACGACCAGCCGTACCAGGGGGTGGCCAGTTCCCATTTGTCGCTGGTGACCGCGCCGATGGAGAGCGGCTTGGGCAGTTGCGCGGTATCGAGACGCAGACGCAGACGGGCGTCGTAGCGACGCCCGGTCTTCAGGGCGCCGCGTTCCAGCACCTGCCAGTCGTCGACCCTTCCCAGCAGGGTCAGCGCTTCGCCCAGGGTCGCGACGGTCCGCGTGGTGTAGCCGATTTCGACGACATAGCGGCGCAGCAACAGATGGTAATAAATCCGCAGTTTGCGTACCGGTTCGGCGATGTCTTCGTCGAGCCACCAGTTGCGCGGGCGGGTCAGTTCCAGTTCCAGCAGAAAATACAGGTTGATCCCTTTGCTGAGCGCATCTTCCAGGGTGCGGTTGAGCACGATGTCGACGTCCGCTTCCAGCAGATAGCCTTGCTGGGTGGCGCGGATGCCTGCCTGTTTGACGGTGCTTTTGTCGCTCGCCAGCGCACCGCCCGCGACGGCCAGCCAGCAGCCCAGCAACAGGCCGGCCAGCCATCGAAAAGCCGGGTCACGTCTTGCGCAGCAGGGCGTAAAAGAAACCATCGTGCTCGGCATCGGGCAGCAGCGCCCCATCGGTCAAGGGTTGAGGAAGCGGGCAGCGTTCGGCGTCTTCTGTATGGCGCGCCAGGAACGCCCGCACCTGCCCGTCGTTTTCTTCATCGAATACCGAGCAGGTGACGTAAAGCAATGTACCACCGCGGGCCAGCAGCCGCCAGAGTGCCTCCAGCATAACGGCCTGCTGCGCGGCAAATTGAGCGATGTCGCCGGGGCGGCGCAGCCACTTGATGTCGGGATTGCGGCGCACCACGCCGGAGGCGCTGCACGGCACGTCGGCCAGGATGCGGTCGAACGGCCGGCCGTCCCACCAGGCGGCGGGCTGCGCCGCGTCGCCTGCGAGCAGCGTTGCCTGCAATTGCAGGCGGTCGAGATTTTCACGCACCCGCGCCAGCCGCACGGCGTCGACATCGAGCGCGCACAGATCGACATCCGCACGCTCCAGGATATGGCCGCTCTTGCCGCCGGGCGCCGCGCGCCCAG
>ERZ761609.2578-NODE-2578-length-13174-cov-7.618111_pt1 | contig 13174 bp, 9 predicted proteins | sample MGYA00511163_ERZ761609 | MGnify/ENA primary metagenome ERZ761609 (study PRJEB28899, sample SAMN02445070) | bioreactor sludge metagenome | biome: EBPR sludge | place: Australia: Brisbane, Thorneside Wastewater Treatment Plant | collected 2011-12-16 ... | reverse complement strand
CCATGTCGCCAAACATTTGTCCGCTGAAATAATCTGTGCCAATGAGAGCATTGCCGTTCTTGATGTTCTTATTCAAGTTCGGCAGAATGTGCCCTTCTTCAAACATTTTCAGTTGCCCTGGGTCTTCGACCACTTTGAGCAATAGAGAAAGTTTGGTCACTTCCACGGCTTGCGGGTCAAGGTCTACGCCGTGAATGTTGTTGAGCAAAATGCGCTTTTTCTCGTCAATGCTTAAGCGATAGGTTTTATTGTCGGCGGTGAGAAGTGTTTTATTCTTGACCCATTTTTCAGGTGAGTGTGAGGCGTAATAATCCAAATGCCAATCTAATAAAAATTGATACGCTCCTAACAAGAAAGAGCCAGACCCACAAGCAGGGTCAACAATTTTGATTTTAGAAACTTCGTCAGGGTTCTTGTCTTCTACTAGCTTTCCGACTGTATTCTTAACAATATATTCCACAATATAACTCGGCGTGTAATACACGCCGCCCGCTTTGCGAACTTCGGGCTTTTCTTCTACCTTTGCATTTCCGCTTGCCGTTAAACGAATCACCTTGCCTAAAAAGCGTTCATACACCGAGCCGAGAATTTCAGTAGGAATATAAGTAAAGGCATACGGGCTTGGGTAATATAAATCTTTGAGTATGTCTTTGAGCACTTTGTCATGAATCTCAAGTGCGGGTGAGAGCGTATCAGGGTTCTCACGATTTTTATCTTTCTTGAAATGAAACAAACCAGAGTTGTAACGCTCATCGGCTTGGGCAAAGAATTTCAATAAATCTTCATAAATGCCCGTGTTATCTATCAGCTCAAACAAACGGCGGTATTTTTCCATGCCGCGTTCTTCCGCAATGCGTAAAAAGATAATGCGGTCAATCGTCATTTGCACAGCAAAATTGATTTGTTCTTCGTTTAGATTTTTAGCTTTGTTTCTCGTGGCGATATTTTTTGCCAACGCTTCACGCCAACCTTCAATTTCTTCTAAGAAGGCATCATCTACTTGCTGTGTGCCTTTTTTTGTTTTCAATCCATCGGTATATTCGGCAAGCCCACCGTTACGAATTGCATCAGGAGAAAATAACTTGGCAATTTCATCCCAGCGCTTTATATAATCTTTGTAATGAATCAGTTCAATGCGCCCTGTCTTGGCATCGTCTTTGGCGTAATTTGGGCGAATACGGCAATCATAAATTGCAAAGTGTTCAAAGTCTGTCAGAATATTGATGGGTAACTTGGCACTCCAGCCATAACTACGGATTTGAAATGCCGCATCTTTATTACTTTCTACATTAACCGATGGCTTCTTGGCTTCTACTAAAAAGTCGAAGATGTCTTTCTCAGTCCGAAAGGCATAATCGGCTTTCTTTTGTGCCCCGTCAATTTCAACTGAAAATTCATGCGCCGCTTCTTTATGGCGTTCATCTTTACCTTGTTTGTTATCAATATCCCAACCCAAGGCTTCAAAGAACGGGTCTAAGAACTGACGGCGTAATTCCGTCTCGTTTTTGTTGAAACGATACTCATTGATATTCTGTTCAAAGGTTTCTACAAGTTGTTTAATACGGTCAGGTGCGGGCATAAGGTCATATCCCTTTGATGTATTTTACAGGAAAAAACTTGCTTGTGGGGTAATTTTTGTTCCCAATTTGGTGGCTTTATCTCCTGCTCAGTTAACAAACCTAACAACATTGTAATATCGTAATAGCCTTCATCATTATCACGGGCTATGTTATATTCACATTATCGGATTTCAAAATCAATACAGTGCTACGTAGGAGTAAGCGTTTTGAGCATGTTCTTGTTTACTTTTTTTGATGGAGAAAATATGAAACCCGTACCAATACAAAGGAGTGTACCTACTAAATTGGGTACATGAACAGGGGGAGTAATGCAACCATATGCAAACAGCCCCTTTGGGTGCTGCCTTTCAAATAAAATCACAAATTTAGATGCCATGCCTTGCTATGCTGGTGTTGAAGTATCCGCATGGGCAATGCTAGAGAAAGTATCACAGGTGCTTTCATGACCATGGAAGACTTACTACAAATTCTTACCCAAGCCATATTTTTCTTTTTGGCGGGTATTACCCTGTTTCGCTGGTGGCGATATCCCTCACGCCTCCATTTGGATACCATGCTCGTGTTTTTATCAATGGGCTTGGCATTCCTTGGTCAAGATCTACAAGCCCTTTTCCCAGAGTTTTCTTCTATCTTTACTATTCTTATAGCAACTGCACTCATCATCCATCCGTATTTCCTTTTACGCCTCGTTAAATATTTTCATCCCATCCCCCTTTGGATTCAGCGCCTTGCACTCGCTGGGCTTATTTTCGTATTGATTTCATTTGCTTTCCTACAAATTAGCCCTGTCTTGCCTTTGGTGTTAGCCATTGGATATTTTGCCATCATCCAAGGATATGCCTCATACATTATTGTGCGTGGCGCTATCACTATCAAAGGCTTCTTAGGGCATCGCTTACGCCTCGCCTCAATTGGTTCTGGTCTCTTGGCATTGCTTTTCATCGTCGCCTTGGTCTTACTAGTCATCATTATCTTAAATCCAAGTATTCCAGCGCCTGCTTGGTTTAATACATCAGTACAACCAATATTCGCTCTATCAGGTATAGGCTACTATCTTGGGTTCGCCCCGCCGCGCTGGATAAAACAAAACTGGCAATATAAGGAGTTTTATAATTTTGTCAATCAGACCGCACGTCAGTCCTATAACGATAGTCGCCTAGCACTTTTTGAAAAACTAGCCACAGGCGCATTACAGTCAATCGGTGGTGAAACAGCCCTTGTTATCAATTGGGATGCCTCTAAAGAAAGCTTTACTATAGAAGTACAAAGCGACCCGCCGCTACCGATTGAAAGTTTTCAAGTCCCACCCGACAGAGTGACAGAGATATGGAAAAACAAACAAGGCTATTTAGCATATATTCCACAAGATGTAATGTCCGAAACCGCCCAATGGGCAAATGAGTTCGGTGCGAAAACGATGTACGTCGTCCCGATTATCGGCGCGCTTCAACCGTGGGGACGTTTGCTCATCCCCATGCGATATGAACCTCTCTTTGTACAAGATGATCTTGATTTGTTGGCATTGTTAGTAACAGAAATTGCTACTTCGTTAGACAAAGCCTCGTTAATTCAAGAATTACAGCAACGTCAAAACGCCTTAGAAGTCGCCAACAAAGAATTAGAGTCATTTTCATATTCCGTTTCACATGATTTACGCGCACCACTAAGAGCAATTAATGGATTTGGTCAGGCATTGTTAAGTAAATATGCAGACACATTAGATGAGCAAGGGGTACATTATCTAAATCGCATTAAAGAAAACACGCACCAAATGGGGCAATTGATTGATGATTTGCTATCCCTTTCGCGTATCTCTCGCCGTGAAATGGAGAAAGATAATGTCAATCTCTCAAAACTAGCGTTTGAGATAGATGAAAATTTACGCGCACAAGAGCCTGAACGACAAGTCTTGTTTGAGGTTGAAGAGCAGGTCGAAGGGCTGGGTGATGCGGATTTAATCAAGATTGCGCTTCAGAATTTAATCAGCAATGCTTGGAAGTTCACATCCAGCCGCGCATCAGCCTCCATTCAGATTGGCGTTTTACCAAAGCAGAACGAAGGCAAAGTATTTTTTGTGCGCGACAATGGCGTTGGGTTTGATATGACATACGCCAATAAACTTTTTGGCGCGTTTCAACGCTTACATTCAACAGCCGAATTCCCCGGCACTGGCATCGGACTAGCCATCGTTCAACGCATCATCCACCGCCATGGCGGCAAAGTTTGGGCAGAAGCAGAATTAGAAAAAGGCGCAACCTTTTACTTCACACTTGGAGACACCCATGAAAAATAAAAAAATCTTATTGGTAGAAGACAGTCCTGATGATCAGGAATTAATTCGCATGGCATTTGAAGATGGGCGGGTTGCGAATGAGTTTGTTGTTCTTAGTGACGGCATTCAAGCGCTTGATTATCTTTTTTGCAGAGGAGCCTATGCCGGGCGTGATATTTCTGATACACCGTTATTCATCTTATTAGATCTCAAACTCCCTAAATTAAACGGGTTAGAGGTATTACAACAACTGCGCGCGAACCCACAAACTGCTTTAATTCCTATCATTATGCTTACTTCTTCTAATGAAGAACAGGATATTCTCACTAGCTATCAAAGCGGCGTGAATAGCTACGTGCGCAAACCGGTGGATTTTAATCAATTCACCGAAGCAGTAAAGCAACTTAAATTTTATTGGCTGATTTTAAACGAGTCCCCCCTGATAGGTAATAACATATGAAATCCCCGCTGAATATTTTACTGGTAGAAGACTCTCTAGATGATGCTCAGTTGATTTTGCTTCACCTTGAACAGGAAGGTATTGAAGTGGAGTATCAACGCGTAGAGACCGAGACAGATTTTGTCGCGGCTCTCGATTCTCCTCCGGACTTGATACTATCTGATTTTGCTATGCCTCAGTTCAGCGGTTTACAAGCGTTAAAAATTCTAAAAGAACGTGGGCTCGATATTCCTTTTCTTTTAGTTTCTGGCACGATTGGGGAAGAAGTTGCTGTAGAAGCAATGAAACAAGGCGCAGATGATTATTTAATGAAAGACCGCCTCATGCGTTTGGGGACATCTATCCAAATTGCCTTGAATCAAAAACGATTACGAGACGAAAAAAAACAAGCAGATATGGCTTTACGCCATAACGAAGCCCGTTTTCGTAGTTTGGTCGAACATAGCTCTGAAGAAGTTTCAATTATCTCAGCCGATGGTTCATTGTTATATGAAAGTCCATCCTCTAACCCTACGCTTGGTTATCAACAAGGTGAGTTCCTCAATAGAAGTTTATTTGAATTGGTTCATCCAGATGATTTGAAGCGAGTTCAAAGTCAGTTTGCGAAACTTTTGCAATACCCAAGTCATCATCCACGCTTACGTTTTCGCCTACTTCATCGTGATGGCAGGTGGATTTGGGTTGAAGGCGTTGGTACAAATTTATTGCATGAGCCCTCCGTCTTGGGCATCGTTGTTAACTACCATGAAGTCACAGATATTGTAGAAGCTGAACAAGCCTTAAAAAATAGTGAAGAACAATATCGTAGCCTCTTTGAAGATTCACCGATTGCATTGTGGGTAGAAGATTTTTCTAAACTCAAGAAACAGTTAGATGATTTAAAAAGAAGTGGTATTCAAGATATTCCGCAATACATCCGTGAACATCCTGAATTTGTAGACGAGTGTGCAAATTCAGTCACAATTTTGGATGTAAATCAAGCCGCACTAAAGTTATACAATGCAAGTAATAAGAATCAACTGCTCGGTAGTTTAATGCGTAATTCCGTTCCAATCTCTACCAAAAAATTTGAATATGAGTTAATTCAACTTGCACAAGGTAGTTTAAATTTTGCACGCGAAGGTACAGACCAAACTTTGTCAGGGCATACCATTCACGTCAACATCCACTGGACGGTTGTACCCGGATACGAAGAAACTTTAGAGAAAGTTATTGTTTCTACAGTAGATATTACAGAGCGTAAACAAGCCGATGAAAAAGTCCAAATTCAACTTCAGCGTTTAAGAGCCTTACGCAACATTGACATTGCCATCAGCAATTCATTTGATTTGAATCTCAGTTTAGATACATTGCTGAGCGCCACGCTTTCTGAATTGAACGTCAGTGCCGCATCAATCTTGCTATTTAATCAAGAAATGTCTACCTTGGAATATCGTGCAGGTAAAGGATTTTACACTAGTGGAATTGAGCAAACGAACATGCGCCTCGGCGAAGGGTTGGCAGGAGAATCAGCCTTGAAAAAGCAGACTGTGTTCATGTCAAACCTTGCACAAACAAAAGAAAAATTTATCCGTGCTGAGATATTAAAAGACGAAGGCTTTGTTTCATATTATGGCATTCCATTAACCGCCAAAGGAAAACTGAAAGGCGTGTTAGAAGTTTTCAACCGCACAGAACTTAGACCCGATAAAGAGTGGATAGACTTTTTTGAAACGTTGGCAGGTCAAGCCGCCATTGCGATTGATAACGCCCAACTCTTTGAAAACTTACAACGTTCTAATTTTGAACTCGAACGCCGTGTTGCCGAACGCACTGCCGAGCTCAACAAAACCAACATTGAGCTTGAACATGCCAACCGCGCTAAAGATGAATTTTTAGCCAACATGAGCCATGAATTACGTACGCCTCTTAATAGCATTTTAGGTTTATCAGAATCGATGCTAGAACAATATCAAGAAACACTAAATGAAAATCAGCAAAAATCTTTACACATCATTGAAACCAGTGGAAAACATTTATTAGATTTAATCAATGACATTCTCGACCTTTCTAAACTTGAAGCAGGTATGTTTGATTATTATCCACAGTTAATTCGCGCCGATGATTTGTGTAAATCCAGTATTATTTTTGTGAAAAGTCAGGCAACCAAGAAAAATATTTCCCTTGCTTATGAAATTGAAGCAGGTATTTCAGATTTTTCCGCCGACCCACGCCGCCTCAAACAAATTTTGGTCAACTTGTTAACCAACGCTGTAAAATTTACGCCGGACAATGGTCACGTTACTCTTAAAGTCACTGCTAATGTTGAAAAAGAAGTGATTCAATTTTCAGTCATTGATAGTGGCATTGGCATTGCGCCAGAAGATTTAAGACGTCTGTTTACACCTTTTGTACAAGTGGAAAGTAGTTTGAATCGTCATTTTGAAGGCACAGGCTTAGGTCTAGCACTCGTTCAAAAATTAACGGATTTACACGGCGGCAGTGTCGAAGTCGAAAGTGAAGTTGGCAAAGGTAGTCGCTTTACGATTAAGTTGCCCTATCAACAAACCATGTTGGCGCAAGAAAAAGAAGCGGAAAAAATTGCGTCCCAGCCGATTCATGTCGAAGTTCAGTATCAACCAAAAGCGGCAGGCAGTCATCAAAAAATCTTATTGGTTGAAGATAATCAAGCCAACATCTTAACCATTGGCGAATATCTTGAAAATTATGGTTATGAAATTGTTGTTGCCAATGATGGTTTGCAAGCGATTGAAAAAGCAAATGAAATTAATCCTGATGTGATTTTGATGGATATTCAAATGCCTGTGATGGATGGATTAGAAGCCACCCGCCGCCTCAGGTCTGACGTTCGATTTGCTTCTGTACCTATCATTGCTCTTACCGCCTTAGCCATGCCCGGCGACCGCGAACGTTGCCTTGAAGCCGGTGCCACTGAATATATGAGTAAGCCTGTGAGTTTGAAAGAGTTGAGAAAAGTGATTGAAGGGTTTCTAAAATGAAAACCGTCAAAAAATTGACGGTTTTCATTTTATGCCGTTCCAAACTTTAAACCCAATTGTTTCAACCAAGTTCGGTAGGCAATCGCCACTCTATCTGATTTCAAATGCAATTCGGCTTGTAAATCAAGCGGTAATAATTCAGGGCGTTGTGAAAGCACAATGACTCTATCTTCTTCAAAAATATCGGTGATGCGTTTTGTGTATTCTTTTTGTAACACTTCGGGGTCAGTCCACATCGTGGAAGAAATCAAAAACCAAACAGTTGTATCTAATTCATCGTGCGGCGTGAGCGTTAACATCAAACCATGTGTAGCGGACGGCGCATCGGCTCCCCACCAACCTGCTGGCACATGTTTGGTCATGTGAGCCGTAAATGGACGAAAGGCACGATAGACGTAACTAACTTTGCCTCCGCCTGTGGTGCCATATTGTGCAGGCTGATAAATATAAACAGGTTCAGACTCAACACCATTAGCTCCAATGCTTACATTGAAGTCTTCCATTTCAGGATGATCTTGGTCTCCGAGTACGCCTTCATGCACAAATGGAAAATGTGCCGCATCTAAAAAGTTTTCAATGATGCGTGGTCCATGAGCTGGGACATTTTTTATCGGGTCACAAACTGCCCATGTATAACCATTTTGTTCCCATTCCGGAAACGGCGGAATATCATTTGATGGAGTTCCTAAGCAAACCCACAACATGTCATATTTTTCTTTAGCCAAATAAGTTTTGACCTTTGCTTTGGTTGGTGGTGCTTGCTCCGGATGTGCCGGGATTTTTACACATAAGCCATCTGAGTTATACGTCCAACCGTGATATGGGCATTGCAAATATTCATCCACAATTTTTCCACCAGAAAGTTTAGACCCGCGATGGATACATAAATCTTGCCAAGCCATATATTGATTCCCTGATTTCCATAAGACAAGGTCTTCACCAAGCAAACGCGCACTGATAATTGGTGTTTCTTTTAACTGTGAAATTGTCGCTACAGGATGCCAGTCGTTGAGGAGGAGAGGGTCTTGAATCATGGGTGTTTTTCCGATTTGATTTAATGTCGCAATTGTAATTCAAAGCCGCGGGTGACGAAGCAATTTTCCCCGAAGAATGAGGCGTGAAAAATCTGCATTTGAATCGCAATTTTTTAAGTCATTCATTTATTTAATTTGGAGTAAAATTTCCTTATTATTAAAATTTATTAATCTTGGAGCCATTATATGACTGTGCAAAAAGTTCGTGAAATTCTCGAAAAAAATGGGCGGCTTTCTACTCCAGTAACTGATTTGGCAAATGATAGTGATTTATATAATGCAGGGTTGACGTCGTTAGCAACGGTTGGATTGATGCTGGCATTGGAAGATGAATTCAACATTGAAATTCCTGATAGCATGTTGGGGCGAAAAACTTTTTCTAGCATTCAATCGATTGTAGATGTAGTTGAGCAATTAACTCAAAAAGCATAGGATGGTTTTCATGGAACACACCAATCAAACAGGCATTAGCAAGGAATCGTTTGAAAAGTTATTGGAAGAAGTTCATAAAATTGGCGAAGAAATTATTCGTCCGAATGCAAGAGATGTGGATGCCAATGCGCGTTTTCCACAAGAAGCCATTGATGCTATTAAAAGCTTGAAACTGATGGGGGCATATATCCCGACTGAATTAGGCGGGCTGGGATTAAACATCACTCAACTTGCACGCGTGTGCGAAGCGTTGGGTCAATATTGCGGTTCGACTGCTATGATTTTTGCCATGCATCAGATTCAAGTTGCATGTGCAATCAATCATGGATTATCAAATGAGCATTTCAAAAATTATTTGAAGAAAGTCGCTTCTGACTCGCGTCTGCTTGCTTCTGCTACGACAGAAATGGGCATTGGTGGAGACTTAAGACAAAGCATTTGCGCCGTTGAACAAAATGGTGATTCATTCACACTGACAAAAAATGCGCCAGTCATTTCGTATGGTAAACAAGCCGATGATTTGTTTATCACCTCACGCCGTACACCTGACTCACCTGCTAATGACCAAGTGCATGTGGTCGTCAGCAAAGAAGATTATGAATTAGAACCAAGCATGGCTTGGGACACGATGGGTTTTCGCGGCACATGTAGTGAAGGCTTTTTAGTTAAATCAAAGGGTCACATGAAACAAATTATCCCTGCACCTTTTGCAGATATTTTGAGTCAAAGCATGCACCCAACCTCACATATTTTATGGGGTTCATTGTGGCTTGGCATTGCAACAGATTCAGTGAACATGGCAAGAGCATTTGTAAGAGATATGATGAAGAAGAATCCCAATGCCCCACAAACAGCAGCTTTACGTTTAGCAGAGGTTCATTCAGTTTTACAACTCATGCGTGAAAATGTGCATGGATGTGCTGAACATTATCAACAATTATTAAGTGAAAATAATGCGGAAGCATTAGATACATTTAGTTTTTCTGTCAAAATCAATAATTTGAAAATTGCTTCTTCAAGTTTGATTATTGACATTGTTAGTAGAAGCCTTTTGATTTGTGGAATTGCAGGTTATCGCAATGATACAAAATATAGTTTAAGTCGTCACTTAAGAGATGCGTACGGTGCTTCTTTGATGGTTAATAACGACCGTATTATGAATCACAACGCCACATTACTTCACATGCATCGTGGAGATTAACTATGTCTCACACGCACGAAAATGTACCTGAACTACAAGAAAAATATCAACGCGAATTAATTGCCGCAGGTTTGTTGATTGATTTAGGCGTATCTGGTGTATATGGAAGAAGCGGAACGTTTGAGCATATCATTGAGTCGTTTGAAAGATATATCTCACGAAGCAGTCAACAACTTGAAGCAGAGGTGATGCGTTTTCCTCCACTTCTGCCGCGTGAACATTATCTAAAAACAACTCACATCGAATCATTTCCTGATTTGATGGGTTCCATTCATACTTTTATGGGTAGAGAACGTGAACATCTTGAAATGTTGCGGAAGTTGCACGAAAACGAAAAGTGGACAGATGATTTAGAACCTTCGGCGTTGATGATGAATCCTGCGGCGTGTTATCCGTTATATCCCACTGCAAAAAATACAATCTTGCCAGAAAAAGGTCGTTTGATTGATTTGGTTGGTTTTGTTTTCAGGCATGAACCATCCAAAGACCCTGCTCGTATGCAATCATTTCGTCAAAGAGAATTTGTAACATTAGGTACGCCAGAACAAGCATTGAATCACAGAAACTTTTGGTTGAAAAAAGGTGAAGAACTGTATCACGCCTTAGGTTTGGAAGTAAAACCTGTTGTTGCAAATGACCCATTCTTTGGGCGTGGCGGAAAAGCAATGGTTGTTTCTCAACAAGAACAAGAATTAAAGTTTGAATTGGTCATTCCGATTACAAGTGAAGAAAAACCAACTGCTATTTCTTCAAGCAATTATCACCTTGACCATTTTGCTCATCCGTTTAATATCAAAACACAAAATGGCGAAATTGCTCATACGGCTTGTATTGGATTTGGTTTGGAAAGAACCACGTTGGCATTGTTAAAGAAATTTGGTTTTGACCCCAAGACATGGCCCTCATCTGTTAAGAATCTTTTGGAAATTTAATAGTAGGGACACAGCGAGTCAATTTATGATTTTGACAATAAAACTTTTCGCTGTGTCCCTACAAATGTAAACATGAAAAGATCAATCTTACAACTTGACCCACAAACGTATCAAAGACATTTGATTCATGGTCCAGACCGCATTTGGGCAGAGACCAATTGTTATTCTGATGTGTGGATTGAACTGCTCCATGCAATGGGTCACGAACCAATTGCATCGCTTCCGTTTACATTAGTCATTGACTTTGAAGGTGACCAATGGACATTCTTCAAATTTCCATTAATTGATTTATATGATTTGTATGGTTTAGATATTCAAGAGTTAACCATTTGGAATCGCCTCATTGACCATGTCGATGAGCAAGTTGGTTTCGGCAGACCTGTGCTTGTTGAAATGGATTCATATTATTTGCCCGATACACACGGCACTGCGTATCACATGGCGCATGTCAAAAGCACAATTGCAGTTGTAGAAATTGATGTAGAGAATAATCATCTTGGATATTTTCATAATCAAGGCTATTACAATTTATCTGGCGATGATTTTATAAATTTGTTTCGTTTGAATCAAAATGACCCAGTTTATCTTCCACCGTATGTTGAGTTTGTAAAAATTTGGGATCGCGCCAAAAAAAATCAAGAACTCGTGAATGCTTCTATTCAAATTCTAAAAAAGCAACTTACATTTATTCCAAATAAAAATCCGTTTGAAACATTTATCAAACGCCTTGCAAAAGATATGGATTGGCTCAATCAAGAATCACTTGATATGTTTCATCAATATTCTTTCGTTACACTTCGTCAACTCGGCGCATGTTATGAACTGTCAAAAACTTATTTACAGTGGCTCCAACAAAACGGAGAAAAAAATCTTGATGATGTGATTGAAATTTTCAACAACATCTCCACCACTGCTAAGACCACGCAATTTCAACTCGCGCGCGCCGTCAGCAAAAAGAAGCCGCTTGATTTTTCGCCAATTGAAAAAATGGGGCAAGATTGGCAAACCGCTATGAATACGCTTCAAAAACTTTATTTATGATGCGATTATCGGAAAATTGGCAGGTGCGGAAAACAGATGCGGGGCAATATGATTCTCCAGACTGGATTCAAAACGCCTCAACCTACTTTACAGTTGATTCTATACCTGCAACCATCGCCTCACTGACAAATGAATCTGAAATCGAAAATTTTGATTGGTGGTATTCAAATCAATTTAATTTTAACAATCAAGGCAAAAAACATTTCCTTGTCTTTGATGGATTAGCAACCTTAGCAGATATTTGGCTTAATGGTGAAAAGATTCTCAACACCGAAAACATGTTTCTACAATACAAAGTAGATGTGACAGAAAAGTTGCAAGAGAAAAATCAACTCGTCATTTGCTTTCGTTCCATTCACCAAGCCCTAGAAGTTCAAAGAAAAAGACCAAAGTGGAAGACCAAATTAGTCGAAAATCAGAATTTACGCTGGATTCGAACAACTTTGCTAGGCTTCATCCCAGGCTGGACTCCACCTATTAAACCAATCGGTATTTGGCGAGAAGTTCGTTTGGAAACTGTTGAAGTTGCAAATCTTGTTGACTTTAATTTACAAACATCTTTACAAGATGTAAATGGCGTAATCAAAGTCAAAGCAGATATAGAAAATCTTTCTAACCAACCTTGTGAAATTATTTTTGAAATCAATGGCGAAACCCATTCCCTTTTCACTGGCTCTGATAAAAATATTCATCTCAATAAAGAAATTATTTTGCAAAATGTAAAGTCATGGAATCCGCACACACATGGCGAAGCGAATCTGTATCCGTGTAAGTTAATGATCAAGGTGCAGAATCAACTTCACACATTGAAAGAGGCGCGAGTCGGGTTTCGGCATGTGCATCTCAATCGAGAAAATGATTTATTTCAGATTCAAGTCAACGGAAAAAATATTTTTGCACGCGGTGCCGTATGGACAATCAATGACATTATTTCATTAGATGGAAAAGTTGAAGATTTGAAATCTGCATTGACCCTTGCGCATGATGCGGGCATGAACATGCTCCGCATTGGCGGCACGATGATTTATGAGCAGGATGCGTTTTATGATTTGTGTGATGAATTAGGGATTATGGTTTGGCAAGATTTTATGTTTGCCAATATGGATTATCCTGTGAATGATGAGGCGTTTCATCAAAACATTTTGGCAGAAGCAAATTATCAAATCAAAAGATTGAGCCAACATGCAGATCGGAAGAGCGTCGTGTAGGGAAAGAGTGTAGAT
>ERZ761609.2577-NODE-2577-length-13175-cov-49.053582_pt1 | contig 13175 bp, 9 predicted proteins | sample MGYA00511163_ERZ761609 | MGnify/ENA primary metagenome ERZ761609 (study PRJEB28899, sample SAMN02445070) | bioreactor sludge metagenome | biome: EBPR sludge | place: Australia: Brisbane, Thorneside Wastewater Treatment Plant | collected 2011-12-16 ... | reverse complement strand
TTCTCGCCGCGCTCGAAGAAGCCACTGCACGCGGCGTGGTCATCGTGGATTGTACACAATGTCTGCGGGGTAGTGTCCACCTTGGGGACTACGCCACCGGCTCCGCCTTAGCCCGAGCTGGAGTCATCAGCGGCTTCGACATGACCGCCGAAGCCGCGTTGGCAAAACTATCGTATCTATTCAGTCAAAATCTGCCCGTGGATGAAATCAAACGGCTGATGCAGACCGATCTTCGCGGGGAACTAACCGCCTGATTTTATTTCCTCAGTTCAGACAACGCGCTTCGGAACTCCGCCGCAAACTGTTTTGCTGTTTCAACAGGCTTTTGGCTACTCCCGATCATTTTCACGCACGCCGAGCCGACGATGACTCCGTCCGCGAGTTGACCGACCTGTTTGGCTTGCTCGGGCGTGCCGATGCCAAATCCCACGCACACCGGCGGGGACGTATGTGCCCGCACCCGGGCAATCAAATCGCCAAGGTCATTTGAAACTTCCCTGCGTTCCCCTGTCACACCTGTGACTGATACCAGATAAATAAATCCCTTCGCATTTCGGGCAATTGCTTCCATGCGTTCGTCAGGCGAGGTTGGCGCGAGCATTTGAATCAACGGTAGGGGCCGCGCTGCGTCGCGATCCGCCCCTACAAGAGACGTAAATTCTTCCGCTTCTTCAAGTGGCAGATCGGGGATGATAAATCCATCTGCGCCTGCTTCACGGGAGTCGCGGATAAATTTCTCCAATCCGTATGCAAGCATGGGATTGTAATATCCCATCAAAATCAACGGGATGGTCACACCACGCTTGCGGAGTTCCTTCACCGCTTCCAGCGATTTCTTGACCGTGATGCCCTTCTCCAAAGCAACCTGCGTAGCTTGCTGAATCACAGGTCCATCCGCTAGAGGGTCAGAGAACGACAAGCCAACCTCAATTAAGTCCGCGCCGTTTTTCGCCAGTGCTTCGATGACATTCACAGATGTTTCGAGATCAGGATAGCCCAAAGGAAAGTAGGGCATAAAGATGGGTTTGTTATTAAATGCTTCAGCAATTCTGTTTTTCATTCTGCATTCCTCATTCTGACTTCTGCATTTCTTTGATCACCGTATTCAAATCCTTATCCCCTCTGCCCGACAAGTTCACCAAAATCACCTGATCTTTGCGCATGGTTGGTGCCTTCTTGATGACCTCTGCAATTGCATGAGAGGATTCCAACGCGGGGATGATTCCCTCCGTGTGGCACAAGGTTTGAAAGGCGTTCAATGCTTCTTCATCAGTTGCGGAAGTGTAGAAGGCGCGTTCGTTATCGCGCAGCATGGCATGTTCGGGACCGACGGCGGCGTAATCCAACCCAGCAGAAACTGAATGTGTCTCAGCAATTTGACCATCTTCATCTTGCAAGACATACGTCCGCGTGCCGTGGATGACTCCAACCCGCGCCTTGGTCGCGTCGCCAAATCTTGCGGCGTGTTTGCCCGAAGCGATTCCGCTGCCACCTGCTTCCACGCCGATCAACTCCACGGCTTCATCGTTCACAAATCCGCTAAAGACGCCGATGGCATTTGAGCCGCCGCCCACACAGGCGATGACCGTATCGGGCAAGCGCCCCGCGTCCATGAGCATTTGTTCACGCGCCTCACGCCCAATGACGGACTGAAACTCGCGCACAATGGTCGGATACGGGTGCGGACCCAACGCAGACCCCAAAAGATAATGCGTGTCGCGCACGTTCGTCACCCAATCGCGGATGGCTTCGTTGATGGCGTCCTTCAAGGTCTTCGTGCCTGACTCCACAGGTCGCACCTCCGCACCGAGCAACTTCATGCGGAAGACGTTCGGCTCCTGACGGGCAATGTCGACAGAGCCCATGTACACGACGCATTCCAATCCAAGCAATGCCGCAGCGGTGGCAGATGCCACGCCGTGCTGCCCTGCCCCAGTCTCGGCAACGATGCGCTTCTTTTCCATCCGCTTCACAAGCAAGGCTTGTCCCAATGCGTTATTAATTTTATGTGCGCCCGTGTGCGCCAAGTCTTCACGCTTCAAATAGATTTGTGCGCCGCCCAATTTTTCAGAGAGGCGTTTGGCATATGTGAGCGGCGTAGGTCTGCCAACAAACGACGCCATCAATTTATCGAACTCCGCATTGAAGGCTGGGTCATACCGCGCCGAGACGAATTCACGCTCCAATTCAATCAGCGCGGGCATGAGCGTTTCGGGGACGAATTGTCCGCCGTAGGGACCGAATTTGTGGGGAAGCAATGTAGTGGGCATGTGTTTTCTCTCTTTTGGAAAGTGGAAAGTAGAAGTCGCCTCTCCACTTTCTACTTTCTATTTGGATTCTGCGACTCGAACGGCTTTTACAAACGCGGACATCTTCCCCGCATCTTTCTCCCCTGGAGCGGATTCAACACCCGAAGCCACATCCACGCCCCAGGGTCTCACTTGGCGAACAGCGTCCGCGACGTTTTCGGGGGTGAGCCCGCCCGCGAGCAGGAGCGGATATTTTTTCGCGAGTTCTGCGGCGGCTGTCCAATCGGCGGTGACTCCACTTCCGCCGTAGACACCTTTGACGGAGGCGTCAATCAACATGGTGGGCGCTTCGTCTCTTTCATAGCCCGCATTTGATTCGGGGATTCCGCGAAAGGCGCGGAAGGCGTGCGGGGCGAGTTGGGCAAATATCTCTGGTGTTTCGTCGCCGTGGAGTTGAGCGAGGTCGAGGTTGCAGGTTTGCAGGACGTCTTTGATTTCAACCACGGGTGAATTCACGAATACACCGACGAGTTTAATTTGTGGGTGTTCACGCTTCAGCACGGATGTGATTTCAGCGCAGACAGATTTTTCGATGAAGCGGACGCTCTTGGGATAAAAGTTGAATCCCAAATAGTCCGCGCCTGCTTCGATGGCGGCGAGAGCATCGGGAAGGGTTTTGATGCCACAGATCTTTATTTTAGTCATAGTTGTGTGATTGACTCAATGCAGAATGAAGAATGCAGAGTGAAGAATTTTTTATTCTGCATTCTTCATTCTGACTTCTGCATTCCCGAAAGTTCTCTCACTTTCGCAGGGATATCTTCTGAAGTCACCAACGCCTCCCCTACCAAGATAGCGTCTATGTTGGCTTTCTCCAAGCGTTGGACATCGGCGGCGGTGAAGATGCCGCTTTCGGCGACGACGGTGATGTCGGCGGGGATCATTGGGCGGAGGCGTTCGGTGGTGGTGAGCGAAACATCGAAGGTGGCTAGGTTGCGGTTGTTGATGCCAATGAGTTGGATGTTGGGAATCTTCAATGTGCGCTCGGTTTCGGCTTCGTCGTGGACTTCGACTAATGCGGTCAATCCTAAACTGAGTGCGCAGGCGTGGAGATCGGCGAAGTGGGAGTCGTCAGGTAATGCGGCAGCGATGAGGAGGATGGCGTCGGCTCCGTTGGCGCGGGCTTCGTAGATTTGGGATGGGTCGATGATGAAGTCTTTACGGAGCAAAGGTAGTGATGAGTGATGAGTGAAACGTAAATCGTGAAGTGTTTCGAGTTTGCCTTGGAAGAATTTCTCATCGGTCAGAACGGAAATTGCGGATGCGCCGTTTTGGATGTAGATATCTGCAACCTGGAAGAGGTCGAGGTGCGGGGCGAGGATTCCCTTTGAGGGTGAAGCACGCTTGAGTTCAGCGATCAGGCTCGGGCGGGGCGCGAAGCGGCGGCGCTGTATGGCGGCAAGGAAATCTCTGGGCGTTGGACTCTGCTCGGCGGCGCGGCGCAAGGCTTGGGCGTCGAGCGCCGCAATTTCCAATCGTTTTTGGTCGAGGATTTTTTCTAAGATATTTGTCATGGCGGTTTGTGTAGGGGCGGATCGCGATCCGCCCTTACGAGCGAGTGAAGTCAACAAGCGCGTTGAGTTTTTCGAGAGCCTTGCCGCTATCGAGAGATGCAGTGGCTTCGGCGAGCGCGGATTTGAAATCGCCTGTTTCGGCGGCGAGAGCGGCGGCGGTGTTGAGCAGGACGGCGTCGCGGCGAGCGCCTGTGAGTTTGTTGGAGAGAATGTCTCTCATCATCTGTGCGGACTCGTCGGGAGTGCCGCCGCGAAGATCGGCGACGGTGCAGGGCGCGAGACCGAGGTCGGCGGGATTGAGGTCGTAGGTTTCGACGCTGCCGTTGCGAAGATGGCTGACGCGGTTGACGCCCGTGGGATTGAGTTCGTCGAGACCGTTGGCGCCGTGGATGATGAGCGCGGCTTGGCTGCCGAGTTCTTTGAGGACGTGCGCGAGCGGCTCGGTGAGTTTGGCGTCATAGACGCCCGTGAGTTGGATGCGCGCGCCCGCGGGATTGGTGAGCGGACCAAGGACGTTGAAGATGGTGCGCTGCCCCATCTCTTTGCGCGGACCGACGGCGTATTTCATGGCGGGATGAAACTTGGGCGCGAACATGAAGCCGATGCCGACCTGCTCAATGGCTGCGGCAACTTGATCGGGCGTGAGGTCGAGGTTGACGCCGAGCGCGGAGAGAACGTCGGCACTGCCGCATTGAGAGGACGCGGCGCGGTTGCCGTGCTTGGCAACTTTGCGTTCTGTACCCGCGAGGACGAAAGCTGCGGCGGTGGAAATGTTGAACGTGTGTGCGCCGTCGCCGCCTGTGCCGACGATATCGTAGATGGGGTCAGTTGAGGTGACGTTGACCTTCACGGCGACATTACGCATGGCGCGGACGGAACCCGTGATCTCTGGGATGGTCTCGCCTTTCATGCGCAACGCGGTGAGATACGAACCAATCTGCGCAGGGGTCGCGCCACCTGTCATGATGACGGTCATCGCTTCTTCGGCTTCGAGGTCGGTCAGGTCTGTGCGGTTGATGACTTTGGCAATGAAGGGTTTGAGCATAACGGGTTCGGTCGATGGCGGGGGCGCGATTTTGATGTCGAGAAAATTCTTAAGCAGTTGCTTGCCGTGCTCGGTCAGGATCGACTCGGGGTGGAACTGCACACCGTAGGTCGGGTGCTGTTTGTGCTTGAGTCCCATCACTTCGCCTTCGTCGGTTTGGGCGATGACTTCGAGTTCGGCGGGAATCGGTTCGTAGACGACGAGCGAGTGATAACGCATGGCTTCGAAGGGAGTCGGGATGTCTTTGAAAATGCCCTGCTGATTGTGTTTGACGGGCGAGGTCTTGCCGTGCATGAGGCGCGGAGCGCGGTCCACTTTGCCGCCGTAGATGGCACCAAGGCATTGATGCCCGAGACAGACTCCCAGCACGGGGACTTTGCCCGTGAAGTATTTGACGGCTTCAGGCGAGACGCCACCGTCTTTGAGCGGTTCGCCTGGACCTGGGGAGATGACGAGATGGTCAGGCTTGAGGGCGATGAGTTCGTTCAGCGAGATCTGGTCGTTGCGGTAGACGCGAATGTCCGCGCCGAGTTCGCCGAAGTACTGCACGAGGTTGTAAGTAAATGAGTCGTAGTTGTCGATTAGGACTAACATGTTGAATGCCTTTCTTCGTCATTGCGAGGGCGATGCTCTTCCGCCCGAAGCAATCTCACCCACTGTGTTGGGGATTGCTTCGTCGGGCTCCGCCCTCCTCGCAATGACGGATTACTCTTCGTTCCCGAAAATGTCCAATTCATCCGCGAACAGATCGAGCGAGTAGGACAAGCCTGTTTTCTCACGGACGAGTTCCATGGTCTGTTTGGCTTCGGCTTGCATGCGGCGGATGCCGTTGGCGAGGACGTCGCGCGGGATCATGGGGTGGGCAAGGAAGTAGGCGCGTTTTTCGCGGATAGGTTCGAGGAAGTTGTTGATGGCGCGGGCAAGTTTTTCCTTGACTTCCACATCACCGACTTTGCCCTGACGGTAGCGTTCCTTGAGGTCGTCCACTTCGGCATAGGAGGGATTGAATGCGTCGTGATAGATGAAGACGGGGTTGCCTTCGACCGTCCCAGGGTCGGTGGCGCGGAGTCGTTTCGGGTCGGTGTACATGTTCATCACCTTTTGCTTGACCGTCTCGGCGTCGTCGGAGAGATAGATGGCGTTGTTGAGCGACTTGGACATTTTGTTCTGCCCATCTGTGCCGACGAGCAATGGAACGTCACCGATGATGGGTTCGGGCTCGGGGAAGACATCACCGTAGAGGTTGTTGAAGCGACGTGCCATCTCGCGGGCGAGTTCGACGTGCGATTGATTGTCGCGCCCAACAGGGACGGCTTGCGCGCACGGGAGGAGAATATCCACGGCTTGCAGGACGGGATAACCGAGCAAACCGAACGGCATGGAGTCCATGTTGGCGTCGCGTGCCATGTCTTTGAGCGTGGGCATACGTTCCAAGCGTGGAACGGTGACGAGCATTTCAAACAGCAAATTCAACTGATAGGTTTCAGGCACAGCCGATTGCACAAAGATGGTGCTGACGTTCGGGTCAATGCCGACGGCGAGATAATCCAGCACGGTCTCGCGGATGAAGGTCGGCACTTCTTTGATAAATTGCGGTTCGGGTTTGGTGGTCAGCGTGTGCAAATCCGCGATGATGAAGAAGGAGTCGTATTGATGCTGCAAGCGCACGCGGTTCGAGAGCGAGCCGACGTAATGTCCGAGGTGCAGGCGTCCTGTGGGGCGGTCGCCAGTGAGTAATCTTGGTTTCGAGGTCATGGTCATCCTTTCTTTTTCACCACAGAGGGCACAGAGAGCACTGAGAAAAATCTTTTTAAAAACCTCTGTGAACTCCGTGTGCTCCGTGGTTAATTCTTTTATGAATTTGATTCCGCCGTATCGATTGCTCGAAGCATGGCTGAGGCTTTATTCACTGTCTCTTGAAACTCAGCAGTGGGATTTGAATCCGCGACGATGCCTGCGCCTGCTTGCACGCTGACGGTGTTGCCGCGCCCGACCATGGTGCGGATGGCGAGGCAGGTGTCCATGGCGCCGTCGAAGCCGAAGTAGCCGACCATGCCCGCGTAGGCGCCGCGCGCGTCAGGTTCGAGGTCGGCGATGATCTCCATCGCGCGGACTTTTGGCGCTCCGCTGACTGTGCCAGCAGGAAACGCTGCACGCACTAGGTCAAACGCGGTCAGTTCAGGTTTCAACTTCCCTTCCACGTGAGAGACGATGTGCATGACGTGTGAATATTTTTCAACCGTGAAGAAATCTGAAACGCGCACCGTGCCATATTCACACACGCGCCCGAGGTCGTTGCGTCCGAGGTCAACGAGCATGACATGCTCGGCGCGTTCCTTCGGGTCGGCGAGGAGTTCTTGCGCGAGAGCGTCGTCAGCGGCGTTGTCTTTGCCTCGGGGTCGCGTCCCAGCGATCGGGCGGAGCGAGGCGGTTCTTCCTTCCAAACGCACGAACATCTCAGGCGACGATCCGCACAGATAGAGCGGCTCGCCATCCACGGTTCCGAAATCAAAAAAGAACATGTACGGCGACGGGTTGAGGCGGCGCACGGCGCGATAGACATCAAACGGCTCAACGTTGGTCTCACGCGTAAATCTTTGCGAAAGCACCACTTGAAAAATATCGCCCGCCAAAATATTTTCCTTGGCAGTGCGCACCATATCTTCATAGGTGCCTTGCGTGTGATTCGATTTAACTTTTGATGGCTTGACTTCTATTTTTGGCGCGGGTGGCAATGGCTGCCCAATGCGCTTCTCAATGGAATCAAGTTTTTGATTCGCGGCTTCGGTATTGCCGTCCAACACATTAGCGATGAGGAAGATGCTGCGACGCGCATGGTCAAAGGCGACGATGGTATCTGCCAGCATGTAGATGCCGTCGGGGATAAAACCCCGCTTCATTTTCGCGCCGAGAGTTGGTTCAAAAAACCGAACCGACTCGAACCCGAGAAAGCCCACCAACCCACCCGTGAAGCGCGGCGCGTTCGGCACGCGGAGGGCGGGGAAGCGATCCATTTCATTTTGCAAAAAGCGTGTTGGGTCGCCAGCGTGATGCGTGATACGTGAACCGTGAACATCTTGAATTTCAATTTCTTCATCACGCAAGATGTACAACGCCTTTGGCTGAACGCCGATAAATGAGTAGCGCGCAATCCGCTCGCCGCCTTCGACAGACTCCAGCAAAAACGACGCGCCGTCTCCGCGCAATTTGAGATACAGGCTGACGGGCGTCTCGAGGTCAGCGGAGATTTCTCTGATGATTGTTTGTACTTGTGTTGATTCAAGCAACATGGACACTCCTTTTTTGAACCGCTAAGTTCGCAAAGGTCGCTAAGAAAAACTTTTTGATCTTCTTCGCGCACTTGGCGCTCTTCGCGGTTAATTCTTTCACAATTAAATTAAAATCCCCTCCTGTCCATTGGGACGAGAGGGGAATCTCGTGGTGCCACCCAAGTTAAACGCCTGCCTTATAAACAAAATTTCCCTGTGTGATGCAACAGGGAAAGGAAGCCAGCGTCACTTTGTCAGGTACGCCGCAAATTTGCGGTTATACCCTTGCTCTATAACGGGAGCACCCGTATTGGACTAGTTGCATTTGCGTTCGTCCGCTCAACTCGGAGGTCCATTCGACTTCTGCGCTTTTGCCTCGCTTGCAGAACTTACCGCTCGGCTCTCTGGAAATCGCTTTGAAGTGTACTCGTCCTCGTCAGCGTTTTTGCTTTATGTTGGGCGAGATTTTATGACGGAGAGGGGAAAGAGTCAAGAGGGTGAATTTCATGAAATAACTTGGCGTTATATCACCGTAAATCGGATTAGGATGGTAGAATTTACAAAATCACGTCGCAGGAGGATTAAGATGATAGTCCGCCAAACAATTCGACTTCTGTTTTTTCTTGTAGTCATTCTTATTTCCATTTTATTATCAGCCGCATCGTGGGCGCCAAACAAAACTAACGCACATAGTTTAACTCCCGTAAATCAAGACGCTTCCTTCAAAACTATTAATCCAAGTTTTGAGTGGTTATGGCTTGTAGGTAGCACTCCTGAACGTTACGATGTGTTGGAAGGGATGGTGGAAGACAAGAATGGAGATGTGGTGGTATTGTTTAATAGTTTTGATTCGGGAGATTCATCTTTTCGTTTCAGCGATCCTAGCCAAATACATATTTCTCGATACACCAAAGACGGAGTCTTGAAATGGCAGATTACATTAGAGACTGATACACAAAGTATTGTTGAGGAATATAGTATAGAAGCAGGTGTAGCGTATAGTTTTGCCGATTCTATAATTTTAGACAATGCAGGGAATGCTTTTATCGTGGGGACTACAAACTGGAGTTTTACTTTTATTGCCAAACTGGATCAGAATGGCTCAGTACTGTGGAATAAACACTTCGACATTCCAAATCATGGTGGTGTGGATAATTTCCCCGCGAATACAGCCACAGTTGATAACGATGGGAATTTATATTTAGTAAGCAATGCGTCTGATATCAACAGCTCACTTCTTGGTTCTGACAATACACGAATAGGAAATCTTTTCACTCAATTAACGAAAGTAAATCCAAATGGTGTTATTGAATGGGCTAACCCATTTGCTGAATATGGTTGGGGAAATTATGATGACTTCCTCGAAGTTGAAAGCTCTGTAAAAACCGATAATAATGGCTTTATCTATGTTGTGAGTAACGCCAAGGAGCCTTGGGGGCAACCAATAACTCCTTTTTCAGGACCGCGGGATATTTCAATAGCCAAGTTTGACAATTCAGGGAATTTGTTATGGAATACCTTTGCAGGTGTTCAATTGCCCAGCGCGAACGGCGCAACTTCGTTTGACTATATAGATATTGACAGCAATAACAACATCCTAATTTCTGGAACAAGTGAGCAAGATTGGGGGAATCCTATTATTCCTTTTTCAGAAACTCAAGATGGTTATCTCGCCAAGCTTGATTCTAATGGAAATATGTTATGGAATACATTTTTTGGTGGCATAGGTTACGATTTAGTCTCTGGAATAGTTCTTGATGATAATAACAATATTTTTATATTAGGAAATAGCCCATCAACATGGGGATCGCCAATTGATTCTTCAGGCGAGGATTTCATAACGCAATTTGATGGGAACAGTGGTGTTCTGTTACAAAATATTTTTATGGATTTTGATGATTTTTTAATAGATTTGAGTTTTGATAGTTATATTATAGGAAGTGCAGATAACAATATTTATCTGCTTACAAGTGGGGAGTTTTTTTACAAAGACAAAGAAAATGAAATCTATGAGATTTCTCTTGATAAGTTAAATCTTTATGGAGGTGATAACACATTTCGCCCACCTAGCATATATGTACCAGATCTCACACTTTATATCCCCACGCCATTAGATGTTTCTACCGACCCTAAAGTAGTCGGAACGAATGTACTTTTGGCTATATTTTTGATGTTGCCATTTGCAGTGGCTGTAGATATATTTTCACGAATATTCTCTGAAAATGAAGAAAGCCTAAATAAATTTGCGCCAATCGTCTGGATTGGCAAACTTCAAAAAAGCCTTCAAAACATTACTGCTAATAATACAAACAAAGAAGGTCTTAGGAATATACTTGGATTATTGGGGGTCGTTGCTTTTTATGGTCTGGTTTTCTCGCTATTAGACAAAACATGGAATCCCTTAACAGTAAAAGGAATTTTCCTATTTATTTCTATGACATTCGCATTTGGTTTGGTAGGTCTTTTGGATGATATTGTTCAATGGAGAATGATTCGCAAATGGGGTTATCAAAGTGAATTTACTGTTCGACCAACAAATATATTCCTTGCAGCGATTTCAACTTCTGTCTCGCGGATTCTAGCACTTGTTCCTGGTCTCATGTTTGGGTCGCCAGAAGCTTTAAGGATTAATGAAAACGAACTTTCAGAAACACAAAAAAAGACACTTGTAAAAATCAGCATGTTCACTTTTATTATTATTGGTCTTACAGCTTGGCTTCCCACAATTATCACAGCAATAATTCAACAACAGAATATATCTGAAAACCAAAAGAACATTGTTGGCGGCATAGAAGCTCTCTTGCTTGTTATTTTTGCAGTGGCTCTTGAAAACATATTTGTGCAACTTATAGGAATTTCCGAGGGTTTGGGGCAAAAAATAAAATCTTGGAATAAATGGGCTTGGGGAATTTCGGTCGCACTGTCTGCCTTCGCATTCTTGCATACACTCCTCAATCCGCATTATGACTTTGTATCTTCTTTACAACAAGGGAATATCCTAGTATTTATTTCAGTTTCTGCGACCTTCATCCTGATCACAGTCCTACTGAATTTTTACCTTCGCTATAGAAACAGGCAGAAGGGAATATAGTAGTTTTTTGAAGTAACTTTTTTTTCAAGGAGAGAATATGAAATCCAAAACTTTGCTTTTCCTAGTAACTTTGGCAACAATTGCAAGTATGACCATGATAGCCTGTGCGCCAGAAACAACTACTATTTCACCCGCTAGCACTCAACCAAATGACCCACCTGGGCTTCTTCCTACACATACTCCTACTTTTACTTTAAATTCTCCGCCAACAGTCACATTTACTTTCACTCCTGCCCCCACATCCACACCCACACCACAAGTTATTTTGCCAGAAAATGTTGGACAAATCATTTTATTAAATCGATTGTCCGGATTAGAAAACATTGAGGACAGCCCCTCTAACATAATTTTTTCTCCAGACGGAACTTTATTAGCTGCTAGCTTTGGTCCTTTCACTAATACTAAGATTAGATTTTGGGACGTAAATACAGGTCTACCAATTGGTCAACCTTTAACTGGACATGAAGATTATATAACGAGTCTGGATTTTTCCCCCGATGGAACTTTTTTAGCATCAAGTTCAGGGGATGGAACTATTCGTCTTTGGGATGTTAAGACAGGGAAACTCGTTGGAGAACCAATTGACGCTGATTCCATCGCCCTTGAACAAGTAGAATTTTCACCAGATGGTACTTTGCTTGCTTCTGGCGGATATGAAAATACGATTCGTTTATGGGATGTAGAAACTCATCAACCTGTAGGCGAGCCAATGATAGGGCATGAAAGTTGGATTAAAAGTATTGCATTTTCGCCTGATGGCACGATACTCGCCTCTGCTGCGCCCGATAATACAGTCCGTTTATGGGATGTGAAAACTGGACAACAAGTTGGAGAACCATTACCGCATAAGAAAGACAGTGCAGATCAAATAGTTTTTTCTCCAGATGGTACATTATTAGCAACTAATTCTTTCAGAACAATCTATTTCTGGGATGTAAACACTGGCAAACTTGCGGGCAAACCAATCATTGAAAGTACAGGTGTACTTAGTATGTCATTCTCACCCGATAGCAAATTGATAGCACTTGGGTTGCTTGACCCCGTTATCCGCATATGGAGTGTAGAGACACGAGAACCTGCTGGTCCCCTCTTAACTGGCCATACTGATTGGGTAGGGAATGTGACTTTCTCACCAGATGGCTGGTGGTTAGCTTCTGGTACTATTCAAATTAATGAATTTTTCTTATGGGGCTTGCCACGTTGGGATACTACTATTACACCTACACCATAAATAAGATATAAACATAGGCAATATCAAGACATAGTACTCAAAATCTTTAATCAACCATTATCCCGATAATCAGGAGTATACGACAAAAATTAAGTATACAAAAATTATTCGTAATACTTCAAATGTAGGATGCAAGGAATAAATCCCACGCTCAGTTCGTGGAAGTCCACTTCGGGCGAGAAAGACCTGTCAGGTCTCCATAGAAGCCTTGCGGACAGGGATTCATGGCGGCAATGGCGTCTTGGTTAACAACCGCCCTGCTGAGACCTGTCAGGTCTGAGTAGTTTCCCTACGACAAAAAGACAATATCCATCGGGGAGCGCAGGAGTTGCAGGGTATTATCTTTTAGTTGAACGATCTCACTCAGCTTCACAAAATCCTGGTCGCTGACGATAAATACAGTCGGGTCGCCGTCTTCAAATAGACCAGATACTTCGAGGCTTTTGTCGTTTTCATCGAACTCATACGGGCTTTTTTCGCGCAGGGCTGTCCAGTAGCGCTCCATTTGCTGGGCGTACCAGGTTTTGACGATCTTGCGGAAAAGGTATGGGTGAATCTCCATCTCGTCCGTGATGTTGTTGAGGTCAGCGATCTTGATTCCCTCGGTGACGCTTCTATCGTACACCCACAGGTTCGGAATTTTACGAGTTCTTTCTGCGGTGCTATTTTCAAGGGCTTGTCGCTTTTGAAGTCCGTCCGCTTGGGCGCGGCGCACG
>ERZ761609.2575-NODE-2575-length-13191-cov-61.604979_pt1 | contig 13191 bp, 11 predicted proteins | sample MGYA00511163_ERZ761609 | MGnify/ENA primary metagenome ERZ761609 (study PRJEB28899, sample SAMN02445070) | bioreactor sludge metagenome | biome: EBPR sludge | place: Australia: Brisbane, Thorneside Wastewater Treatment Plant | collected 2011-12-16 ... | reverse complement strand
ACCACCGAGATCTACACTCTTTCCCTACACGACGCTCTTCCGATCTCCCCATCCACCGCCCACACCCGCATTCGCGGCCCCTGGTCCGTCGTCAATTCTTCGTGTTCCACCTCCACCCCCAGCCGGTACCGCGCCCCAGGCTCCACCCGAATCCGTTGCCGGACCTGCCCCCACCGCACGTTCTCCTCACCCCCGAACTCCACCTCCAACCCCTTCTCCCGCCGCAACTTCACCCCCCTCACCTCTCCCAGGCTCCAGTCAAACGCCACCTTCGACGGCGCACGCCCGAATCCCCCATTAGTCACCAACTCCCCCGCATCCGCCGCCCCCGGCAGCGTCCCCGCAAAGTCCCGCCAGTGCCCCCACGCCCGCTCCCCCTCACTCCGCGCCAGCAGCGCCCCAACCACCCGCTCCGTTACCCCCTCGTCCACCAGGTCCTCCTGCCGCAACTGCCGCCAGATCACCTCCACCCCGCCCACAGGCTCCCCCTGACGCGCCCAGTGCACCAGCCACCCCCGCCGCGCCCGCTCCTCCCCAGGGATCCCCGTTTGTAATACCTCCCCCGGCTCTACCCCCAGCATCCTGTAGTACGTGTACAAAACTTCGTCAAACCGTCCACTTAAGCCCATCACCGCCCGCCCGTCTGACAAAACACAATCCCGGTCCCCTTTCTCCAGGCAATAATTGACCTTCCTCATTCGGATCGGCGCCACCGCCGGAGCCAATTCCACCGCCTTTTCCATTGCCCTTTGTGCCTCTAATGTATATTCCTTTTTTGAATTTAGGAATACTCCCTGCGCGGCCCAAGAGTACGAATCAGCCGGCCGGATTGCTAAGAGAGAACCGAATAATTCCGGCCCTTGCAGCGATCCGCCCTCCCCCTCCCGCTCAATCGCCGCCGTGATCTGATCGGCCCGGCACAGCCCATACCGGCACTCCGGCCGCCCCAGCAGTCCTTCCGGATCGTCAAAGCGCAGGCTCGCCGCCGCCGCCGCCAGCGCCAGAATGTACATGCCTAAACAAATGATCCGCATCCTGGTTAAATTGTATGCCACTTGCCACGCGTTGCAACAGAATTAATTCATTTTTTACTTGACTTGGGTCTCCGATCCGTTTAAGATTCGTAGTACCTGCTGTTTTACACTCGTCCGGCGCGATCGAGTCTTCTGGTAGCAGCGGGTCCTCGCACAACCTGATTCTTCTCAATTACTTCGGATCACCCGGACCGGGACCGAAAGGGGCGCAGCCCGTCCCATCCACCCGTCCGGCCCCGCGGAGCCCCCATCTATGTGGCTTGCCCTGAAGACCCGATCGCGTCACGAAGCCGTCGCCTCCCTCTCCCTCGCCGCCCGAGGCTGGGAGACCTTCCTCCCCACCTGTCCCACCCGCCGCCGGTGGTCCGACAGGGTCAAGGTCGCTCACCTCCCGCTCTTCCCCGGCTACCTCTTCCTCCGGCCCCACTCCCCCTTCCTCCGGCCAGTCCTCGATGCCCCCGGCGTCACCTCCTTCGTCAGCTTCGGCGGCCGGCCCGCCCCGATCCCCGATGCCGAAATCGAAGCCCTCCAGCGACTCGCCGCCAGCGGCCTCGCCGCCTCCGATTACCCCTTCCCCCGCGCCGGAGACCGTGTCCGCATCCGCGCCGGATCCCTCGAAGGCGTCGAGGGCCTCCTCCTCAAGGTCCGCAACCAGTGGCGCCTCGTTTTGCGCGTCGAACTCCTTCAGCGCGCCGTCTCCGTCGAAATCGATCGCGAACTCGTCGAGCCCCTCCCGCAAGGCAACCCCTTCCGCCTCGCCCCGCCCCCCGAGTTCCTCATGGTGGCCTCCTGATGCCTGTAATCAACCGTCGCAGCCGCATGCTCAGCATCCGCATCTCGGATGCCGAATACCGCCAACTCGTCGCCATCTGTGAAGTCAAAGGCGCCCGCAGCGTCAGTGATCTCGCCCGCGAGGCCATGCAGAGGATCGTTGCCGCCCCGTACGGCGACAACCCCGACCCCAGCCTCTCCCTTCGCGTCGCCGAAATCGGAGAACGCCTCAGTTACCTCCAGAACGAGATCCTCCGCCTCAACCGCGCTCTCCAGACGCAGAACGGTTCCCCATCATGACCATCGCCCTCCTCCTCGCCTCCCTGCTCCTCCCGCCTGCCGCCTTGCCCCAGGAGACCCCCGACAGCTATATCCTCGGCCCCGGCGACCTCGTCCAGGTCTCCGTCCTCGACATGGAGGAGATCGGCAAATACCCCTCCCGGATCGACATCCGCGGCAATCTCAACCTCCCCGTCGTCGGCCGTGTCGAGGCCGCCGGCCTCAACCTCGACCAGCTTGAAGCCAAAATCACCGAGCGCCTCACCCGCCACCTCCGCGCTCCCGACGTCACCGTCTCCATCACCGAAATGCAGTCCCAGCCCGTCTCCGTCCTCGGCTCCGTCGGCAAACCCGGCGTCCAGCAGGTCCAGGGCCGGATGTCGCTGATGGAGGTCATCTCCCTGGCCGGCGGCCTCCGCACCGACGCCGGCTACTCCATCCGCATCGCCCGCCTCCGCGAGTGGGGCGCCATCCCCCTCGAAGGCGCCCGCGAAGACGAAACCGGACGCTATTACGTCGCCGAAGTCGGCGTCAGCGAGATTCTCGAAGGCAACGCCCCCGCCAAGAACATCCCCGTCAAACCCCACGACGTCATCACCGTCCCCAAAGGCCAGATGGTCTACGTCATGGGCGCCGTCAAAAAGTCCGGCGGCTTCGTCCTCGGCGAACGACAGACCATCACCGTCCTTGAAGCCGTCTCCCTCTCCGAAGGCTTCGACCGCTTCGCCAGGGAAGGCGAAATCAAGATCATGCGGAAGACCGAGAACCCGGAAAGCCGCGCCGAAATCGCCGTCAACGTGAAGCGGATTCTCGAAGGCAAGGATCGCGACATTGCCCTCGAAGCCGACGACATCCTCTATGTCCCCCTGAGCGGCGCCAAACGCGCCACCGCCCGGTCGCTGGAAGCCGCGATCAGCGTCGGTTCCGGTATTGCCATCTGGCGTGGCGGCCTGCCTCGCTGACCGTCAAGGAGTTCTGCCATGTCCCAACAATCCCCACCTCCGGGTGACGCTCGCGACCACGACAGCCGGCTGCCCGCCCGGTTTGAAATCGTCGAAGCCGGTGTGCCGCACCGGCTCGAAGGCCCGCAGGTCAATTACTACGGCAGCCCGGCCCCCGAGGAAGACCCCGATTCCGGCGGGCTGCTCGACTACTGGCGCATCCTTCGTAGACGCAAAGGCACCCTCATCATCGGGGCCGTCGCCGGTCTGCTCATCGGCATCGCCAGCACTCTCCCGCGGACCCCCATCTACCAGGCCAAAACCACCCTCGAAATCCAGTCCTTCAACCAGAACTTCATGAACATGGGCAATCTCCAGGAGGTCACCGAGGGGTCCGGACCCGCCGGTAACATGGTGGACCTCCAGACCCAGATCAAAATCCTCCAGAGCGACACCCTCGTCGACCGCGTCACCGCCCAGTTGAGCAACGGAACCACGCCCGCCGAACCCGCCGCGCCCGGCCGCCTCGCCGCCTGGCGTCAGGCCCTCAATCTCCCCGAGGAAGCCGCCACCGGCGCCAAGGCGCGCGCCGTCGAGATGGCGGCGGACACCCTCAAAGTGCGCGCCAGCGGCCAGACCCGCATCGTCGAAGTCCTCGTCGATTCCACCGACCCGGCCGTCGCCGCCTCCTTCGCCAACCGGCTCACCGCCGAGTATGTCGAACAAAGCATGGAAGCGCGCTGGCAGTCCAGCCAGCGGACCGGCGAATGGCTCACCCGCCAGATGGACGACCTCCGCATCAAACTCGAACGCAGCGAAGATGCCCTGCAATCCTACGCACAGCGCAACAAACTCGTCTTCACTGGCAAAGACACCAACGTCGACGAGGAAAAGCTCAAGCAGATCCAGGACCAGCTCACCGCCGTCCAGGGCGACCGCGTCTCCAAGCAGAGCCGCTGGGAAATGGCCAGTTCCGCCCCCGCCGAGACCCTCCCCGACGTGCTCAACGACACCCTCATGCGCGGCTACCAGGAGAAAATCTCCGACCTCCGCCGCCAGCAGCAGGAACTCCTCGAAACCTTCACCCCCGAAAATCAACGCGTGAAACGCGTCGCCGCCCAGGTCGCCAGTCTCGAAAAGAGCCTCGAAGTCGAACGCGCCCAAATCCTCCGGCGGATCCGCAACGAGTATGAAGAGGCCATGCGCAAAGAGCGGCTGTTGCAGACCGACTACGACCGCCAGACCCGCCTCGTCACCGCCCTCGGTGAAAAGGCCATCCAGTACAACATCCTCAAACGCGAAGTCGAAACCAACCGCCAGTTGTACGAATCCATGCTGCAGCGCGTCAAGGAAGCCGGCCTCGCCAGCGCTCTGCGCGCCAGCAACGTCCGCGTCGTCGACGAAGCGCAGCCGCCCGAGCGGCCATACAAACCCAGCCTGCCCCTGAACGCCGTCCTCGGTCTGCTCGCGGGCGGCTTCCTCGCCGTCGGCTTCGTGGTGACCACCGAGAAAGCCGACCGCGCCCTCCGCGAACCCAGCGACATCCCGTTCTACCTCGGCGCAAGGGAACTCGGCGTGGTCCCGTCCGCCGGACGCGTTGAGGACGGCAAGAAGCACCGCCTCCTGACCGGGCGAAGCAAGAAGGCTGACGCGGAGACGCAGTCCCTGACGCTCGCGACGAACGGACTATCCGAAAAACTCGAACTCGTCACCCTCCAGCGCCGCCTCAGCGCCACCGCCGAGAGCTTTCGCGCCGTCCTCACCAGCATCCTCTTCTCCGGCAACGGCCACGGCCCCCCGCGCATGATCGTCGTCACCTCCGCCAGCCCCAGCGAGGGCAAAACCACCGTCGCCACCAATCTCGCCCTCGCCATGGCCGAAACCGGCCAGCGCGTCCTCCTCGTCGACGGCGACACCCGCCGCCCCCGCCAGCACGGCATCTTCGAAGTCCCGAATGACGCCGGCCTCACCGACCTCCTCAAGCCTGGCGACGGCGACTGGAAAAAGCTGATCCACGAGTCCGGAGCCCCCGGCCTCTGGGTCCTGCCCGCCGGCCCCGGCGTCGCCGCTCCCTCCCACCTCCTCTACTCCAAGAAACTGCGCGCCGCGCTCGAATGGTTCCGCGAAGAGTTCGACATGGTCGTCATCGACACCCCACCCATGCTGCAGATCCCCGACGCCCGCCTGTTCGGCAAACTCGTCGACGGCGTCGTCCTCGTCGTCCGCGCCAATTCCACCACCCGTGACGCCGCCCTCGCCGCCCGCATGCGCCTCCGCGAAGACGGAGTCACCCTCATCGGAACCGTCATGAACGACTGGGACCCCCAGGACAGCCCCGGCGGCTACTACGGCTCCTACGGAAAATACTCAACTTACCGCCAGTACTACTCCAACCAGGCCGCGAGCTAGACGCGCCGCGAAAGCGCCGAAAAGAGGGATTCGACCCCATTTCGAACCGGGTTTCGAACTGTGGCAATGAAGGAGGCAGGTGTGGCGAAAGAGCCACGCCCGGGAATTGCGTAAGGCGAAGAGAGGGAGCCCACTGGAAGGAGACGTGATGGTGTACGCTGATTCGAGGACAAGAGGGGGGGGAGAGCAGGCAGAAGAGGGGTGCGAGGCAGGAGTGACGGCGCCGGCCGGCCCGGAGCATGGATAGAGTGAGGCCTCATGACAGTATCTCCACTAACAGGATGCAGGACGGAGAAAAGCAAACCGGGGTCCGAAGCCGGAGTCACGAGGCGGAATCAATTGACAGAAAACGGGTTAGGGGCTGACGGAATTATTTCTTATTGGCGTCAATGCCCGAGCACTATGAAACAGGAGAGCGAGAGTCGACGGCTGAGCGCGTACGCAACTGGCAATGCAAGCATCGGACAGGTTGAGCAACCAGGGTCAAATCGATCATGGCCGGGTCTGCCAGGTTGAGTGCGTTTCGAGGAGAGGGACGCGCTTGCATAGGGGTGATGATATTGGCGGAAAACAAATCGTGGCACCGGCGGGTAGGGAGCAAGTTCGGGCCGGGGAGCCTTGAGAGAGATTCCGCATGGTCCCTTGGAACGAATCTGATATCCCGCGCGAGTACGTTGCTTCTGTTGTTCTATGCGGCCGCAGTGCTGCCGCGTGCGGAATTCGGAGTGCTTGTCTTGGCCCAAGCGACGGTGTACTTGATCTTCCCATTTGCACTGGCGGGACTGAATCTAAGTGGGACGCGAATGGCGGCAAGCTATGCAGAGGATGACAAGTTGGCGTGGACGGTCAGTGTGCAGTCGCTCCAAGTCACTCTGGCGACGACGATTGTTGCAGTCGTTTGCACGGCGATGGGCTGGCATTGGATCACCAGAATCGCAGGCAGAGAGGAGCTGGACGAGGGGATCCGATGGACATCCTGCCTCCAGTTGGCAACCCTGACTTTAAGTACTTCGGTTTGCAGCGTGATGACAGGATTCAAGCGGTTTCGAGTGTTGCTCTGGGCAAGTATTGCCGGACTGGTTGGTATGGCGATCAGCGTACCATACACCATTGCGACGGGAGGCATCCGAGGAGCACAAGTGGCGGCTTCCATCTGCCATGGCGCGACGATGGCAACAGTGCTTGTTCACAATCGGAGGCACTACAAGCGAATCTTCATGGCGATGCCCGATTTCGAGATGTGGCGCCGACTGCTCTCCGTAGGTGGGCCGACTTACTTTGTGACGATTTTGGCTGGCGTGACTAACTACCTGGCGCTCAGCCTGATGGCCAGACAGGCAAATGGGACGCTGGACCTTGCCGCTTATGCGGTATGCGACCGAGTCCGGCAAGTATTGATTCTGCCGATGACCGCTGCGGCACCAGCGGCGCTCAGCCATTTGTCTAGTGCAGGAGGGGCGCGAAGATCGGGCATCATCCGCCGAATAGAAGGGGGGGCTGCCGTGGTGACGGTACTCCCGAGCATCCTGGTGATTGCGGCAGGAGGATTTTTGCTCGCCCTATTCGGGCAGGGGTTTGACGACAGCCGGCTTCTCCTTACCATGGCCGCCGTTGGGGCAACACCCTACGTACTCAACACGTTGTACGGGTACGTTCTGATTGCGGACGGGAGGGTAAGCGAACGGTTCGGGTTCGATCTGGGTCTTGCTGCTATTCTGCTGGTGGGGATGGTGCCGTTGATTTCGATGTATGGGGCAGAGGGCTATGTCGGAACGCAATTACTTGGATTCACGGCAGCGGCAATCGCACTAAGAAGCCGGATTCGTGAGAGTCCGAAGACCAATGATCCTGGGCTGGTAAGCGCGCGATGACAAAGACCATTGGGGTTCTCTGCTACAACCTCTGTGATCCGACTGCCGAATTGCTTGAGCGAGTCGGAAGTCAGGTGGCTGCAGAACTGGTGGTGTACCCACTGCAAGCACATGGGGCGAACTATTCAGGCCCCCTGCGCGTTGGAGGAGAAGCAACGCAGCGGCAGCACATCCACGTTCCAAGCCTGGGCACGAAGGAGAGGCTGATGCTGGCCCCATGTGCCGGGACAGTGAAGCGGGCGGTTGGGGACTGCGATCTGGTGATGGTATTGGGATTGCTGGGTGCGCCTTTAGTCAGCCTGCAGCTTTGGCGAATGGTTCATGGGAAGCCAGTTGTCGTGGTGACCCAAATGATGCCCAAAGAGCTTGAAAGTGGACGGCCACGATGGTTAAGGCTTGTGAAGCGAGTCCTGCTGGGGAGGAGGCTGGACTATGTCGCTCAGACGCGTGCAACCGTCGAAACGTTGCGGCATTTGTACTCGATTCCAGTGGATCGGATCACTTACGCGCCGTTCACCCCGGCACTGCAAACAAGCGGTGAGATGGTGAACCTGCGGGGGAGCGGGTGCGTTCGGATCGCACCCAAAGGGGAGTTGCGCCTTCTTTTCGTTGGAACGCTCCATCATCTGAAAGGTCTGGATGTGCTGTTGGAAGCTCTTGGGCAATTGCAGGCTGAGAGGTTCCAATTAACCATCGCAGGGGTGCCGCCAGTGGATGAACCCCAGTATTGGGAAGAACTGAGGCGGAGCGAGCGATATCGCGCGATTGAAGGGCGCATCCACTATGCAGGCCATTTGAATCCGCACGAACTGGCGGCCGTCTATCGGGAACACGATGTACTAGTCCACCCAACCCGGAAGGATGTCTGGCCGAAGGTAATCGAAGAGGCAATGAGTTTCGGGCTCCCGGTCATCACGACGACGCACTGCGGAAGTGGTGCGGAGCTCGTTAAGGAGGGAAAGACCGGATTCATTGTGCGCGCGGGAGATGCGCTCGCGCTGAGAGGGGCGATCGAGAAGCTGGTCGAGGACCGGAAGCGACTCGCAGGAATGCGGGGCTATCTGGAACATCATTGGGACCGTTCGGCGAGGAGGGCGGAGGAAACAAGACAGATCAGTGGACTACTGAACCGAATTCTAGCGACAGCCGGCGGCCGATGGAGGACGAATTGACGCACGTTCTTGTGCCGCAGAGAGCGGAGGGTTCACCGACCCGGATCACGATTGCCTTGCTCATCATGTACATCATCGGTGTAATCGCGCCGATGGGGTGGGCGCCCACGATGCTTCTTTATGCCGTCTTCGCGGGAGGCGCACTCCTCGCCAGCAGTTCGGGCTTGACACTTGCTGCGTACTATGTCGCTTCCGTAATCATCGCCCATCCGCAGGGAACGGAGTACGCATTTGGCCAAGTTGCGAACCCGCAGTACACGGTAATTACCGTCGCCTCGGCTTTGTTGTATCTGTTCCTGTCAAGGCGCATGAGATACCTCGCGGAAGCGGCGATGCGTTCCTGGCCGATCTACCTGTTGTTGGCATTTTCGATCTTCACTGACAGTGTTAATTCCGATTTCAGTCTAACGGGAGAGCTGAGCAAGTGCCTGTTGTCGGCCACGGCTGTGGTGGCGGTCTTTCTGTCAAGGCGTTGCGAGGCGAAGCAAATTCTTACTGGAATGCTGGCAGGTCTGTCTCTGGTGCCGCTTTACCTAGGGTTGGTGCATATCGGCTGGATATCGAGCGTTCGCATGTATTGGACTGAATTTGGAGGTGTCCGGGCGGCGCTTCCGAGACAGGATCCGAATGCAACGGGCTACCTGTTGGTGCTCATGCTGGCGACCGTGTTGTCTGCGGCACTGTTGCGGCGGATCAAGGGGAGGCAGTTGAATCTCCTCCTCGCGGCGGCACTGATGATCCTGGTGGTGTACACAGGAAGCCGGGCATCGGTGATCACGGGGACGGCCGTCATTCTGTGGTGGAGTTTGCGGCTATACATTCTCAAGTTGATCAATGCAAGGAAGCCGGGTTTGTTGCTCCACCGCGTGGGACTAGTGCGACTGGCAGCGGCCGCCTTGGTCGCGGTAGGACTGCTGGTCCTGACCGCGCCAGGGCTTGGCACATCCGCGGCCCAGCGTGTCGAGGATATTTTGGATCGACTGGTGGCAAAGGGATTAGACACCCGACAGTCGGCATATGAGGGAGGGCTGGCGCTGCTTGAGGCGAAGCCCCTGGCCGGGTGGGGCCTGATGCCCTACGTTGAGCACAACAAGGCGCTTGGCGCTTCCATTTATTGGAGCCACAATACTTTTCTTGACATCGCGATTGCAGGCGGGATTCCCCAAGGGCTTTATTTTTTCACGCTGGTGCTGGTGACCTTGATTCAGTCCGCGCGACTTTCGTTTTCGCCAAATGAATCGCAAACCGGTGGTCTTTTGCACATGGGCCTCGTGGCCGGTGTCATGTCGATGTTCGCACTGTCGATGATGAGCGACAAATTGTTTTGGATGCTAATGCTGTATGCATTCGTGCAGCAAGGAGGGAGCCGTGAGCGATTTCTCAGTCTTGCATGTACTGTTGGGGCCGGGTGGAGGGGCGTTGAGCGTTCTCCGGACCCTGTTGGTAGAGCAGGCTCTTCGGCACAATGCGCACGCTCTCCTCGTGACCAATGCCCGGCGGCCGCTGGACTTGCCGGCCGCCCGATTGGCGGACTTGCAGGAAAGGATTTTGGTTGCTGAGGACACGAACAAGGGGTTCTTGTCGTCAGCCCGATACCGTCTCGATCTGAGAGCTTATGTGGAATCGCTAGAAAGTAAGACTGGACAAAGGGCCGTGGTCCATATGCACAATGCGGTTTGGTTCGCGTGTCGGGAATATCTGGAACCGCGAATTGCAGAGAAAGTTCCTGTGGTTTCGACGTTTCACGGTATCTTGCCGATCGACGATCCGGAAATGACACGGATCAGATGGAGGAGCCCGCTGCATGGCTACTGGGTCCGCCAATCGATGAAAAAGGGCAGGGTTTACGCGGCCGTAAGCCGCCGGACCAGAAACCAGGTGGCAGCGGCATACCGAATTTCAGAACCCTCGGCGATCCGCATTGTGTACAACGGAGTCGCACGGGATGAGAGTGCCCCAGGCTGGCCGAATCGAAGAGTTGCGAGCAGAGTCACCCTGGGGTTTATCGGTTCCATCGAGCGCCGCAAGAACTGGAGGTTGGCGGTGGAATTGGCGGATTGCTGCAACAAGCGAGGCTTGGGAGTCCGTTTGGTCGTGGCAGGGGACGGACCGGAGCAGGAGCAAGCCACCGAGGCGGCGCGGAGGCGCCCTTACATGGATTATCTGGGACCGGTGTCGGATCCGATTCGAGGCTTCTACCCTCAAGTTGACATACTCTTGCTTCCTTCTTTGTCCGAAGGGCTGCCCGTCGTGGCGCTTGAAGCGATCTCGCGAGGTATTCCGATTCTAAGCTCGGCTGCAGGGGGGTTGCCAGAGATCGTGAGAACCGGGGTGACCGGTTTCTGCTGTGAGCAGACGGGGCTGGACGATTTCGAACGCGGTTTACGGTCGATCTTGGACCAAGGACTGGAATCGCTCAGGGGGAGTTGTGAGCGAGTATACAGGGACGAGTTCACGGCAGATAGCATGAGCCGGGGGTACGAGGCGCTTTACCGCGAAGCCCTCTCCGGACAGGACTAAAGGATTGGTAATGAACAAGCCAAGCATCGGGCTGGTGTCAGCTCTCCTTGACCCGGAATTCGGGGGGCCTGCTTACGCCGCCCAGAAACTGTTAGTCTCGCTAAAGTCTTCGGGCTACACAGTAAGGTTGGTGGGGCTGTGCGACGAAGACCGCCGCCGACAGGTACAGGACTTTTCTCAGGCGGACGAACTGGTTCCGATCGGGTATCCCAGGGCATGGTTTCCCGGAAAAGGCTTGAGGAGCGCCTTTCACAGGTGCCGGGACACGGATCTGTGGCATGCGCAGATGTTCTGGGATGGGTGCGTACTCCGTACGGTGATGCACGCGCGGCAGAATCGGCTTCCCTGCGTCATCAGTCCGCGAGGCTCGCTCTTTGAAGAACGACTCCGCTCGCTCCACAAACGATTCTACCTGACAGGTGCCATCCCTCTGTTTAACCGGCATGTGAGCGCGTTTCATGCACTTACCGAACGAGAGGCGCGGGCGCTGAGGAAGGCGGGTTTAAAGAGGCCAATTCATGTTATTCCGAACTACGTTCTTCCGCCTCGGCAAGTTGAAGCTGGTGAGTGCAGGGCGGTTCTCGGAGAACTGGGCATTGACACGAACCGGCGCTGGTTGCTGAATCTGGGCCGAATCGCGCGTGGCAAAGGCGTGACAACCCTATTGAAAGCCTTTTCCCGATTGCCCGAGGCGACGCGAGGAGAGTGGGGCATCATCATCGCCGGACCAGATTACCGGGGATACAGCCGCGAAGTGCGCCGCTGCATCGCCGAGTTGGGGCTGAGAGATCATGTGGTCTGCTGCGGCAACGTGGCAGGAGCGGCCAAAGACGCGGTTTTCCAAGCTGCCACCGTCTTCGTGCAGTTGTCCGCTGGGGAGGCGATGAGCAACTCGGTTCTTGAGGCCATGTCACATGGGCTACCCGTCGCGTTATCCCGCGAATGCGAGATGCCTGCGATCGAAGAGCAGGAGGCCGGATGGCTCATTCCGAGGGACGGGGAGGGCCCGTCCCGCAAGCTGCAAGAAATTCTTGAACTTTGTCCAGCAGATGTGGGGAGAGCAGGTTCGAGAGCCCGCAAGTTGGCGCAAACGGAATACTCGGAGAAGACGGTGATCGGAATGTACCTGCAGATGTATCAGGAGGTTCTTGGAGCATGAGCGTTAAGGTGAACCGATCAATCCATCCGTCAAAAGAATCCAGGGCGACGGATCCAGGGCCCGAAAGCGGGGGATACTACGACCGGGGTTATCACGCATCCCGCCACGCGAACCTCATCCTGGACGACGAGTACTTCTGGGCCCGGGCCAAGGCCTCGACGCGACTTTACTTCAAACCTGAAGAGCGAGCGTCCCGCATTTTCGAGTACGGCTGCGGAGTCGGTCAGAGCATTGCGACTTTGCCGAACGCGGCGGGTTGGGACATCAGCGGCGAAGCGCTGGAGGCGTGCCGCCACAGGGGCCTTCGTGTCTACAGCGACTTCGAAGAAGTGCCGAAAGGCGCGTGGGACATCGTCCTCTGCCGTCATGCCCTAGAGCATATGCCGGACCCGAAGGTGGCACTGCAACGCATGAGGACTCTACTATCCGGCAATGGTCAGATCTACATCATCGTGCCCATGGAGAAGCATGGCGCCGCCAGCTTCGCGCCAGACTCGAACCGCCATCTTTTCTCCTGGACTTTCCGTACGTTGAACAATCTGCTATGGGAATGCGGCTTCGAAGCCACCGAGAACCGTGTCATTCGCGTACTCGGCTACCGCGCTCTGTTGCCCCTCCGGCGGTTCATGGGAGAGAGGTGGTACGAAATTGCGCTAAAGGCTGCCGGATGGTTCCTCAGGAACGGGGAATTGGCCGTTAAGGGCAGGTTGAGACGATGATACGGTTGGCCTCAATCTTTGCAGGAGAAAGCGGCTACCACCGCGACTGCTCACAGGTTTATGCGCTGTGGATTCAGTCACCCGTCTGTGGTTGTGCCTTCGATTCGCATCCCGACGGTACTAGAAGTGGTGAGTATTGGCGGAGTTGAAGACGAAGCGGTAATGAGGGAAATCGGCGATGAGGGTGTTGTTCGTCAATCAGTTTTATTTGCCGGATGCGGTGGCGACGGCTCAAATTCTGGGGGATTTGGCGGAGGGGTTTGCAGGGGTCCGACGTCGCTCATCTGCCACTTGAGAACGAGTTGACCGTACACGG
>ERZ761609.2574-NODE-2574-length-13197-cov-857.370796_pt1 | contig 13197 bp, 10 predicted proteins | sample MGYA00511163_ERZ761609 | MGnify/ENA primary metagenome ERZ761609 (study PRJEB28899, sample SAMN02445070) | bioreactor sludge metagenome | biome: EBPR sludge | place: Australia: Brisbane, Thorneside Wastewater Treatment Plant | collected 2011-12-16 ... | reverse complement strand
TGGTTCAATCCGCTGCACGAGGACAACTACTACATCGGCGCCGCGCTGCTGCCCTGGAACGGCCAACTCGACGCGGCAGAATATGTTCTGCGGCGGGCGTCGGCGGCGCGGACCTTCGACTGGTATCCGCTGTTTCACTACGGCTTTCTCTTCTACCATTTCCACCGCGACCCGGCGACCGGCGCGAAGCATCTGCTCGAGGCGGTCCCCCGGGCCAACAACGTGCAGGACCAGTGGGCGCTGCAGAATCTGGCGGCGATCTGGATCGAGAAGGGCTATCAGACCGGCAATGCAGCGGCGATGGTCGAAGCGATGGCCGAGGATTCGCCTGCCGGCAACTTCCGCAATTACCTGCGCGTCCGCGCGCTTCGCCTGCGGGATCTGGAACGGCTGCAGAACGCGGCGAAGGAGTACCGCGAGCGTTTCGGGCGGGGCGTCGAGCGGCTCGACGATCTCGTCAGCGCCGGCCTGCTGCGGGAGATTCCGAAAGACCCTCTGGGCTTCGGGTTCGGCCTCGATGCGTCCGGTGCGCCAGTCCTCAACGCCAACCCGCCGCCGGAGGCGGCCCGATGAGCGCAGCGATCGTCATCGACGGACTGCACAAGTCGTACCGCCGCAAGCTCAGGTCGCCGGCGGTACCGGCATTGTGCGGCGTCACGCTGACGGTCGAAGCCGGCGAGGCGTTCGGATTCATCGGCGCCAACGGGGCCGGCAAGAGCACGGCGATCAAGATCCTGATGGGGCTGATCGCCGCCAGCGCGGGTTCGGCGCGGATTTTTGACGTTCCGGTCGACGATCCGCGCGCACGTCTCGGTCTTGGTTATGTTCCCGAGAACCCCTACCTGTACGATTACCTGACGCCGAGCGAAATCCTCCTGATGGGCGTTCGCCTGCATCGCCTGCGGATCGAGCGGCCGGCCGAGCACTGCCGGCAGTGGCTCGATCGTCTCGGCCTGGCGGCGGTGGCCGACAAGCCGATCCGTTCGTTCTCGAAAGGCATGACGCAGCGCGTGGCGATTGCGCAGGCGCTGTGCATCAGGCCGCGCCTGCTGATCCTCGACGAACCACTGTCGGGGCTCGACCCGATCGGCCGTCGCGACGTCGTCGAGATCCTCTCCGAGTACAAGCGCTCCGGCGGCACCCTGTTCTTCACCTCGCATGTGTTGCACGATGTCGAGCGGCTGGCCGATCGTTTCGGCCTGATTCATCAGGGCGTGCTGCGGGCCGTACGCGCGCCGGCCGAACTCACCGGCGATGAGGAAATGGTGCAGGTGCGCTCTTACGGGCGGCTGCCGGTGGACGGGATGCGCGAGGATTTTGCCGGTCGCTGGATCGGTGAGGTGCCGCGGCCGCAGCTCTGGCAGCGCCTCGAAGCGCTACGGCAGGCTGAGCACGTGCTGCTCGAGGTCCGGCCGACACTGTCGCTCGAGGTGGCGTTCATGCACGCCGTCGGCGAGTCCTGAGCCGATGGCCAGGGCCAGCCCGAATTCGCAGCGCCGGTCGCCGGCCGCAACGGGCAGTGGCGCGGCGCTGACGCCGGACAGCATCGCGCTGCTGCGGCTCGTCGAGGCCTCCCGTTACCCCGAAGTCGAGGCTGCCGCGCGGCGGATGCTCTCCGGCCAGCCGCGACATCCGTTGGCGCTGAAGGCGCTGGGCTTCGCCCTGATTGGCCAGGGGCGCTACGACGACGCGCTGCCGGTGGTCCGCTTCTCGCTCGAGCGGAATGCGCACGACCCGGAAGCGCACAACAACCTCGGCATCGTTCTGTCGGCGTTGATGCGCTGGGACGAGTCGCTCGCGTCGTTCAGCCGTTCGATCGAGCTCAAACCCGACGATCCCGAGGTGCTGAAGAACTTCGGCGTCGCGCTCGTGCGCATGCACAAGTGGAACGAGGCGGTACCATATCTGCTGCGCGCCATCGAGTGCCACCCGGGGGACTACGTCGAGGCGATCGAGCAACTCGCCGGTGCCCTGTTGTGCAGCAACCGCAACGACGAAGCAGCGGTCTGTCTCAGCGAGTTGTCGAAGAATGACCCGGACAACGCGGCGATCCTGTCGCAACTGCTGTGCGCCAGTCTCAAGCGCTGCGACTGGGACGACCTGCAGCCGCGGCTGTCGCACCTGCGGGCGTTGAGCGACGATTATCTCGATCTTTGCGACAACCCCTTCGTCGTTTTGTCCTTTACAGGATCAAGCGCCGAGGAGCAGCGCCGCGTTGCCGCCAACTACGCCCGCCGCAGCATTCCGGCGAGCGTGCTCGATGCGGCAGATGGCGCGGCGCTTGACAGCGCCGATCGGCGGCCGCCAACGGCACGTCTGCGCATCGGCTATCTCTCCGCCGACTACCGGAACCATCCCGTTGGGTTGATCATGCCGCAGGTGATCGAGTTGCACGATCGGTCGCGGGTCGAGGTCTTCGGCTATTCGATGGGGGTGGACGACGGCAGCGAGATACGCCGGCGGCTGCAGGCAGCCTTCGACCACTTCGTCGATATCGCCGACTGCAGCGTCCGGGAAACCGCCGACCGCGTGCGGAGTGACGGCATCGACATCCTGGTGGACCTCAGCGGCTGGACATCGGATGGGCGACCCGAGGCGCTCGCTCTGCGCTGCGCGCCGGTACAGGTCAACTGGCTGGGTTACGCCGGAACACTCGGGCACGCGCGGCTCGCTGACTACCTGCTCGGCGACCCGGTGGTGACGCCGCTGCAGGATGCTCCCTGCTACTGCGAGCGGATCGTTCACCTGCCGCACTGCTACCTGCCGGCAGACACGACGATCGAACTCGGTGCACCGCCGTTACGACGCGAGGCCGGCTTGCCGGAAGACGGCTTCGTCTTCTGTTCGTTCAACAACAGCTACAAGTTCAATCCGCAGGTCTTCGACCTCTGGTGCTGCCTGTTGCGCGAGATCGACGGGAGTTGCCTATGGCTCAGCCAGCCCGCCGATACGGCCGCCGACCGCCTGCGGAGCGAGGCCCAGCACCGTGGTGTCGATCCGGCGCGGCTCATCTTCGCCACCAGGGTCGAGTCCCGGCGTGACCACCTGTCGCGGCTGCAACTGGCGGATCTCGCCCTCGACCCCTTTCCATACAACTCGCATTCGACGGGGATCGATGTCCTCTGGGCCGGGGTGCCGATGGTCGCCCTCCTCGGCGACACCTTTCCCGGTCGTGTCGGCGCCAGCCTGTTGCGCGCAGCGGGTCTGCCGGAACTGATCGCCAGCTCGCCGGACGAGTACCACGCGATCGCCCGGGCGCTGGCCAACGACCCGCAGCGCTTGCTGCAGTTGCGCAACCGGCTGGCTGCCGACCGGAGGCATTGCCCGCTGTTCGACATGCCCGGCTTCGTTCGCGCGCTGGAGGATGTCTACCGCCGGATGTGGGACGATCAGCGCAGCCGCAGCCAGCCTGCCGCCGGAATCCGCTGATCAGCGCTCGCGTTGCCCGCCCGGGCTGGCCGCCCGGCGGCGTTCGCGGTCTGGCGTGAGTGCGGGTTCGCGCAGCAGCAGTCGCATGTCCGGCCGATCGAGTCGGGCAACGTAGTGGGGTGGAAAGCTGCCGCCCTGCTGCTCGACGAGGTTCTGCACGTAGCTCGGTGGCCAACGCGGCACCATCGTCGCCCGGGCAGCCTCGTGGAACGGGGTGAAGGCGCCGATCAGGAGCATCAGGACGATCAGCCACGGGTACCCCAGGTCGAGCGTTGGCCTGCCCGCCGACCGGAGGACGCTGAGCGTCAGCAGCAGCAGCATCACCAGCGACGCGAGCGAGGCGCGCAGCAGCAGATCGTTCGACGGGCCGAAGCTGAGCCACGGCAGCAGCAGGAGCGTCAGCGTGGCGAACAGCAGGATGCCACGGGAGTGGCGCAGGCGGGGCCACAACGCCAGGGCGAGCGCGCCGAACTCCAGCGCCACGAAAGCGAGGTAGGCGAGAAGGTGATCGCGCGTCGCCGTCTCGCTCGCCGTGCCAGTGGCGCCAGCCAGTGGGGGCGCGGTGCCGATGCCGCCGATGTCCATGCCGAGGAAGCGGGCCATCAGGGCCACCATGAGGATCAGGACGAGCAGCGGCACGACCGGCAGCGGTCGGCGCGGCCCCGTCAGGAACTGCAGCACCGCGAGCGCGATGAAAGGGAGCAGGGCCGGCAGGCCGAAAGGGGTCCAGATCGGCAGCAGCGCCAGCAGCAGCAGCGCGAAGCCGGGGAAGGCCGGGTGCTGCCAGTGGCGATAGAACAGCGTGCTGGCGAGGCAGATCGGCAGGGCATGGTTCGGCGCCCAGTAGAGATGCGCGGCGAGCGACGAGTAGCTGAATCGCGTCCACCATTCGAGCCGCACCGGCAGTTCCGGCCAGTCGCCCTGATACGCGAGCAGGCCGAGCAGATCCATGCCGCTGAACGAAAGCACAAGCAGCAGGGCGAGTGCCAGCCCGGCTCCGGGGCGTCGTGGCAGCGGCAGGCTGAACAGGAACAGTGCCGTGCCGACGACCGTCCAGAGGTACAGGGCCGGGTCGGCGCTGGCGACACTCAGCGCCTTCGCCACCACTGCGGCGGGCAGGAAGTAACCGATCGCCGAGCGCAGGATGTAGTAGGTGCCTTCCTTCTCGGCATAGGCGACCGGCCACGCGCCGAACACCAGGTCGCCGAGGACCGCGTCGCGCACCATCCAGTCGATCGGCGCCGCCAGGAAATGGCCGGCGCCGCCGAGGGCGCACCAGGCGAAGGCCGTGGCGACGATCAGCAGCGTCGTGGTCCTGCCGTAGGGGAATCGCCAGCTCAGATGCTGCCAGTCGAGAGCCCTCCGCGCCGACCAGAGCAGGAGCAACGAGAACAGGGCGGCGAATGGCCAGCGGAACCAGCCGGCGAAAAAGATCAGGTTGGGCAGCGCCAGATAGAGCAGCGCCGCGACCGACACCGAATCGATCGGCGTCGCCGAGTGCAGCGGATCGTGTGCAAGCAGCCAGGACGGCTGAGGCTTGCCGGTGGTTGCCAACGCCGGCCCGGATCCCGGGTCACGACTCTGTACTGCCGGCGTCAAAATTCACCCGCTCCTTCTCGACCACCAGTGGTCGCCTGAGCACCTGCGTGTGGATCGCCGCGATGTATTCGCCGAGGATGCCGATGAAGAAGAGCTGCACCGAGGCGAAGAAGAAGAAACCGATCACCACCGGGGCGATGCCGATCGAGAACTGATCCCAGCGGAGCAACTTGTAGGCCAGGTAGCCGATCGCCACCAGCAGGCTGAGACCCGAAAGGGCGAAGCCGGCCATCGTCGCCAACCTGATCGGCAGCTTCGAATGGCTGGTGATGCCGAGGATCGCCATGTCATAGAGGGTGTAGAAGTTGTTCTTGCTGATGCCGCGCCTGCGCTGCGGCTGCACGAACGGCACCTCCGCATGTTCGAAACCGATGTCCGCGATCAGGCCGCGGAAGTAGGGGTAGGGATCGTCCACCTGACGAACGACTTCGATGACCGAGCGGTCGTAGAGCCCGAAACCCGTGAAATTGGGAATCAGGCGGGTCTCCGAGATGCGTCCGATGGTGGCGTAGAAGGCACGGCGGATGAAGGACATCGCCACCGTGTTCTGCACCCCGGAGCGGACTCCGGCAACCACACGGTAGCCCTGTTCCCACTTGCGGACGAATTCCGGGATCAGTTCGGGCGGTTCCTGCAGGTCGGAGGCCATGGCGATCACCGCGTCACCGCGCGCCTGCAGCAGCGCGTGCATCGGCGAGCGGATGTGGCCAAAATTGCGGGCGTTGACGATCAGCCTGACGCGCCGGTCGTTGGCGGCAATCGCCTTGATCCGTGCGACAGTGGCATCGGTCGAGGCATTGTCGATGAAGATGTGTTCGTAGTCGTAGGCGGGCAGTCGCTCGAACTGGGCACGGATGCGGGAATGCAGCTCCTCGATGTTGTCTTCCTCGTTGAAGCAGCCGGTGACGACGCTGATCAGTTTCATCTCTTGCAGTTACAGTCCGCGCTGGTAGATCAGTGCCTTGAGCTGCTCGTTCTCGGCGTAGGGGCTGTCGATGGCGTCGATCATGATGGCCCCGTCGGCCGCCACGTCGCGCAGCAGGACCTCGCCGCGCATCAGCTCGCGGCAGGAGATCTGGCCCTTCTGCAGCGGAATGGCGAGATAGACGTCGTCATCCTGGAGTGCGTGCCCGCGTGCCAGGTCGCGTCGGGCGTAGACGCCGCGCACCAGCGCGTCGAGATACTGGATCTCTTGCCGGGCCGGAATCCGCTTCTGCGTTCCGGGCGCGCCACACATCTCGACTGCCTGCTGGTGTGCCTTGAACCACTGGTCGATCTGATGCGGCAGACTGCAATACTCCGAAGGCGGTACGCCATCGGCAGCGATGTCGATGTGGCGCTCGAAGGTGCGCGCGCCCTTGGCGTAGGCGATCGCGATCGACGCCTGCCAGTCCCGGTGTTCGTGGGTCGAGAAGCCGATCACGTTGATCGGGTAGCGGTCGCGCAGGAAATCGATCTGGTTCAGCTCCAGTTCGCGGTTCTCGGACGGGTAGAGCGAAACGCAGTGGTTGATCGCGAGCGGGATTTCGCGCCGGTTGAAGAAGGTCACGAGATCGTCGACGTCCTTCAGCGACGAGCCGCCGGTGGAGACGATGACCGGCTTCTTGGTACTGGCGATTTTCTCGATGAGAATCCAGTCGTTGATGTCCGAGCTGGCGATCTTCATGATATCGACTCCAAGCTCGACGCTGAGGTCTACCGACACCTCGTCGAATGGGGTCGCCATCGGGATGCAGCCCGCTCGCCTGATGGTGGCTGCCAGGCGGGCGTATTCGCTTCGCCCGAGGCGGGTGTCGAGCGTCTTTCTGATGTAGCGAACGTCGGTGCGTTGTCGGAAGTCCTTGTGAATGAAGGCATCGACGTCGCGCAACTGCAGCTTGATCGCCGCCCTGACGTTGTTGAAGCGGACGATGCGCGAGAAGTCGGTGATGATCTTCAGGCCGCGATCGAGGCGACCAAGGTGGTTGTTCGCCATCTCGAGCACGAACAGGTCTTCGAAGATGCCGCCGGGCGGCGGTTTGGGCAGACGGATCATGGGACGTTCCGGGACAGGTCGGACGACGTCAATCTATCATGTTACGCGCCAGTTCGTCGCGCTCGAGGAAAGGGTACATGTCTTCCAGCGGCGCGCTGACGATCTGGCCGCCAGGCAGCCGACGCGAGCTGGTGCGCGGCTCGAACTGCTGCGTTTCGTCCAGCACGACCTGGCACAGATGCGGCTCGCTTGTTTCGAGAATCGCTGGCAGGCGCTGCGCGAAGTCGCCGGAGTCGAGCCGCGAGGCGCGGATGCCGAAAGCCCTGGCAACGGCCACGAAATCCGGCAGGGTGACCCCGGAATCGGGGTCGGCGCCTGCAAGGCGGCCGAAGAAGTTCGCCTGCGAGGTGCGGATCGACAGGTAGCCGCGGTTGTCGAGGACGAAGATCTTGATTGGCAGCCGGTGCTGGGCGATCGTCTGCAGCTCCTGCAGGTTCATCATGATGCTGCCGTCCCCGGCGAGGCAGATGATGCGCCGCTGACTGCCGCGGGCGGCCAGTGCGCCGAACCAGGCGCCAATCGCGGCCGGGAGGTCGTAGCCCATCGAGGCGCTGCCGGAGTTCGAGAACAGGCGCTGTCCCTGTTTCAGCGCGGCAGCCTGGAAGGGGACGATGGTCGCGGTGGCGTTGCCGCAGGCGATGATGTCGTCTTCGGTCAGCCGCTCGAAAAGCGCCTCGATGAAGTGGTAGGGATTGATCCTGCCGTTGAACTCGCGATGTTTCGGCAAGACCACGGGGTAATCGATCAGGCGCTGTCGGCACCAGGCGAGCCAGCGATCGTGTTCAGGGTTCGGGGGCAGCGGTTGCCTGGCAAGTCGCGCGTTCATCTGCGCCAGGAAATCGCGCAGGTCGCAGCAGATCGCGAGATCGGGTCGGACCGTAGGCTTTGCCAGTTCTGCCGGGTCGATATCGACCTGTATCTTGAACGCCCGTGGTGCGAATGCCTGCCAGTTGTAACTCACCTGGCGGATGTTCAGACGGCTGCCAAGGATCAGCAGCAGGTCGGCATTCTGCACCGTGAAGTTGCCGGCGCGGGTGCCGATGGTGCCGGGCCGGCCGCAGAACAGCGGGTTATCGCTGGCGATCAGGTCGTGCGTCCACGCCGTGGTCACCGGGATGCCGAGGCGGCGGATCAGCGTGGCGAACTCCTTGCTCGCATGGGCCGCACGGATGCCGGTTCCGGCGATGATGACCGGGCGGCGGGCTTGGTGCAGTCGCTCGATCAGTGCGTCCAGCTCGACCCCGGAAGCCCTGTGGTCGGGCCCATGCGGAGGAAGGAAGCGACGCATGCTGGCCGGTTCCACCGTGGCGCTCTGCACGTCGATCGGGATATCAAGCCATGCCGGGCCTGGTCGGCCTGATGTCGCGATGTGCAGCGCCTGGTCGAGATGCCAGGCGATGTCATCGGGCTGGTCGACAATCGTCGCGTACTTCGTGATACCACGCACCATCGGGATGATTTCGCTTTCCTGGTCGCCCAATTGACGCAGGCCGCGAACAGGTGTCGTCGCCAGACAGGTGGCGCGCTTGACCTGGCCCGAAAGGACCATCATCGGGACCGAGTCGGTCCAGGCGCCGAAGACGCCATTGATCGCGTTGATTCCGCCGGGACCGGTGGTGACGTTGAGGATGGCCGGCCTGCCGGCGATGCGGGCGTAGGCTTCGGCGGCCATCGCTGCCGCCTGTTCGTGATGGAAAAAAACAGGCGTGATGTCGGGATGATGACAGAGTGCATCATTGAGGAACATCGCTCCGCCGCCGGTGACGAGAAAGGCATGGCGGTGGCCGTGATCGGCCATGGATTGAGCCAGGTAGGTGGCGACGGTAATCATGGGCAGCTCTGATCCGTGGGGATGACCAAAGGCACAATACTCCTGTAGTCTGTCACGCACGCATCGAGGCTACACACCGGGACCGCAGTAATCCCATTGCTAAGCTGCCAAGGCGCGCCCTCACCGTGGCAGACGACATAAAGCTGCTCCAGGTTCAGTACTTCGCGAGCGGATCGCATCGCGGCCGTGACCTTTGGGGAGCGAGTGAGCTTGACTTCATAGCCCACGCCCTTGCCATTCCGGAGGATGAGCAAGTCCAGTTCGGCCCCGGTATGGACACCCCAGAAATAGGCTTCGCCCCGACGTGCGCCGCTGCGACGAATGATCTCTCGCACAATCAGTCCTTCCCAGGATGCCCCGCACTTGGGATGTGCAAGCAAGGCGTCGGCATCGGCGATCCCCAGGAGACTGTGCAGAATGCCCGTATCGGAGACATAAACCTTGGCTGCCTTCACTTCGCGCTTGCCCAGATTGGTGTGCCAGGGGGGAAGCCGGTGAGCCATGTAAGTGCCTTCAAGGATGTCAAGATACCGGTTGACGGTCTTGTCGCTGACGCCGAGCGAGCGGGCGATTTCACTGCTGTTCCAGGTTTGGCCATGGTAGTGTGCCAGCATGGTCCAGAAGCGGCGCAAGGTCAGTGCCGGCAGATTGATACCGAGTTGCGGCAGATCACGCTCGAGATAGGTGCGAATGAACGCGTCGCGCCATTCGCGGCTGCTCGGGATGTCTTTGGCCAGCAATGCACGGGGAAAGCCACCGCGCAGCCAGCGGCTGTCGAGCCAGTTGGGGTCGATGGCCGCCAAGCGGCTTGCGGCAGCCAGTTCATCGAGTCCAAAACCGTCCAGTTCCTGAAATGTGACGCGGCCTGCCAGACTCTCGGAAGCACGCCGTAGCAGTTCCGGTGAGGCGCTGCCCAGAATCAGGAAGTGTGCCGGTGTGTCGGGGCGGTCAGCGAGAACCCGCAACAGCGGGAAGAGGTCCGGCCGTGTCTGGATTTCGTCCAGAACAACCAGGCTGGTCAGTGGCCGTAGCGCGAAAGCAGGATCGGAAAGTCGCGCCTGATCGTCGGGATCTTCAAGATCAAAGTGCTTGACCGGGCCATCCCAGCTTGCCGCAAGCTGTCGCGCCAGGGTGGTTTTTCCAACCTGGCGTGCTCCAAGGAGAGCAACCACCGGGAATTGGCGCAAGCGCTGAAGCAGTTGGGCAAGATGACCAGGGCGCGGAAGCATATCCGAAATTTACCATGCAATATCGGATAGCAAGTCCAATATTTCATGGATTTTGTCCGAGCAGAGTAGGGGCGGCGCGTACTCCTGTGCCGGCGATGGTCTCGGGGCGACGCGCGGACGCCAGTCGCGCCCGAAGGTCGTCGAGGATGCACTGGCGGAGAAAACTGAACGGTTTGCAAAGGCGGCTCAGCAAGCTGGAAGGCTCGATCGGCGCGGGCGAACAGCTCAGCATCATCATCCAGTTGATCGAGCCTGGCAGGATGCGGATAACGCCACGCCTTCGGTTGATTCCTGGCGGTGGCTCGGTGAAAGTCGATGAAGACGGCAACGAGATCGAAGCGCGGACCACCGCACTGGTGGCAAGACAATGAGAGCAATCGAGCGTCGGCTGAACAAGCTGGAAGAAATCAGGGACCGCAACGACGTCGGGAGCGAGGTCGACAGACTGCTCAAGATTGCGGGAACGAATCTCGCCGGTTTGCTGGCCGATTTCGACAGCCTGACCGCATTCAGAGACTGGCTGGCCGCGCGTACTGCTGCGGAGGAGCGTCAGGCCGGAGTGCAGCAGTCAATAGCCGCGCATCATCGGAAGTGGCAAGGCGATTGCGCAGCATCCGCGAAATGGGATGCGATTCTTTACCAGTCTGAAGTTTAGACACACGCGGCTCCTGCCCGCCGGGATTTCCGCGGAGGCGAGCGATGGCTGTCACGACGTTGGCATCCCCCAGCGCCGATCGACGCTGGGCCCGACGTCTCAACACTGCAAACGCTGGTCGTGCCCGGGGACGGGCATCACGAATTGACCGGACTTCGGGTCGTAGGCGTCGCGCACGGGAAGTCCGATAAATTGCATACGCAGCCACTGGGCGAAAAGCCCGGCGGTGATCATGGCGCCCTTGCGCCAGGGTGCAATCGCCATCAGCGGAAAGGACTGCCACAGCTGCAAGGCCAGCAATTGCGTCAAGGCGTAGGCCGTGGAACGAATATGCATCCACAGTTCCAGCGCAGCCTTCGACTGCTGCCACAGATTGGCCACGCCCCACCAGCGCTTCAGATTGTGAAACAAGGGCTCGATCCCCCAGCGCTCGGCGTAGATCTCGACGACCTGTTGGGCCGACAGGTCGGTCTCGGTCGCCAGAATCAGGCGTGGGCGCGACCACGTGTGGTCGGGCAGGAACATCTCGCACCACACCGCTCGCACCGGGAGCCCCTTCAGGAATCGCGCCACGGCGAGGACCGAGCGCACCCGGACCGCCTGCACCTTGCCGTACAGCGTCAGCTCGATCTCCTGCACCGGCAAGGTTTCGAGCATCGCCGCATCGACCCGCTGACCGTACTTGCGCTTTGGCCCTCGGCGTTTCGGCTCCGGTTCGGGCGGAAGAAACAGGGCCGTATCTCGCCGCACCTGCCCGATGATCCGGACCTGCTGTTCGAGCAGGGGCAGAATCAGACTGCGGCGCATGAACCAGGCATCGATCAGCAAGCGCACCCCCTTCACGTGCCCCCGGACCGAGTCCATCATCTGGCGTGCCACCCAGAGCTTGCCGCGCTGCCCCGACTCTTCGAGGAGCCAGGAGCGAATCGGTACCGTCAGCGCCGAGCCCAGCTGGACGCGCATGACCAGGGCCAGCGTGACCCAGCACTGACTGTTCAGAAAGGTCGGCCGATTGGCCTTGTGGCTGTGATCGTGTTTGATGCTGATCCCCGGCCCGAGCTTCGCGCAGCGCGGAACCAGCGTATCGTAGAGGATCAGGGTCACCAGTTTGGCCGGGCACACCAGCAGTATCAGCTGCAACAAACGCAGCGACAGTTCGGTGACCGGCACCTGCGCCCGCTCGATCAGCTTGTAATAGGTCGTCCAGTGCGCCTCTCGGCGAATCGCCCCGATGGCGCGCGTGACCCAGCCTTCCGGGTTGAGCAGGCAGCCGATCAGGAGTTCGACGAAGGTCCGGCGGGAACGCGGTGGCACGGCCACCAGGAGAAAGGCAATCCATTCCGAGAGCAGCAAGCAAACGTTGGCAGCGAGAGACATGAGGGAAAGTCCGGGATCGAAAACGATCCCTCATTGGTCGCCGCGCGCTGCTTGCGCGAGAACCGTGCGCAAGCAGCGCGCGGCGACTTCACGATTCCTACGTCATGTCAAGTCTTTTTTGCATTTTTTCGAAAATTTTTTCGCGCGGCCCGAGTGCCTCCGGCATCCGCCAGCTATCGCGAGTGTCTAAACTTCAGTCAATGAGTTACAAAGGGGCTGTTCACAGCCCCTTGATTTGTGTAGTTTTCTGTCTTTTTGGGGTTTTCCATGACGGCAGCGAGCAAGTTCCGGTTGGTCGACGTGTGGGTGGGCGTGCGCGATCCGAGGCAAGCCAAGAAGGTCGAGCACGACCTGATCGAGTTGCTGGTGGTTTCAGTCAGCGCGGTCCTGTCAGGGGCCGACACCTTTGTCGAAATCGAGGCCTGGGCGAAAGAGAAGCTGGAGTGGTTGCGGCAGTATCTGAAGCTTGAGCAGGGCATTCCTTCGCACGACACCTTTGGCCGGGTCTTTGCGGCGATTGATCCCGACGAATTCGAGGCGGCCTTCGTGCGCTGGGTGGGCCAGGTGTTGCCCGTGCTGGCGAACGGCGACGTGGTGGCCATCGACGACAAGACCAGTCGTCGCTCGGGAAAGGTGGGCGCCACCCCCCTTCACCTGGTCAGCGCCTTTGCGGCCCAAGGGGTGTGGTGCTCGGGCAGCGCGCGACCGCCGAGAAGTCGAACGAGAAGACCGCCATCCCGGAACTGCTGGCGACCTTGGCACTGCAAGGCAGCATCGTCACCATCGATGCGATGGGCACACAAACTCAAGGCCCGTCTGAGTAAAGGCGAGAAGCGCAATCGCAAGCGGATGGCCACGGTTGCTTCGGTGTACGAGGTGGCCGCGCATCTGCGGACAGCCGGGCAGATCATGGGGCAGGACGAGTCGTCCGCGCCGAAGCGGCCCAAAGTACGGAACAAACGGGTGTGGGCCAGCCTGCGTCAGACCCCGGCGGAAGTGATCGAGGAGATGTTCGCCGAAGCCGAGCGTCGTGACCCCAAGC